>OGGQ01000113.1_pt1 | contig 108301 bp, 95 predicted proteins | sample 1571191 | NCBI WGS metagenome assembly OGGQ01 (sample SAMEA2582061, study PRJEB24529) | metagenome | biome: Human gut stool | place: China | collected 2011
CATACCAAGAAAAAGGGGATTTGTTTATAATTTATTTATTCATGCGTTTGTCCTGGCCCGCTGTTTTCGGAGAGCGCATCCATAGCGGAACGTTTATGTTCTATATTAGAAAGAAACATCAGGAACCAGTATGCTTATGCTTTAACGCAGCGGGGTCTTTCCCTCAAAGCGAAAAAAGTCCGGTACCTTCCCAGGGAAAATACCGGACATCCGTTCTTATTTCTCATTATTCAGTTTTTTATTCAACGGCATAGACCTTTTCTGTCTGGCGCCCATAATCCAGGGCATCCTCATGTGAATCAAAATAAATATCAAGGTGATTTCTGCCCACACCGGATCCCGTATCTTCTACTGTGTAGACGGTATCTCCGATCCGAAGCTGTGTCCCGATAGGAAAGACGCTTAAGTTTGCCGATATCGTGTGATCAGCCTGAGGGGCTGTGCCGGAGTAGGTAAGTAAATTTCCCTTGGAGCATTTCTGGCATCCGCAGTAGGCGGTGATGTCAAACTCTCCCAGAAAACTGCCCTCTGCTGTCTTAACAGGATCAGATGTCTCCTCAGAAAATGCGGAAACCTCTGCGGCGGGACCGCTGGCCTCTGCTGTCTCTTCAGCGTAAGAGGTAAAAGCTGCGCCTGCCATAAGAGCGACAGAAAAAACTGCGGCGGACAATCCGTGGCTTAATCTTTTTTTCATATTTTTCCTCACAATCAGAATTATTTCATAGAGATTATGGTTTGTTACAATCTGTTTATTATTATATTACAAAAATGTTAAATGTCAAGCTAAGATCAGATTAAGGTGCAATTATAAAAAATTTTTCCAAAATCTGTTGACAAAATACTATAGAAGTAATATAGTATCAACTGTAGATGTTAGCACTCCTTAGTGTTGAGTGCTAACAGAACAGGAAACTGACAGAAAGGAATGAGGCAGTTGGAGCTGGGTGAGAGAAAAGAAAAGATATTAAAAGCGATTATCCAGACCTATCTGGAGACCGGAGAACCGGTAGGTTCCCGGACAATTTCAAAATACTCTGACTTGAACCTGAGTTCTGCCACCATTCGGAATGAGATGTCAGACCTGGAAGAGCTGGGCTATATCATACAGCCTCATACCTCGGCCGGAAGGATTCCCTCAGATAAGGGATACCGCTTCTATGTGGATCAGATTATCAGGGAAAAGGACGACGAGGTGACGGAGATTAAGGACTTGATGATACAGCGGGTTGACCGGGTGGAACTGCTGCTCAAGCAGCTTGCCACCATCCTGGCGGCGAATACCAATTATGCCACGATGATCAGCGGGCCGCAGTACCATCAGACCAAGATCAAATTTATCCAGCTGTCGCGGATGGAGGCAGGAAAGCTTTTGATTGTGACAGTTCTTGAGGGAAATATCATTAAGAATTCCATGGTGGATCTGGATGGAGAGCTGAGTGAGGAAGAGCTTCTGAACCTGAACATTCTGCTGAATAACTCGTTAAACGGGCTGACGTCCGATCAGATTAATCTGGGCGTTATCACAAAGATGAAGGAACAGGCGGGAAGCAGAAGGCAGATCGTGGATCTGGTGCTCAATGAGGTTGCAGAGGCTATCAGGGCAAATGAGGAGGATCTTCAGATTTATACCGGAGGAACCACGAATATTTTCAAGTACCCTGAGCTGAGCGACGGACAGAAGGCCAGTGAGCTTCTGGGAACTCTGGAGCAGAAAGAGCTTCTTAAAAATCTGTTTACAGATGAGGGAGACGGCCAGGAGAATACAGGCATACAGGTTTATATCGGAGATGAGACTCCGGTTCAGTCTATGAAGGACTGCAGCGTCGTGACAGCCAATTATGTATTGGGCGGCGGACTGCGGGGAACCATAGGAATTATCGGTCCCAAGCGTATGGACTATGAGAAGGTGGTAAACACTCTGCGCTCCCTGATGAGCCAGCTGGAAGCGACCTTCAACCATGACCAGTAGCCTTCGGGCGTGCTGGAAGAAAGGGTTTGGTCCGGTTTACAGCAAAACAGAGAGGAATCTGGGAGGACGGTTCTGATACAGATAAGGAGTTCCGAACAGGTGAATTCAGATAAAGAAAGGTGAAGCCAAGTGAGCGAAGAATTAAAGGATAAAGAGAACATGCAGCCCGAGTCCGAACAGGAGAACAGGGACTGCGGCGAAGCTGCCGGGAAAAATGCGTCATCTGAGACTGCAGAGGGCGCCGAAGGAAGTCAGGCAGAGGAGAGCGGGGCCGAGGAAAAGACAGGCGCGGATGGCGAACAGGCAGAGGAGGGCGGGGAGGAATCCCAGCCGGAGAAAAAAGGCTTCTTCGCCAGAAAAAAAGATAAGCGGGATCAGCAGATTGAAGAGCTGACAGACCGCTTAAAGCGTACCATGGCAGAGTTCGACAACTTCAGGAAGAGGACAGAAAAGGAAAAATCAGCCATGTACGAGATCGGAGCCAAAGATGTGATTGAAAAAATCCTTCCGATCGTCGACAATTTTGAGAGAGGCTTAAGTGCCGTGCCCGAAGGCGGCGATGCTTTCGCTGAGGGCATGAATATGATTTACCGGCAGCTTTTAAAGACGCTGGAGGAGCTGGGCGTAAAGCCTATCGAGGCGGTGGGACAGCCGTTTGATCCGAACTTCCACAATGCAGTGATGCACATCGAGGACGAGAGCCTTGGAGAAAACGTGGTGGCAGAGGAGTTCCAGAAGGGATACCTTTACCGGGACAGCGTGGTAAGACACAGCATGGTGAAGGTGGCCAACTAAAGAAGCCAGTCCGGGCCGGCGCAGGACGCCCCGGACAGCAGGAAACTTGGACAGCAGAGTTTCCGGCAGCAGGTAAGATGGCAGGTTGAATGGAAATAGAGAAAATCAATCAGGAGGAAAAAGCTATGAGCAAGATTATTGGTATTGACTTAGGTACAACAAATAGCTGCGTGGCGGTTATGGAGGGCGGAAAGCCGGTTGTAATCGCCAATACAGAGGGCGTGAGAACGACTCCGTCCGTAGTGGCATTCACAAAGACAGGGGAGAGATTAGTGGGTGAGCCTGCAAAGCGTCAGGCAGTCACAAACGCAGAGAAGACCATCTCCTCCATCAAGAGACATATGGGTACGGACTACAAGGTATCCATCGATGACAAGAAATACTCTCCTCAGGAGATTTCTGCCATGATTCTTCAGAAGCTGAAGGCAGATGCAGAGGCATATCTGGGAGAGAAGGTAACAGAGGCCGTTATCACAGTTCCGGCTTACTTTAACGACGCACAGCGTCAGGCTACCAAGGATGCAGGAAAGATCGCAGGTCTTGAAGTAAAGCGTATCATCAACGAGCCGACAGCCGCAGCTCTTGCATACGGACTGGACAATGAAAAAGAGCAGAAGATCATGGTATACGACCTGGGAGGCGGTACCTTCGATGTCTCCATCATCGAGATCGGTGACGGCGTAATCGAGGTTCTCTCCACAAACGGTGATACACATCTGGGCGGCGACGATTTCGACAACCGGATTACCCAGTGGATGATCGATGAGTTTAAGAAGGCAGAGGGCGTAGACCTCTCCACAGATAAGATGGCTCTCCAGAGATTAAAGGAGGCCGCTGAGAAGGCAAAGAAGGAGCTGTCCACAGCTTCCACAACCAACATCAACCTTCCGTTCATCACAGCGACCAGCGAGGGACCGAAGCACCTTGACATGAACCTGACAAGAGCAAAATTCGACGAGCTGACCCACGATTTAATCGAGAGAACAGCCATCCCGGTTCAGAACGCATTAAAGGATGCAGGTCTGACCGCTTCCGAGTTAGGAAAAGTTCTGTTAGTCGGCGGTTCCACACGTATGCCGGCTGCTCAGGAGAAGGTAAAGCAGCTCACAGGCCATGAGCCAAGCAAGACCTTAAACCCGGATGAGTGCGTTGCTATCGGTGCGGCAATCCAGGGCGGAAAGCTGGCAGGCGATGCAGGCGCAGGCGACATCCTTCTTCTGGACGTTACTCCGCTGTCCCTGTCTATTGAGACCATGGGCGGAATCGCTACAAAGCTGATCGAGAGAAATACGACTATTCCGACCAAGAAGAGCCAGATTTTCTCCACAGCCGCAGATAACCAGACAGCTGTTGACATCCACGTAGTACAGGGTGAGAGACAGTTCGCAAGGGACAACAAGACTCTGGGCCAGTTCCGTCTGGACGGAATCCCGCCGGCAAGAAGAGGCGTTCCGCAGATTGAGGTTACCTTCGATATCGATGCAAATGGTATTGTAAATGTATCCGCAAAGGATCTGGGAACAGGAAAAGAGCAGCATATCACCATCACTTCCGGCTCCAACATGTCTGAGGCTGATATCGAGAAGGCTGTGAAAGAGGCAGCTGAGTATGAGGCTCAGGACAAGAAGAGAAAGGAAGCCATTGATGCAAGAAATGATGCAGACTCCATGGTATTCCAGACAGAGAAGGCCCTTGAGGAGGTAGGCGACAAGATCGATGCCAACGACAAGGCAGCCGTAGAGGCAGACTTAAATGCCCTGAAAGAGGCCATCAACCGCGCTCCGGTTGACCAGATGACAGATGCCCAGGTAGAGGATATCAAGGCCGGCAAGGAGAAATTAATGGCTAGCGCCCAGGCTCTGTTCGCAAAGGTTTATGAGCAGGCTCAGGCAGCAGGAGCAGCAGGCCAGGCAGGACCGGCTCCTGATATGGGAGGTTCTCAGGGGGCTGATGACAACGTAGTAGACGGAGATTTCAAGGAGGTATAAATTTTCAAGCCCCGGCGAAACGGGGCGGGAAATGCCTGAAAAACGGCGCCACCCTGAAAGATTTCCGCAGGACGGCCGGCAGGCTGTCCGGAACATAGACATAGAGAAACCGTGACGGGGATGGGGCGGGAACGCTCAATCCCCTTTGCGGGGTTTGGAGAGGAAGAGCTGACATGGCAGAGAATAAGAGAGATTACTATGAGGTCTTAGGCGTTCCGAGGGATGCGGATGACGCCGCCCTCAAAAAAGCATACAGAACCCTTGCCAAAAAGTACCATCCTGATGCCAACCCGGGCGACAAGGAGGCTGAGAAGAAGTTCAAGGAGGCATCTGAGGCCTACAGCGTATTAAGCGATCCGCAGAAACGCCAGCAGTACGACCAGTTCGGCCATGCCGCTTTCGACGGAGGCGCAGGTGCAGGAGCCGGAGGTTTCGGCGGCTTTGATTTCTCAGGCGCTGATATGGGAGATATTTTCGGAGACATTTTCGGAGATCTCTTCGGCGGCGGCAGAAGCAGGGGCGGCAGAAGCAACGGTCCGATGAAGGGCGCCAATGTGAGAACCAGCATCCGCATTACCTTTGAGGAGGCTATCTTCGGCTGCGAGAAGGAGATCGAGCTGGATCTGAAGGAAACCTGTGAGAAATGCCACGGAACAGGGGCAAAGCCGGGAACCCAGCCTCAGACCTGCCCGAAGTGCAATGGCAAGGGAAAAATTATGTACACCCAGCAGTCCTTCTTCGGCCAGGTGCAGAACGTGCAGACCTGTCCGGACTGCCGGGGAACCGGAAAGATTATCAGAGAGAAGTGTCCTGACTGCTATGGAACGGGATATGTGACAAGGAGAAAGAAAATCAAGGTGACAATCCCTGCCGGAATTGACAACGGGCAGATGCTGAGGGATCGCGGAAACGGCGAGCCGGGCGTAAACGGAGGAGAGAGAGGCGATCTTCTGGTTGAGGTGATCGTTTCCAATCATCCGGTATTTAAGCGCCAGGATACCAGCATCTATTCTACGGTTCCGATTTCCTTTGCAAAGGCCGCCCTCGGCGGACCGATCCGCATCAAGACCGTGGACGGCGAGGTAGAGTATGAGGTTAAGCCGGGCACCCAGACCGACACGAGAGTGCGTCTGAAGGGAAAGGGAGTTCCGTCCCTGCGGAACAAGAATGTGCGCGGCGATCACTTCGTAACCCTTGTGGTTCAGGTTCCGGAGAAGCTGAACGAGGAGCAGAAGGAGGCCCTTCGCCGCTTCGACGACGCCATGAACGGAGTCTCGGCAGAAGGCAGCGAAAAGCACAAGAAGAAGGGACTGTTTGGAGGCAGACTGTAGGCTCAGGACAGCCCGGGCTGACACAGGAAACTGCCAGGAAAGACAGAGACAGAAAAAGGCAGAAACAGAAAAAAGACAGAGTATCGCTTATGGGGGAGAAAATCCGCCCGGACAAAGCGAGCACAGAGGGAGGGACCTGTACTGCACAGGCCCCTCCCTCTGCAGCAGCAGGGCCGGTTTTTCCCTCTTTTTTTTTCGGTACATCTGCAGAAAATTTCCGGCAGAGCCGGGCGCAGACTGTTAATAAAAATTTTAGGAACTGTAAGGTTTCGTGCATTGACTTGCGAAATAAAGTCATATAGAATTATACAATGGCCGCTGAGCGGGTATTTCGGCGGCCGGAACAAACAAGCGTCCTCAGGCAGCCGTCAGGCCGCAGAGGGCAAAATGATTGAAAAGGAGTTAAATGAATGTCAGATTTCAGCAGAAAGGATGAACCGGATCAGAACATGGAAGTCCGGTCAGCCGGGCAGACAGACGAAATCGAAGATGGACTGGAGTGGATAGAAGAAACAGAAGAGGCGCCGCAGACAGATGGAATGCCGGAAAAATTCAGAAGTGAGGTAGAAATCACGGAAGATTCCGGGGCAGATATGTCCGGAGACACAGCGCTGGACGGGATGGAGGAAGGCGTTCTGGAGGAGCTGGCAGAGGAGGAAGAACCGGAGGAAAAGGAAAACAGGCAGGGGGATATTATGCCTACAGAAGAAGAGATTCTCCGCGCTGCCGGAAGCAGTTTTACGGAGCCGCCCAGGAAGGAGAGGAGAGCTCAGACGCAGACTGCCCCCCCGGAGGCAGACAGAATAAGGGAAAAGAACCGTCCCTCTGAGGAGAGAGCCGGCGGGGGAGATGCAAACCGCTCCCGGGGAAGAAGCAGGAGGAAAGGAAGCGTGCCGCCGGAGTCCCTCAGACGGGCAAGCAAAGACATCCAATCAGATGAGCCCAGTGTGAGGAAAGTCCGGGGCAGGAGGCCGGGACAGGGAGAACGCCGTTTTGGAAGAAGGCAGGCGGCGGTGGCAGCCGGAGCGGCAGCCGCCGTCCTCCTGATCGGAGGAGCAGTCTATGTCGGCCTGGGACAGAAGTACAGAAATGTATTTTTCCCGGGAACAGAGATCAACGGGCTTGACGTTTCCGGAAAAACGGTAGCTGAGGCAGAGCAGATGATCTCTGACGGCATCAGCGGGTACACGCTGACTATCGAGGAGAGAGGAGATAAGACAGAACAGCTCTCCCAGGCAGATATAGGGCTTCGCGCTGAGTTTGACGGCACGATGGAAAAGATTATTGCCTCCCAGAACCCCCTCGCCTGGGGAGAATACGTATTCAGCCCCGCCAGCTACAAGATTAAGACCATGATGGCCTATGACGAGGAGGCCTTTCAGAAGGCGGTGGAAGGTCTGGAGTGCTTCGACGAGGACGCTCCGGCTCCGGAAGATGCCCATCTGTCAGAGTATACAGAGGGCGAAGGATACTCCATTGTCCCGGAGGAAAAAGGGGCCAAGGCAGTCTATGAGGTGGTGGAAAAGGGAATTTCTGATGCTATCCTCAATCTGCAGCCAAGCGTCTCCCTGGAGGAAATCGGCGGCTATGAGGAGCCGGAGGTGACCTCTGAGGATGAAACCTTAATAAAGCTCTGCGACAGTATGAACAAAGCTGCCGGCGTTGTGATTACATACCAGTTTGGGGATGCCACAGAGACCCTGAGCGGAGACAGAATCCACGAATGGCTGGTTCCAAACGCGGATGGAACTGTCGGAGTAGATTTTGGAAAGGTGAACGCCTATGTAAAGGAGCTGGCAGACAAGTACAATACAAATAATAAGGCAAAGAATCTGAAAACTTCCTATGGAAAGACAGTGACGATCCGAGGAGGCACATACGGCTGGAAAATAAACCAGTCGGCGGAGGCAGATGAGCTGGCAGCTCTGATCCGCTCAGGCCAGAGCCAGAGCGGGCGTGAGCCGGTTTACTCTCAGAAGGCGGCCAGCCATGGAGCAAATGACTATGGAGATACCTATGTAGAGATCAATCTGACTGCTCAGCACCTGTTCTTCTATAAAAATGGCAAGCTGCTTGTGGAGTCAGACTTCGTGTCAGGAAATCTGTCCAAGGGCTGGGGCACTCCGGCAGGCTCATATCCGCTGACATACAAGCAGAGGGACGCTGTTTTAAAAGGAGAGAACTACCGCACCCCTGTAGATTACTGGATGCCGTTCAACGGCGGAATCGGGATGCATGACGCCAAATGGAGATCCTCCTTTGGAGGAACCATCTATAAGACAGGGGGATCCCACGGCTGCATCAATCTGCCCCACAGCGTAGCGAAGAAAATATATGAAAATATTTCGGCGGGAATGCCGGTGCTCTGCTACAACCTGGAGGGAACTGAGAAGGCGTCTGAACCCGAGAAACCGAAGGAGACCCAGCCGTCCACCCAGGCACCGGCAGAGTCGACAGCTCCGGTACCGACTGAACCGTCCACCCAGCCGCCGGCAGAATCGACAGCCCCGGCACCGACTGAACCGTCCACCCAGGCACCGATCCAGCCGTCTGCCCAGGAGCCGGATGGCCCTGCCTCTGACGATGGAGGCAGCGGAGGAGCCAGCGGACCGGGAATGTAAGGGACAGCTGGCTTTAGCCGGCATGACGGAAAGAAAGTGAGAAAGACGGAATGAGAAAAAAATGGAAACTGGCAGCAGCCGCCGCCGCTGTCTTCGCCCTGCTGCTGTCCGGCTGTGGGAAGGGGAACTCTGCCCCTTTTCAGGGACAGCAGCAGGAGGAGGTAAATAAGGAGACAGAAGCCAATGTTTTGTCAGATCAGCAGCATCAGGAGCTCAGACGGGCCGCGGCTGCCATAGAGGGGCAGCTGCCGGAACTGACATTTGAGGATATTCCTGCCGGGGAGGTGGAAGCGGCTGTTTCCTTCTTTAAGGACAGCTACATATTTGAGGGCAGGAAGGCAGACAATGGATACAGCTATATCCTGGGACTTCGCACAGCTGAGGAAAATCCCCTGGAGGATTTGAGCTGCGGCAATGGGGGACAGGACTCGGATTACAGTGCCAGCCAGTTTGCCGACGGCACCTTTCTCCTGCTGGAGAAGGGTGCCGCCGCCTACGGAATTTCCGGCCTTTACGACTGCCTGAATGAAGGAATGGAGGGCATTGCCTATATGGAGGACGCCAGGGAGAGAGGCGTTTTCCTTGTGCCACCGGCAGAGGAGCCGTTCCTGAGAGTGAGGATGGTAAAGGACGGGGTGCTGAGGACAGAATATCTTCCCCTCTCAAAGGAGAAGAGGCAGGAACTGTTTCCGGAACAGTACGGAGCAGAAGGCCTGCAAAAATCCCCGGTGGGAGACCAGGACCAGGTTCAGGAGGAAGTTCAGGCTGTGCAGGCAGCAGAAGAAGCAGAGACTCCGGGGATGGAGAATACGGGGGCAGTTGATCTGTTTGAGAACAGAGAGGACATGGAAAAGAATTTTATGGGCCATCCGGAGCAGGAGATCACCCGGGAGGCGATGGAGTTTGTCAAAGAGACCTGCGGTTTTCAGGCAGACAGTCTGGACGGGATTTCAGAAATTGAAAGTGCAGGCCTGACAGGGAATTTTGAAACCGGGACCCGGACAGAGACTCTCAGCGGCCGGGCCGAGATGGAGAGGCTTCGGGAACTGCTGGGGGAAGCCGTTTTGGAGGATTCTCCCATGAACGGGAGATTCCCCGGAAGGCTTGTGCTGAAGCTCTCCTCTGGCAAAGAACTGAATCTGTGGCTCTCAGATGTCAGCGGGGCTGAGGATACAGAGCTGGCAGTGGGAAACGCATCCTTTTACAGGCTCAGCCGGGAGACGGCAGCGAGCCTCTGGCGCCTGTTCGGAACAGTTGACGGCTACAGAAGGTACGGAAATCAGATCTGGATGGAGATGAAAGAGGAACAGTATTCTCCGGATGACGGGGAGCTGACCTTTATCCTGCACAATGAGACCGGCGCTCCAATTCAGTACATCCTGTCTCCCATCATTGAAAAGCGGACAGAGGAAGACGGGGAGGAGAGCTGGATACAGGTGGAGAGCATTGCCGGCTTCTGCGGTTTCCTCACCGGGATGGAGGGAGAGGAAAAGGAACTGGCCGTGCCCTGGAGCGGGAGCTTTCAGCCGTCGGGATCGGGGATCTACCGCCTGGAAATTCAGGTTTCGCCGGAACCGGAGCTGCGGTTTGCCATAAACGCAGAGTTTGAGCTTGCGGAGAGCCAGGGAGAGGGGCAATGAGAGAGATCTTATTTATTGTGCTGATGGCCGGAGTGTTCGGTGCCGCCACAGCCTCTGCAGCTTCTTTTATTTTTCTTGTGAGAAAAAAACGGTTCTGGCGCAGGGCTCTCACTGTGGCCATGCTGGCTGTTTTGGTAGCTTCTGCCGGAGCCATGGGGCTGACAAGATTTTATATCCTGATGGGAGAACTGGAAGAGCTCTGCCAGGTTATGCCTGTGATTTCCCTGACGGTGGCAGGAGAGAGCATAGCCGTGATCGGACTGTGGGGAGTTGGAAAGCTGTGGGAGAGAAGGTGCTGTTAACTTCTGTCCCGCTTAAGCTGTCTGACACCCGCCCCTGCAGAGACAGGAGGAAGCTGCCGGAGCCAGCCGCCATATTCATAAAAATCTCTGTTTACAAGTAGAAGTTCTTGTGCTATACTCTACATCGTACTAACGCGCCGACACTCAGCTTTTTGAGTTCCTGACAGGAGCTTAGTGTGCGGTAAGAATTTATTTTATAAGGAGGAAATCGTCATGATTTCAAAGGAGAAGAAGTCTGCTATCATCGCAGAGTATGGAAGAAAGCCTGGAGATACAGGTTCACCGGAGGTTCAGATCGCTATCTTAACAGCGAGAATCACAGAGCTCACAGAGCATTTAAAGACAAACCAGAAGGATCACCATTCCAGACGTGGTCTGTTAAAGATGGTTGGTCAGAGACGTGGTCTGCTGGACTACTTAAAGAAGACAGATCTGGAAGGCTACCGTGCTTTAATTGAGAAGTTAGGCATCAGAAAGTAAGAGACGAAATTAGGGTGGAGCAATCCACCCTAGTTGTTTATATCATAGAAAACTTTTGCAGCTTCTCAGAAGGACCTGCTTTATGTAGAAGGAGTTATCCGAGACCGCTGATGTAGGCACAGAGATGGGATCCGGGAAAGCACTCAGGAGCTTTTCCGGAGTTTTCTGCGCCCAGATCAGTAGTTTCGGACACTTCTGCATAAGCTGCCTGACAGGGCAGGATGAGAGTCAAGGACTCAGGAAACATCAGAACGGACAAGAATGAAAAATGAAGAATGAAGAAAAGAAAAAGGAGATTACAGTTTTATGTATAAGAGTTTTTCAATGGAACTGGCCGGCAGAACACTGACAGTAGATGTCGGCAGAGTGGCAGCACAGGCAAACGGCGCTGCGTTTATGCACTATGGAGATACGACAGTACTGTCCACAGCGACAGCCTCCGATAAGCCGAGAGAGGGAATCGATTTCTTCCCCCTGAGCGTTGAGTTTGAAGAAAAGATGTACGCCGTGGGAAAGATTCCGGGAGGCTTCAATAAGAGAGAGGGCAAGGCTTCTGAAAATGCAGTGCTGACGGCCCGCGTGATTGACCGTCCTATGCGTCCCCTGTTCCCGAAGGATTACAGAAATGACGTGACCTTAAACAACCTGGTTCTGTCTGTGGATCCGGACTGCAGCCCGGAGTACACTGCCATGCTTGGCTCCGCCATTGCCACCTGCATCTCAGACATTCCATTTGACGGTCCCTGTGCGACGACACAGATCGGCATGATCGACGGGGAGTTTATCGTAAATCCTACCTCCGCCCAGAGAAAGGTTTCCGATATGGCTCTGACTGTCGCTTCCACAAGGGAGAAGGTTATCATGATCGAGGCCGGGGCCAACGAGGTGCCGGAGGATGTGATGATCCAGGCTATTTTCAAGGCACATGAGGTAAACCAGGAAATTATCAAATTTATCGATACCATTGTCGCCGAGTGCGGCAAGGCAAAGCACAGCTATGAAAGCTGCGCTGTTCCGGAGGAGCTCTTTGCAGCCATCAGGGAGATCGTGCCTCAGGAGGAGATGGAGGAAGCTGTCTTCACAGATGAGAAGCAGAAGCGTGAGGAGAACATCCGCGTTATCACAGAGCGCCTGGAGGAGGCTTTTGCTGAGAATGAAGAGTGGCTTTCTGTACTGGGAGAGGCCATCTACCAGTATGAGAAAAAGACGGTGAGAAAGATGATCTTAAAGGATCACAAGCGTCCTGACGGCCGCGGCATCACGGAGATCCGCCCGCTGGCTGCCGAGATCGATCTGCTTCCCAGAGTTCACGGCTCCGGTATGTTCACCCGCGGACAGACCCAGATCTTAAATATCTGTACGCTGGCTCCGCTGTCTGAGGCTCAGAAGTTAGACGGACTCGATGAGAATGAGACAAGCAAGAGATATATGCACCATTATAACTTCCCGTCCTACTCTGTAGGAGAGACCAAGCCGTCCAGAGGCCCGGGACGCCGCGAGATCGGACACGGTGCTCTGGCAGAGAGAGCTCTGATTCCGGTGCTTCCAAGCGAGGAGGAATTCCCTTACGCCATCCGCACGGTATCTGAGACCATGGAGTCCAATGGCTCTACTTCCCAGGCCAGCATCTGTGCATCCACTCTGTCCCTGATGGCAGCAGGCGTGCCGATCAAGGCTCCGGTAGCGGGAATCTCCTGCGGTCTGGTGACAGGCGACACAGATGACGATTATATTGTTCTGACTGATATTCAGGGACTTGAGGACTTCTTCGGAGATATGGACTTTAAGGTAGGCGGAACTCACAAGGGAATCACATCCATTCAGATGGATATTAAGATTCACGGACTGACAAGGCCGATTATCGAGGAGGCTATTGCCAAGACAAGAGAGGCAAGGCTCTACATTCTCGACGAGATCATGAAGCCTGTTATCGCAGAGCCCAGAAAAGAGGTAGGCAAGTATGCTCCGAAGATTGAGCAGATTACCATTGATCCTCAGAAGATCGGAGATGTTGTGGGCAAGCAGGGCAAGGTGATCAACAAGATTATCGAGCAGACAGGCGTGAAGATTGATATCAACGACGACGGAAATGTTTCTGTGTGCGGAACAGATAAGGCTATGATCGATAAGGCTATCAGCATTATCAGAAGCATTGTCACAGATATTGAGCCGGGACAGGTGCTTACGGGAACGGTTGTGCGCATTATGAATTTCGGAGCTTTCGTTGAGCTGGCTCCAAACAAGGACGGAATGATCCACATTTCCAAGCTCTCCGACAAGAGAGTGGCAAAGGTGGAGGATGTGGTAAACATCGGCGATGAGGTTACCGTAAAGGTAATCGAGGTGGACAAGATGGGCCGCATCAACCTGAGCATGAAGCCGGGCGATCTGGCTCCGAAGGCTTCCAAAGGAGAATAAACCGCGGGAAGACATCAATCATTCGGCGCTCTGCGCTGAATTAAAATCGAAACAGAGGCTGGATACAGACTGACAGGGCTGCTGTAAGACGAAGGACCGTTTTACGGCAGCCCTTTGCTGTGCAGGGAACGGAGCCGGGCTGCTGCAGGGACCCTTCCGGACTGCAGACGGCCAGAAAACCGGGCTGCCGGGAAAAATCGGCAGCGGAAAAACAGGCAGAAGTATGAAAGCGCGCAGGAGGACATATGCTGGAGGTAACGGGAATTTATAAAAAGTTCAGAAACAGGCAGATTTTAAAGGGAGTATCCTTTCAGGCAGAACCAGGGATGTGCGTGGGAATTGCAGGGGGAAACGGATGCGGAAAGACGACGCTTCTCTCCATACTGGCAGGTGTGAGCAGGCCGGATGCGGGAAGCATCCGGTTTGACGGCGAGGAAGCAGTGGGAAAACGGAAAATTTTTGAAAAAAAGGCAGCCTACGTTCCCCAGGAAAATCCGCTGATTCCGGAGCTGTCGGCCAGGGACAATTTTGCCCTCTGGTACAAGGGGGACAAAAAGAGAATGGAGGAGGACCTGAGACAGGGGGTGGCCGCAGCCCTGGGACTTCCCGGGTTTCTTTCTATTCCGGCCGGGAAGCTGTCAGGCGGCCAGAAAAAGAGACTGAGCATTGCGTCTGCCCTGTCCAATCATGCCTCTGTTCTGATTATGGATGAGCCGGGAGCCGCCCTGGATCTGGCTGCGAAGGAGGAGATCCTTCACTATATCGACGGTTTTGTAAAAAGCGGAAAAACGGTGATTTTAACCTCCCATGAGCTGCCGGAGCTGAACATGTGCCAAAAGCTCTATATTCTCAGGGACGGAGTCCTTACACAGGCGGACAGCGGCATAAAGCCGGAGGAACTGATCAGAAGATTCTGACAAAAACCGTCAGAAATCTTAAAAATGTTTACAAAAATCAGTCATCTGCTGACGAAAACGAAAAGCTATGGTATAATGGCTACAAGCAGGCATTATACCTGCGCCGAGCCGCTGGCGCCCGAAGGGAGCCAAAACACTACTGCGGCGAGTGCGCACCCCTCGGAGAGTATAGCATATCCGAAGGATATGGTATAATGGCGAGGAAAGCGCATGCCATGCTTGCATGAGCATGCATTTGACGAGCAGTCCATCGAGACGCTAGTCGAGATGGTATAAAAATTGCAAGCAGCCTGCAAAAAAGGCAGTGAGGACGCAATCATACCCTGACAGCAAAATTATCAGTCAGTCTGTGAAGAAGAAAAAGAGGAGGAATGAGTATGAAATGCCCGTATTGTGATCAGGAAATTCCAGACGGCAGCTCTGTATGTCCTGTCTGTATGAAGGAATTGATACCGAGCCAGGAGGACGGCAGCCGTGAAGGCAGCGAGGCCCCGATAGAAGAGAAGTCCGCTGAAGAACCTGCAGAAGAAGTGTCATCCGGCACAGATACGGCCGGCAGAACGGCGGACAGCACAGAGGAGGGAGCAGCTACAGGCCAGGAAGCGGCGGGAGTTCCTGCTGTGCCTGAAAAGAAGCAGGGACGCGGCCCGATCATAGCCGTGGCGGCAGCTGCAGTTGTCGCTGTGGCCGGCCTGGCATTCTGGCAGATGAACAAAGAGGATCCCAAGGATATTGTCATCAAGGCTTTCGAGGGAGTGGTGGCAGATGGACAGACCAATCCGGCTGAGGAGATTTTTGGCTGGGATGCCATGTATGACAAGCTGTATCAGGGCTCCTATCAGATGGATATGGGCCTTCAGCTGGAGAGCCTGCTGGGAATCACAGAGCTTGCAGGCGCCGGATTCAATATGGCCGCAGTGCAGGATCGCGATACCGGAGCCATGGACATGGATTTCGGGATTCAGTATGGAGGGATGGATCTTGCAGGTGCGCAGATTTATCTGGACGATGCAGAGCTTGCGGTAGCGCTTCCCGAGCTGACGGGAAAGGTATTCAGCCTGAATTTGGCAGAGGATCTGGAGACCCAGATTGCCAATTCCCCGTATCTGGGAAAAAATCTTTCCGATATGGGATTTAATCTTCAGGGATATGTAGATTATATGAAAAAAGCCAACGAGATTTCCAAGTCCGAAACGCCGATGTTTGACCTGGAGGCGCTCTGGGAGAGATATAAGACGGGAAGTGAGGCAATCGACAACCTGAAGGCTGCCATGACCGTGGAAAAGGGAGAGAAAAGGAGCTTTACCATAGACGGCCAGGAGCAGGAGTGCACCGGATACGATGTGGTTTTAAGCAGCGATTCACTTGTTCAGTTTTTCACAGATACGAAGGACTTCTTTCTGGAGGATGAAACCTTAAAGAAGGACGTTGTCACCTATCTGGAGCTTGTGAAGGATCTCAATGACTCCGTTTCAGGCGCCTACAGCCTGGACAGTGTGGTCGGCGGGGACGGCGCCCAGGCGGAGGAACTGACACCCCAGGAGCAGCAGGAAGAGCTCTGGACTGAGGTGGACAGCAGCCTGGATGAAGCTCTGACCCAGTTCCAGAACAGCATGGGAGATTTGAACCTGGCAGTTTATGTGACAGATGATGGAAAGCTGGCCTCCTTTGACTACAGTGCAGTCCTTACCGGAATTTCGGAGGAAATGGAGGACGGCCAGGCGGCCGGTGGGGAAAGCGCAGAGACCTCCGGCGCTTCAGAGGAAGAGACAAAAGCAGCAGAGGCAGGCTCCGAGGCAGGCGGCGCAGCGCAGGGGGCAGAAACTCTTACCCTCTCAGGAACGGTTACCTTTAAGGGAGGCTACAACCGCATGGCCAATGTAGATGCAAGCCTTGTGCTTACGGCCCCAGGCTCATCCCCGGTGACAGTTACCCTGAATAAGACAGGCGACTACCAGAAGGAGCAGTCCTACAGTGAAGGACTTGTCATCGGCCTGGAGTCAGAAGGAGAGAAGGGAGCCCTCAGCCTGGCGGGAAGCTATAACATAGCGGACAAAACCTACTCTCTGAAGGGAGCTCTGGAGAGCAACGGAACGGAGATGGGAAGCCTGACTGTGGACGGAATCATGGAAACGCTGGTTCCGGGAGAGTCCTTTAAGGCAGCGGCTGATTCTATTAAGCTTACAGTGAACCAGATACTCCTTGGAGTTCCTGCAGAGCAGGCGACAGATATGGATCTGCTGGAGCTGTCCGGTTCCTTTGGGATGGGCCCGATGACAGAGAGCCCGGCCAAGCCGGAGGGAGAGAGCTTTGACATTCTTGCGGCTACTGAGGAGGAATGGAATCAGGTAATCGCGGAAATGTACTTAAAACTCAATGAGCTGACGAGCAGCATATACTAAATGACCGGAGCAGAGCCTGCCGGGGCGAAGGCCCAGGCAGGCTCTGCTTGCTCAGATGAATGGAAAAAGACAGTCTGCGCCGGATTTCTGTAAAGAATGAGAGGAGCGCCTTGAGTCAGCAGGCGCAGACGGAACATGGACAAAGAGGTTAATGGATGCGTACATTTTTAGTGTATCTGAAGCTGGAGCTGAAACGGGCGCTCAAAAGCGCCCCATATTTTCTTGCGGGAACAGCGGTGCTGGCAGTTCTTGTGGGCCTGATTGCCTTTGCGGCGGGGAGGGTGCTTTACTCGGACCGTGCAGTTGGGAATATCCGGGTGGGAGTCGTGCTGCCGCAACAGGATCCTGCGTCTGAGAAACTGATTTCCATGGTCTCCTCCCTGGAAAGCGTGTCCAGTCTGTGTGAATTCTCCTATGTGGATGAAAAAGAAGGGCGGGAGCAGATGAGGCAGGGAAAACTCTATGCCCTGATGCTGCTTCCGGAGGGGCTTTTGAGGGGGATTATGGACGGCACCAATACGCCGGTGACCATCGTATTTCCGGAAAATGCAGGGTTGGAGGCGGCTGTATTCAGGGAGCTTGCCGATGCAGGAACACAGATCCTGAAAACGGCTCAGGCGGCTGTCTATGCAGCGGATGAGCTGTGCAGCAGAATGGGAAGAGAGACACAGATTCCAAGCGCTGAGGCAGATATAAATTCCATGTATCTGAAATACGCACTGAACCGCTCCGTTTATTTCAGGACAGAGGAGGTAAGTGCCGTGGGAGAGGTGGGAACGGCCGCTTTTTATGGAATTTCAGCTTCTGTGATGGTGCTTTTGCTCCTGGGAATTCCGGCGGCCGGTTTCTTAAAGCCCTACTCGGAAATCATGGAGAGAAAGCTGTTCTTAATCGGTCTTTCACGGACAAAAAGACTTATAGCCAGGGCCGTGTGCCTGTGGCTGGCATTTGCGGCCGTGACGGCTGCGCCGTTTTTTCTGTGCTTTGGAATGGGATTCATGGAGAGCGGAGGATTCAGTATTCCCGTGTGGCTTATGGTTTGCATGGCGGCAGCCATGTGGACGATACTCATTTATGAGCTGGCCAGGAACGCATTTGCGGGGATCTGTGCGCTGTTTCTTACTGCAGCGGCCTCTGTTTTCATGGCGGGTGGCCTGATTCCTTCTGTCTTTCTCCCGGAGGCTGTACAGCGGGCGGGAAGCGTGACACCGGCAGCGATTCTGATGGACGCAGTACAGTGGATGGTGTCGGGAGGGGAGGCCTTTCCTGTACTCAGGCTTACAGTCCTGGGAGCAGCCGCTTTTCTGCTTGCGGCGGCAGTAAGGAGGGATTATGAATAAGACGGGACTTTGGTTTTTTCTGTCCCTGAAAAGACAGGTGAAGAGGATCTTTTTTCTGGTTCTTCTTTTTTTCCTTCCCGCTGGGCTGTGGTGCTTCAGGGCAGCCGGAGAGGGGGAGAGTGAGCAGGTGAAAGTAGCTCTCTATGCCGGGGAAAGCGAGTGGAACCAGAAAGTGGCAAAGGAGCTTCTTTCGGACACAGGATCTTTTGGCTTTTATGTGAGCAGCTCTGAGGAAGCGCTCAGGGAAGATGTGAAAGCGGGGAGAGCCGAGTGCGGTTATATTTTTCCGGAGGATCTTAAGGAGAGGCTGGAGACAGGAGACTATAAAAGGTGCATTGTGCTGGTCTCCTCCCCGTCAACCACAGCGGGAAGACTTTCTACGGAGATTGTATTTTCCGGTTTGTTTACCGTCTGGGGAAGGGAGATCCTTGAGGCATATGCCGGTGAGGGAGAAGCCTTTTGCGGACAGAAGGACGTCTGGGAGCAGCTGGAACCCCTCTATGACAGGTATCTGAACAACGGGAGCACCTTTGCTTTTCAGTATGTCACCTCAGGGGGAAGCGCCCTGGAGGAGCCGACGCTTAAAACTTCTCCCCCTGCCAGAGGGATCGCGGCGGTGTTTATCTTTGTCATGGGACTTGCAGCGGCGGTGACAGTCTGCGAGGATATAAAAAAAGGCCTGTTCGGGACCATGTCCGGTCTGCGGCGGGAGGCGGCCATTATGGCCTGCCTGGCAGCGCCTGTATCTCTTGCCTGTCTCAGCGGGTTTGCAGGTCTGGGAGCGGCGGGAGTGCTCATGAACCCAGCCGGGGAAGCAGGTCTTCTTCTGCTCTATGGCTGCAGCTGCACAGTCTTTTCCTGGGTTCTCTGCCGCCTGGTCAGAAATCCTCTGGCCATCGCCTGCCTGATTCCTTTTTTTATTATCGGAAGCCTTGTCTTCTGCCCTGTTTTTGTGGATCTGTCCCTGTTCCTTCCGGCTTTGAAAACTGCGGGAAAGCTGTTTTTGCCCTGGTATTATCTGAAAGCAGCTGCGTTTCTGTAGGAGTTCTGCCGGCTGGAGAGTCCCGCCTTCTGCAGGCCCCAGGATAAGCTCCGGTCTCCGGCTGGAGAAAAAGAAGACATAAGCCTCACTGTAAAATTTTTCTAAAGGCTGCGTCAGATTTTGGAAAACTCTCCTTAAACACATTGAAATTTAACAGGATTCTGACTATAATAAAAAAAGAGTACGCGATGCCCGGAGAAGCGGAGCATCCCGATACCGTAAAGGACGGCGTTTCTGCCGTCGGGCCCTGTGTGGCTGCGGCGCGGGTGCTCCGCTTTTTGCCGTCTCTGTATATAGGATCAAGGATTGATGAGGGGGAAGGAATCTGGCATGGAAGAGATGAATTTCGATGAGCTGCACCTTCTGGCAGATGAAAAAAAATACAGGAGCCTGAAGGAAAAACTGATAGAGATGAATGAGGTGGACATTGCCTCGTTTATCGAGGAGCTGGATTCTGAAAAGACGGTGGTGGTGTTCAGAACGCTCCCTAAGGAGATTGCCACAGATGTGTTTGCCTGCCTTCCGGTGGAGAAGCAGCAGCACATTATTACCAGCATCACGGATACAGAGCTTCAGTATATCATGGATGATCTGTTTGTGGATGATGCGGTGGATATGCTGGAGGAGCTTCCGGCTACCATTGTAAAAAGGGTGCTGAAAAATTCAAGCCCTGACACCAGAGCGCTGATCAACCAGTTTTTAAAATATCCTGAGAACAGTGCGGGAAGCGTGATGACAGCCGAATATGTGGGACTGAAAAAGGCCATGACGGTGGAGGAGGCCTTTGCCTACATCAGAAAATACGGGGTGGACAAGGAAACCATCTACACCTGCTATGTCATGGATGCGGCCCGCCATCTGGAGGGAGTCGTCACAGTAAAGGATCTTCTCATGAGCCCCTACACCACAACCATCGAGGAGATCATGGACACCCATGTGCTGAAGGCTGTCACCACAGAGGATCAGGAGGCCGTGGCGGCCATGTTCAATGAGTATGCCCTTTTAAGCCTTCCTGTTGTGGACGGGGAAAACCGGCTGGTGGGAATTATCACGGTTGACGACATTATGGATGTCATGGAGCAGGAGGCTACCGAGGACTTTGAGAAGATGGCGGCCATGAACCCCAGCGAGAAGCCCTACCTGAAAACGAGTGTGTTCCAGCTCGCCAAAAACAGGATCGTGTGGCTGTTAGTGCTGATGTTCAGCAGTATGGTCACGGGAGAGATCCTGACCCAGTATGAGGAGGCGTTCTCTGCGATCCCTCTGCTTGTTACCTTTATCCCCATGCTGATGAACACGGGAGGAAACTCGGGAAGCCAGGCCAGCACCATGATTATCCGAGGTATGGCGGTGGGAGAGATCAGCCCGGCAGACATTGTGAAGGTGGTGTGGAAGGAGCTGAGAGTCGGCGTTTTAGTGGGATTCTGCCTGGCTGTGGCAAACTTCATCCGTCTGAGCCTGTCCTATCCGGGACAGGAGATGATCTGCCTGACTGTAGTGCTGAGCATTTTCTGTATCGTCATTATTGCCAAGACGATCGGATGCACGCTGCCCATTATCGCAAAGGTGCTGCACCTGGATCCGGCCCTGATGGCATCCCCGATGATTTCCACGATCCTGGATGCCTGCAGTCTTGTCATCTACTTTAATTTTGCCTGCCACCTGCTGGATATGGCGGTTTAGCAAGCATCAGAAATCATTCAGGCTGCCTCTGTGAGGATAAAGGAGTTTCCGGGGCTATGCCAGAGGGCAGGATTTCAGTCCCACTCCAGGCTTGTATTTTTTCAGATAAGGCGATATAATTAAGTATCTTTAGCAGCAGTTCAGTTATCTGACTGGACTGAATTATCAAAGTGAGGAGTGTGGAGCTATGGAAAAGATCAGAACGAGATATGCCCCAAGCCCGACTGGGAAGATGCATGTCGGAAATTTAAGGACTGCACTGTACGCTTACCTGATTGCCAAGCATGAGGGCGGCGACTATATTTTAAGAATTGAGGATACGGATCAGGAGCGCTACGTGGAGGGCGCCACTGAGATTATTTATAATACCTTAAAGGATACGGGCCTGATTCACGATGAGGGCCCGGACGTGGGAGGACCGGTAGGTCCTTATGTCCAGAGCGACCGCCAGAAGGCAGGCATCTATATGGAGTATGCGAAAAAGCTCATTGACAAGGGGGAAGCATACTACTGCTTCTGTGATCAGGAGCGCTTAAACAGCCTGAGAAAGACCGTAAACGGCGAGGAAATTATGGTCTATGACAAGCACTGTCTGCACCTGTCCAAGGAGGAGGTTGAGGCAAACCTGGCTGCCGGAAAGCCTTTCGTCATCCGCCAGAACAATCCACAGGAGGGAAGGACAACCTTCCACGACGAGATTTACGGTGACATCAGCGTGGACAACTCGGAGCTGGACGACATGGTTCTTATTAAGTCCGACGGCTATCCCACCTATAATTTTGCCAACGTGGTCGACGACCATTTACAGAAAATCACCCATGTGGTGAGGGGAAATGAGTATCTTTCCTCCTCCCCGAAGTACAACCGCCTTTATGAGGCGTTTGGCTGGGAGGTTCCCGTGTACGTACACTGCCCGACCATCACAAATGAGGAGCACAAGAAGCTGAGCAAGAGAAGCGGTCACTCTTCCTACCAGGATCTCATCGACCAGGGCTTCCTCTCAGAGGCTGTGGTGAACTTCGTGGCGCTGTTAGGCTGGTCTCCGGAGAGCAACCAGGAAATCTTTACGCTGGACGAGCTGATTAAGCAGTTTGATTACAGACACATCAGCAAGTCGCCGGCAGTGTTTGATATGGTAAAGCTCAGATGGATGAACGGCGAGTATATGAAGGCTATGGACTTTGACCGGTTCTATGAGATGGCAGAACCCTATATCAAAGCCGTGATCAAAAAGGATCTGGATCTGAAGAAGATTGCAGCCATGGTGAAGACGAGGATTGAGGTGTTCCCGGACATTGCGGGACATATTGACTTCTTTGAGGAGCTTCCGGAGTACGATCCGCAGATGTACGTCCACAAGAAGATGAAATCCACAGAGGAGACTTCCTTAAAGGTGTTAAAGGACGTGCTGCCGATTCTGGAGGACCAGGAGGATTTCTCCAATGACGCTCTCTATGAGAGACTGTCTGCCTACATTTCTGAAACAGGGGTAAAGACAGGCTTTGTTATGTGGCCTATCCGTACAGCTGTCTCAGGCAAGCAGATGACGCCTGCGGGGGCTACGGAGATTATGGAGGTTCTCGGAAAAGAGGAATCCTTAAAGAGAATCAGAAAAGGAATCGAGCTTCTCGAGAAATAGAAGAGATGCTTAAATATAAAGAGGGATGCCTTGCGGGTGGGTTCCGCGGCATCCTTCTTTGATGTATGAGGCAGCGCCGCGCAGGCCGCAGCGCTGCAGGAAGTCTGTTGGAGGGAGCGAGTGGACAGGTATGCCATTTAATAAAGCGCAGGAGGCGGCGGTAAACCACGGGGAAGGCCCCATGATGGTCCTTGCCGGGCCGGGCTCGGGAAAGACGACGGTGGTGACACACAGGGTGCAGAGCCTGATTGAGAGGCATGGAGTCAACCCCTCATCGATTCTTGTCATCACATTTACGAGGGCCGCAGCCAGAGAAATGAAGGAGCGGTTTGAGCGTCTGATGGAGGGGCGGTGCCTGCGGGGGCAGGTGAGCTTTGGAACCTTCCATGCCGTTTTTTTCAGGATCCTCAAGCTGGCCTACGGCTATGAGGCAGCCGATATTATCAGGGAGGATCAGCGGCTTCGCTTTATGCGGGAACTGGTGGCAAAGGAGCAGCTGGAGCCGGAGGACGAAAATGAGCTGATCGCCTCCCTTCTTTCAGAGATAAGCTCTGTGAAGGGAGAGCTGATTGATCTTGACCACTATTATGCAAAGAGCTGCTCGGAGGAGGCCTTCAAGCGAATCTATGCAGGCTATGAGGAGAGACTCAGAAGAAACAGAAAGATCGACTTTGATGACATGCTTGTAATGTGCTATGAGCTGTTCCGGCAGCGGCCGGATATTCTGGGGGCCTGGCAGAAAAAGTATGCCTATATTTTGGTGGACGAGTTTCAGGACATTAACCGGCTGCAGTATGAGATTGTGCGGATGCTTGCAGCCCCCCGGAACAATCTGTTTATTGTGGGGGACGATGATCAGTCCATCTACCGGTTTCGGGGAGCGAGGCCGGAGATTATGCTGGGTTTCGAGCGGGACTATCCAGATGCCGGGAGAGTTCTTCTCGATGTCAACTACCGCTCCACGAAGGAGATTGTGGACGCGTCCCTGCGTCTGATCGGAAACAATGAAAAACGCTTTAAAAAGTCCCTGAGGACGGCTGGAAGCAGAGGCAGAAAAGTGATCACCCGTGTCTGGAAGGATGAGGAGGAGGAGAACAGCCGCATCGCCGAGGAGATCCGGATGTACAGCGAGGCAGGCTGTGCCTACCGGGACATCGCCGTTCTCTACCGCACCAATTCAGGCCCCCGCAGGCTTATAGAAAAGCTGATGGAGTACAACCTGCCCTTTAAAGCCAGGGATGTGGTCCCGAATCTCTATGAGCACTGGATCTCAAAAAATATTCTGGCCTACATCCGGGTGGCTCTGGGAAGCAGGGAGAGGGGAGAAGTGCTTCAGATGATCAACCGTCCGGCCCGGTATATCAGCAGGGATGCCCTTCAGGCGCCGCAGATCTCCTTTGACGAGGTCAAGGGCTATTACCGGGACAAGGACTGGATGGTGGAGCGGATTGAAAGCCTGGAATTTGACCTGACGGCAATCAGCCGCATGTCGCCTCTTGCGGCCGTCAATTATATCAGGAAGTCCGTGGGATACGATGCCTGGCTTTACGAGTACGCGGCCGCCCACCGGATGAAGGCAGATGAATTTCTGGAAACGGCAGACCAGCTTAAGGAGAGCGCCGCCCGCTACAAAACCTTTGACGCCTGGTTTTCCCATATCAGCGAATATGGGGAGGAGCTGAAACGCCAGGCCAGGGAGCGGGAGCAGACGGCAGATGCCGTGACCCTGTCTACCATGCACAGCTCCAAGGGGCTGGAATACAGGGTGGTCTATATTCTGGATGCCAACGAGGGAGTGACGCCTCACAGCAAGGCTGTCCTGGACGCAGATATCGAGGAGGAGAGACGGCTGTTCTATGTGGCCATGACCAGGGCAAAGCAGAGGCTCCACGTGTACAGCGTAAAGGAGAGATACCATAAGCCGGCGGAGGTTTCCAGGTTTGTGGAGGAGTATCTGGACGGGGAGGAAGAGCAGACGGTATTGTGATGGAAAGAAAACCGGGATAAGAGCTGAAGCGGTTTCTGAAACCGGGGGATGGAAAAATGGAAAGAGAGGTGGAACCGGATGGGCTGTGTGCATATTTACTGCGGCGACGGAAAGGGAAAGACCACTGCCGCCGTCGGGCTGGCTGTGCGGATGCAGGGATGCGGGGGATATGTGATAGCTGCCCGCTTTTTAAAGACAGATGAGTCGGGGGAAGTGGGGGCTTTGAAAAGCCTTCCCGGCATTGAGCTTTTGCCGTGCGACAGAAGCTTCGGGTTTACCTGGCAGATGACAGATGCCCAGAGGGAGGAAGCGTCCGGTTACTATGGAGCCATGTTTGAGCGGGCGCGCGAAAGGGCTCTGGAGCTCTGCGATAGGCTGGAGGAAAAAGAGCGGGAGGAGAAAAAGAATGCCGTCCCGGACAGAGACTGCCGGGCGCTTTTGATCCTTGACGAGATCTTCGCAGCCTGCAGCGGCGGATTTGTGCAGGAGAAGAAAGTGGTGGATTTTCTGCGAAAGAGGCCTCATAACCTTGAGGTGGTCATGACAGGCAGAAATCCGTCAGAAGAACTTCTGGGAGAGGCGGACTATATCTCAGAGATTGTGTGCAGGAGACATCCCTTTGAGAAGGGGATGACAGCCCGCCGGGGGATTGAATACTGAACCTCTGCCGGCCCCATGAGAAGTGTATCAATCCGGCGGCCGCACAGGAGGAAGAACTCTCAGGAGAGAATGGAAAGGACAGTGAGAATGAACAGAGCAAAAAAGCCGCAGATGAGCCTGATCACGAAGGAAATGCGGCTGAGATACTTAAACGAGATGGAGAAGAAACATCCGGGATACATCTATGAGAGGGACAAGCTTTACATGCTCGTCTACACTTTTACGGGAGTCAGGCTGGTATACAGCCTGCTCTATATCATGCTGATCTTGTTTTATCAGACTCTCGTGCCGAGCGGGATCAGCCTGTCCAGCGGGTTTGTCAGTCTGTTCGGCACAGCAGTATTCTATTTCTGGTATACCCTGCTTTTGACCTCCGGGTGGGCCGTGGCGGCGCTGATGATAGCGGCCAGGGGAATCGGTCTGGTTATGGGAGGAACCTCCCTCTTAAACAGCGCTCCGGTGCTGGTCATGGGTCTGCCGGGATTAACAGCCCTTCCCGCCATTTTCATTATGACAGCGGGGATGGTTTTACAGTTCATAGAGGCGGTATTCTGTATCTATGTAGTCTTTGAGCCAAAGGCGGCCATGACAGTCAGGCTGAACCGCCAGATGGGATCCTGGTTTATGACGAACCAGGTGTCGAGGGATACGCTTGAGCGCATGGCCGGATATAAAAATGAAGCCCAGGACAGCATAGGGGACAGGGAGGACAGGGAGGAAAGCGAGGAAAGCGAAGAAAGCGGCGGCAGGGAGAGGACTCAGGATGCAGACTGCGCAGAAAAAGGGGATGACCAGGGGAGAACCCCCTCCGGTTCAGAGCGGGAGGAATAGAGACGGCCTGCAGCTATTTTCAGACCCGCCGCAGGTCTTCCCGGAGAATGCAGGAATTCACAGGAAAAGCAGGTGAAAAGCTGCTTGATTTTTCGCCTTTTCTCTGATAAAGTTTAAAAAGAAGAACGCCCTGTCCTGCCGCGCAGGAGAAAGGCCCGAAAGACGGACCATGCAGAGAGAGGTCCGGGGCTTCACAGTGAAAGATAAAACAGAAAGGTAAGAAAATCTATGGCTGAAAACAAGAATGTAAATCCGGCAGCAGAGAATGAGGAAGAGATGACAGTAACCCTGACACTGGATGACGGAAGAGAACTGGAATGTGTAGTTCTCACTATTTTCCCGGCCGGTGAGAAGGAGTATATTGCCCTGCTTCCCATGGATGATGAGGACAGTGAAGAGGGAGAGGTTTACCTGTACCGCTATACAGAGGACGAGAACGGAGAGCCGAACCTTGAGAACATCGAGGACGACGATGAGTATGAGATCGTCGCTGACGCCTTCGACGAGCTCCTTGACGAGCAGGAGTACGACGAGCTGGTCGGCGAGGACGAGTTAGAAGAATAAGAGGTGTGGAAAACCCCCATGTTTTTTTGTTCTAGAAAAGTCACAAAAAAACATGGGGGTTTTCCTGGGGGAAGGGAAACGGGGGTGTCTCTTCCCTCCCAAGAAAAAAAACGAGGATATTTTGTGACTTCGCTGGAACAAAATATCCTCGTTTTTTTCTACATACTATACATTGAAGCGGAACAGGATTACATCTCCGTCCTTTACCACGTATTCCTTGCCCTCCATGCGGACAAGGCCCTTTTCCTTTGCTGCGGTGTACGTTCCGCAGTCCAGAAGATCCTGGTAGTTGACAACCTCGGCCTTGATGAAGCCTCTCTCGAAGTCGGAGTGAATCTTTCCGGCTGCCTGGGGAGCTTTTGTGCCGACCTTGATGGTCCAGGCTCTCGTCTCCGTCTCTCCGGCGGTCAGATAGCTGATGAGGCCAAGAAGGCGGTAGCTTGCGGCGATCAGCTTGTCGAGCCCGGATTCCTTCAGCCCCAGATCCTCCAGGAACATCTTTTTCTCATCTTCGTCCAGTTCTGCAATCTCCTGCTCAATCTGGGCGCAGATGACAAATACCTCGCTGCCGTTTTCAGCTGCAAATTTTCTCACTTCCTGGACATAGGCATTGCCGGCCGCGTCATCCGCCAGATCATCCTCGGCTACATTGGCGGCGAAAATCACAGGCTTCCAGGTTAAGAGATTTAAGGAGGAGATAAAGGCCAGCTCGTCCTCATCCTCTGTCTCATAGCTTCTGGCCAGCTTTCCTTCCTCCAGATGGGCGTACATGGCTTTCAGGATTTCAAGCTCCTTTGCGAGAGCCTTGTTTCCCATGGCGCTCTTTGTGGTCTTTGCGATGCGGCGCTCCAGAATCTCCATATCAGAGAAAATCAGCTCCAGATCAATGGTTTCAATATCTCTTAAGGGGTTTACGCTTCCGTCTACATGTACAACGTTGGGATCATCGAAGCAGCGAACTACATGGACGATAGCGTCTACTTCGCGGATGTTGGAGAGAAACTGGTTTCCGAGTCCCTCGCCCTTGGAAGCTCCCTTTACCAGACCGGCAATGTCCACAAATTCGATGACAGCCGGAGTAATCTTGGCAGAATTATAGAGCGCTGCCAGCTTCTGGAGTCTCTCGTCGGGAACGGGAACGACGCCCACATTCGGGTCGATGGTGCAGAAGGGATAGTTGGCGGACTCGGCGCCGGCCTTCGTCAGAGAGTTGAATAATGTACTTTTTCCTACGTTTGGTAAACCTACGATACCTAATTTCATAATACGTATCCTTTCTATTCTTCAGGGCTGCTTCAGGCACGGCACGCGGCAGAATACCTGCGGCAGAAGCCCTGTTTTTTTATCGGCTGATAGTCTTTTATAAGAATAGCATAGAATGGGGGGAAAGAAAAGAGAAAAATGTTTGCTTTTCTGCCTGCGATATATTAAGATAAGAGATTGAGGTATAAGGAAACTGCTGCTTTTTGAATTTAAAGCGGCATAGTGAAGGAGGAAATTGGATGAGTCACAAAAACGGAAGCTTCAGCAGCTCGCTGGGCTTTGTACTTGCCTGTGTGGGCTCAGCGGTGGGGCTTGGAAATATCTGGATGTTTCCCTACCGCCTGGGGCAGTATGGAGGGGCGGCCTTTCTGGTCCCCTATATATTCTTTGTGGTGCTGTTCGGTTTGACCGGCCTGTCAGCGGAGTTCGCCATCGGCAGGCGCGCCAGGACGGGAACCCTCGGCTCCTATGAGCTGTGCTGGGGAGACGGACAGAAAGACGGCTTCAGAAAGACGGTGGGAAAGGCAATCGGCTGGATTCCGCTTATCGGGTCTCTGGGAATTGCGATCGGCTACTCCATTATCATCGGATGGGTGCTGCGCTCATTTGCAGGCTCCCTGACAGGAAGCATTCTGAACACAGATTCTGCAGAATATTTTTCTCAGGTTACAGGCAGCTTCGGAAGCCTGCCCTGGCATATTGCCGTAGTTCTCATTACCGTGCTGATCCTGCTCACAGGCTCAGTTACCCAGATTGAGAAGGCCAACCGTATCATGATGCCGGTATTTTTTGTACTGTTTGCCGTGCTGGCTGTGCGGGTGTGCTTCCTGGACGGTGCAGGGGCAGGCTATCGCTTTCTCTTTGTGCCGAAGTGGGAACAGCTGAAAAATGTGGATACCTGGGTTATGGCTATGGGACAGGCGTTTTTCTCCCTCTCCATCACAGGCTCGGGCATGATCGTTTACGGCTCCTATCTCAATAAGGATACAGACATTATCGGAGCATCCATGAGGACCGTGGGCTTTGACACAGTAGCAGCCATGCTTTCGGCTCTTGCCATCATGCCCGCTGTGTTTGCCTTTGGAATCGAGCCGAATTCCGGACCGTCCCTGATGTTTATCACAATCCCGAAGATTTTTTCGCAGATGCCCATGGGACAGTTTTTTTCTGCTATCTTCTTCCTGTCCGTGGTGTTTGCAGGGATTACCTCTTTAATTAATATGTTCGAGGCAGTCATTGAGAGCTGGCAGCACAAATTCGACATACCGCGCCGCCTGGCTGTGGCGCTCTGCGGAATCATCTGCCTGGGCATCGGCGTGTTCCTGGAACCGGAGGCATACGTGGGAAGCTGGATGGATTTTATCACCATTATTGTCACCCCTCTCGGCGCTGTGCTGGGAGCCGTATCGGTTTACTATGTATTCGGATACAGGAAAATCAGGAAAGAGCTGGAAACCGGCAGAAAGACACCTGTTCCCGGCTGGTTTGGAGGAGTGGCCAGATATCTGTATGTACCGCTGACGGTTGTGGTATTTATTCTGGGAATTATCTATAAGGGAATTGGGTAGAAAAACGGCGGTTTCCGAGCCCTGTTTGTCGAAAAAGAGGATACAATGTCGAGCGAATGTGTTTGATTTTTGGGGATTCGTGACTTAAAATAAAAATCGCATCGAAAGGAGAACGTGTATGACGGAAGGTGCAGACATAAGTTTTGTCCATCTCGGTATAATGATCGAGCATCTGAGGAACAGTATTTCTATCGGAGGATTTGAAATTGCCTATTATGGAATTATCATAGGATGCGGTATGCTTGCCGGGATTTATATGGCGCAGAGGGATGCGCGCAGGAGAGGACAGAATCCTGAAATCTATCTGGATTTTGCCCTGTATGCGATCATCTTTTCCATCATAGGAGCCAGACTGTACTATGTCATTTTTAACTGGGACCTTTATAAGAATGATCCAATCCAGATTTTCAATCTGCGGGGAGGCGGGCTGGCTATCTACGGAGGAATTATCGGGGCCGTCCTGACGTTGATTGTATTTTCAAGGATCAAGAAGACTTCGTTCTTTTCGATGGCAGACAGCGGATGTATCGGACTGGTGACAGGGCAGATTATCGGACGGTGGGGTAATTTTTTCAACTGCGAGGCCTTCGGCGGCTACACAGATAATCTGTTCGCAATGAGAATTAAAATGTCACTGGTAAATCCTTCTATGATTTCACAGGGGCTTCTCGAACATAGAATAGTGGAAAACGGGGTGGAGTATATACAGGTTCACCCGACCTTCCTCTATGAATCGCTCTGGAATGTAGGAGTCCTGATTTTTCTGCTGTGGTACCGAAAGAGAAAAAGGTTCGATGGAGAGGTGCTGTGGGTGTATCTTTTGGGATATGGACTCGGTCGCGCATGGATAGAAGGGCTTCGCACCGATCAGCTTCTGTTCTTTGGCACGGGTATTCCTGTATCCCAGGCATTGTCGATGATTCTGGTGGCTGCCTCAGCAGCCGTTATCATCTGGAAACGATTGCGGTTAAAAACAGGGATAAAAGGAGAATAGAAATGGCAAATGCAAAAGAAGAGTTAGTGGAGAAAATCGAGAGGGTGAGAAAAAAAATGGATCTCTGCATCGAGCGCAGGGAAGAATACCGGAAGATATACGAGTACAGCGTGGAACTTGACGAACTGCTGAATCAGTATATTGTGGCCGGCTATTAGAATGGGATAATTCTCAGAGATTCTTAAACACATATTGCAACAAAGCCGCATGCAGGCGCTGTCGTTATGGCAGCGCCTGTTTTGCATATCCGGCGGCCGGCGCAGAAAGACAGCCCTCTTTTGACCGGAAAAGAGGGGGCCTGAAAAGATGCCTGCCGGCCGGAAAAACGTGAAAACGAGATGAAAATTCAGCTAATTTTCCAAATGGAAAAAATTGCCGGCCCGATCTTTGCAATTTACATAATTTTTTTTGAAAAATTCCTTGCTATTTTTTTTCGTATGTACTACTATTATAAATACAAAGTGGTAGAAAGTGGCGGAAAGTGGGGCCCGGTGGGGCGCTATGGAGGCCGAGTGGCAGCTTCGGCCAGCAGGTGGTTTTATGTTCAAAGGAGAGTACAGTCATACAATAGATGCCAAGGGGCGTCTGATTATGCCATCGAAATTCAGAGAACAGCTCGGAGATGAATTTGTCGTAACAAAGGGACTCGACGGCTGTTTATTTGTGTATGACAATTCTGAGTGGACCGCCTTTGAGGAGAAGCTGCGGGCGCTGCCGCTGACGAACCAGAATGCCAGAAAGTTTACGAGATTTTTCCTTGCCGGAGCTTCGGACTGTGAGGTGGACAGGCAGGGAAGGATTCTGATTCCGGCTGTGCTCAGGGAGTTTGCCCATCTGGAAAAAGAGGTGACTCTGGTGGGAGTGGGAAGCAGAATTGAGATTTGGAACCGGGCACTCTGGGAAGAGAAGAATGTCTATGACGACATGGAGGACATTGCCGAAAATATGGAGGGACTGGGAATATGACATTTTCACACACATCTGTCCTTTTGTACGAAACGGTGGACAGCCTGAATATCAGGCCGGACGGAATTTACGTGGACGGAACCCTCGGCGGGGGAGGACATGCCTCCCTGGTGCTCAGCCGGCTGGGAGAGGGCGGAAGGCTGATTGGACTTGATCAGGATGCAGATGCCATCGCGGCGGCGACAGAGAGGCTGAAGCCCTACGGGGACCGGGTAACTGTGATCCGGACAAACTATGAAAATATCAAGGAGGCCCTGGCCTCTCTGGGAATTGCAAAGGTGGACGGCATTTACCTGGATTTGGGAGTTTCCTCCTACCAGCTGGATACGGCTGAGAGAGGCTTCACGTACAGGGAAGACGACGCTCCTCTTGACATGCGGATGGATCAGAGAAGGTCAGAAACGGCAAAGGATATTGTAAACGGCTACAGCGAGATGGAGCTTTACCGGATTATCCGGGATTACGGGGAAGACCGGTTTGCCAAAAATATTGCAAAGCATATCGTTAAAGCCAGACAGGAAAAGGAGATTGAGACGGCAGGGGAGCTGACAGAGATCATCAGGGCAGCGATTCCGGCAAAAATCAGGGCTACGGGAGGACATCCGGCAAAGCGGACGTTTCAGGCAATCAGGATAGAGCTGAACCGGGAGCTGCAGGTGCTGGAAAACTCCATCGACACGATGATCGAGCTTCTGAATCCGGGAGGAAGGCTTTCTGTCATTACCTTCCACTCCCTGGAGGACCGGATTGTAAAAAACAGATTCCGCATCAATGAAAATCCCTGTACCTGCCCGCCGGAATTTCCGGTGTGTATGTGCGGAAAGAAGAGCAGGGGACGCGTGGTGACGCGAAAGCCCATTTTACCTTCTGATGAAGAACTCTCGGCAAATAAGAGATCAAAGAGCGCCAAGCTGAGAGTGTTCGAAAAAGCAGGCGATCAGAAGCAGTAAACCGGAGGCTTTCCGGGTTTTGAAATGTGAGGAGGAGAAACCATGGCTGCAAGAAAACGGACTGTATATGAGACGTATACGGATGGAAATACGGTTAGAAAGGTCAGACGGGCGCCGCAGGAGCGTGAGAGACGGCAGGAAGAAGAACAGCGCAGGCGGCAGCTGCAGTCAGAGATCAGACGCAGCCAAATGGTAAGAAGGAATAGAGAAAAGGCTCTCAGGATGGATGCACCTTACGTGCTGGCATTAACTGTGGCAGCGATTGTCACGCTGGCTATCTGTATGCAGTACCTTCAGCTCCGGTCATCCATCACCACGAGAATCGGAAATATCGAGAGCCTGGAACAGGACGTGGAGGCGCTGAAGGCTGAGAATGACGCCCTCGAAACAAGCATCAATACATACGTGGATCTGGATCATATCTATGATGTCGCTACAAAAGAGCTGGGCATGGTCTATGCAAATAAGAATCAGATTCTTTTGTACGATAAAACAGAAAGCGAGTATGTAAGACAGTATGAAGACGTCCCAGAACACGAATAACAGGCAGCCGTTCAGAAGATACATGCAGGAGAAGCTGGCAATTACCGTACTGGTAATGATGCTGGCTTTAATTGCTCTTGTCGTCATTCTTTACACGATTGTCCAGGAAAAGAACGAGGAATATACACAGGTGGTGTTGGGGCACCAGGATTATGAGAGCAGAACCATTCCCTACAGACGCGGAGACATTGTGGATCGGAACGGCTCCTACCTGGCCACCAGCGAGAAAGTCTACACTCTGATTCTGGATCCGAGGCAGATGTACTCTGATGAGAGAAATGAGTGTGTGGAACCGACCATTCAGCTTTTAAACGAGTGCTTCGGCTTTGACACTGCGGAATTGAGGGAAACTATCACAGGCAGAAAAGACAGCTCCTACATTCGCTACAGGAAGCAGATGACCTTTGAGGAAAAGGAACAGTTTGAGACAGCTTCCAGGGAGAGGAACGAGGCATTCAAAAAAAACAATGAGGCAAAGAAAATCCTGGGCGTCTGGTTTGAGGATGAGTACCGAAGGGTGTACCCAAACGGCGCCACTGCCTGCAATGTGATCGGCTTTGCCCAGAAGGATGGAAGCACCGGTTCAGGAGGAATTGAACAGTACTATAACAGTGAGCTGATTGGAAACAATGGCCGCGAATACGGATATCTGACCGACGATTCCAACCTGGAGCGGGTAATTAAGCCTGCAGAGAACGGAAATACAGTAGTTTCCACCATTGACCTTAACATTCAGAAAATCTGTGAAAAATACATTGACGAGTGGCAGGCGGGAATCGGAAGCAACGTGGCGGCAGTCATTGTGATGGATCCCAAGAGCGGAGAAATTCTGGCCATGGATACCAGCACGCGGTATGATTTGAACAATCCCTATGATTTGAGCGCCTACTATTCCCAGGAAGAAATAGACGCCATGGACGAAAAGGCAAAGTCAGATGCATGGTACAAGCTGTGGAGAAACTTCTGCGTCAATGACACCTATGAGCCGGGCTCTCCCCAGAAGGCCTTCACTGTGGCCGGAGCCCTGGAGGAGAATATCATCAACGGAAATGAGAGCTTTGACTGCGGAGGTTTTCTCTCCATCGGAGGACACGATATTCACTGTGTTTCCAGGTTTGGACACGGCCCGACGACAGTTGTGCAGGGTCTGATGAAATCCTGCAACGTGGTCATGATGAATATTTCCCGGATGGAGGGAACGGATATTTTTGCCAAGTATCAGAGTATTTTTGGCTTCGGGCAAAAAACGGGAATCGACCTTCCGGGAGAGGCCGATGCGGCGACACTGATTTATACGGCTGAAAACATGGGCCCTGCCGATTTGGCCACCAACTCCTTCGGACAGAACTACAACTGCACCATGATACAGATGGCTGCAGCATATGCCTCCCTGATCAACGGAGGCTCCTACTACGAGCCCCATGTGATGAAGCAGATTCTCAATGAACAGGGCTCAGTGGTGGAAAAAAGGGAGCCTCTGCTTGTGAGAGAGACGATCTCCCAGGAAACCTCAGACTTTATCAATGAGGCCCTCTACCAGACCGTCTCAGGCGAGGGCGGAACTGCCAAAGCGGCTGCCGTGGCAGGATACGAGATAGCCGGAAAAACGGGAACGGCTGAGAAGTATCCGAGAAGCGCCAAGAACTATCTGGTTTCCTTCATCGGGCATGCACCGGCCCATGATCCTCAGGTGCTCTGCTATGTGGTGCTTGACACACCGCATCTGGAAGGAACAGAACAGGCTCATTCCACCTTCGCCAGCGAGATTTTCAGCAAGATTATGGCAGAGGTGCTTCCTTATATGAATGTATTTCCAGATTCCGAGGCAGCACCTGCCGATGAGGAGATGGCAGAGCTTCCGGAGGGAATTACCAGCCAGGAGCCGGAGGAAGACGAGGAGGAGAGCACGGAAGCGCCGACGAACGCAGACGGCGAAACCTATCCTGTCTATGATGAGGAATTTATCGATGACGGCGTGAGCTACCCGGAAAGACTGCCGGGCAGTCCGGAACAGAGCGCTGCCGCTCCGGGAGAGACGTCAGGCAGCGAGGCTTCCGCAGAGCAGCCCTCAGATTCGGAAACAGGTGAAAGCCAGAGTCAGGGAGCGGAAAGCGCCGCAGACCAGACAGCGGACGGAAATCAGGAGTCAGAGGGCAGCGCGGCATCGCCTGAGGGGGAGGAGCCGGCTTCACCGGTATCAGGCGCCCAGGGAGAAGCCGGAGCGTAGAGAGACGGGCGGGACGGAAGTGAATCCGTAAGCCTGCCATTACAAACACATAAAATGTTTTTTTTCCAATATACTGTACCAAGCAGAGAGAAAGACGCCCTCTGCCGTAAGAGGACAGGGCGGTGAAGGGATGCGGTATGGAGCGGAGAAGAACGCGACACAGAGAAAGAATAGCTCTCCTGTGCGGACTCTTATGCCTCTGTATGGCTGGTCTGACAGGACGGCTATTTTTTCTTATGACCTTTCGGGCAGAGGAGTACAGCGCCATGGCAGAGGATCTCCACCAGAGGGAGCGGTCAATCAAGGCTGCCAGAGGGAGAATTCTGGACAGAAACGGAACGGTCATTGCTGACAACAGGACAGTATGTACCGTTTCTGTGGTGCACAATCAGATAACAGAGCCGGAGAGGACGGCGGAGGTTCTGAGCCGGGAACTGTCCATTCCCCTTGAGGATGTGAAAAAGAAGGTGGAGAAATACACGGCCAGGGAAATCATAAAGGCGAATGTGGACAAGGAAATCGGGGACAGGATCCGGGAAATGGCTCTTCCGGGCGTCAAGGTGGATGAGGACTACAAGCGGTATTACCCCTATGACAGCCTGGCATCCAGGGTGCTTGGTTTTACAGGCGGGGACAATCAGGGGATCATAGGACTGGAGGTGCAGTATGAATCCTGGCTCAAGGGAGAGAACGGCTTGATCCTGACACTGGCGGATGCGGCCGGGGTGGAGATTGAGAACGCAGCCGAGGATCGCATAGAGCCGATACCGGGACATGATCTGACGGTAAGCCTGGACGTGAATATCCAGAAGTATGCGGAACAGGCCGCCTACCAGGTGATGGAGAAAAAATCGGCAAACAGTGTTTCCGTCATTGTCATGAATCCGAAAAACGGGGAGATTCTCGCTATGGTGAATGTGCCGGAGTTTAACCTGAATGAGCCATTTAACCTGACTGCGGGGATGGAGGCTGAACATAAGGAGGAGGGACAGACTGTATGGCTGCCTGCGTCTGCCGAAGCCCAGGGAGAGGAAAAGACAGATGAGCCCCCGGAAGAGGCCGGCGGAGGCGAGGCGAAAAAGAGACAGGATCTCCTGAACCAAATGTGGAGAAACAAGTGCATTAACGATACCTATGAGCCCGGCTCTACCTTTAAGATTATCACAGCCGCCGCAGGGCTGGAGGCAGGCGTGGTGGATCTGGACGACACCTTTTCCTGCCCTGGTTTTCGGATTGTGGAGGATCGGAAGATCCGCTGCCACAAGGTCGGCGGCCATGGAGGTGAAACCTTCCTTCAGGGTATGATGAATTCCTGCAATCCGGTGCTCATCGATGTGGGACAGAGGCTGGGGGTGGACAATTATTACAGGTACTTTGAACAGTTCGGTCTGATGGGAAAGACAGGGGTGGATCTGCCCGGGGAGGCGGCCACGATCATGCACCGGAAGGAAAATATGGGGGCTGTGGAGCTGGCCACTGTTTCTTTTGGGCAGTCCTTCCAGATTACCCCCCTTCAGCTCATCACCACAGCTTCCTCCATCATTAATGGGGGAAACAGGGTGACACCGCATTTTGCCCTGCGGGCTGAAAATCCGTCTACCGGTATTGTCCATGAATTTGAGTACAAAGAAAAGGGAAGAATTCTCTCAGAGGAAACAAGCGCCGCCATGCGCTATATTTTAGAGCAGGTGGTGGCAGAGGGGAGCGGAAAAAACGCGAAGATAGAGGGCTACCGCATCGGCGGAAAGACGGCCACCTCGGAAAAGCTGCCCAGAAGCAGAAAAAAGTATATTTCCTCCTTTCTGGGCTTTGCCCCGGCGGATGATCCGCAGGTGATTGCCCTTATCACTATCGACGAGCCGGAGGGAGTCTATTATGGAGGAACCATAGCAGCCCCGGTGGTGGGAGATATTTTTGAAAACATCCTGCCGTATCTGGGAATTCCAAGGGCAGAGGAGGAGTCAACTAACAGTTGATTATTCCAGGAAAAAGACGTATACTAATCAGGAGTCTTGGGATCGTGTAAAACAGATAAGCCGCGTCCTTTCGGAGCTGTGGCCGCAGTATCACAAAAGACTACATAAGAATCTGAGGTGTGACATGGTAAACGAAACAATTCTGGCAGTTATTACGGCATTCATTATCAGCGCAGTCATGTGCCCGATCGTGATACCGTTTCTGCACAAGCTGAAATTTGGCCAGCAGGTCAGGGAGGACGGCCCGCAGGCCCATCTGAAAAAGCAGGGAACTCCGACCATGGGCGGAGTGGTGATTCTGGGAGCGATTGTGATTACCTCCCTTCTCTATATCAGGGATTATCCGAAAATTATCCCGATTCTGTTTGTGACAGTGGGCTTTGGCATTATCGGTTTTCTGGATGACTATATTAAGATTGTGATGAAGCGGTCAGAGGGGTTAAACCCGAAGCAGAAGCTCATCGGACAGTTTGTGATTACAGGCATTTTCGCCTATTACCTGATCAGCAGCAGGGAGGTGGGTACCTCCATGCTGATTCCGTTCACCGGCGGCTTTGACGACGGCTTTTTCCTGGAACTTCCGCCGGTTCTGTTTATACCGGCTCTGTTTTTTATCGTGCTGGGTACGGACAATGGAGTAAATTTCACAGACGGCCTTGACGGCCTCTGCACCAGTGTGACGATTCTGGTGGCGACCTTCTTTACGATTGTGGCCATCGGCGAGAACACGGGCATCAGTCCCATTACCGGGGCTGTGGTGGGAAGTCTTCTCGGCTTTCTTCTGTTTAATGTGTATCCGGCCAAGGTGTTTATGGGAGATACCGGCTCTCTGGCTCTGGGAGGCTTTGTGGCGTCCAGCGCATTTATGATGCAGATGCCGATTTTCATCGCTCTGGTGGGACTGATTTATCTGGTAGAGGTGCTGTCGGTCATTATCCAGGTAACCTACTTTAAGAGTACAGGGGGAAAGCGGATTTTCAAGATGGCGCCGATCCATCACCACTTTGAGCTGTGCGGATGGTCGGAGACGAGAGTAGTGGCAGTATTTTCAATTATAACGGCAATCCTTTGCCTGATTGCGTACTTAGGATTATAGGAGGAAATGGACAATGAGTCAGAAAGTATTGGTAGCAGGAAGCGGAATCAGCGGAATTGCAGCGGCGAAGCTCCTTCTCGACATGGGAGGAGAGGTAGTTCTCTATGACGGAAACGAAAAGCTGAGAGAAGAGGATCTGAGAAAGAAATTTGATGAAAATGCAAAGGTAAGCTTTGTGCTGGGTGAGCTGACACGCACGGATCTGCTGGGCGTGGAGCTTTCGATTATCAGCCCGGGAATCTCCCTGGAGGCTCCTTTCGTGTCCGTCATTGATCAGGCGGGAATCCCCATCTGGAGCGAGATCCAGCTGGCCTACCACTGTGCGAAGGGAAGGCTGGCGGCCATCACGGGAACTAACGGAAAGACGACGACGACAGCGCTGACGGGAGAGATTATGAAGGCCTGCTATGACAGCGTATTCGTGGTGGGAAATATCGGAGATCCCTACACGGCTCACGCTCTGGAAACCACAGAGAAGTCGGTGACAGTGGCGGAGGTTTCCAGCTTCCAGCTTGAGACCATCATGGATTTCAGACCGAATGTCAGCGCCATCTTAAATATCACCCCGGATCACTTAGACAGGCATAAAACCATGGAGCGCTACATCGAGATTAAGGAGGGCATCACAAAGAACCAGAAGGAAAACGATGTGTGCGTCTTAAATTACGATGATCCGGTACTCAGAGAGTTCGGGGAAACCTTAAAGTGTAAGGTTGTCTATTTTTCCAGCCGCGAGAGGCTGAAAAAGGGCCTGTTCCTGGACGGAGATCAGATCGTATACAAGGACGGCGAGACAGTGACGGAGATTGTAAACATCCATGAGCTCAAGCTCCTTGGACGCCACAACCACGAGAACGTCATGGCAGCAGTGGCCATTGCCATGAACATGGATGTTCCCATGGACACCATCCGACGGGTGGTAAAACGGTTTGAGGCGGTGGAGCACCGCATTGAATTCGTGACAGAGCGGTTCGGTGTAAAATATTACAACGACTCTAAGGGAACGAACCCGGATGCAGCCATGCAGGCCATCAAGGCCATGCCGGGCCCGACGCTTCTCATCGCCGGAGGCTATGACAAGCACTCTGAGTATGACGAGTGGATCGAGAGCTTCGGTGGCAAGGTGCGCTACCTGGTATTAATCGGACAGACCAGGGATAAAATCGCAGAGTGCGCAAAGCGTCACGGCTTTACGGATATTATGTACGCAGAGGACTTGAAAGAAGCTGTTCAGGTCTGCGCTTCCTACGCGAATGCGGGGGACAATGTGCTGCTCTCACCGGCCTGCGCAAGCTGGGGAATGTTTAAAAACTATGAGGAGAGAGGCCGCATGTTCAAGGAGTATGTGAGAAACCTCTAAATGAATCTGAACGCTGTTTCCGGCGGGCTCCGGCTGCTGCCTCCTGAAAGGAGGCGCCGGGCCTGGCTGGCAAGTGAGGAGTGATACGATGGCCGATGCGCCGACTACACCGAAAAAAAAGCCCCACCGGTTTTATGATTACAGTCTTCTTCTGGCTGTAGTGTTCCTGACTGTGTTCGGACTGATCATGATCTACAGTGCCAGTTCTTACCGGGCACAGCTGGTGCAGGGTGATGCAGCTTACTTCGTAAAAAGGCAGGGGATGATTGCGGCATGCAGCGCCGTGGGAATGCTGCTTATCTCAAAGATTGACTATCACTGGTTTGCGAAGTTTGCCTATCCGGCTTATTTTGTTTCCCTGATCTGTATGGTTGCCACCATGCTGTTCGGCGTGGAATCCCACGGAAAAAAGAGATGGCTGCAGGTTGGACCGATCCAGTTCCAGCCGACAGAGATGGTAAAGATTTCGCTTATCCTGTTTCTGGCAGTGGTGATTTCACGTCTGGGGTTAAAAATCAACGAGTTCAAGAAGGTGCGGGCGATTATTATCTGGTGCGGTATCCCGGCTCTTCTGATAACAGAGAACAACTTAAGCTCCGGTATCATCACCTGCGGAATTGTGTTTGTAGTTCTCTTTGTGGCCTGCAAAATTAAATGGCCGTTTTTTGCCTGCGCAGGAGCGGGCGTAGGCCTGATTGCTATTTCTCCCTATATAGGAAACGCCCTGGTGGCTCTCCGCCTTCTGAAGCCCTATCAGCTCGACCGAATCACCGCCTGGGTGGATCCAACGGCGACAGACACCGGCTATCAGACCCTTCAGGGGCTTTACGCCATCGGTTCCGGAGGCTTCTTCGGGAGAGGGCTGGGGCAGAGTCTCCAGAAGCTGGGCTTTATCCCCGAGGCGCAGAACGATATGATTTTCTCGGTTATCTGTGAGGAGCTGGGCCTTTTTGGAGCAGTCCTTTTGATTCTCATGTTCATGTTTGTCATTTACCGCTTTATGGTAATCGCCGGAAACGCTCCGGATCTGATGGGGGCACTGCTCGTGGTGGGAGTCATGGCCCATATCGGAATCCAGGTTATCTTAAACGTGGCGGTTGTTACCAACACGATCCCGAACACCGGAGTTACACTGCCCTTTATCAGCTACGGAGGCACATCGGTTCTGTTCCTGATGTGCGAGATGGGACTGGTGTTAAGCGTATCCAACCAGATCAAGCTGGAAACGTAGCAAAGCCGCCTTTAGTCACAGGGACACTCTCTATGCCATAAAATATTATATAGAAGGCATACGGGAGGTTTGGCTTGTCTGCGATAGAAATTCTGGGCAATGGCCCGCTGAGTGGTGAAATAGAGGTACAGGGTTCTAAAAATGCCGTTCTGCCTATGATGGCGGCAGCGGTTCTGGGAAACGGAATTACGGTAATTGAAAATGTCCCCAAAATACAGGATGTCTGCTGTATGATGGGGATTCTTAATTCTCTGGGCTGTGTCTGCTCTCTGAAAGAAAACAGGCTGACGGTGGATTCGTCAGGAGCTTCAGGGACATGTATCAGAAAAGAGGACATGGAAAAAATGCGTTCCTCTGTCATACTTCTGGCTCCGCTTCTGGCAAGGCAGGGGGAGGCCTGCATCTATTATCCGGGAGGCTGCATGATCGGGAAAAGGCCCATTGACCTGCATCTGTTCGCCCTGGGCCGGTTTGGAGCAGAGATTATGGAGAACAGGGAGACGGGGAGAGTGAAAGCGAAGGTAAGCGGGCGCTCTGCCTGCCTGAGGGGAGCCTTTGTGGAGTTTCCCTATCCCAGCGTCGGCGCTACGGAAAATGCCATATTTGCGGCAGTGGCGGCAGACGGTGAGAGTTTTCTTTCCGGCTGCGCCAGAGAGCCGGAAATTACTGCTCTGTGCCACATGCTGAACCGGATGGGAGCCAGGATCCTGGGGGTGGGAACCAGCCATCTGCGGATTTCAGGAGGCCTGCCTCTCCACGGCTGTACGGTGCGGGCAGACGGCGACCGGATTGTGGCGGGAACCTACCTGATGGCAGCTGCTGCTTCCATGGGAGAGATTCAGATAAATGGAATTCGCTCGGAGGAACTGAAAGGTGTGACAGAGCTTCTGAAGGAAGCAGGGGCCTTCATCTACACAGAGAAAGATCGGATTTTCCTCCGTTCTCCAAGGCCCCTCGGACAGATGCGCACAGTGACAGGACCGTATCCTGCTTTTCCCACGGATCTGCAGTCTCCTCTTATGACTCTCTTATGCGTATCAAAGGGAGGAGAAATCAGGGAAACGGTATTTGAGAGCCGCTTTAAAACTGCCGGAGAGCTGAATAAAATGGGAGCTTCCATTCGCCTGGAAGGTGACAGGGCCTTTGTGCGCGGAGGCAGAAGGCTCTTCGGATGCCGGGTAAAGGCCTGCGATCTGCGAGGAGGGGCTGCCCTGGTGACGGCCGGGCTGACCGCTTCAGGGATAACGGTGGTGGAGGATGCGGAGTATATTAAAAGGGGTTATGAAAATATCTGCCGCGACTTGAGTCAGCTGGGCGGACGGCTCAGATATATGGAAAGGGACATCACGGCACCTGGCAGAAAAGAGCAGCCGTCAAAGGAAGACAGGGAAGCGAAGTAAAAAGGGACAGCAGGAGGTACAAAGGTGAGAACATATTTCAGACGCAGAAAAAAAACAGGCCTGATCGCCGCCCTTGCGGTGCTTGCAGTTCTGGTGATCACGGCTGTTTCTCTGCGCATTACAGATGTGACTGTCAGCGGAACGACAAGGTATACGCCGGAGCAGATCGAACAGACGATTTTTGACTCGTCACTGAGCAGAAATACAGCTTACTGTTATTTCCAGTACAGGTTCCGGCCTCATAAGACCATCCCTTTTGTGGAAGACTATAAAATAGTATTCAGAAGTCCCAATGAGGTGGAAATCATCGTATATGAGAAGAGCCTGGTCGGATACGTTTCCTATATGAACAGCAATATGTACTTTGACAAGGACGGAATTATCGTGGAGAGTACCAGCGAAACGCTTCCCGGCATACCGAAAATCCAGGGACTGAAATTCGGCCATGTGGTGCTTCACAAGCCTCTCCCCGTGGAGAACCAGAATATTTTCGAGGATATTCTGAATCTGACGCAGGTGCTGTCCCTCTATGAGATACCGACCGACGGAATCCGCTACCGGGAAAACGGGGAAGCGGTTCTCACAGTCAAGAATCTCCGCGTGGAGCTGGGAAGCGAGTCGGAAATAAACGGAAAAATTTCCGAACTGCATGACATTATCGAGGAGTATCCGGATTTGGACGGAACTCTCTACCTGGATACCTATGACGAGACGAATACCAACCCCATGTACCGCTTCCAAAAAGACTGATTGGTCCAAGAAAGTTATAAATTTGGCAAAATAACAGTTGATATTTTTGGTAAAATAAAATATAGTATTAGATAGGCTAGAATCAGATAAGCGCAGGAATGAGCAAAACATAAGCTAAAACCCGATAGAGATGTGAGTGAAGGAGGAAGTTTTCTTGTTAGAGATTAAGATAAATGAGTCAGAGAATGCAGCCAGAATCATTGTAGTTGGCGTAGGCGGAGCAGGAAACAACGCAGTGAACCGTATGATCGAGGAAAATATCGCAGGTGTTGAGTTTATTGGAATCAATACAGACAAACAGGCGCTTCAGTTCTGCAAGGCCTCCACAGCCATGCAGATCGGAGAGAAGCTGACCAAGGGACTTGGAGCAGGCGCAAGACCTGAGATCGGGGAGAAGGCTGCCGAGGAGAATCAGGAGGAGTTAGCCCAGGCGTTAAAGGGTGCAGATATGGTATTTGTCACCTGCGGTATGGGCGGCGGCACAGGTACAGGCGCGGCTCCCGTTGTGGCAAAGATTGCGAAAGATATGGGAATCCTGACAGTCGGAGTTGTCACAAAGCCATTCCGCTTCGAGGCAAAGACACGTATGAACAATGCGATTCAGGGCATTGAAAAGTTAAAGAGCTGCGTGGATACCCTGATTGTCATTCCAAATGACAAGCTGCTTGAGATTGTTGACAGAAGGACAACCATGCCGGATGCATTAAAGAAGGCAGACGAGGTGCTTCAGCAGGCGGTACAGGGAATCACGGATCTGATCAATATTCCAGGCCTTATCAATCTGGACTTTGCGGATGTACAGACTGTTATGGTTGACAAGGGAATCGCTCACATCGGAATCGGACATGCCAAGGGAGACGACAAGGCTATCGAGGCTGTGAAGCAGGCAGTTTCCAGCCCGCTTCTCGAGACTACCATCGAGAATGCATCCCACGTGATCATCAATATTTCCGGCGATATCAGCCTTATTGAGGCAAATGAGGCTGCTTCCTATGTTCAGGAACTTGCAGGCGATGATGCCAACATTATTTTCGGCGCCATGTACGATGAGAACGCTCAGGACGAGGCCACAATTACAGTTATCGCCACAGGATTAAATGATCAGAATGCAGCGACTCCTGTTGCCAAGGCTATGACCAGCTTCGGAACGAACCCGTTCCAGAAAAAGCAGGCGCCTGTTCAGCCGGCAGGAGCAGGAAGAGAGGCTGCCATGACAGCACAGCCGGCTTCCCAGAGCTTTCACCAGCCAGCAGCCGGATATAAGGCTCCCACATCTGTGAATCAGGCAGGCCAGCAGGCTCCGGCCCAGAATCCTGCCCCGACTCCTTCCTACAGACCTATGGGACAGACACAGATCAATATTCCGGATTTCTTAAAGCATAAGAGATAAAGCCGGCATAGGGCAGTAAAATAGAGAAAATTCAAAAGAGCTTTCATTTCACAGTGAGATGAAGGCTCTTTTTTCATAATTATAGGAAATTCCTCTCAATTTCCTGTAATACAAAAAGCCCTGCCGGGCGGGATGCGTACGCCGCGCGGCGGACAGAAAAATAATTTTCTATATAATTCTTTTTGTTCTATTTATTTATATAATCTGAGCAAATCCGACAAAATCAGAAACAAAGTACAGAACTCTCTGGGTGAAGGAAAGCAGGAGGCATACTCCGACGGACCCTGAATAGGTGAGAGGTCATTGGCCGGAGAAGGGAAAAAATCCGGGGGGAATCCAGCCGAAATATGGCGATAAAAAAAGAGGATTATCCTGCACACTTTGACAAATTACGAAGGGGAAAGTTTTTATAATAGGTTGTGTCAGACGGGAGGTGAGGCGGCTGGCAGCAGAATATACGCTGTACCTGGACGTGATATTTCTTCAAAATTTTTTGATGAATGTCTTCGTTCTCACGCTGACAGGGAGGATGATGAGGCAAACCTGCAGGGCCGGACGGATTGCGGCGGGAGGAGCAGCAGGGGCGCTGTGGGCCTGCGGCGGAATTTTTCTGCCGCTTTCTTTTCCGATGAAGGCGGCCCTTACCTGCGGGCCTGTGAGCTTACTCATGGTCTTTCTGGCTTTCAGGGAGAGACATCCGGTCAGACTTTTAAAAGGAACGGCGGCACTGTACCTGACAGCCGTTCTTATGGCAGGAGGGCTGGAGCTTGTCAAGGGCCTTTCCGCCAGAGTGTACAATTATGAAAATCCCGCAAACCCCAGGCAGCAGAAACTGCCTTTTTATGTGCTTTTTTTTGCGGCAGCGGCAGTATTCTTCTTTATCTGCTTCCTGCTTGAAGCGGTTAGGGAGGAACGGAGGAGAAGAAGCTATATGGCAGGTGCCACGATTTTTTTCCAGGGGAGAAGTCTTCAGGTGCAGGCATTTCTCGATACAGGAAACCAGCTGACCGATCCCGTATCCGGACGGCCTGTGAGCGTTATCTGGGCCGGAGCTTTGGAGGGATTTTTTGACGGAGCGCCGGGGGTGACTCTTATTCCCTACAGGAGCGTGGGAAAAGAAAGCGGACTCCTGCCGGCAGTGAAGGCTGACTGTATCTGTATCGAACTGGAGGGAAAGTGCAGAGAGCTTAAAAATCCTCTCATCGCCGTCTCGCAGGCTCCTCTGTCGTCAGACGGAAGCTATGAAATGCTTCTGCATGAGGCATTCTGGGAGAAGGCAGTCAGGTCTGAGAAGTCCTGCCACGGGGGAGACGCCAGGACGGGGAAGACAGAGAAAGACAAAAGCAGGCAGACGGAAGGCGGACAGGAGACAGAAAAATCGGAAAATAATTGGGCAGGCAGCGAAAGGCTCACAGAGCCTGAGACATACGAAAAAACGGGAAAGGAAACAGAAAGAAAAAATGATGCAGTGGGAAAAAATGGAACACAAAAAGGCGGCTCTGAGGGAAAGACAGGACTGGAAAACAGCAGGAGCCCGCAGAATGAGGACGGCGGCAAAAGCGGGCGCAAGGAGCCTGAGAATCAGTCAGGAGGAGAGAAATATGGTGATTAAGGTTGCAATATCGAACCGGTTTCGGCTGAAGACAGTCCCTTCATTTAAAACTCTGCTTATGCAGAAGGAAGGGGAAATCCACTACATAGGAGGGGCAGACATTCTGCCGGCTCCCCTGGACAGCAAGGAGGAGGCAGAGGTTTTAGGTGAGCTGGGCACGGAAAAGGACAGGGAGGCTAAATCCAGGCTGATTGAGCACAACCTCAGGCTGGTGGTCTACATAGCAAAGAAGTTTGACAACACAAGCGTGGGTGTGGAGGATCTGATTTCCATCGGAACCATCGGGCTTATTAAAGCCATCAATACCTTTAACACGGGAAAGAATATTAAGCTGGCCACCTACGCATCGCGCTGTATCGAAAATGAGATTCTGATGTATCTAAGGCGGAACAATAAGACGAAGCTGGAGGTCTCCATCGACGAGCCCCTCAATGTGGACTGGGACGGAAATGAGCTTCTGCTCTCCGATATTCTGGGAACAGATGAGGATGTGATCTACAGGGATCTGGAGGATGAGATAGAGAGGAACCTTTTGAACACAGCTATCAGCAGGCTGAATCCCAGGGAAAAGAAAATCGTGGAGCTGAGGTTCGGGCTGAACAGTGAAAATGGGGAGGAGATGACGCAGAAGGAAGTGGCGGATCTGCTGGGAATCTCACAGTCCTATATTTCCAGGCTGGAAAAGAAGATTATGAAGCGGCTTAAAAAAGAGATTGTGAAGTATGAGTAGAGGAAGCGATGAACAGAAAGCGGCTACATGAGCAAAAAACTATGAGCAGTCTGGGCAGCGGATGGAGCAGGAATTCTCTCCATCCGCTGCCGTATTTTTTAACTCAGGTAGTTTTTCATGGCTTTCAGGGCATTTTTTTCCAGGCGGCTGACCTGGGCCTGGCTGATATGAATTTCCTCTGCCACCTCGGTCTGTGTTTTTCCCTCAAAAAAGCGCATGCCGATGATGTGGCGTTCCCTTTCGGGTAGCCGTCTCATGGCTTCGCTCAGGGAAATGTCCTCGATCCAGTTCTCCTCAGAGTTTTTCTTATCGCTGAGCTGATCCATCACATAGAGCGGATCCCCGCCGTCGGTGTACACAGGTTCATAGAGACTTACCGGACTCTGGATGGCATCCAGGGCATAGGTAATATCCTCCTTGCTGACACCCACCTCCTCGGCAATTTCGCAGAGTGTCGGCTCCTTTAAATTCTTCTTCATCAGACTTTCCCTGGCATAGATGGCCTTGTAGGCCGTGTCCCGCAGAGAGCGGCTGACCCGGATGGAATTATTGTCCCTGAGATAGCGTTTTACCTCGCCTAAAATCATGGGAACTGCGTAGGTGGAGAAACGGACATTCTGTGTTATATCAAAATTATCGATGGCTTTGATCAGGCCGATGCAGCCGATCTGAAACAGATCATCCACATTTTCGCTGCTGCCGGAAAAGCGCTGGATGACACTGAGAACCAGCCGGAGATTTCCTTTGATGTACTGTTCTCTGGCTTCCCTGTCACCCTTTAGAATACGGGCAAAGAGCTCTTCCTTTTCCTCGTTGGTCAAAAGCGGCAGCTTCGCTGTATTGACGCCGCAGATTTCAACTTTGTTAAGTGCCATAAAGAGTATCCTCCTTACATTATTCGCAGCCGTTCTTCCCTCCGGCTTTTTACAAAGGAGCCTGCGCAGAAGGAAGTCCAAACGGCAGCAAGTTTTCATCTGCTATCATGATTTACCTCTTTGGGCGGCAATATACTGAAAAAGAGGAAATTAAAAAAACTTTTAGCCCTTGACAGGGAAACGCTCCTCCTCAGTCTCCGTTTCCATTTCGGACAAGGTATGGTATAATGGCTGCGAAGCAGGCATTATACCTGCGCCGAGCCGCTGGCGCCCGAAGGGAGCCAAAACACCACTGCGGCGAGGAGAAAGGAAATCAGAGATGAGAGTCGAACAGATACAGATTCAGATAGAAAAAAACGGAGCATTTAAAATCACAGACAAGACGGCGGTGCTCACGGCCTACCTTCAGGATTCGGGAAGGGAGTGCAGGATAAAGGAACGGCCTGCAGTTATTATCTGCCCGGGCGGAGGCTATGAGTTCTGCTCCTTCAGAGAAGGGGAGCCGGTGGCTCTGGAGCTTCTGTCCAAGGGATACCAGGTATTTGTGCTGGACTACAGCGTAGCTCCGGACAGCTTTCCGACGGCCCTCCTGGAGCTTGCCGGGGCGGTGGCCATGGTGAGGATGAAAGCCAGAGAATGGAAGGTGATTCCCGAGAAAGTGGCCGTCATGGGCTTTTCAGCAGGCGGACATCTGGCTGCCAGCCTGGCAGTGTTCTGGAATCAGGAATTTCTGGCAGCTCTTGTGAAAGGCCAGGTGCAGTATCCCAGAGGCGACGGTTTCAGAAGAAGGGAAACGGTATTTTCCGAGAGCAGCCTTGAAGAAATTTCCCTGCTCCTGCGCCCGGACCGCCTGCTTTTGAGCTATCCGGTGATCACCTCCGGAGAGTATGCCCACAGAGGTTCTTTTGATGTCCTTCTCGGAGGCAGGAAGGGGGAGGAGAGAGAGCAGTTTCTCGATCTTCTGTCTCTGGAAAAGCAGGTGGGCGGCCAGGTGCCTCCTGTATTTCTCTGGCACACCTTCACCGACGGAACGGTTCCTGTGGAAAATACGCTTCTCTTTGCAGGAGCTCTGAGAAAGGCCGGAGTAAGCGCGGAGATCCATATCTTTCCCGAGGGACGCCATGGAATTGCCCTGGCCGACGAGCGCACCGACAAGGAGACAGATGACGGAAGAGGAAGCTGCGACGTGGAGTGCTGCCATCCGTGGGTGGAGCTTGCAGAGCGGTTTCTGGACAGGTGGAGAAAAGAGTAGAGGGGATGGGAAGTTTTTCTTTCCGCCTGGGCGGTCCGGGCCGCTCTGTCAGAATCCCTTGCCCTTGACTTTCCATATATTTCATACTAGAATAAAATGGACACCGAAGGCACTGGTGTCCATTTTTTCTGTGCAGAGACAGAAGCTGCCGGAAAAGAAGCACCGGAAACAGACTGAACGGACATCACGGGCCGGGCAGAATCCGGAAACTCAGCAGGAAAAAGACAGAACATGGAGGAACCATTTTGGCTAATACAGAAAACACCACAGAGCAGATTAAAAAGAGAAGGACATTCGCTATCATTTCCCACCCAGATGCGGGAAAGACGACGCTGACGGAGAAGTTTCTTCTCTACGGAGGGGCCATTAACCTGGCCGGTACGGTTAAGGGGCGCAAGGCTACCAAGCACGCAGTTTCAGACTGGATGGAGATTGAGAAGGAGAGAGGTATCTCCGTCACCTCCTCTGTCCTGCAGTTTAACTATGAGGGCTACTGCATCAACATTCTGGACACTCCGGGACACCAGGATTTCTCAGAGGATACCTACAGGACGCTGATGGCGGCCGACTCGGCGGTTATGGTGATTGACGCCTCCAAAGGTGTGGAGGCCCAGACTATCAAGCTGTTTAAGGTATGCCTTCTGAGAAATATTCCTATCTTTACATTCATCAATAAGATGGACCGGGAGGCGAGAGATCCCTTCGAGCTGATGGACGAGATTGAGAGCGTTCTCGGAATCAAGACCTGCCCGATCAACTGGCCCATCGGCTGCGGAAAGAACTTCAAGGGCGTTTATGACAGAAATACAAAGAAGATCACCACCTTTACGGCGGCCATGGGAGGCCAGAAGGAGGTTGCGTCCAGGGAATTTGATCTGGAGGGAACAGAGGCAGAGCAGGTGATCGGGGCGGATTACCACAGCCAGCTTCTTGATGACATCGAGCTTCTCGACGGGGCCAGCGAGCCCTTCGACATGGAGAAGGTCAGCACAGGAAAACTCTCTCCGGCCTTTTTCGGGTCTGCCCTCACAAACTTCGGAGTGGAGACTTTTCTGGAGCATTTCCTGAATATGACCACACCGCCCCTTCCGAGAAAGACCACCACAGGCCAGGTGAACCCCTTTGACGACAATTTCACGGCCTTTGTGTTTAAAATCCAGGCAAATATGAATAAGGCCCACAGAGACCGAATTGCATTTATGCGTATCTGTTCCGGAAAGTTCGAGGCGGGCATGGAGGTCAATCACGTGCAGGGAGGCAGAAAGATCCGTCTGTCCCAGCCTCAGCAGCTGATGGCCCAGGACAGAAAGATTGTGGAGGAGGCCTACGCAGGCGATATTATCGGTGTGTTCGATCCGGGCATCTTCTCCATCGGAGACACCCTCTGCGCGTCCAATGACAAAATTCAGTTTGAGGGCATCCCTACCTTCGCACCGGAGCATTTTGCAAGGGTACGTCAGATGGACACCATGAAGAGAAAGCAGTTTATCAAGGGAGTCAATCAGATCGCCCAGGAGGGTGCAATTCAGATTTTCCAGGAGTTCAACACGGGAATGGAAGAAATCATCGTGGGCGTGGTGGGAGAGCTGCAGTTTGAGGTGCTTACCTACCGTCTGGAAAATGAGTACAATGTGGAGGTCAAGCTGGAGAAGCTGCCCTACGAATATATCCGCTGGATTGAGAATAAGAATGAGGTGGATCCGGCCAAAATTCAGGGAACCTCAGATATGAAGCGCATCAAGGACTTAAAGGGCAATCCTCTGCTCTTATTTGTCAACAGCTGGAGCGTCGGCATGGTACTGGACAGAAATCCGGGACTGGTGCTCAGCGAGTTCGGGCGCGATTAAGGCTGCCGGCAGGGCGGCAGAAAAACCGTCCCTTCTATTTTTGGCATAGAGGGACGATCACAGAGACAGTATAGTTTAAACAGCACAGTCACAGAAGCAGCAGTAAGCTGGGAGGTAGAAAAATGAGCAAGATTGATGTTGTGAGAAAAGCGATGGTGGAGGCCATGAAGGCCAAGGACAAGGCAAGGAAGGATTCCCTGTCCATGCTGCTTTCAGCTCTGAAGAATGCGGAGATTGACAAGAGAGAGCCGCTGACAGAGGATGAGGAGAATGCAGTGGTGAAAAAGGAGATCAAGCAGACCAGGGAAACCATGGAGCTGGCTCCGGCCGACAGGGAGGATATCAGGAACGAGGCTGCGGCAAGGCTTTCCGTCTATGAGGAGTTCGCTCCGGCCGATCTGACACCGGATCAGATCAGGGAGGTGATCGGGGAAGTGCTCAGGGAGCTTTCCATCGATGGGCCAAAGAAGTCCGATAAGGGCGCAGTCATGAAGGTTTTAATGCCAAGAGTAAAGGGAAAGGCTGACGGCAGGGTTGTGAATGAGGTGCTGGCAGGAATGCTGAAATAAAGCCAGGCACAGGTCAGGCCTGAGAAAGAGACAGAAATGACAGGGCAGAGTGGGGCAGCCTGGTTGGGAGGCCCCGGAAAGGGGATGACAGAAGATGTACAGAGAAGAGATCGAGAAGTATATTGACAGCCACAGAGGAGAGATGCTTGAGGATATCAAGTCCCTGTGCCGCATCAACAGCGAAAAAATGCCTTACCAGGAGGGAATGCCCTACGGAGAGGGAGCCTGCCAGGCGCTTGGGACAGCGCTTGCCATGGCTGAGGGATACGGTTTTTCCATCTGCAATTACGACAACTATGTGGGAACGGTCGACTGGGGAGGAGAGGAAAGCCAGCTTGATATTCTGGCTCATCTCGACGTGGTTCCGGCCGGAGAGGGCTGGACTGTGACGGAACCCTTTGAGCCGGTGGAGAAGGACGGAAGACTCTATGGCCGCGGTACAGCCGACGACAAGGGCCCGGCCGTTGCCGCCCTCTATGCGTTGCGGGCAGTAAAGGAGTTAGGCATTCCGTTAAAGAAACGCGTCAGGCTGATTCTGGGAACAGATGAGGAGTGCGGCAGCAGCGATATTCAGCATTATTACGCTGTGGAGAAGGAGGCGCCGATGACCTTCTCGCCGGACGGAGCCTTCCCTGTTGTGAATATTGAGAAGGGCCATCTGGAGGGAGAATTTGAGGCAGAGTTTGAGGCTTCACAGGAGCTCCCCCGCGTGAAATCTATCAAAGCAGGCACGAAGATCAATGTGGTCCCCGGAAAGGCATTCGCTGTCTTTGAGGGGCTCGACGATGACGTGGTGAGAGCAGCGGCAGATGAGGTGGAGAAGGAGACAGGCGTTTCCTTTGAGATCATGGGAAAGGACAGCTGTCTTGAGATCACAGCCTGCGGAGCAGGGGCCCATGCGTCCACGCCTCAGGAGGGAAAGAATGCCATCACAGCGCTGCTCCTTCTGATCACAAAGCTTCCATTTGCAGCCTGCAGGCAGACAGAGGTGATAAAGGCCCTCTGCCAGCTCTTCCCCCACGGAGACACAGAGGGACGCGCCCTCGGCGTAGCTATGGAAGATGAACTGTCCGGTGCCCTCACCCTGGCCTTTGACATTCTCGAGGTGACAGAGGAGAAGATGCACGGAATGATTGACAGCCGTACTCCTCTGTGCGGCAATGAGGAGAATGTGTTAAAGCCCATAGCTGCGAAGATGGAGGAACTCGGCATCACGATGCTCACCCGCGAGATGCGTCCGCCTCATCACGTGGATGGAAATTCTGATTTCGTTAAAACCCTTCTTTCTGTCTATGAGGAGTACACGGGAAGAAAGGGCGAGTGCGTTTCCATGGGAGGCGGAACGTACGTCCATGATCTGAAAAACGGAGTGGCCTTTGGAGCCGCCCTTCCGGAAACGGACAACCGGATGCACGGAGCTGACGAGTTTGCCGTGATCGATGAGCTTCTCCTGAGTGCAAAGATTTTTGCCCAGGTAATTGCAGAACTCTGCGCTTAGGCGGGAATTCAGGAGAAAATGCCGGTTTTGCACCTGGTCTGTGCAGTCCGGGTACTTCGGTGAGTTCATAAAATATTTATAAAAATTTCCGTTTTGAGAATAAAACTTAATGAAAGTTCAATTGATTTGCCTGCTGCTTTGTGATAAACTTTTGCCTCAGAAGCGGCGGGAGGTCAGTTGGACTTTTTTTCCGCTTCTGCCATTTTTTTGCTGAAATTTTCCTGCCTGTCCGGCTATGGAAGCTGAGGGCGCAGGAAGAGAAGTCTATGTGGAAACGGAAGGGTTTCCTTTCCGGGAGAGGAGAATGAATAATGAGAAAAAAGACATATGCGGCGCTTGCTGCTGCTGTCCTTGCAGCAGGAGCGCTTGCCGGATGCAGCAGCCAAAATACAGAGAAGGGAAAGGGGACAGCGGCCAGCGAAGGCACTGAGGAGACTGGGGAGACAGCCGTCCCGTCCTCTGAGGCACAGGAGGGACAGGCAGAGGGAGCCGGGATCTCGGACGCGGACATTGTGATTGCCGGAGGAGACGCAGCGGGAATGGCTGCAGCAATTCAGGCAGTTGCCGAGGGCACGGATCCGTCTAAAATTCTGGTTCTGGAAAAGGGAGGCGCAGAGAAGTCTGCACTTTCAGGAGAGAGCTTTAACGCAGCTGACACCGATGAGCAGGCGGAGGCCGGCATCGAAGATTCTGTGGATGCCTTTATCACCGATACTATGGCGGCAGGCGGCGGAAAGAACAGCCAGGAGATGGTGGAGCATATGGCGGAGAGCGGACGGGAGGCCCTTGTCTGGCTGAGAGATCAGGGAGTGGAACTGTCAGGCGTGACACAGGCCGAGGGCTCCAGCGTAGCCAGAAGCTATCAGGCAGCGGACGGAGGGAATCTGGGAGAAGAGATAGAGGCGAAGCTTCAGGAGAAGTTTGATTCCCTGAACGTGAATGTGGCGGAAAACACAGAGCTTGCCCAGGTGCTTTACGGAGCAGACGGGGAAGTGACGGGAGTGAAGGTAAAGGGAGATAAAGGGGAGCAGGAGATTACCTGCCGGGCCCTTTTGGTGACAGATGTGGATTACATTGACCTGCTTGAGGATCTGGCAGTTTCCTATGTGACAGATGAGAGCGGGGCAAATAAGGGAATCCTGGTGGACAGCTGTGCCAATGCAGTAACCGCAGACGGAGGCGAAATTCCCGGACTTTACGGGGCTGGCGCTGTGATCGATGCGGCCCTCCACGGAGATAAGGCCCTGGCCGGAAACGAGCTGACAGGAACCATTGCGTTCGGCATGACGGCAGGCACGGAAACGGCCATCTACTCCCAGGACAATGCACCGGAGGCATAGATAAGGCACCTGTCACGGGAACCGGGCATATACTGGAATGAGGAGCCATTTTCAGGAGGAGTCCATGCGTCTTTGCGAGCTGAAGCAGAAGGAGGTTATCAATATCTGTGACTGCCGCCGTCTGGGATATGTGGGAGATGTGGACTTTGACGCCTGCACCGGCAGGATTCTGGCTCTCATTGTGCCCGGACCCGGCTGCCTGTGGGGATTTCTGGGCCGGGAGAGCGAATGGGTGATCCCATGGTGCGATATAAAGCAGATTGGGGATGACATTATTCTGGTAGAGCTGCATGAAAAAAAGGGAAAAGGCTGAAAACGGCTTGCATATCTGACCGCAGTACGTTAAAATAAGGACAATATATCACACAGGAGGAACAGAACGTGAAATGTCCATTTTGTAATGCAGCTGACACGAAGGTAATCGATTCCAGACCGGCAGACGACAACAGCTCTATCCGCCGCCGCCGTCAGTGTGAAACATGCGGAAAGAGATTTACGACTTATGAGAAGCTGGAGACCATGCCTCTCATGGTGATAAAAAAGGATAATTCCAGAGAGCTTTACGACCGCTCCAAGATAGAGGCGGGCATCCTTCATTCCTGCCATAAGCGCCCGGTATCTCCCCAGCAGATCAGCGCTACCATAGACGAGATTGAAAACCAGATTTTCAACAAGGAGGAGAGGGAGATTGAAACCTCCGCCATCGGCGAGCTGGTGATGGATAAGCTAAAGGATCTCGACGAGGTTGCCTATGTGCGCTTTGCCTCTGTTTACCGGGAGTTTAAGGATGTGGGAACCTTTATGGAGGAGCTTTCTAAGCTCCTGAAAAAAGAGTAAGGTCTGATGGACCGGATGGAGAGAAAGACTGAAAAGGTAAAACATATGTTTAAAGCATTCTACCCAAAGGAATACAGGGACTCCGCTTATGATATCCCCTACGAGAAGTTTTATAGGGAGGGGATTCGCGGAGTCATTTTCGATATAGACAATACACTCGTTCCCCACGGTGCTCCGGCGGATCAGAGGGCGAAGGAGCTTTTTTTGCGCCTTCACGGGATGGGTATGAAAACCTGCCTCCTCTCGAATAATAAGGAGCCCAGGGTGGCATCCTTTGCCAGTCAGGTGAAATCTCCCTATATTTTTAAGGGCGGAAAGCCTGGAACGAAGGGCTATCAGAGGGCCATGGAGCTTATGGGCACAGACTGCAGGACGAGCCTTTTTGTGGGAGACCAGCTGTTTACGGATGTGTATGGGGCCAACAGGGCAGGCATTTACGCAGTCCTGACAAAGCCCATCCATCCCAAAGAGGAGATTCAGATCGTGCTGAAGAGGAGGCTGGAGGCGGTGGTACTCCTCTTCTACAGGAGGGCGTGCGAAAAACAGAGAAAGCACAGCTGAGATCGAAAAAGAGCACAGCGGGAGATAAGACGGCGGCCGGCAGAAATCGCCAGGAAAGGACAGGCGGACAGGACAGATGAAAAATAATGAGAAAAACAGAGGTGCAGAGTGGGCGGCTCTGGTTAATGGGACAACCAAGGTGTGCGGGATTCTTGCAGATCCGGTGGAGCATTCCATGTCTCCTATGCTGCAGAACCTTTACGGGAACAGTACCGGGACGGACATGGTCTACGTGCCCTTTCGCGTAAAAGAGGAGGAGCTTGAGGCGGCGGTCAGAGGAGCCTTTGCCTTAAATATCAGAGGGCTGAACGTCACCGTTCCTCACAAGCAGAGTGTGATGCGTTTTCTGGATGGAATCGATGAGACTGCAAAGGCTGTGGGAGCCGTGAATACGCTGGTGCGCACAGAGGGCGGCTATAAGGGGTACAATACAGATGTTCCCGGACTTTTAAGAGCCGTGAGGGAAGCCGGAATCGAGATCAGGGGCAGAAACTGTATTCTGATCGGAGCAGGAGGGGCTGCAAAGGCGGCTGCCTACCTGCTGGCCGGCGAGGGAGCAGAGCATATTTACCTGCTGAACCGGAGCATGGACCGGGCTGCATCCTTAGCTGACTGGATAAACGGGCAGTCGGGAGGAAGAGAACTGGTGACAGCTCTGCCTGTTTCTGAGTGGAGGAGCATTCCTGACGGCAGGTATCTGGCCATCCAGTCCACCAGCGTGGGCATGTATCCGAACACGGACAGCGCTCCAATCGAGGACAGGGAATTTTACCGCCTGATAGATGAGGCAGTGGATATTATCTATACACCTGCGGAGACGAAGTTCATGCGCCTTGTGAGGGAGGCGGGAGGCCGTGCGGTGAACGGTCTAAACATGCTGATTTACCAGGGAGTGATCTCCTACGAGCTCTGGTATCCGGGCCAGAGAGTGAACAGGGAAACCCTGGCACTTGCCAGAAGGCTGATAGAGGAGCGGCTTGCCGGAGGGAGAGCCGGGGAGCCGGCCTGTGAAGAGACGGTACAGAACAGCCGCAAGGGCGGGAATGAAAGAAATTCTCTCCCATCCCCGATTCTGCTGATCGGTTTTATGGGGGCCGGAAAGACAAGCGTGGGAAAAATCCTTGCAGAGAGGACAGGCCTTCCGTTTCTGGACACGGATCAGGAGATTGAAAAAAGAGCCGGCATGACCATACCGGAGATCTTTGAGACGAAGGGCGAGGAGGGGTTCAGGGCTGTGGAAACAGAAACGCTGAGAGCTCTCATTGAAGAGTCTGAGGAGTCCCCAAGCCCGGCTGTATTCTCCACAGGAGGAGGGCTCCCCATGAGGGAAGAAAACCGGGAGCTTTTAAGGCAGCTGGGCTTCTGCGTCTATCTGAAGACCTCAGCCGGGGAGGTGCTCTGCCGCCTGAAAGGCGATACCACCAGGCCTCTCTTGAGAGGGGACAATGTAAGAGAGAGGGCAGAGGGACTTTTAAAAGAGAGGGAGCCCTTTTATGAGGCCGCGTCAGACTGTATCGTGCTCACGGATCAGAAGACACCGGAGGAGATAGCCGAAGAAATCGAAAGCAAAATCAGGGAACTGTGATCCTGGGGCTTGGCAGCCCGCCCAGGGACATTCAGCAAAATGCTGACAATACCTGGCTTTGGCATCCCAAAGGAGCGGCAGGATTTGCAAAAAGTAGTTGAAAAACGGCATATTATAGTATAAAATGAAAAAGATTAAGAGAGATCATTCAAGGAGGAATATCATTTATGGTATCAGCTGGCGATTTTAGAAACGGCATTACAGTGGAAATCGAAGGAAATGTATTCCAGATTGTCGAGTTCCAGCACGTAAAGCCAGGCAAGGGCGCTGCATTCGTAAGAACTAAACTTAAAAATATCAAAAACGGCGGTGTTGTTGAGAAGACCTTCAGACCTACTGAGAAGTTCCCGGCAGCCAGAATTGACAGAGTAGACATGCAGTATCTGTACTCTGACGGAGATTTATTCCACTTCATGAACGTGGAGAACTATGAGCAGATCGCTCTGACAGCAGATCAGATCGGTGATGCCCTGAAGTTCGTAAAAGAGAACGACATGGTTAAGATCTGCTCCCACAATGGAGAGGTATTCTCTGTGGAGGCTCCGTTATTTGCAGAGCTTGAGATCACAGAGACAGAGCCAGGCTTCAAGGGAGATACAGCTACAGGCGCTACCAAGCCGGCGATTGTTGAGACTGGCGCTACCATCTACGTTCCGTTATTCGTAGAGATCGGCGACAAGGTAAAAATCGATACACGTACAGGCGAGTACCTGTCCAGAGTATAAGAAGAGCGAGTTCGCCCAGAGCGGACTGTCCTGCCGGGGCGCGGCTGCCATGACAGCTATTTTCCGCTCCGCGGATATGCGAAGAGGGGCCAGCGGGCGCTTCCGGTGCAGAAAGAGAAGGAAACGGAAAAAAGGAACTGTTGTAAAATATCTTCACACAGCTATTTTACAGCAGTTCTTTTGTTTAGGAGCCCGGGCGGAGCCGGTGTCTTAAGCTGCAGCTGGTCCTGCCGGCAGCAGGTAAGAAAGATGCGGGGAAAAGCGCGTCTGAAGAAAGAGAAGGCTAAAAGGCAGAAAATCTGAGAGCAGATGATAAAGCACCTGAGATACAGATGAAGGGGACGATAGATTGGAAGAGGAGTTTAAAAGGGGAAGCCGTGACGGCGCGTATGAGCCGGGACGGACGAGGGAGAGCAGCCGGAAACGCAGAGATACCAGGATGCAGAGAGAGTGGATGAAGCGCCGGAGAAAAAGGCGGTTTGGTATGCTGGGGGCGACGGCAGTTATTTTTTTCGCGGCGGGAATCCTGATTGGATGGTTTTTCAGGGGGAGCCTGATAAGAGAGCCGGTCAATCTCGCGGCCATTGAGATGCCGGACTGGGTGACGCAGGAGCTTCTGACTGTCAATCCGTACTCCAGGCCCGGGACAAAGCTCTGTTCCGTAAACGGGATCGTGGTTCACTATGTGGGAAATCCGGGCACCACGGCTGAGCAGAACAGAAATTACTTTGAGGGGCTGAAGGCTCAGACAGGGGAAAATAAGGTATCGGTCAGCAGCAATTTTATCATCGGCATGGACGGCGAGATAATCCAGTGTGTTCCCATAGATGAGATGGCGTACGCGTCCAACAGCAGAAACTCTGACACGATCTCCATTGAATGCTGCCACCCTGAGGCAGACGGCAGGTTTACTGAGGAAACCTACGACTCACTGGTCAGACTGACTGCCTGGCTGTGCAGTGAGCTGAAGCTGAAGCCAAAGGATGTGATCCGCCACTACGATGTGACGGAGAAGGCATGTCCCAAATATTTTGTCGATCATCCGCAGGAGTGGGAGACATTTCTGAAGGATGTGAAGAAGGCAATGAGGGCAGGCTGACAGGCGCAGACAGATCTCCCGGAAAAACAGGAAGGCCTGGTTGATCTTGCCGGGAAATTGGCTTATAATTATAGATTGCTTAACAGCTGCGCACAGAGAAAAAATGCTGCCGAAACGGGCTGAGGCCGGCCGGGACTGATGCAGGCGGCTTTTGGGCAGGAGCGCAGACTCAGAATACCAGAAAAGGAGAAGCAGAAATCATGAAGAAAATGATTGACTTAATTGTGGCAGAGCTGACGCCTGCCTTTACGGAATGCGGATATGATGAAAAATATGTGAAGGTGACGGTTTCCAACCGCCCGGATCTGTGCGAATATCAGTGTAACGGAGCCATGGCAGCAGCCAAGGCTTACAAAAAGAAGCCTATCGACATCGCAAACGAGGTGGTGGAGAAGGCAAAGGAAAGCCGGATGTTCTCTGAGATCGGAGCCGTGATGCCGGGATTTATTAACCTGCGCATCTCTCCGGAGTATCTGGCCGGATATATGAACGAGATGGCGGCAGATGCAAAATACGGGCTGGAGGAGACAAAGGCCCCTGAAACGATTATCATTGACTATGGCGGAGCCAATGTGGCAAAGCCTCTTCACGTAGGTCATCTGCGTTCCGCTGTCATCGGCGAGAGCATTAAGTGGATCAGCCGCTATATGGGTCACCATGTGATCAGCGACGTGCATCTGGGAGACTGGGGACTTCAGATGGGACTGATTATTGAGGAGCTTCACGACAGACAGCCGGAGCTCCCGTATTTTGACGAGAGCTTCACTGGGGAATATCCGGAGGAGGCGCCGTTTACCATCTCCGAGCTGGAGGAGATCTACCCGGCTGCCAGCGCCAAGTCAAAGGTGGACGAGGCGTTTAAGGAGAGAGCTCAGGAGGCTACCTTCAAGCTCCAGAGCGGCTATGCACCCTACCGGGCTATCTGGAAGCATATTATGAATGTTTCCCTGAAGGACTTAAAGAGAAATTATGGAAACCTGAACGTGTCCTTTGATTTATGGAAGGGCGAGAGCGATGCACAGCCCTATATCCCGGCGCTGATTCAGGATCTCATTGACAAGGGGCTGGCTTACGAGAGCCAGGGAGCGCTTGTCGTGGACATTGCCGAGGAGACTGACTCCAAGGAGCTTCCTCCCTGCATCGTGAGAAAGTCCGACGGCGCGGCTCTCTATGCCACCTCCGATCTTGCGACTATCGTGCAGAGGGAGCAGGATTTCCACCCGGATCGCTATATTTACGTGGTGGACAAGCGCCAGGAGCTTCACTTTACCCAGGTATTCCGCGTGGCGAAGAAGGCCGGAATTGTGAAGGATGACACAAAGATGATCTTCCTCGGCTTCGGCACCATGAACAGCAAGGACGGCGGCCCGTTCAAGACCAGGGACGGAGGCGTCATGAGACTGGAACACCTGATCGACGAGATCGATGAGGAGGTTTACAGGAAGATTCAGGAGAAGCAGAGAGTTCCGGAGGAGGAGATGAGAAGGACTGCCGAGATGATCGGCCTTGCAGCCTTAAAATATGGAGATCTCTCTAACCAGGCTACGAAGGACTACGTGTTCGACGTGGATCGCTTTATCTCCTTTGAGGGAAATACAGGTCCTCACATTCAGTACATGGTTGTGCGCATTAAGTCCATCCTTGAAAAGTACGGGGAACTGATGGGCGGAACCTACAGCCTGATCCCCATTCGCCCGGCGGCGTCAGAGACAGAGAAAAAGCTGCAGCTTGAGCTGTGCCGCTTCGGAGAAGTGGTGGAGTCAGCTTTTGCAGAGACAGCGCCTCACCGTATCTGCCAGTATATGTATGACCTGTCTGATGCGTTTAACAATTTCTATCTGGTGAACAAAATCATCGGCGAGGAGGACAGAGAGAAGCAGGCGGGCTTTATCAGTCTGATCAGTCTGACAAAGGATGTTTTGAATGCCTGTATGGATCTTCTTGGAATGGAAGCGCCGGAGCATATGTAAGTGTGTGGGAGCAGGCCAAAGACAAGTCGAAAGCAGGGGCCTGCTCAGGGAGGTTGCCATATGGAGGTGAAGGAGCTGTCGGCTGACGCCTTCTGGAAGGGAGAGATCTGCATTTCAGGAAAGGTGGAGGACGAGGGACACATCTATCATACGAAGGTTTACATCAAGGGTAGTCAGATTTTTGACTACTCTTGTTCCTGTAGTGGGGGAAATTCTGGCCGGACCATGTGCCGTCATGGGCAGGAGCTCTACAGGGCGTATCAGGCAGAAGGACGGGAGAGAGAGGAAAAGGCTGTGTCTACTTCCCAGTCTGTGAGGATGATGATACGGGAATACACAAACCGCCAGGTGGCGGAAATTGTGGCAGAGAGCGAAGGGGAGGATGTGGAATTTCTGCCCCTTCTTCTTATACGCAGGGAAGGGCTCTTTCTCGAAGCCAGCTTAAAGAGGGGGCGGGAGTATCTGCTGAGGGATCTGGCAGCTTTCGCCCAGGCGGTGAGAGAGGGGCGATATGTGGAATACGGCAGAGGGCTGGCCTTTAATCACGATCTGAACGCCTTTACGAAGGAGAGCAGGGGAATGGCCGCCTTTGCATCCCAGCTGGCTCTCACATATCTGGACCACTATGGACAGATCAGGAGAGGCCAGATGCCGGCAGTGCCTGCGCTTCGCAGCCTGAAGCTGGGGAGGGCTGACGCGGACCGCTTTTTTGAACTGATTGAGGGGAGAAATCTGCAGTGCGAGGACATGAGGGGACACAGGAGAATTCTGGAGGCAGTCAGCGGGGATCCTGATTTCTGCGTCACAGTGAAAAAGGCCGGGAAGGGTGGAATAAAGGTGAGCGTGCCGCCGGATCTCCTTGTCTTTGAAGGGGAGAAAAGCCTCTATGTGGCAGATACAAAAAAACTGTACCGATGCAGCAGAGAGTACACGGAGGCCATGTCCGTGTTTTTGTCAGAGCTTTTGAAGAACCGGGAGGAGCCGGGGAGCGCTCTGGTGGGAGAGAGGGATATCCCCCTGTTCTATGAGCGGGTTTTAAAGGGCATGGAGGCCTTCGGGATTCTCACGCAGGAGGGAGTAGACCTGGAGAGCGCAAGACCGGAACCCCTCTCGGTCCGCTTTGCGTTTGACTGCCTCGATGACGGGAGAATTGCCCTGACACCCAGCCTGTCTTACGGGGACTACCATTTTCACCCAATGGACGACGGGGAAGTTCCAAAAGAAATCTGCCGGGATGTGCCGGGAGAATTTCGGGTAAGCTGCCTGATCACCAGGTACTTTTCCGCCAGGGAGGAGGGAACGGGAAGGCTTCTTCTGGCAGCGGGAGATGATGCCCTGTACCGTCTTCTGGACGAGGGGATGGAGCAGTTTGGAGAGCTTGGAGAAATCTGGTTCTCTGACAGATTCAGGGGGCTCAATATCCGCCGTGCCCCGGAGATTTCTCTGGGAGTGTCAGCGGCAGACGGATGGCTGAAGCTGACACTCGACACAGGGGATATGAGCGGTACGGAGCTTTTAAAGGTTCTCGACGCCTACAGACAGAAAAAGAAGTATTATCGGCTGAAAAACGGGGAATTCTTAAAATTGTCGGATGACGGCTTCATGACTATTGCAAGGCTTCAGGAGGGGCTTGGCATCGGAAAGGGGGAGCTGAAAGAAAAACAGATTGTCCTGCCGGGCTATCGGGCTCTCTACCTGGATCAGATGGTCAGAGAAGAGGGAGGGATTGCCTTTTACAGGGACAGCCTTTACAAGGCGGTGGTGCGGGGGATGAAGTCGGTGGCGGACAGCGATTTTGAGATTCCTGCATCCTTTCAGGGGGAGCTGAGGGAATATCAGAAAACGGGCTACCGCTGGCTGCGTACCCTGGACCACTGGGGCTTTGGCGGCATTCTGGCGGACGACATGGGGCTTGGGAAGACCATACAGGTGATCGCCCTTCTGCTCTCCGCGAAGGAGGAGGGAATGTCCCTGATTGTCTGCCCTGCATCTCTGGTCTATAACTGGGCCCACGAGCTGTCTGTGTTCGCTCCGTCTCTGCGGGTTCTGACGGCGGCAGGCAGCTTAGGGGAGCGCAGAGAGCTGCTCGCCGGGATGGATTCCTGCCAGGTGATTGTGACTTCCTATGATCTGCTGAAGAGAGATATTGAAATATACCGGGAGAAGAGCTTCCGGTTCGAGATCCTTGATGAGGCTCAGTGCATCAAAAATGCGGCCACCAAGAGCGCGCGGGCAGTGAAAGCGGTAAAGGCCCGCACCCGGTTTGCCCTGACTGGCACTCCTGTGGAAAATCATCTGGGAGAGCTCTGGAGCATTTTTGACTACCTGATGCCGGGATTTCTGTTTGCCTATGGGAAATTCCGGACCATGTACGAGATTCCCATTGTGAAGGACAGGGATGAGAGAGCGGCTGCGAATCTGCGCCGCCTGATTGGCCCCTTCCTGCTGCGCCGCCTGAAGTGCGATGTGCTGAAAGAACTGCCGGAAAAAATCGAGAGGGTGGTATACTCTGCCTTCGAGGGAGAGCAGAAAAAGCTCTACGGGGCCAATGTGCTCCGGCTCCGGAAGGAGCTGGAAGCTGGCGGGGAGCTGCCGGGAAAAATACAGATCCTGGCAGGACTTACAAGGCTTCGCCAGATCTGCTGTGATCCCTCCCTCTGTTATGAAAATTACAAGGGTGAGTCGGCAAAGCTGGAAACCTGTCTGGCTCTGCTCTCAGGAGCGGTTGCGGCCGGGCACAGGGTTCTGCTCTTCTCCCAGTTTGCCTCCATGTTCCCGATTATAAAGAAGAGGCTTGACAGAGCCGGGATCGGCTGCTTTGTGCTGACTGGGGCCACCTCTAAGGAGGAGAGAAGCCGTCTGACTGCCAGGTTTTATGCAGGGGACGTTCCGGTGTTCCTGATTTCCTTAAAGGCAGGAGGTACGGGGCTGAATCTGACGGCTGCGGATGTGGTGATCCACTATGATCCCTGGTGGAATGCCGCGGCTCAGGATCAGGCCACAGACAGGGCGCACCGGATTGGCCAGAAAAAGCAGGTGACGGTGTTCCGGCTGATTATGAAGGGGACAGTGGAGGAGAGTATTCTTCACCTTCAGGAGTCCAAATCGGAGCTGGCAGACCGGATTGTGACAGAGGGCAGTGTCTCTCTGGCCGGCCTTGGGCGGGAGGAGCTCTTAAAGCTGCTGGAGCCGTGATGAGGGGGACAGTTTTCTGTATACAAAGATCAGAATTGTCTGCAGAGCCAGATCAGAGATAGCATAAAAAATAATAATAGTAATTTTTATCAAAATAATAGTGGACAAAAGAGAAGTCCTATGCTATAGTAATAGCAGAGTTCAGGGACGGCCAGAGCAGAAGGCTGAGACAGCCTGGTTAAGTACCTGCCGGAAGGATATCCGACACAGGTACAGGCCGGATCCGGGAACTGAGTGTTTGAGACAGGGAAATATCGAAATTCAGAACCTTGATGGATAAGGAGGATTTTATCATGAAGAAATATGTATGTGACGTATGCGGCTATATCTATGATCCGGCTGAGGGAGATCCGGATAACGGAGTGGCAGCAGGAACAGCCTTTGAGGATATTCCTGAGAGCTGGGTATGTCCGCTGTGCGGCGTAGGCAAGGATCAGTTTTCTGTTGAGGAGTAATCGCAGAGCAGCAGAATAGGAAGAACAGAAGTTACCCCCTCTGGTTTTACACGGCCGGAGGGGATTTTTGCATAAGATCGTCCGCATTCCGGAAAGGAGGGAGGAAGACCTGTGGAAGAGAGAAAAGGGCTGCTTGGCAGGGTAATGGAGAAGTGCGCGGTGACTGCCAGGCTGCACCAGAATTATCTGAGAAGGGAGATGGGGAAGACTGGAATTTCTAAAAGCCAGCGCCAGCTCCTTCTCTATATTGAGAAGAACCCGGGGGCAACCCAGAGAGAGATTGCAGCCAGGCGAAATGTTTCTACAGCGTCAGTGGCGGTAGCCGTAAAAAAGCTGGAAAAAGAGGGATACCTGATAAAGGATACTGACCGGACGGACAGCCGGCGCAGCTGTCTGCGGCTGACCTGCGGCGGACAGAAGGTGGCGGATGAGAGCAAACGGCTGTTTGAATACACAGAGGCTTCCATGTTTTCCGGTTTTTCGGAGGAAGAGATTCTGCAGTTTGAGAATTTTCTGAACCGGATTATTAAGAACGGGGAGTCTCTTCTCCAGGAGGAAAGCAGATAGAAACAGGCACAGCCAAATTTACGCCTTCGTCTGTGCTATACTAAAAGATGGTGATAAAAATGGTATTGACAATTCCGATGATGCTGCCAGTTGTGATTCCGGGTATGATGACAGTGTCCTGTCTCTCACTTTTTTACTGCATGAAGCCGGAATCAGGGAGAAAGGAGCGGCTGGCTGATTTTGAAAAATATTATATAGCTCACAGAGGGTTTCACAACAATGAGGAGGGCTGCCCGGAAAATTCCCTTCCCGCCTTCCGAAGAGCAGCAAAGATGGGGTATGGGATTGAGCTGGATGTGCAGCTCACCAAAGATAAGCGCCCTGTGGTGTTCCATGACTATGACTTAAAACGGGCCGTAGGAGCGGACAGGATGGTGGAGGACTGTACTTACGAAGAGCTTAAGGCTTACGGACTGTTCGGAACGAAGGAGCGCATTCCGCTGCTGGAAGAGGTGCTGAGCGCTGTGGGAGGACGGGTTCCGCTGGTTGTGGAGATTAAGGCAGAACGAAAATACAGGGAGCTCTGTGAGATTGTGGCGGCCTGCCTTGACCGCTACAGCGGCCTTTACTGTATGGAGTCTTTCAGCCCGCTGGCAGTCAGATGGTTTAAGAAAAACAGGCCTCATGTGCTGAGAGGACAGCTTGCCACCAACCACAGACGGGAAGGGCTTAAGACTCCGTGGCCGGCACAGCTGGTGCTTACCAACTGTCTGCTGAACGCATGGAGCGGACCGGATTTCATTGCTTACAACTGCCGTTTCTCGGAATCTCTGGCTGTGCGTCTGATGCGCAGGATCCACAAGTGCAAGATGGCAGCCTGGACCATTAAGAGCCAGAAGGATCTGGAGAAACAGAGAAAACGGTTTGATCTGTTTATTTTCGACAGCTTTCGGCCGGGGGAGGAAAAGGAGAGAAAAGAGGAGTAAAGGCACTATTTGCTGAGACGGAGACACTTGGAAAATCAGGAGGTATGGAAAATGGCGATGGAATATGAGGGACAGATTTGCCGTCCGCCGATGGAGCGGGCATCGTTTATGCTTCCGGTGGCTGTGGGATGCTCCTACAACCGCTGTATATTCTGTACACTGTTTAAGCATGTATCCAGCCGTCTGCTTCCCATGGAGCAGATTCAGGCAGAGCTTTCGAGGGTAAAGACCCTTGGAGGAAATCCGGAACGTGTATTTCTGGGAGATGGAAATGCCTTTGGTCTTCCCACGGAGAGGCTGCTTGAAATTCTTGACAGGATTCACGAGGCCTTTCCCGCATGCAGGGAGGTCAACATGGATTCCACTGTGACCAATATCCGGGAAAAGAGCGACGAGGAGCTGAGAGCTCTCTTTCAGGCCGGAGCGAGAGGACTCTACCTGGGGATAGAGAGCGGAATGGCCAAGGTGCTGCGCTTCATGAAAAAAGACCACACACCGGAGGAGGCATACAGGGAGATAGGAAGGATCAGGGAGCAGGGCTTTTCCTACAATGCCCATCTGATGCTGGGTCTGGCCGGAAAGGGGAACGGACAGAAAAATGCGGAGGAAACAGCCCGGTTCATAAACCGGACAGAACCAGATCGGATTATTGATTTTACCATCTTCCTGCACAGGGAGGCTCCACTCTGGAGGGAGATCGAGAGGGGGACCTTTGTTCCGGCTGACGAGTATGAGAATCTGCTGGAGGAGAGGAGTCTGATTGAACAGATCGGGGACTTTTCCCTTCTCTATGACGGCTTTCACGATAATATTGAAGTCAGAACCAGGGGAAAACTTCCGGAGGACAGGGAGAAGATGCTCATCCATCTGGACAGGGCGGCAGAACGCCTTTTGTATGAAAAGAGAAACAAGAAAAAGGATTGAAATTCTGGCGAAATCTGTTACAATGTAGGGGACAATTAAATAATGAGAGAATATTACGGATAACGAGAGGAAAAAATGATGAAAAAGAAGAAGATTCTTTTAGGTTTGACGACACTTTTCGTATCTGCTGCACTCTGCGCATGCGGTGGCGGCAAGAATGGAGAAGGATCCTCAGCGGCAAAGCAGAATGAAGCATCTGCTGCAGAAGAAGGTAATACTCTTTCAGAAGGAACACCCAAAGCAGGCGGAAGTGTTGTGGTTGGCATGACACACGACCTGGCTAGTCTTGACCCCCACGCTACAACGGACGCAGGAACTAGAGATGTGGTTTTCAATTTGTACGAAGGGCTTGTGAAGCCCGCCCCGGACGGCAGTCTGATACCGGCAGTGGCCAGTGATTACAAGATCTCAGAGGACGCAAAGACTTATACTTTTACCCTCAGAGAAGGAATCACTTTTCACGACGGAACTCCTGTGACGGCCGAGGATGTCAAATATTCCATTGATCGATGTGCGGAGGCCAATCAGGGCTCCGCTTTTTCTATGCTCTCAGAAGTAGCTGTGAAGGACGAAAAGACCATTGAGGTGAAACTGAATGAGAGCTATTCTGAGTTCCTGGCAGATCTCTCCCAGGCTTATATTATTCCTGCCGCCAATGAGAACCCGGCAGGAAATCCCATTGGAACAGGCCCGTTTCAGTTTGTGTCCTACACGCCTGACCAGTCAGTTGTACTGGAGAAGTATGACGGCTACTGGCAGGAAGGGCTTCCCTATCTGGATGAGGTGACCTTTAAGATTACGGCTGACGTAGATACTGCGTTTATGGAGCTTCAGGCAGGCACTATCGACATTCTGAAACACCTGACCAGCGCTCAGGTGCAGACTTTAAATGACAGCTTTAAGGTGGAAAGCGGAAGCATGAACCTGGTTCAGGCTATGTTTTTAAACAGCGCCTATGAGCCGCTTTCCAAGAAAGAGGTAAGGCAGGCTCTGTGCTATGGGGTGGACCGGGACGCCATCAACCAGTTCCTGTTCGGAGGAAAGAGCCATCTGATCGGTTCCCACATGATTCCCAATATGGCTGTGTACTACGAGCCTCAGGCGGAAAAAGTCTACAGCTATGATCCGGCGAAGGCCAAGGAGCTTTTAACAGAGGCAGGCTATCCGGACGGTTTTGATCTGGAGATTACAGTGCCGAGCTCTTACTCCCAGCATGTGGATACGGCCCAGATCATCGTAGAAGAGTTAAGTCAGATCGGAGTGAATGCCACCATCAATCAGGTCGAGTGGAGTACCTGGCTCAGCGATGTGTACACAGACGGAAAGTTTGAGGCCACAGTGATTGGCTTTGACGGGACTCTTGCCCCGAATGACTGGCTGATGAAGTACACAACGGGCAATAAGAAAAACTTTATGCACTACTCAAATCCAGAATACGATCAGGTATTTAACAAAGCCTACACTACAGTAGACGAGGCAGAAAAGGAAGCCCTCTACAAGGAGGCTCAGATGATTCTGGCAGAGGATGCGGCTGCTGTGTATATCCAGGATCCGGCCAACTTTGTAGCAGTGAACAAAAGACTTGGCGGATATACCTTCTATCCTACAGCAGGTGACGATATGTCTCTGGTATATGAAATCGGAGAGTAAGAGAAGACGGACGGTGGCTGAAACCGTCTGAAAAAATGAACAAGCAGGCCGGGCAGAAGAGCGAGAGTAAGAATTCTCTGCCTGGCTCATAAAAATAAGGCAGTGAATTGCCGGAGGATATCGATGAAATACTTTTTTAAGAAACTGGTTACTCTCATTATCACATTGTTGCTGATATCTCTTCTCACATTCACTGCTTTTTCTGTTATTCCGGGGGATGCGGCTTTGACGCGTCTGGGAGAGGATGCGACAGAAGAGCAGATTGAAGCATTTAGGGAAGAGTACGGACTGAATGATCCGATGCCGGTCAGATATGTCAACTGGCTGTCAGGTGCAGTGAGAGGAAATTTTGGAGATTCCTACTATTACGATAACATGACAGTGAGCGAGCTTTTAGCGGTCAGGCTTCCGGTTACGGTTCTGCTGGCAGCAGTTTCCCTTGTGATGATTTTGGTCTGTTCTGTGCCTCTGGGGCTTCTGTGCGCCAGAGGAGCGGGAGGGGCTCTCGATCACGCGGTAAACGGAACTCTTCAGGTGGTTATGGCCGTTCCCTCCTTTTTTCTGGGAATTATCCTGACTTATGTGTGCGGTCTGATTCTCAAGTGGTTCCAGCCGGGACAGTTTGTGGCACCGTCGGAGAGCTTTTGGGGGGCAGTTTCCTATCTGGTGTTTCCGGCTGCGGCTGTGGCTCTTCCCAAAATTGCCATGGTGGTAAAGTTTCTGAGAAATTCCGTGCTGTCTGAGCTCTCCAGAGATTATGTGCGCACGGCGAGGAGCAGAGGAAACAGCAGCAGGAGGATTCTGTATGTCCACGTGCTGAAGAATGCTCTGATTCCGGTCATTACCTTCGTGGCTATGGTGGTGGCTGAGATTCTGGCAGGAAGTATCATTGTGGAGCAGGTGTTCAGCGTTCCCGGAGTAGGAAGGCTTCTGATCAGCTCCATCTCAAACAGGGACTACCCGATTGTGCAGGCGATTGTGATGTATGTGACGCTGGTGGTGGTGCTTGTGAATTTCCTGGTGGATATGATGTACCAGCTTCTGGATCCCAGAGTCAGGACATCGTAGGCAGAGCCATCTAATTTTCGTCACGGAGGAGAGAAAGCGTGAAAAAGAAACGAAACTGGAATTTAATCCTGGGGCTGTCGCTCACCTTATTTTTTCTGGCAGCCGCTATTTTAGGGCAGTTTTGGACACCCTATCCCCCTACCCAGATGGATGCCATGCAGGTAAATATGGCGCCCTGCCTGGCTCACCCTATGGGAACGGACAACTTTGGAAGGGATATTTTAAGCCGAGTTATGTATGGCAGCGGCAATACCTTTTTTGTGGCAGTCTGTACAGTCCTCATAGGAGGGGTGCTGGGTACGGCGGCAGGAGCCCTCACCGGCTACTACGGAGGTATTCTGGATAATGCGCTGATGCGGATCAGCGATATGATTCTGAGCTTTCCCAGCGTTTTGCTGGCGCTTCTTTTTATCAGCCTGATGGGGCCTGGAAAATACAATATCATTCTGGCTCTTGGGATCCTGTTCATCCCCGTGTTTGCAAGGATTGTCAGGAGCGAGGTAATCCGCTGCAGGGAGCTTGACTTTGTAAAGAGCGCCAGGGTGATGGGCGTGGGAAATCTGAGAATTATCTTTGTCCACATTCTCCCCAATGCGTCAGTCAGCATCCTTACCACAGCAGCTATATCCTTTAATAATGCCGTTCTCTCTGAAGCAGGCATGAGCTATCTGGGGCTGGGTGTACAGCCGCCGGAGCCGAGCCTTGGCAGAATGCTCTCAGAGGCTCAGTCCTATCTGTTTGGAACCCCCTGGTATGCCATTTTCCCGGGTGTTGTGATTATTCTTATCATCCTCGGCTTTTCCATGACAGGGGAAGGACTCAGGCAGCTTCAGCAGTAGGAGATACAGGAAGCGATGCAGTCAGACGGGAAGGGCAGTTCGGAAAAAGGCAATGAAGGGCTGCCTCCGGTAACAGCAAAAATGCAGTTTAAAAAAGCAGGTATGAACATGACAGAGTACAGAAAGACACAGACCAAAGCAGGCGGGAAGGACGGAAGCGAAAAGCAGATTCTCGCTATGGTGAGGGATCTGTCAGTGGAATTTAATGACAACGGGCCGGAAACGGAGGTTGTGAAAGGAATCAGCTTCCCCATCTATGAGGGGGAGATACTGGGAGTGGTGGGAGAGAGCGGATCCGGAAAATCCATGACAGCGCTTGCCATGATGGGACTTCTGCCGGAGCGCGCGAAGGCAGAGAGAGGAAGCATAGAATTTTCCCAAAAGGACGGGGAGACGGTGGATCTGCTCAAGCTGTCCCCAAAAGAGATGCAGAAGGTACAGGGCCGTGAAATTTCTATGGTGTTTCAGGAGCCGATGACCTCCTTAAATCCCGTCATGAAAATCGGAAGGCAGGTGGGGGAGAACCTGGAGCTGCATACAGAGCTTACAAGAGAGGAGATCCGGGAGAGGTCTGCCCAGGCTCTGGAGCAGGTAGGCCTCTCAGAGCCAGAGGAGCTTTTGGAACGGTATCCCCATGAGCTGTCTGGAGGAATGCGCCAGAGGGTTATGATTGCCCAGGCGATGATTGCCGCTCCCAGACTATTGATTGCAGATGAACCTACTACTGCTCTGGATGTTATTGTGCAGGCGCAGATTCTGAAACTGCTGCGCAGAATTCATGAGGAACAGAACACATCCATTCTCTTTATTTCCCATGATTTGAATGTAATCAGGGAGATCTGCGACCGTGTTCTCGTCATTTACAAAGGAGTGATAGTGGAGGAGGGGGAGGTCAGCCAGGTGCTGAACCACCCTCAGCATGAATACACGAAACGCCTGGTGGCCTCTATCCCGCAGGCGGCCAGAGATACAGAAAGCGGGAAGGAGATTCTGAATATCTCCCATCTGGACGTATTCTACAGGGAAGGGGGAGGGATTTTTAAGAAGCCTTCCAAAAAGCATGTCCTCTGCGATGTCAATCTCACGGTGAAGGAGGGGGAGATACTGGGAATTGTCGGAGAGAGCGGCTGCGGAAAATCCACTCTCTCAAAGACGATAGTCGGCCTCAACAGGGATTACTCCGGCGAGATTCATACAGAGGGGGAACTGCACCCGCAGATGGTATTTCAGGATCCGTTCGGCTCCCTGAATCCTGCCAGGAAAATCGGGTGGATTCTCGAGGAGCCTCTGCGTCTCAGGGGAATCCGCGACAGGAGCGAGAGGCGCAGGCTGGCTGAGGAAATGCTTGTAAAAATAGGGCTTGACGAGTCGTTCTACAGCAGGCGCCCCAGAGAGCTTTCGGGAGGTCAGAGACAGAGAATCAGCATCGGAGCGGCTCTCCTTGCCGATTCCAGGCTGCTGGTAGCCGACGAGCCGGTGTCTGCCCTGGATGTAACAGTTCAGTCTCAGATTCTGAAACTGCTGCTGGATATTCACCAGGAGAGGAAAAATACTCTTCTGTTTGTGAGCCATGATCTGAACATTGTGCGCCGGATCTGCCACAGAGTAGCTGTCTTGTATCTGGGAGAGGTTGTAGAATCTGGGGATGTAGAGGAAATATACAGAAATCCCTGCCATCCGTATACCAGGCTGCTGCTGGAATCCTCTCTGGGTGGAGAGAAGGAGAAAGACAGGAAAGAGATGCATCTATCTTCTGATATCGGGGAAACCTTTGGAAGAGAGAGCGCAGGCTGTCCTTTCTTCCCCAGATGCCCGAAGCGGGCGAAGCAGTGTGAGAGCGCAAGGCCGGAGGTAATAAGGCTGGAAGACGCCCACGAGGTGAAATGCTTTCTGTTTGCGGAGGAGAAAACTTCTCCGGAGCAGGAGAGAGGAGAGGCTTAAAAAACAGGACAGACACAGGAGACTAGATAGCTTAAACAGAGCGGAAAGGAGAAGCATATGAATGTAAAAGGAAAAGCTGCCATTGTCACTGCATCTACCAGGGGAATCGGCTGGGCCTGTGTTAAGGCGCTGGCGAAGGAGGGAGCTATCGTCTACATGGCTGCCAGAAACAGGGAAGCGGCTGAGCAGAGGATAGAAGAGCTTGCAGTCCAGGGGCTTTCAGCAAAATGGGTATACTGCGACGCATCGGTGAAGGAATCTTACGCTTCCATGGCAAAGGAGGTGGAAGCCTCAGAGGGAAAAATCGATATTCTGGTAAACAACTTTGGAACCTCCAATCCGAAGACGGATCTGGACATTGAGAAGACAGCCTATGAAGACTTTATGAATACCCTGGATTTAAACCTGGCCAGTGTCTACCTCTCTGTCCAGGCAGTGCTCCCGGTTATGAAGAGGCAGGGAGGCGGCAGCATCATCAACATCAGCTCCATCGGAGGCCAGCTTCCGGATGTGGCGAGAATCGGATATGCGGTGAGTAAGGATGCTATCATCTACCTTTCAAAAAATATCGCCCTTCAGGAGGGAAGGAACGGAATCCGCGTCAATGTGGTCTGCCCGGGGCAGACGGCTACGGATGCGGTGAAGGGAAATATGTCTGAGGCTTTCCAGGAACTGTTTCTGCGCCACACACCGATCCGGAGGATGGGAACGCCGGAGGAGATTGCCGCCGCTGTTCTGTACTTTGCAAGTGAGGAGGCTGCCTATACCACGGGACAGGTTCTCTCTGTTTCCGGCGGTTTCGGGATGGGAACACCTGTATACGGGGATCTGATGGGACTTTCGGCAGAAAATCGTCATTAGGGGGCATAATTAAGAACTAATTGGGCGATTAACCAATATTTGTCGGAATTTAATAAAAACTTTGCAGTAATATATAGAAAAGACGCCGGAAATATAGTATAATTACAATCAGAGAAATTCATAAGACAGTTTCTTATATTTCAGATGCAGACCGCAATGGACAGATGTGCGGGGGATGAGCAAGTGTGAAAAGGAGGAGGAGCGATTTTATGGATGAAAGGATTGCAGCGCTCAGAAGGATTCTGGATGAGAGCAATTATACGGTAGCCCTCTGCGGTTCAGGCATGATGACAGAAGGGGGAGTCACGGGAATAAAGGCTCCGGAGCGGGCATACGAGATCGAAAAGAAATATGGCGCGTCGCCGGAATATATTTTTACCAGCGCCTATTATAACACCCGGCCGGAAAAGTTTTTCAATTTTTATAAAGAAGAGATTCTGAAGCATATCCCCGAGCCGGCTGCCGGCAGCTATGTTATGGCAAGGATGGAGGCTGCCGGAAAGCTCCAGTGTATTATTACCGCAAATGTGTATAATCAGGCAATCAGGGGCGGATGCGAGCATGTAATTAATCTGCACGGATCAGTGTTTGAGAATCAGTGTCCCCACTGCGGAGAGCTTTACACGGTAGATGATATGCTGAATGCAAAGGGAATTCCGAGCTGCCGTGTCTGCAACTCGACAATCAGGCCGAAGGTTTCTCTGTTCGGGGAGATGGTTGACAGCCGGATCATGACGAGGACGACGGAGGAGGTTGAAAAGGCGGAGGTTCTTCTGCTGCTCGGCACAACACTCAGATCGGACGTATTCTCCAATTATTTCAGGTATTTCCACGGAAAATACCTGGTGGCAATCCACAGAACGCCCCACTATTCAGACGCAAAGGCAGACATGGTTATTATTGACGAGCCGGGACATGTTTTGGAACAGCTCGGGTATTAAAAGCCGCCTGCTCAGTGCGGCGGCAGAAAGCAGCGCGGAAATGAAAAAGTAAAAGAGGCCGGCCCTGATTTAGACGGGGCCGGCCTCTTCGGATGTGGGCGGGATGGAGAGGAGGAAAAATACTGCCAGGCCAGCCCTGTAATTTCTACAGGTACTTTTTCATCTCTTCGATATTTTTCTCTTCCATGTTCAGCTGTCGTTTGGCCAGACTGACTATCGCCGGATTGGAGCCGTGATAGGCGTTGAGCTGCTTTTTCAGTTCGGTCACTCCCATGGTGTTTCCCTGTATCATCATCTCGGCCAGTTTGGAGGTGGAGGGATTTACAAGGCTCTTCATGGTGGAAGTTACCCGGGACATGGCCTTGGCCACCGGGCTTGCATCCTCCGCCTGAACTCCCTGGGCCCTTAAAAGCCTTCCGCTCTCGTCGTAAGCCTCCTCATATTCGTCAAGCTGGGAATTCAGGGCATGAAGAAACTGAGAGTCATTGCTCAGCTGAATGATATGGCGGATGCTGTCCCGGCCCATATCTGCATTCTGGTGTATCTGGTTTAAAAGTTCAATATCCTGTGTCATCATCCTTCTCCTTTCCTTTTTCTGGAGCCTTTCAGATGGGCTGCTCCATAAGCTGTGCTGTTGTGTTCAGAATGTGTGTCGTCTGCCTTGGCCATATGGCGGGCGCCGGGATTATCATCTGCCGCTGGCTGGGATGCGTCGGTCCCGGCAGCTCTGGCGTGGTAGGCAGATTCCTCAGGAGGAATGGTTCTGTAATCGTAAATGTTCACTGAAATTCTCCTTTCCTTTCAGGCGCAGCAGCGCTGCAATTTGTTTCTCTGCTTAGTATGGGGAGAAAAAATGCGGTTTAGACATATGGAGGAAAAGAATTAATGGAAATTTCATTGTTTTTTTATGGCATTCATGGTATTATCAGGGAACGGCTGAACAACAGAAAGGATGGGTGAAATGAAGAAAAATTTATTTATAAAAGCAGCACTCTGCATGGCAGCAGTATCTTTGCTCACAGCCTGTCAGAGTCAGAAAAACTCAGAAACCGTCGGGACAGAGGTTCAGGCAGCTTCCAAACAGGATAATCAGGAGGATAGCCAGACTGGGGAAAGCGAGGAGAGCAGGGGAGTATTCGAGGCGTTTACTGCCCAGGATCTGGATGGAAACCAGGTGGATCAGAGTATTTTCGCGGATGCGGATCTGACCATGATCAACGTGTGGGGAACCTTCTGCACGCCATGCCTGGACGAGATGCCGGATTTGGGAGAGCTGAGTGAGGAATATAAAGACAAGGGCATGCAGATAATCGGAATCTGCTCTGACACGGTGAATGCAGACAGGGAGCTTGACGAGGCCCAGGTTAAGAAGGCCAAAGAGCTGGCAGAGCAGACGGGAGCAGACTATCTTCACCTTGCCATGTCCGGCGATCTGGTCGACACCCTGCTTCCGCAGGTGATGGCTGTGCCCATGACAATCTTTGTGGACAGCGAGGGAAAGCAGGTGGGGTCCGCCTATATGGGAGCCAGGGATAAAGACGGATGGACGGAGATTATAGAGGAGATGCTGGCCTCTGTACAGGGGGAGGCCTGATGAGAAGGAAGAGACTTCGCCTGACTCAGACAGGTCTGCTGCTGGCAGCAGTGGTTTTTCTGGCTGCCGGAGTGTACCGGGATGAGGTGGCGGTGGTTTTTGTGAAGGCTGCCAACATCTGCATGGAATGTATCGGCCTCGGATAGAAGAGGACAGACGGAACCGGAGTGCAGGCGCGGTGAAAAAGAGAAAGAAAAAAGACAGCACAAGAGAAAGAAAAAGAGATAGAGAAAGAAAAAGAGATAGAAGAGAGAGCAAAGAGAGATGAAAGAAAAGCGACATCTGTCAGAAAAGACAGCAGAAAAAACGAGCCGGGCAAAGCCGGCCGGCCGGTTTCGCCTGCTCGTGCAGGCTGCCTGGTTTGCCGTCACAAATGGATATGCAGCCGGGTTTCTGGAAAAAAGGATTTATACCGGCAAGTTGAAACGCCTGTGCGTGCCGGGGCTTAACTGCTATTCCTGTCCGGGAGCGCTTGCAAGCTGCCCCATCGGCTCTCTGCAGGCTGTGCTCTCCAGCAGTGAGTTTACGTTCTCCTGCTATGTACTGGGATTTTTGATGCTTTTTGGAACCGTGCTGGGGCGGCTGGTGTGCGGATGGCTCTGCCCCTTCGGACTGTTTCAGGATCTGCTGCACAAAATTCCATTTCCCGGAAAGCGGAAAAACCTTCCGGGACACAGATTTTTGAGACAGCTCAAATATGTGATTCTGGTACTGTTTGTCATCCTCCTGCCGTCGGCTGTGGCGGGAATAACGGGCAACGGGGAGCCGTGGTTCTGCAAATACATCTGTCCCAGCGGGACACTGATGGGAGGAATTCCGCTGGCGCTGGGAAATCCGCTGCTGCGCTCCGCCATAGGCACTCTGTTTTCGTGGAAAATGTTTCTGCTGATTCTGACGGTGGTTCTCTCAGTTAAATATTACAGACCGTTCTGCAAATACGTATGTCCTCTCGGGGCGATTTACGGACTGTTTAACCCGGTGGCCCTGTACCGGCTTCAGGTGGACGAAAATAAGTGCATCGGCTGCAAGTCCTGCCAGAGGGCCTGCAAAATGGATATTAAGGTCTGGGAAAAGCCCAACAGCGCGGAATGCATACGCTGCGGCGACTGCAGGACAGCATGTCCCACAGGGGCGATCACTTCCGGCTTTCGCCTGCACGGGCAGGAGGAGAAGGAGAGACGGGCAGCAGGGCAGGAAAAAAACGAGAGAGGAGCAGTCTAATCGATTTATGGAAGCAGAGCGCGCTGAAAAGCTGCTGAGAAAATATTCCGCTGCCTGTCAGAAAGCCGGGTGGGAAGACAGCAGGCGAATGCGGAAATAGAAAAAGTCAGAAACAGGAGGACGTTTTGTGCCGGTGAAAGCCACAAAACGTCCTCCTGTTTCCTTTTTAATCTTTTCTTCTCAATCGTTTCTTTTAACCTTTTTCTCTCAGCCTTTAATTTCCGCACTCAATGCTGATTTCATTGAACTTTCCGAGAATATCCTCTACCTTCACGGCGGATTTTTCCGCGGCATTTTTGTCCATGACTGCCTGACCCTGGTGCATCATGAGAAGGCGGCTGCCGTACTCGACCGCATATCTGAGATTGTGGGTGACCATGATTGTAGTCAGCTTTTTCTCCTTCACAATCTTGTCAGTCAGCTCCATAATAATTTCTGCCGTCTTCGGATCGAGAGCTGCTGTGTGTTCGTCGAGAATCAGAAATTCGATGGGAGTCATCGTCGACATGAGAAGAGCCATAGCCTGCCTCTGGCCTCCGGAGAGGACGCCGGCCTTCACATCCAGCTTATCCTCAAGTCCCAGCCCCAGGAGCTTCAGATTTTCCCGGTAAAAGTCAATCCGCTTCCGGTTTGTTCCCCAGCGCAGGTTAAAGGGCTTTCCCTTTGTGTCTGCCAGAGACATATTTTCAAGGATTGTCATGTTAGGGCAGGTTCCCATAGAAGGGTTCTGAAAGACCCGGCCGATGACCCTCTGCCGTTTGTATTCCGGCATTTTTGAAATGTCGGTTCCGTTGATGAGGATGCTTCCCGCATCTACGGGGATGCTTCCGCAGATGATGTTCAGGAGAGAGGTCTTGCCGGAGCCGTTGCTGCCCACTACAGAGACGAACTCACCCTGGCGGACAGTCAGACTGAAATCCTCAAACAGGCACATCTCATTGACAGTTCCCTGATTGTAAAATTTTCTGATATGTTTGATTTCCAGCATTTATCTCACCTTCTTTCTCGCGGAGCGATCACTTAACACAAGGATGATCAGGAACATGGCGGCGATGACGAACTTGTTGTTTGAAGTGTTGATGCCGAAGTTCTGTGCCACATTCATGGCCAGGGAGGTACAGGCCTTGTAGAGAATGGAGCCGAGGATGACTGCGGTGGTAGTTCTCAGGAATCCCAGCTTTGCAAAGAGCTTTGTTCCGATAATCACGCTTGCAAGGCCTGTGACAATGGTTCCTGTCCCGACGCTGATCTCGAAAAAGCCCTGCTGCTGGCAGAATACGCAGCCTGCCAGAGCAGCCAGCCCGTTGGCCAGGGCCAGTCCGATAATTTTTACGGTGCCTTTATCTTTGGCCAGAGCCGTCACAAGGGTTTCATTGTCGCCGGCGGCCCGCAGAAGCAGGCCGGAGCGCGTCTTCAGATACAGATCTAAAAGGAGCTTTACGATCAGTACAATCACAAGCAGGATGGCCGCTACCGTAATGTCAAAGGTGCGGTTGGACAGGGCGGAGGTCATCTCGTTCTCAAAGATGGTTTCCTGACTGTAGATAGGGAGGTTTGCCTTGTTCCCCGCCACGATCAGGTTGATGGAGTACAGACCGGTCATGACAATGATTCCGGACAGCAGATCCCTGACTTTGAGCTTCACATGGATCAGGCCTGTCACTGTCCCGGCCAGAGCTCCCGCGAGAAAGGCCAAAGGAAGAGTGAGCCAGGCGGGAACTCCTGCTATGATGGCGGCAGCTGTCACAGCTGCGCCGAAGGGAAAGGTGCTGTCAACGGACAGATCCGGAAAGTCCAGGATGCTGTAGGTGATATATACGCCAAGAGCCATCAGGGAGTAGATGAGACCCTGGATGAGGATGGAAAGAAAAATGGTCATGTGTGTTACCTCATTTCTGCTACTGTGCAATCTCGTCAAACATTTCTGCCGCACTGTCTGTCAGCTCTTCTGGAAGGGTGATGCCCAGATTCTCAGCGACTGCAGTGTTACCGTAGAAGGATGCGCCCTCTATAAGCTCGTAAGGCATTTCGCTTGCTTTGGTCTCGCCCTTTAAAACCTTTGCAGCCATGCGTCCGGTCTGCTCTCCCAGAGCCACATAGTCAAGTCCCATGGCAGCCAGACAGCCCTTTTTAACCTGCTCAATCTCGCTTCCGAATACGGGGATGCCATTTTTATTGGCAGCGTCCAGGACAACCGGAAGGGAGCTTACCACATTGTTGTCAGTCAGATTGCTGATGCAGTCCACCTTTGCAGCCAGCTGTTCTGCAGCCAGCGGGATGTCTGCCACTGTGGAAATGCCGCTTTCCACAATCTCAAGGCCGTATTCCGGAGCAGCCTGTTTGTATTCCTCGATGGCGGCCTGGGAGTTGACCTCATTGGTGCTGTAGAGGATCCCCACGGTCTTTGCCTCCGGAAGAAGCTTACGGATCATGGAGAGCTGTTCGGAAACGGGGAGCTTGTCGCTGGTTCCGGTGATCTCACCTACCGGCATCTGATCCTCCGTGGCAAGCTCTGCAAGCACCGGATCCGTGACGGCGGTGTAAACAACGGGAATGTCGGTTCTCTTTGTCACTCCGTATGCGCTCTGGGCGATGGGAGTTGCGATGGCACAGACCAGATCCACGTCATTGGAGACAAAGTTTGTGATAATCTGGCCGGAGAGGGATCCGTCACCGTTGGCGTTTTCGTAGATGATTTTCAGGTTTTCATTCTCCACAAAGCCCTCATCAGCGAGACCCTTCAGGAAGCCTTCCCGGCAGTTGTCCAGTGAACCGTGAACGGCATACTGGGCGATGCCGATGGTATATTCTCCGTCGGCAAGGGGAGCTGTATTTTCTGCCTCTTCTGCAGCTTTAGTGCCTGCGGTTTCTGTCCCTGCCGCTGCGGTTTCTGCCGTTTTGCTTTCCCCTGGGTTTGCTGTTCCACTGTCTGAACCGGAGCATCCGGAGAGGACGGCTGCGGTCATGGCGCTGATTAATAAGGCTGCGATGGTTCTCTTTCTCATAGTACATACCTCCAAAATAATAGAATTGTGATTATGCTGTACTGGAAGGAGTGTAAGGGGAAAGCGGCATATGTTAAATAGAACAAAGAATCCTGATTTGCAGGATTCTCCGCCTGCGGCGGGTCTCAGAAGAGATGTTTTCCTTTCCGCCGCAGTGCGTTCCCGCCCGGAGGGCTTTTTATTTAACAGGAAATTCAACGGAATTTTCTGTTAAATAAAAAGTCCCAGACACAGTTTCCTGTATCTGGGACGAATTAACAAATCCGCGGTACCACCCAAAATTGACATAGAGTCCACTCTTTCATATACCAACATATATGCCGCGAAGATAACGGTTGCGGTTTCCGTCATTCCCTACCTCAGCGAAAGCTGTATCTGGAATGCCCTCAAAAGTCCATTCGGCCGGCTGTGTCATACCGCGCTTCCACCTGTCCGCGGCTCTCTGTAATGCAACAATCTGACTTACTTCTCTTTCTCAACGGTTTGTTTTATTGAACCCTATCCTAATACTTTTCGAGCTGTTTGTCAATAGGGAATTTCAAACGGGACGATTTCATCCAAGAGGGTTACGGTTACAATATCCGTCCCATTTTCTGGTTTCAGCTGTGAAAGGTCGTACTGGAGCTGTAAAACTTTTTCTGCTGTTTTATCTGTCCAGATGCTGACAGCTATATCACCCGAGAAATCGGAAAGGTAAGAGGTATCCCCATCAGAAAGCCCGCTCAAGTTTGCCTGGTCTCTGGCGAACACCTCTATCGGGCAGGTTCCGTCGAAACGGAGAGCCTGGCGATTGCATAGCGTAGATTTTCCGGCATATTTCCAGTTGTCAACGACCTTTAAATCGGTTCCCCTGATAGAAAATGAAACGGTTTTCAAATAATCTTTCAAGGAAAAATTTTCCAGTTTTTCTTTTTTCCATGTATTATTTTCTTCATTTCTGTAGAAAAACCAGCCTGTCCTGTCTTTTGCATAGTATTGGGGGCGAAAGGTTATGTCTGTTTCAGGATCAAAAAGACAAGTTTCTATTGCATCTGAAGGCGTAGAAATATATGTATTTTTAATCGTATTTTTTTCTACTTCACCATTCAGATGTACGTGACAGTATGTTTTCAAAAAAGAAAAAGAATCCTGTGCGCTTAAGTCAGAACAAATCTTCTCGCTGGAAAAGGAAACAGGAGCGAGGTGACGATACAGCGCAGACAGGCTGCAAAAAAATAAAAAAATAACTGCCAAGATAAGGAGAATCATTTTATTTTTATGTGACAGCATAAAGACTCCTCGCGAAAACTGATGTGAACAGTTTCTTTGCTGCCGGCCAATCTGGCCGGCGGTGTTTCTGTATCAGCTGCTGCCTCTCTGCTCTACCGGCAGCAGAGCCGTTTCAGATCCCCATAGAAGCCAGGATAGGAGATGGATACGCAGTCCGCATCGAGAATCTCTGTCTGGCCGGAAGCGGCGAGAGCCGTGACGGCGAAGGTCATGGCGATGCGGTGATCCTTTCGGCTGTCGATGACAGCCCCGTGGAGAGGTGAGCCTCCATGGATAATCATTCCGTCTGCCGTCTCCTCCACCCTTGCCCCCATGGCCAAGAGACCTTCCGTCATGACGGCAATTCGGTTGGATTCCTTCACCTTCAGCTCAGCGGCATCGCGGATGACTGTTTTTCCGTCAGCCAGACAGGCCATGGCGGCGATGACGGGAAGCTCGTCGATGAGGGTTGGGATGACCGCCCCGCCAATCTCCGTTCCGTGGAGGGAAGAGTGGCGCACCAGCAGATCTGCCACAGGCTCGCCGCTTCCGGCAGACGGGTTGAGAATCTCAATATCAGCCCCCATGCTGCGGCAGACGGTGAGAATTCCGTCACGGGTGGGATTGATTCCCACATTCCGGATCAGAAGCTCCGAGCCGGGAACCATCAAAGCTGCGGCGATGAAAAAGGCCGCGGAGGAAATGTCCCCGGGAACGGAAATTTTCTGGCCGAACAGCTCTCTGGCAGGCCTCAGAACGGCAGTGGTCCCCTCTGTCCTTACGTCTGCGCCGAAGTGAGCAAGCATCAGCTCGCTGTGGTTTCTGGACAGATAAGGCTCCGTCACCCGCGTCTCCCCCTCTGCGTAGAGGCCGGCCAGCAGGACGGCGGATTTGACCTGGGCGGAGGCCACCGGGGACTGGTAGGAAATTCCATGAAGGTGCTGACCCTCGATGAAAAGGGGGGCGCAGCCGTTGTCATTTACACTTTTGATGGAAGCACCCATCTGGCTGAGGGGGGTGATAATGCGCTTCATGGGGCGCTTTCTGATCGATTCGTCCCCGGTCAGGGTGACGCAGAAGGGCTGGGCAGAGAGAAGGCCGGAGAGAAGACGGGTCGTTGTCCCGCTGTTGCCGCAGTCCAGCACCCCGTCCGGCTCTTTAAGCCCGTGCATTCCGTTTCCGAAAACCAGCACCCGCTCCCCTCTGTTTTCGATGGAAACTCCCATGCGCTCAAAGCAAGAGATGGTGGAAAGGCAGTCTGCCCCCTGGAGAAATCCGTCAATCTCGGTAAGACCCTTGGCAATGGCGCCGAACATGACGCTGCGGTGGGAGATGGATTTGTCGCCGGGAACGGTGACTTCGCCCCGCAGACCGTGATTCTGAGTGGAAAATATCATGTGTAACCTCCTGATAATATAAGTGAAAAGCCAGATTAAAAGTTAAACAGGGTGTAGTTATATTTTTTCAGCCTGTCCCATGCAGCCTGCCTGGCCGCCTCATCGTAAAAGGTAATGGAGAGCGCCCCCTCGCCTCCCTCCCGGTTGTGGTTGATTCCGATGTTTTTGATGCTGATCCCCTTTCCGGCCAGAATGGCGGAGATGATGGAGATGGCTCCCGGTTCATCACAGACGTCCACAGAGAAGGAGTAATCCGGAGAAATAGGGCCGGATGTTCTCTTCTCGAAGGAGTCCCGGTATGTTCTTGCTGTCTCAAACAGATTTCTCACAGCAGGGCTGTCGTGCCCCTTAAGCTGAACAAGGATCTGCTGGAGAGATCCGATATACTCTTCAAGCATGGATGCGATGTTGCTGCTGTTGGTCATGCAGATCTGCTCCCACATGACAGGGGAAGCAGAGGCGATTCTGGTAATATCCTTGAAGCCGCCTGCGGCCAGCTGCTTCATCATGCCGCTCTCCTTATCGTCCTCCCGGACCAGGTTTACCAGGCTGGAAGCAATGAGGTGGGGCAGATGGCTGACGGCGGCCACGATCCTGTCGTGTTCCCTGAAATCCAGGACAATGGGAATGGCTCCGATCAGAGAGGCAAGCTCTGTCATAAGGGCGGTGGAGGAGGCAGGGGTCTGCTCAGTAGGCGTAAGGATGTAATAGGCATTTTCCAGCAGATGATCCGTCGAATTCTCATAGCCGGTTTTCTCAGATCCGGCCATGGGATGTCCGCCGATAAAGGATTCTTCCATGGAGAGAGCTCTGGCCGCCTCGTGGATCTGCGTCTTGGTGCTCCCCACATCCGTCACAATGGCGCCGGGCTTCAGGTAAGGCTGCAGCTGCCTCAGATATTCTTCGTTATACTCTACCGGTGTGCACAGAAAGATAATGTCGCATTGCCGCAGAGGTTCTCCGATTCCGTCCAGAACGATATCCACAGCGCCGTCCCGGCTGGCAGTAAGCAGCGTTTCCCGTGTGCGCATATAGGCCATGATGACCGTAGAGGGCGCACGTTTTTTGAGCGCTCTGGCAATGGAGCCTCCAATCAGCCCGAGACCGATAAAGCCTGCTGTTATATTCTGCATGTCTTGTGTCCTCCTGTAAAACTTTTAAATGGTGTGTTGTGCAGCCTGTTTCAGGCTCCATTTTCTATTCTGTCCAGAAATATGGTAAAACAAGTTTACCACACCAGGCAGACATGTCAATATTTTGTCAGGGGGAAAGGAGCTAAAAATCAGGAAGGTAACGCCGAAACAGGCGGAAACATGGGTCTGAGTTTTGTAAAAAAGCGCGGAATTTGTCAGTATTAAGCTGGGTGTCAATCAATTAAATCGTTTTGATTGGTGAAATAACAAATAATTTTGGGATAATGAACAGAAAAAAACTTTGATGAACGGGACTTTCACAAAATATCAAAAGAAATATTGTATAAAATGCACATTTAACTTGAAATTTTCTCTATTTTCTTGTAAAATATACTCATGGACTAAAATTTAACTACGGGAGGGATTTTAATATGAACGTGTACGGGACAAAACAGATTCGCAATGTGGTTCTTCTTGGACATGGCGGGGCAGGAAAGACGACGGCAGCTGAGGCCATGGCGCTTGTGACAGGCGTGACAAAGAGAATGGGAAAGGTTCCGGACGGAACAACCATCAGCGATTATGATAAAGAAGAGATAAAGCGTCAGTTTTCGATCTCCACAAGCCTGATTCCGATCGAGTACAGCGGAGAAAACGGTCCGATTAAGATCAACCTTCTTGACACTCCCGGATATTTCGACTTTGTGGGAGAAGTAGAGGAGGCCATGAGCGTGGCCGACGCCGCGATTATTGTGGTAAACTGCAAGGCAGGCATTGAGGTCGGCACGGAGAAGGCGTGGGAGCTGTGCGAGGAGTACAGGCTTCCGAGACTGATCTTTGTGACAAATATGGATGATGATCAGGCCAGCTTCCGAGAGCTTATCCTGAAGCTGGAAAAACGGTTCGGAAGAAAGATTGCGCCGTTCCAGGTTCCGATCCGTGAGAATGAGAAATTTGTGGGCTTCGTAAACGTAGTGAAGATGGGCGGCCGCCGCTTCACCAACCTGAGCGATTATGAGGAGTGCGAGATTCCGGAGTATACGAAGAAAAACCTGGGAATCGTAAGAGACGCCCTGATCGAGGCAGTTGCGGAAACCAGCGAGGAGTATATGGAACGCTACTTCTCCGGTGAGGAGTTTACCCAGGATGAGATTTCCACCGCCCTCAGGGAGCATGTCATCGAGGGTAACATTGTCCCGGTACTGATGGGCTCAGGCGTAAATGCTCAGGGCTTTTCCCATCTGCTGCAGGCTATAGACAAATACTTCCCGTCACCGGATAAATTTGAGTGCGTCGGCGTGGATGTCTCCAACGGCGAGCGCTTTACAGCAAAGTATAACGACGATGTTTCCCTGTCAGCCAAGGTGTTCAAGACAGTGGTGGATCCGTTCATCGGAAAGTATTCTCTGATGAAAATCTGTACAGGAACCTTAAAACCCGATTCCGTAATCTACAATGTCAATAAGGACGCGGAGGAGAAAGTTCAGAAGGTGTATGTGCTGAGAGGAAAGGATGCCATCGAGGTTCCCGAGCTGAAGGCCGGAGATATCGGGGCTGTGGCAAAGCTCACTGTAACCCAGACGGGAGATACCATGGCAGTCCGCACCGCCCCCATTGTATACCACAAACCGAAGATTTCCACACCGTATACCTACATGGCATATGCTGCCAAGACGAAAGGAGACGAGGACAAGATTTCCAGTGCCCTCTCCAAGTTAATGGAAGAGGATCTGACCCTTCGCACGGTTAATGATGTGGAGAACCGCCAGTCCCTCCTCTATGGAATCGGCGATCAGCAGCTGGAGGTGGTTGTGAGCAAGCTGTTAAACCGCTATAAGGTTGACGTGGTGCTCAGCAAACCGAAATTTGCCTTCCGCGAAACTCTGAGAAAGAAGGTGGAGGTTCAGGGCAAATATAAGAAGCAGTCAGGCGGTCACGGCCAGTACGGTGATGTAAAGATGGAATTTGAGCCGTCCGGCGATCTGGAAAAACCATATGTATTTGAGGAGAGAGTGTTCGGCGGCGCTGTTCCGAAGAATTACTTCCCGGCTGTCGAGAAGGGAATTCAGGAATGCGTTCTCAAGGGACCTCTGGCCGGATATCCGGTTGTGGGCTTAAAGGCAACTCTGGTAGACGGCTCTTACCATCCCGTAGACTCTTCTGAGCTTGCCTTCAAGATGGCGGCTACTATGGCCTTTAAGAAGGGCTTTATGGATGCAAATCCAGTGCTTCTTGAGCCGATTGCCTCCCTTAAGGTGACAGTGCCGGATAAGTTTACCGGCGATGTAATGGGAGATCTGAACCGCAGAAGGGGACGCGTGCTGGGCATGAATTCGGATCACCACGGCAAACAGATTATCGAGGCAGATGTTCCGATGTCTGAGCTTTACGGATACAACACAGACCTGCGCTCCATGACAGGCGGCATCGGAGTTTACTCTTATGAGTTCAGCCGCTATGAGCAGGCTCCGGGAGATGTACAGAAGAGAGAGGTTGAGGCGAGAGCAGCAGAAGCTGAAAAAGATTGATCTTTTCTATAAAGTTATGGTAAAATTGAATACAATGAAATAGCTGTCAGGGACTGTCTTTTATATTTGGAAAGACAGTCCCTCTTTGCGGCTGTTCGGACAGTGGAGATTTTTGGTGCCATTTACAGGAATCAGTGCAGAAGAAGGGAAGAAAAACGTGAGGACAGAACTATTTATCAAGGCAGAGCAGACGCAGGCATTATCACAGAAAATGATCCTGTCAAATGAAATCCTTCAGATGGGAGTGCAGGAGTTATGCGAAAAGCTGGGGGAAATTTTTCTGGAAAATCCCGTCGTGGATCTGAGCCAGCCGTCTCCGGAGGATGAGCGGATGGCAAAGTATCAGTGGCTGGAATCATTGAACGACAGGAACCGCGATACATATATGCACGAGTCCAGAGATGACGAGGAGGGAAATGATGACTGGAAGTTCCGGCAGGAGGACGGGGAATCCCTGCAGGACTACCTCTGGTCGCAGATCAGTCTGAAGGAGCTGTCTGGGAAAGATGAGGAGATCATCACCTATCTGATGGAGAGTCTGGACGACAGGGGATACCTGGATGAACCGCTGGACTCAGTGGCAGAGCGGTTTCATGAGCCGAAGGAGCGGGTGGAGGAGACTCTCTCACAGCTTCAGACACTGGAACCGGCAGGGGTTTTCGCAAAAGATCTGAGCGAGTGTCTTCTCTTGCAGCTGAAAAGAAACCGGATGGACTCTCCGGCAGCTGAGGAGATTGTGAGAGAGCACCTGGAGCTTCTGGCTGCAAACAAGATTCCGGTGATTGCAAAGAAGGTGCATCTTTCCGTGGAGGAGACAGCGGAGATCTGCCAGGCAATCAGGAATCTGAATCCGAGGCCCGGAAGCCACTTTGCGTCCCGGGAACAGCTTTCCTATCTGATTCCCGATGTGACAGTAGTGAAATTTGCCGATCGCTTCGAGATCCTGCTCAATGAGAGCACCTACCCGACTATAGAGATCAACGACTACTACAGGAAAATGGCAGTTCAGTCAGATTCCTCTCAGGTTCATGATTACCTGAGGGAAAAGCTCAGGCAGGCGGAGTGGATACGCACCTGTATGGAGCAGAGGGGCCGGACGATTATGAATGTGACGAAAACCATCCTGATGCTTCAGAGTGAGTTTTTTGAGAAAGGTCCCTCCCATCTGAAGCCGCTGAAGCAGAGTGAGGTGGCTGAGATGATCGGAATCCACGAGTCTACGGTCAGCCGTGCTGTGCGCCAGAAGTATCTCCAGTGCTCCTGGGGCATCTATCCGATGAATTACTTCTTTTCCAGAGGAATTTCGGAGGAGAAGGGAAGAGGAGGAAGAGCCGTATCTGTCCAGGAGGTGAAAAATGCCCTGACTGAGATCATCCGGGAGGAAAATAAAAAGAAGCCTTTCAGCGACAGAATTCTGGCGGAAAAGCTGGAGGAGAGAGGGTTTACCATATCCAGGCGGACGGTAGCCAAGTACAGAGAGGAGCTTGGGATACCGGACGCCGGGGGAAGAAAGGTGTTTCTGTAGAAAACCCTGTCTGTATGAAAAAGAGGAACCTTTTGCGGCTTCTAAACCAAAGGTTCCTCTTCTTTTTGTCAGGCTTTGGAAACAAGACTGGTAAGGGGTGAAACGGGGGGAGTCTGGCGGATGGCTGACCAGGAAAATCAGATGGAGAGTACAGAGATGAAAAATCAGGATACATGCCGGCGGATTCCGGTGCAGGAGATCATTGAGAAGCTGGATCGGATGCTGGAACAGGACGAGCCGGAACGGGCGATGGAGCATTTGAAATACTGGATGTCAGAGGCTGAGAAGGCAGGAGACTGGGGCGGACAGCTTACAGTAGCCAATGAGCTGATGGGACTTACAAGGAGTACCGGGGAGGAGCGGGAAGGACTTTCGGCAGCAGAGAGGGGAATCGAGCTGATTAAGACCCATAAGATGGAAGATACTGTGACTGCGGGGACGACCTGGATCAATGCGGCTACAACCTTCAAGGCCTTTGGGCGGTGCGCCGTCTCCCTGCCTCTCTACGAGGCGGCAAAGCAGGTGTACCAGAAGCATCTGAGGGAGGATGACTACCGGTTTGCAGGCCTCTACAACAATATGGCCCTTGCTTATACACAGCTGAAAGAATTTGACCGGGCAGAGAGACTGTTTATGAGGGCCGGAGAGCTGGCCGGTCTGTTACAGCACTCGGAGATGGAGATTGCGGTCACCTGGGTGAATCTGGCGTGTCTGTACCGGGACTGGGAGGCAGCTGAGAGTGAAACGGGAAGCTGCAGCCAGGAGGAGATGGAGCTGTGGGAGAAAAAGAAAAGCCAGTGTCTGGAGCGGGCGTGGGAGCAGTTTGAGAAAAGAAGCGTGAAATGGGACGGCTACTACGCATTTAACTGCAGGAAGTGTGCAGGGACGTTCGGGGAATTCGGGTATTTCAGAATCCAGAGGGAGCTTGAAAAGCGGGCAGAGCAGATTTACAGGGCAAACCGCAGGGCAGGACAGACAGAGGACAAGGACTGGTAAAGAGGAAGAATCAAGTGGCCGGCCGGACGCAGGAGACTATGCAGCCGGACGCAGGAGAACGGAGAGGCAGGCGAAAAAACGGACTGAAAGAACCGGTAAAGGGACTAAGGACAGAGGAGAGAGGGCTTAAGGATGGAGAAAATGCGGGGACTGGAGCTGTCCAGGCGGTTTTACGAAGAATTCGGACGGGAGATGGTTAGAAAGGAATTCTCGGAATATGAAGAGAGAATAGCGGCCGGTCTGGTCGGGCAGGGATCGGAATGCTTCGGATATGACGATGAGGTGTCAAGGGATCACGACTTTGGACCTGGATTTTGTCTGTGGCTAACAGAGGAAGACGCTGAGAGGACGGGATTTAGGCTGATGAGGGCCTACAGACGTCTGCCGGAGGAATTTCTGGGAGTGAGAAGAATCCAAACGAGTCTGTTCGGGGACGGCCGGACAGGCGTTATGACCATTGGCCAGTTCTATGAGACATTTACAGGAGCGCCGGGAGCGCCTGGAGAGCTTTCCCACTGGATGACTGTGCCGGAGTATTCCCTGGCCTGCGCGGTAAACGGGGAGGTATTCAACGATCCGCTGGGAGCGTTTACGGAGGTGAGAAATCAGCTTTTAAAGGGGTATCCGGAGGATGTCAGGCTGAAAAAGATTGCGGCGAGGGCTGCTCTGATGGCTCAGTCGGGGCAGTATAATTACAGCCGCTGCCTGAAGCACGGGGAACCGGCTGCAGCGAGTCTGGCCCTCGATGAATTTGTCAGGCAGGCGGTTTCCATGGTGTTTCTTCTGAACAACAGCTACATGCCCTATTATAAATGGGCTTTCAGAAAGCTTCGGGAGCTGCCGATTCTTCCTGAGCTTGGGGAGGAGCTTTCGGCCCTGCTTTTGTCACAGACCGGGGAGGGGACAGAAGAAAAAAAGGTGCGAAATGGCATAGAGGCGGTGTGCGGGCAGATAATCGGCGAACTGAAACGCCAGGGGCTGACGGACGGAGACTGGGACTATCTGGAGCCCCATGCCCTCTGTGTGATGGAGCGGATACGGGACGGACGGATCAGAAATATGCATGTGATGGAGGGATAGACGGGGCGACCAAAGCCTTGACAGGACGGGGCAAGTGTGCTACATTTAGAAACAGCAAAAATACCGTGAAGAGGAGTAGTAGGCTTCTGGAATCATCAGAGAGCTGCCGGAGGGTGCGAGGCAGTTGGCAAAGGGAGCTGAACTCGCCTTGGAGTAGCCTGTTGAAGGGGAGTTTGTCTGTTCCCTGTGTAGGCAGAGCCGGGAGCCGCCCGTTACGCGGTGAGGAGAAAATGCCGTTTCAGTTTGCCCCTTGACCGGATGGATCAGGACAGCAGACAGGCAGATTCCCCCGTAAGAGCATGCAGACAGCATGAAATAGAGTGGTACCGCGCGAGAGGATCAAGCCTTGCGTCTCTATGCAGAACCAGCAGAGAGAGGCAGGGCTTTTTGTATTTCACAGGAAATGGATGTTTGTATTTCCATGAAAGAAAAAGATGGCAGGAATGGCTGCCGAAGCTCTGACCGGTCAGGTTCTGCACATAAAACAAAAGGAGGAAAATTCAGATGGCACAGTACAACCATACCGCCATTGAGAAAAAATGGCGGGAAAACTGGGCAAAGAAACCGATTAATGTAAATGACGGGAAGAAAGAGAAATATTACTGCCTGGATATGTTCCCATATCCGTCAGGCAGCGGACTGCACGTAGGACACTGGAGAGGATATGTAATCTCTGATGTATGGAGCCGTTACCAGCTTCTGCGGGGCAAGTATGTGATTCATCCCATGGGATGGGACGCATTCGGCCTTCCGGCAGAGAACTATGCCATTAAGATGGGCGTTCACCCGGCAAAATCCACGGCAGAGAATGTAAAGAATATTAAGCGCCAGATCAATGAGATTGCCGCAATCTATGACTGGGATATGGAGGTCAACACCACGGATCCGAGCTTTTACAAGTGGACTCAGTGGATTTTTGTGCAGATGTTTAAGAAGGGCCTCGCCTATGAGAAGGAGTTCCCCATCAACTGGTGTCCTTCCTGTAAGACAGGCCTTGCCAATGAGGAGGTTGTAAACGGCTGCTGCGAGCGCTGCGGAACTCCTGTCACCAAGAAGAACCTGCGCCAGTGGATGTTAAAGATCACAGATTATGCAGAGAGACTGTTAAATGATCTGGACAAGTTAGACTGGCCGGAGAAGGTTAAAAAGATGCAGAGCGAGTGGATTGGAAAATCCTACGGCGCTGAGGTGGACTTCCCGGTTGAGGGCAGAGAGGAAAAAATCACCGTCTATACCACAAGACCTGACACGCTCCACGGAGCCACCTTCATGGTGCTTGCACCGGAGCATGCGCTGGCAAAGAGCCTGGCTACAGATGAGACCAGGGAGGCTGTCGAGAAGTACATTTTCGATTCTTCCATGAAGTCCAATGTGGACCGTCTCCAGGATAAGGAAAAGACAGGCGTGTTCACCGGTTCCTACGCCATCAACCCGTTAAACGGGGCGAAGGTTCCGATCTGGCTGTCTGACTATGTACTGGCAGACTACGGAACGGGAGCCATTATGTGCGTGCCGGCCCACGATGACAGAGACTTTGAGTTTGCAAGGAAATTCAATATTCCGGTTATCCAGGTTATCGCAAAGGACGGAAAAGAGATTGAGAACATGACCGAGGCCTACACCGAGGCAAGCGGAACCATGATCAACTCCGGCGAGTGGAACGGAATGGAGTCCTCCGTATTAAAGAAGGAAGCTCCTCTGATGATTGAAAAAATGGGTATCGGAAGAAAGACCGTCAACTACAAGCTGCGCGACTGGGTATTCTCCCGCCAGAGATACTGGGGAGAGCCGATCCCGATTATCCACTGCCCGAACTGCGGAAACGTGCCGGTTCCGGAGGATCAGCTTCCGCTGACGCTGCCGGAGGTGGACAGCTACCAGCCGACAGGAACGGGAGAGTCACCTCTTGCAGCCATTGACGAGTGGGTAAACACCACCTGTCCGTGCTGCGGCGCGCCGGCCAAGAGAGAGACAAACACCATGCCTCAGTGGGCAGGCTCCTCCTGGTACTTCCTGCGCTATGTGGACAGCAAAAATGACAAGGAGCTGGTTTCCAGAGAGAAGGCCGACAAATATCTTCCGGTAGATATGTACATCGGAGGCGTGGAGCACGCTGTGCTTCACCTGCTGTATTCCCGTTTCTACACCAAGTTCCTGTACGATATCGGCGTGATCGATTTTGACGAGCCGTTCAAGAAGCTGTTCAACCAGGGAATGATCACAGGAAAGAACGGAATTAAGATGAGCAAGTCCAAGGGCAACGTGGTTTCCCCGGACGATCTGGTGCGCGACTACGGCTGTGACTCCCTGCGCCTCTACGAGCTGTTCGTAGGACCGCCGGAGTTAGATGCAGAGTGGGACGATCGCGGAATTGAGGGCGTTTCCCGCTTCTTAAACCGTTTCTACAACCTGGTTTTGAGCAGCAAGGACAAGGACATCAAGGAGACAAAGGAAATGGTGAAGCTGCGCCATAAGCTGGTTTACGATATTGAGCAGCGCTTTGAGCAGTTCAGCTTAAATACAGTTATTTCCGGCTTCATGGAGTACAATAACAAGCTGATCGAGCTTTCCAAGAAAGAGGGAGGCATTGACAAAGAGACCTTAAAGACCTTCGTAGTTCTCCTTGCACCGTTTGCTCCTCACCTGGGCGAGGAGCTGTGGAGAGAGCTCGGCGGAACAGACAGTGTATTCCACAGCACATGGCCGGAGTGCGATGAGGAGGCCATGAAGGATGACGAGATCCAGATCGCCGTTCAGATTAACGGAAAGACAAGAGGTCTTGTGACACTTCCGGCTGACGCCGACAAGGAGTCCGCTCTCGCAGCAGGAAAAGAGGCAGTGAAGGATAAACTGACAGGCACCATCGTAAAAGAGATCTATGTGCCGGGCAAGATTATCAACATTGTAGTAAAGTAATTGAGTAAAATTTTTACAACAGAATACTTGCTTATGGGATTGCTGGTGTTCCATAAAAGAGAGCTTTGAAATATTGAAAAGTTTGCTTAAAACCAAGGTTTACAGACTTTTTTTTCGAAGGTAAGATATCCTGGAATACTGCAAAAGAAAATGGAGTAACTATTTTCGAGGTAAAATGAGAAATGGCGTAGATAATGGAGACATTGTCTGCGCCATTTTTTAGAATATAACAAATGTATTTGATTATGCTTATTTTGAAAAGAGCATTGAACATAAAGGGGCCTGCTGGCAGAAAAAGCAAGTCTGCCTTTGCAATGGATTTATAAGATATGTGTAATTTCGCTTGCAGGATAATTAAAAAATGTATTCCTATCACAATCTCAGTTCTGAAACAAGCAATGTTCATTGGTTTTCAGGGGGCTGAAAATTTTTTCAAATGTTAATATCACCTGCCTGTATCACCCGGCTGCCATATAACAGCTGTAAGTTTATAATGCTTCTGCAAATTGTTGCCATATGAAAGCTATTAATGTAAACTATACTTAATGAAGCTGTTTCCCGCAACAGTTTAAGAAATCATTTAATAAATTGAACTATGATGCAATAAAAACAATGAAAGAAATGATCAAATAGAAACATAGATTCATTCCTGCAGAACCAATGTTTTATACGCTTCTGCTCTGGAAGTCCGGGGGATGAGGGAGGGACGGGAACAATGAAGGAAAAGCTGGCAAAGCTTCCAGTCAATGAACACAAGATTTTTGATGTGGAATTATGGCTGGAACAAATGGCTCTTAAAGGTTTTTTTCTTACGGAGACGGTGGGAAGCTGGTGGTATTTTGAAAAGAGGGAGCCTGCTAGGGTCCTATACCGTCTGGCGCCTATAGATGGAAAGAGGGGAGAATGCGATGAAGCACGGCAGAAGGAGTACCTGAAAAACGGTTGGCGGTATGTAATGACTCACCGGACGCTGTATCACATTTTGCGGGCAGATGATCCTGATACTGCAGAGTTTTACACGAACTCTAAGCTGCAGGAGATGGCTCTGAAATGGCAGGAAAAGCGGTTGATGACGGAGGCGGTGGCAACAGTGCTGTGCATTGGGGTCTTTTTGTTTAATTTAAGAGATTTTCTTGCAGGTATTGTGAAAAGTCCATTTCTGACTTTGGCAGAGCCGGAGATGATCGCTCTTATAGGGCTCATGCCTTTGGCAGTTTTTCTGATCGTGAGGGTCGTGGAGAACTGGCGCTATACAAAAAATATGAGGAGGTTACTGGAAAAAGGGGTGTGCCTGGGTCCTGACGAGGAGCAGGTGAGAACGAAAAAATTCCCTCGGTGGTCTAAATATATATTCACATTGCTTGTGCTTCTGGCTGCTGTGTGCCTGTTTAGTTCCTGCGGACAGGGAGGCCCCGTGGCCCAGGAATTAGGCTATGGAGATACGTTTGTGGCTTTGGAGCTTCTGGAAGAAGCTGGGATACCTGAAGAGGCAAAGTACTGTGATGGGGATGTTATTTACTACCACAATCCCTTCATGCGAGAGCAGTACGAGGTAAGGCAGACTGCAGAAATTGAACCGAAAGGGGGAAAAGCCTATACAGCGAAGCTGAGGGTGCATTTTTATAATTCCAGAATGGAAGATTTTGCAGAAGGGATGGAGAGAGAGCTTGAGGAGCAGGCGAAGAGGCAGATGGAACAGGGATTTTCCAGACTTCAGGTGGAGGGATTTAATACATTTTTATGGGGAGCACAGGAAGAAATGCAGCTTCTGATTGCCAGAGAAGGTACGAAGGTGCTGTTTATGGAATATCAGGGAAGGCTCAGACTCCCCGAAAAGGCGGAGGCCTTACTGCATCTCATGAATAAAGAAAAGCCATGAGGGGAAACGAATTGAGAAAAAAAGGGATAAAAGGGCTGATGCAGGCTATCAGGATGCGGAGAGATACTTCTGCACCGGGGAGTTCACAAACCCACCCTGCTGTGTTATCATAGAACCAGACGGCGCAGGAGACGGTGCCTTTGGCACCGCCTTCTCCCTGCCCGGGATATGAGGAGGAGAGATGTAATGACGGAAGAAACTTGCGGCTGCTGCGGGAGCCTGATTAAAGAGGGGCCTGTTTTTAATCAGCGGTTCGCCGACTATGGCTGGTGTGCCTATGACACTATCAGCGAAGAGCTGGTTCACAGGGCAAACCAGACCTTTGAGGAAGAGGGAATCGAGGCTGCCCAGCGCGTCCTGATAGAGTACTATAAGACAGAAGCTCCGAAGCAGGTGGAGCATATTTTGAATGCCTCTCCCTCCTTTGCCATGCGCGAGGGCATGATCAGGCAGTGCTTTGAGGATCATGCGGAGGGGAGATACTATGCCAGCGTTCCCCTGTCTTTAATCATTATTGATGGGGCGGTCAATGACTACACAAGAAAAAAAGGGTTCTTCACAGCGGCTACCACGGTGGATCCCTGGGACTGTCTGGTGGGCTGCACCGAGGGGCTTTCCAAACTAAAGTTCCAGTTTAACCAGAACCGTCTGAAGACGAATACGGAGCCGATCTATATTCCCTACAGAAACGGAATTCTTCACGGGCGGGACATCAACTATGGAAATGAGTATGTTTCCTGCAAGTGCATTGCCCTGATGTTCGCCATTGCAGACTGGATGGTCAGGAGAAGCGCCAGGGAAGAGCTGGAGAGAGAAGAGCTGCAGAAGGAAGAGCTGAGAGAAGCGGGCCCGGGGCAGGGAAACAGGGCTGAAAAAGGAAAAGACGGCAGAACCTGTCCCCTGTGACGGCGAAGGAGAAAACAGCCTCTGACAGGGGAAGGCCTGGGACGGCAGGCGGGGCAGGCCGGGAGAGATGCAAATGCGCCATGCCGATGTGGGAGGAACAGATAAAACAGGAGAGGAGCAGACAGAACATGAGAAGAAGAGGATGTGCAGGTCTTGTGCTTGCCGCAGCTGTTCTCGCAGCGGCGGGAACAGGGAATATGACGGCCCTTGCAGGACAGGCAGCTGCCTCAGGCCCGGCTCTTGAGAGCAGGGCAGAGGGGCTGGGAGAGGAAAAACAGACCAAAACAGGAGAGACGGTTCTGGCTGAGTATCTGCCGGAAGGGTTTGACGTAAATCAGCTGACTGCGGCAGAGCAGACAGATCATCTGATTCTGGCAGTGGGAGACGGAGCAGATCAGAGCAGCCTCACGCTCTGGTACTATGAGAGGGGAGAAGACGGCCGGCTTTCAGAGGTGTTCGGAACGCGCGGAACCTGCGGGCGGGCCGGAATCACGGCAGACAAGGTGGAAGGAGACAAGAAAACACCGTCCGGCCTCTACTCTTTTACCATGGCTTTTGGACTGAAGGAGGATCCGGGAAGCCAGATTCCCTACCGGCAGGTACAGGACGGGGACTGCTTTGTGGATGATGTGGGAAGCAGATATTACAATCAGTATGTAAATGCCGGTGCGGTTCAGGCAGACTGGCGCTCGGCGGAGGTCTTAAAAAATCAGGGGCCGTGCTATAACTACGCGCTGGTTTTAAACTACAATGCAGACTGTGTTCCCGGACGGGGCTCTGCCATCTTCCTCCACTGCCCGAAAGTGAAGGATGACACCTACACAGCGGGCTGTATCGGTATCCCGGAGGAGCTTGTAAAAACGATCCTCACAACTGCCGATAAGGATGCAAAGATCCTGATTGTACAGGACAGGGAAGCTCTTGGTCCGTACATGGCAGAGGGACAGAAGTAAAGGAAGCTGTCTGGCCGGGGGGAACAGGAAAAGGCAGATAAGGAAAAGACGGATAAGGAAAAGGCAGATAAAAAGGAGGGGACATGAAACAGCTTACAAAGTACGGAGTCCGCGCTTTCTACTCAGCAGGCATCTTCCTGACAGCCAACACCGTTCTGGCAGGAGTACTCTGGCCGGAGATGGGAGAGCTGTGGAGAACAACGGCGGCAGCAGTCTTTCTTCTGGCCAATCTTCTTCCCTCTTTTGCCAACAGGAGTCTGCCAACGTCCAGGCTCAGACGCTGCGGGAACGGCTGTGAGCTGCTGACATTGTTTTTAATATCCGCCACAGCCAGCGTCCTCTTTACTCTGTACGGGGCAAAGCGGATGTTTGACGAGTCCTTCTGGCTGTTTTTCTGGCAGATACTTACCGCATTTCTGGCAGAGGCAGCCGTATTCTGGAATGGAATGGTGAGAATCTATCTTTCTTCCTTTCAGCTTGGAGCCAAATGGAGGGTCATAGGCGCCCTGTGCGGATGGATTCCCGTTGTAAACCTGCTGGTTCTGATTCGCCTGATTCGGATCGTGAGGGAGGAAACGGATTTTGAGAGTATGAGGATACTCAGAAACAGGGAGAGGAAGGAGGAGAGGCTCTGCGCCACCAGATATCCGATTCTCATGGTGCACGGCGTATTTTTCCGGGATTACAAATACTTTAACTACTGGGGCAGGATTCCGAAAGAGCTGGAAGAAAACGGAGCTGTCATCTATTACGGAAATCACCAGTCAGCTGCATCGGTGGCTGACAGCGGCAGGGAGCTTTTAGAAAGAATCCGGGAGCTTTCCCGGGAGACAGGATGTGAAAAGTTCAATCTCATTGCCCACTCGAAGGGCGGCCTGGACTGCCGCTATGCCCTGAGCGTTCTCGGTATGGATCAGTATGCGGCATCCCTCACCACGATCAATACGCCTCACAGAGGCTGTGTGTTTGCAGATTATCTCCTGAATGAAATTCCAAAGCCGGTGAAGGATAAGGTCGCGGCCGGGTACAACAGAGCCCTCAGAAAGCTGGGAGACGATAAGCCGGACTTTCTGGCAGCAGTCACTGATCTGACAGCCTCCGCCTTAAGAGACTTCAATCAGAAGGTACCCGACTGTCCCGGAGTCTTTTACCAGAGCGTGGGCTCCAAGCTGAACCGTGCCTCTGGAGGAAGATTTCCTCTCAATTTCTCCCATGCCCTGGTCCGGTATTTTGACGGGCCCAATGACGGGCTGGTGGCGGAGAGCTCCTTTCCGTGGGGAGAACGCTTCCGCTTTCTGACAGCCAGAGGAAAGAGAGGGATCTCCCACGGAGACATGATCGATCTGAACCGGGAGAATATCCCTGATTTCGACGTGAGAGAATTCTATGTGGAGCTGGTCCATGATCTGAAAGAGAGAGGCTGTTAGCCTCTCTCTTTTGATAAGAACCGCAGAAAGTTCTGCTCCATGATGCCGGCCAGCCGTTCTGCCGGGGGCTCAGGAAAGTCCCTGCCCGGGCCCGGCTCCTTCATGCATCCTCCCTCAGTCTCTGCTCTCAGGAGAGCCGTCTTGCGGATACTGTGCTCCAGAACCCCGCGTATATCCCGCCAGTCAGGAAGAGAAACCTTCCCGGAAAGCTCACCTCCCAGGAAGTTTTCGTAGGCCCATTTGACTGCCGAACATCCGTCTGTCTCCACAAGAAGGCGGTTTTCAGGTGCGAGCCTGGCAGCCCTCTGCACAGAAGGATTATAAAAGACATCGGGGCCGACGGTAAAGTAGCAGTCAAGCTCCAGAAATTCTGAGAGCCCCTCCTCCCCGGAATACCAGTGGACGAGATAGGTATTTTCATAGTTTCTGATAAGACCCGCGATCTTTTTTTCCTGACCCTTGGTGTGGAGAACCACAGGTTTTTTCAGAGCGCTGGCCAGCTCCAGCTGGGCGCAGAAAACCTTCTCCTGCTTGGAAAGAGGAACGTCGCACCAGACGCTGTCCATGCCGATTTCACCGATGACGGGGGCCTTGAGAAGCCAGGGCTCCATGTCCCTGAAGGAGACATTTCCTGCCTGCCATGGATGAAGGCCCAGGGCGGGCAGAAGAATTGGGGAGAATGGAGAATGTTCGCACAGAAGCATGAGGCGCTCAGCTTCCTCAGGTGTTCCTGCGCAGACGAGGGAGGAAATATTCTCCCGCTTTCTGGAGAGAAGCTCCTCCTCATCTCCCAAATGGGCATGGGCGTCAAACAGTCTCATTTTCTTTCCCTCCTGTCTTTATGATTTCCCGGTAGATGGTCTGGCGAAGGCTGCCCTGCTCATAGAGCCAGGAACGGCTCCTGTTTTTCTCTTCAACGGAGATCTCGCAGGTAATGCGGGCGGGAGAGCCGTTCAGTATGAGAATTCTGTCGGACAGGTAGATGGCCTCGTCCATGTCGTGGGTGACCAGGAGGACGGTTCGGTTCAGCCGTTCTCTCATAGTCAGAAGCCAGTCCTGCATTTCTCCTCTGGTGATGACGTCCAGGGCGCCGAAAGGCTCGTCCAGCAGGAGGATGTCCGCTTCACAGAGAGCGGTTCTCAAAAAAGCCGCCCTCTGCCGCATTCCGCCGGAGAGAGAACCGGGATATTTATATTCATAACCGGAAAGGCCGAAGGCCGGGAAATTGTCCAGAGCCTCCTTTCTCGCCCTGTCCATCGAGCCGTGAATTCTGCCGTAGAGACATACGTTGTCGAGAATATTTTTCCAGGGAAAGAGGAGATCATTCTGCGGCATGTAGGCGAAATGTCCGCCGGCTCCTGACAATTCCTTTCCGTCCACCAGGACAGAGCCGGACTCCTTCTTAAGAACTCCGGTGAGGAGCTTTAAAATCGTGGACTTTCCGCAGCCGGAGGGACCCAGGATGCTCACAAACTCTCCCTCCTTCACGGAGAGGGAGAGGGAGGAAAACAGAGGTCTGTCCTCATAGGAAAAAGCCAGGTCAGAGATTTCTAACTTCATCTATTTATCCTTTCTCAGCGCAGAGCTGACTGCATCGGTGACCGGTGAACCGGCCTGCCCTGCCGGAAAGCAGGCAGGGTCAGAGCTTATTCTGCCTCACCGGGGAGAAATTCGTTGGTATAGCAGTCGGCGGCAGGGATTGCCTCGTCGATGACGCCGTATTCCACCATAAAGTCTGTGTAGTTGTCCCAGGTTTCATCGGACATGCTTCCCCATACCTCTGTGTCCTCCATGTATTTTCCGGAGAGGAATTCCTGGGACATGGTCAGCATTTCCAGAGAGTAATCGGGGGCATACTTGTGAAGGATCTCGGCGCTCTCCTGAGGATGCTCGATAGCGTAGAGGTATCCTCTCTCTGTGGCGCGCAGGAATTTGCGGACCATCTCCGGACGCCTGGAGAGGGTGTCTGTGTTGGCAATGATCACCGGAGTATAGTAGTCAAGACGGTCGTCCAGCTCTCTTACAGGCATGTAGTTGATTGGGAAGTCGTTGAGCTTGCAGGTGATATTATCCCATCCCTCAAAGAACCACATAATATCCACCTGATCCTTTAAGGCGGCAAAGCCGGAGCCGTCGGAGATAACCATATTGAGCTTGGAGAAATCTGCACCGGCCTGTGTCATCACAGCCTCCAGCACAGCAGACTCTCCGGGGCCGCCCCAGCCTGCGTAGGTCTTTCCCTCAAAGTCCTTTGGTGAGGTGATATTCTTGTCGGCTGAGGTGACAAAGCCGGAGGTATTGTGCTGGATAATGGCGGCAATCGCCTTTATGGGCAGAGGCTCCTCTGAGGTCAGGGCGATGGTCACATCCTCCTGGTAGCTGATGCCGAAATCTCCCTTGCCCACTGCCACAAGAGTGGCTGTGGCGCCCTCTGTGGGCTCTGCGATGGTTACATTCAGACCTTCCTCAGCATAATAGCCCTGATCCAGAGCCACGTACATTCCGGTATGGTTGGTATTGGCCACATAGTCGAGGATGACGGTGACATCCTCGAGAGCTTCTGAGGTGCTGCCGCTTTCTGAGGGGGCGCCTGTCTGCTCTGATGATGGAGCCTGCAGGGAGGATTCCGTGCCGTCACCTTTGGATTCGCCTTCAGAAGCGGAGCCTGCGCCGGAGCAGGCAGTGAGAGATGCGGCCATGAGGGCCGCCAGAGTGAGAGCTGTCAGCTGTTTCTTTTTCATAATGTTCATTCTCCTTCATTCAGTAAGTATTTATTAAAAATATGGGACAGGGCGCTTAGACTGTCAAAAAAGTCCGGCAGCCGGATACTTTTTATTTTCCCTATTTTTCAGTTCCCTTCTGTCCCATGTAAGGGGCAGCCGTTTTCTGGATAAGCCAGATAGCCAGATTCATACACAGGCTGAGAAAAACGATGACCAGGACGCAGGCAAAGACCTTGTCCAGCATGTAGCCGTTTTTAACACGCAGCAGATAGTAGCCAAGACCCTTCTGCGCTCCGATCCACTCGCCGACCACAGCTCCGCTGATGCTGTACGTGGCGGCTACCTTCAGGCCGGACAGGAGAGAAGGAATGGCGGCAGGGATTTTTACCAGACGGTAGGCCTCCCACTTTCCTGCTCCGAAGGAGCGGACAAGGTACATGTACTCCGGATCCAGCTGAGCCATCCCGTCGGTGAAGCTGACAGCCACAGGAAAGAAGCACATCAGCACAACGGTCAGGATTTTTGGCGCCAGGCCGAAACCGAGATAGATAATGAGGATGGGCGAAAGCACAATCATGGGAACCGTCTGCGTCACCACCAAGATTGGGTAGACACACCGGCGCACCGGAGCGAAAGCGTCCATGAGAATGCCCAGCAGCACAGCAAGTACCAGAGAGATTCCCATTCCGAGCAGGGCCTCAGAGACGGTTACAAGACCGTGGCTAAAAAGGACCGAGCGATCCGCTGCCAGCGCCAGAACCACCTTTGCAGGGGAGGGGAGCACATAGAGAGGGATTTTAAAAAGATCCACGGCAAGCTCCCAGAGGATGAGAACTGCGGCCAGCGCGAGAACAGGCGCGGCGCGTTTTGCATATTTCATATGAAAGAGCTCCTTTCAGCAAAGCAGGGAAAGAGAGACAAGGAGGGAAAGAAAAAAGCCCGGCCGGATAACGGCAGGGCTTCAGAATCGTTCGTATTTCCCTACGTTGGCATTATCCACATCAGGTTATAGGTCGAAATTCACAATTTCCTCTCAGCCTGTCTACAAGCTCCCTGTTTTTATGGCATTCATTCAAAACATTCTGATTTTAGCATAACCTGGCAGGTTTGTAAAGAATGAAGGGGAAAAGTGCTCAAAATGAGGAAGGCAGAGCAGCCCGGCTCGCCCGGAGGATAAAGAAAAGCACAGAAATGGAACGGGGCATCCGCTTTTGCGGAGCCGGTATGGGCGAACGAATATGGAAAAATCAGAAAGATGTCAGATAACACTTGATTTTTAAACACTAATAAAGTATAATAAGAATCAATATTAAAATCATTAAGGAGGCGTGCAAAATGGCATTAAAATTTTATGTCTGTAAGCATTGTGGAAATATCGTAACTTATGTAAAGAATGCGGGCGTACCGGTTATGTGCTGCGGAGAGAAGATGAGCGAGATTGTTCCGGGAACCAGCGACGGAGCTCATGAGAAGCATGTGCCTGCTGTTTCAGTGGAGGGACAGAAGGTTACTGTTAAGGTAGGAGAGGTTGAGCACCCGATGCTGGAGGCTCACTGGATCCAGTGGATTGCTCTCGAGACAAAGCAGGGCAGCCAGATCAAATATCTGAATCCGGGAGAGAAGCCGGAGGCAGAGTTTGTTCTCAGCGAAGGAGACGAGGCAGTGGCTGCATACGAGTACTGCAACCTTCACGGACTCTGGAAGAAGGAAATCTAAGTCTGTGCTCTGTGACGCAGGCTGATTGCCGGGGATAGAGAAAGCGGCGGTGCGCATTCTGGAATATCAGATGCGGCCGCCGTTTTTATATAACAGGAAACTTCGTTTTTTCACAGAAAATTCTGCCGGCTTACCTGTGAAGCGAAAGGATTTGCCGGCAGGGATATTTTCTCTACCCTTTTTTCGGCCTGCCCTGTTTCCCGGCGCCTAAGCGCCTGGACAGGCTTCGCAGCATTTCCACCCGCTTTTTTTCTGCGGGGTTCATCTTTGCTGTCATGATAGACACAAGGAGATCCGTTTCGTCGTCGCTGAAATGATACTGGCTGCTGCCTGCCGCCATGCTCATGAAAAGGGGCATCAGCTTGTCTTTGGGAGTGCGCTCCACGGTTTCGGCCAGGTTTGACAGGTATTTTACTTTTTCCGGATCCATTGTTTTCAGTCTGGGATCCTGTTTCCAGGCAGTGTTCATAATTTCAATCCTTTCTGTGGCTGTGCGAGCTCAGGACAAGCTCTGCATGGTCTGCATGAGAAGCTGGGCCGTTTCCAGGCGGGACTGCTGCTCCGGCGGCAGCATGTTTTTCAGCTGTTCGATAGGAAAGTGGCCGGTATCCCGCCTTCCCGCCTCTTCTGCGCGGCTTCTGGCTGTGGGGCCGGAGGAGTCGGCGGAGGATTCTGCAGTACCGCCGCTGTGCTCTGGGGAGACAGGGCGGATGGTTTCAGGCGCGGACTCGCGGTAAGACTGGTAAAGCCTGGAGCCCTGAAGAAAATTGGCCACCAGATCGATAAATTCCTGTTCCTGCGGCGTGCCGTAGGGCTTCATGGCATTTAACATGTCAATGGGAGAGGACGGCTCATCCTCCTCGAGAGAGCAGATTCCGACCATTCCGTCTTCTGTCTCCTGAAACAGCCGTACTGTGCGCTCCAGCTCGCTGATTTTTACCATCAGGGAGAAAAAGCGCTGCTCCGGGACATGTATGTACGGAAGGGCGGCTTTGATCATCTGAAGATGGGGGGACGCTGTCAGATAATCGAGATCCGTCATTTTTAAATCAGGTTCACTTTTCATGGGGTTTTTACCTCCTTTTCCTTGCCTTAATATATGCGCTGTCATGCCAAAACATGATACACAGCCTGTATCAGTACTGCATATGATAGAGATATAGGAGGTTGAAACAATATGGGAATCCGTTTAATTATAGAAGGAAATGCTGCATATGAGATTGACGAGGACTGTATGGCCTGCCAGAACCGCTCGAAGGAAAAGGGAGTGGTGAAAGGCACAGAGAAAAGGGAGACCAGGGGACGGAAGGTACGTGGAACCGGAAAAAGGGATAACTGATTTTTGCCAGAGACAGCAGAGGGCTGCGGGGGAGGTGCAGAAGACAATTTTCGCGGAAGAGAATGACTTTTTCAGATTGTTCTCTTCCGCAATCTGTGTTAAAATATGCCTGCTATAGACACGGCATACAGGCCGGACATGCCCTGAAGACGAAAGAGAAGAGAGATGGGCGTGACAGACTGCAAATAGACGGACAGAATGAAAAATGAAAAATACGAGGAGGATAAGGCGTGATTCATTACACGAATTTTGTCATGGCGGGGAGCCTGGATGAGGCCTATGAACTGAATAAGAAGAAATCCTCTGTTATCTGCGGCGGCTTTTGCTGGCTCAGACTTCAGAACAGGACAATCCAGACGCTGATCGATTTGAGCGGGCTGGGACTTGAAAAGATAGAGGAGACAAAAGAGCAGTTTGAGATAGGATGCATGGCCACCCTGAGAAGCCTGGAAACGCACGAAGGGCTGAACCGCTGGGCAGGCGGGGCCTTCGCAGACAGCGTGCGTCACATTGTGGGAACCCAGTTCAGAAACTGCGCGACTGTGGGCGGGAGTATCTATGGAAGGTTTGGCTTCTCCGATGTGCTCACCCTGTTTCTGGCCCTGGACGCCCAGGTGAAGCTTTATAAGGCCGGGGTGATGCCGCTCAGGGATTTTCTGGACAGAAAAGAAGACGGGGATATTCTCGTTTCCGTGCTGGTGAGGAAGGGACAGGCCCGAATATCCTATGAGAGCATGAGAAATGAGGCTGTGGATTTCCCGGTACTGACAGCGGCAGTCTGCGAGAGAGGGGATAAAACGACAGTTTCCATCGGAGCAAGGCCGGCCCGGGCGGCTGCCGTAACGGTGGAAAACGGATATTTTGCAGAGAACGTGGCGGACCGGAAAGCGGCGGCGGAGAAGCTGATCGAGTCCCTGCGCTTCGGCACGAACATGAGGGCCAGCGCCCAGTACAGGAAATATTTGGCCGGTGTTCTCCTGATGCGCTGTCTTGACAGGATTGACAGGGAGAGATCTCTGGAGAGGAAGGGAGGAAATGAAACGTGGAATTAAAATGTATTATAAACGGACAGGCTGTGGCCGCTGAAGCCAGAGCAGACATGACGCTTCTCGATTTCCTCCGGGCCAGAGGCTATAAAAGCGTAAAATGCGGATGCGAGACAACGAACTGCGGGCTCTGTACTGTATGGCTGGATGGAAAGCCGGTGCTCTCCTGCGCGGTTCCCGCCATGCGCGTCCAGGGCCGAGAGGTGACCACCCTGGAGGGACTGAAGGAGGAGGCAGAGGAGTTCGGGCGCTTCCTGGGAGAACAGGGAGCGGAACAGTGCGGCTTCTGTTCTCCTGGTTTTATTATGAATGTGCTTGCCATGGAAAGAGAGCTGCCCGGCACCCCGTCCTCTGAGGAGATCCGGGAATATCTGGCAGGCAATCTGTGCCGCTGCACGGGATATGCAGGCCAGATGAGAGCCATCCGAAACTGGCTGGCCTGCAGAAGACAGAAGGAGGGTGAGAACGCATGAAGGCCCCAAATACAAACTATGTAAACCGCCCGGTGATGAAAAAGGATGCCATGGCTCTTGTGACAGGGCGCGCCGTCTATACAGACGACATTGCGCCGTCAGACTGCCTGGTGGTGAAGGCCCTCAGGAGCCCTCACGCCCACGCTCTTGTGAAAAATATAGACACAGAGAAGGCAAAAAAGGTTCCCGGCATCGCCTGCGTGCTGACCTGGGAGGACTCCCCCAGATGCCGTTTTACCCAGGCAGGTCAGACCTACCCTGAGCCAAGCCCCTATGACCGGTATATTATCGACAGGAGGGTGCGCTTTGTGGGCGATGTGGCTGCTGTCGTGGCAGGGGAGACAGAGGAGGCAGTGGACAGAGCCCTGAAGCTGATCAAGACCGAGTATGAGGTACTGACGCCTGTTCTGGACTTCAGAACAGCCAAGGACAATCCGGTGTTAGTTCATCCGGAAGAGGACTGGAAGGCCCTCTGTCCGGTGGGAGCGGACAACCAGAGAAACCTCTGCGCCAGCGGCGGCGAGGAGGAGGGCGATGTGGATGCCGTGCTGGCAGACTGCGATCTGGTGCTTGAGAGAACCTACCACACCAAGGCCAACAACCAGACCATGATGGAAACCTTCCGAACCTTCACCTACATGGACGCTTTCGGCCGCTTAAATGTGGTTTCCTCCACACAGGTGCCCTTCCACATCAGACGAATCCTGGCAACGGCCCTGGGAATTGACAAGTCCAGAGTGAGGGTGGTGAAGCCGAGAATCGGAGGAGGCTTCGGAGCCAAGCAGACAGGAGTGTCAGAGATCTATCCGGCTCTTGTCACCATGAAAACAGGACGGCCTGCAAAGATGATTTATTCCCGCTATGAATCCATGATCGCAGCCTCACCCAGACACGAGATGGAGGTGCGGGTGAAGATGGGACTCAATAAGGACGGCCTGGTGCGGGCCATTGACGTCTACACCCTGTCCAATACGGGAGCCTATGGAGAGCACGGCCCCACAACCGTAGGCCTTTCCGGCCACAAGTCAATCCCCATCTACACGCCGGAGGCCTTCCGGTTCCGGTATGATGTGGTGTACACCAACTTCCAGGCGTCCGGCGCCTACAGAGGCTACGGAGCGACCCAGGGACTTTTTGCCGTGGAGTCAGCCCTCAACGAGGCGGCTGGAATTCTGGGGATCGATCCCCTTGAGATCCGCCGGATGAACTTTGTGAGGGAAGGCCAGAGGATGCCGGCCTACTACAATGAGCTCCTTGAGAGCTGTCATGTGGAGCAGTGCATGAATCGGGCTGCCCAGATGATTGGCTGGAAGGATAAATACCCAAGGCGCGATATGGGCAATGGAAAAGTCAGGGGAGTGGGCGTGGGAATCGCCATGCAGGGCTCCGGAATCTCCGGTGTGGACGTGGGAAGTGTTACCATCCGCCTGGCGGACAGCGGCCATTACAACATGCTGATCGGAGCCACGGACATGGGAACCGGATGTGACACGATCCTGGCCCAGATGGCTGCGGACTGTCTGGAATGCGAGGTGGATCAGATCGTCGTGTACGGTGTTGACACGGACAACTCCCCCTATGATTCCGGCTCCTACGCTTCCAGCACTACCTATATTACGGGTATGGCCACGGTAAAGGCCTGCGGGGAGCTCAGGGATAAGATTGTACGGCTGGGGGCCCAGATGCTGGAAGCAGAAGAGGCGGACGCAGACTTTGACGGCTCTTTCGTCTATCTTTTAGGGGATGAGGAAAAGCGTGTCTCCTTGGCAGATATTGCCGCGAAGAGCATGTGCGGAAACGATCTGTCCCTGGAGGCCTCAGCTTCTCACTCCTCACCGAAGTCACCGCCTCCCTTTATGTGCGGAATGGCCGAGGTGGAGGTAGATCTGGAGACGGGACAGATCGATGTGATTAACTACAAGGCTGCCGTGGACTGCGGAACGGTTATCAACCCGGCACTTGCGCGGGTACAGGCGGAGGGCGGCATTGTCCAGGGAATCGGAATGACCCTCTACGAGGATATTAACTACTCGGAGAAGGGACAACTCAAAGAAAATTCCTTTATGCAGTACAAGATACCGGCCAGGGTGGAGATCCCTGATCTGGAGGTGGAGTTTGAGTCCAGCTACGAGCCCACTGGTCCCTTTGGCGCCAAGTCCATCGGAGAGGTGGTTATCAACACCCCGCTTCCGGCTATCGCCCACGCTGTCTACAATGCAACAGGACTCTGGTTCCATGAGCTTCCGATCACGCCGGAAAAGGTAATCCGCGGTCTCGGAAAGCTCAAATAGGGCGTGATCTACCACATTCTGCTGGCCTCCGGGCTGTCCAGGCGGTTTGGAGGCAATAAGCTCCTGTATCCGGTGGACGGAATTCCCATGTATCTTCGCGCCCTCCGGTGTGCGGTTTTCGTAAGGCGCAGGCTGGGAACAAGAATCATTTTCGTGACTTCCAGCCGGGAGCTGGCAAAAAGAGCTGTCATGGAGGCCGCGAAGGCAGAAGGGGAAGGGCATACAGGGAGGAACCAGACAGAGGAACCGGCCGGTGAGTATTGGCCCTCCGCAGGGATTCAGGCTGTGCTCAATGACAGACCCGAGGAGGGGATCTCCCGCTCCATCCGTCTGGGAATCCAGGCGGCCGGGGCCGGGCCTGAGGACTGGCTTCTGTTTTCTGTCTGTGATCAGCCGTGGCTTACAGGTGAGGAGGTGTGCCGCCTGGCAGAGAGGGCCCTGAGCTCGGGCCGGGGAATTGCGGCTCTGTCGCGAAACGAAGAGGCGGGAAATCCCGTTCTCTTTAAGGGAAGCTATGCAGACGAGCTGTTCGCCCTTACCGGGGACAGGGGCGGAAAGGCAGTGCTGAAAAGACACTGGGAGGACGTGCTTCTTGTGGAAGCGGAACATGAGAAATCACTTCAGGATCTGGATGAGAAACCATGAATGCAGAAAGGGGCTGTCGGGAAATAGATGCCCCTACACAGTGGCCGGTGTGATTCGTATGAATCACACC
>OGGQ01000115.1_pt1 | contig 106285 bp, 98 predicted proteins | sample 1571191 | NCBI WGS metagenome assembly OGGQ01 (sample SAMEA2582061, study PRJEB24529) | metagenome | biome: Human gut stool | place: China | collected 2011
GCTACACAGCGGAAATGGCTATGGAAGAAGCCACACGCTGTCTGAACTGCAAACATAAACCCTGTGTCAGCGGATGCCCCGTAAACGTACGCATCCCCGAATTCATCGCGGAAGTGGCAAAAGGCGACTTTATGGCGGCTTATAAAATCATTACTTCCACAAACGCTCTGCCTGCTGTATGCGGTCGTGTATGTCCTCAGGAAAGCCAGTGCGAATCCAAATGCGTGCGTGCCATCAAAGGGGAAGCTGTTGCCATCGGCCGTCTGGAAAGATTCGTGGCTGACTGGTACATGGCAAACTGCGACGAAATGCCTGAAAAACCCGCTCCGAACGGCAAAAAAGTAGCCGTTATCGGTTCCGGCCCTTCCTCTCTGGCATGTGCTGGCGACTTGGCAAAAGCAGGCTATGCCGTAACCATTTTTGAAGCATTCCACACAGCCGGCGGCGTATTGGTTTACGGTATCCCCGAATTCCGTCTGCCTAAGGCCATCGTGCAGAAAGAAATCGACAAACTGTCTGCCATGGGCGTTGAAGTCATGACAAACATGGTCATCGGCAAAGTATTGTCCATTGACGAAATCATCGAAGATATGGGTTATGATGCCGTATTCATCGGTACTGGCGCAGGTCTGCCTTCCTTCATGGGTATCCCCGGCGAAGCGCTGGTAGGCGTATACTCCGCTAACGAATATCTGACTCGTATCAACCTGATGAAAGCATATATTTCTGATTATGATACACCTATCCGTAAGAGCAAAGCGGTTGCTGTTGTAGGCGGCGGCAACGTAGCTATGGACGCTGCAAGATGCGCTAAGAGAATGGGTGCGGAAAAAGTTTACATCGTTTACCGTCGTTCCGAAAAAGAAATGCCTGCCCGTCTGGAAGAAATCCATCACGCAAAAGAAGAAGGTATTGAATTCCACCTGCTGCGCAATCCTGTGAAGATTCTGGATGACGGCAATGGTCAGGTATGCGGTATCGAATGTCTGAAAATGGAACTGGGCGAACCTGATGCCAGCGGCAGAAGAAGCCCTGTACCTGTAGAAGGCTCCAACTACGTTATCGACGTTGATACCGTGGTTATGTCCATCGGTACATCTCCTAACCCTCTCATCCGCAGCACCACAAAGGGTCTGGAAACCAACCGGAAGGGCTGTCTGGTAGTCAATGAAGAAACAAACCAAACCACCAGAGAAGGCGTTTACGCCGGCGGTGACGCTGTTACAGGCGCAGCTACCGTTATTCTGGCTATGGGCGCTGGTAAAAAAGCTGCCGCAGCCATTGATGAATATCTGAAAAACAAATAATCTTTTTTGAAATATAATATAAAATAAAGAAAGCCAAAACCTCTAAGATACAAAGGAGTCTGGCTTTCTTTTTTTATGGAGATTAGACGAAGTTTCTTCTGAAGATGGTTGTTGTAATCTCCCTTTGGAAATGAAGGAAAAGAAAAAACAATGTTTTCTCAAGGGACGGCCATTTGGAATAGATTCTTTGCAATCAAAAAACGGCATAGTCCAAAGACCATACCGTCATTTTCTCATCATTCTTCTTTCTTTTTTCTGCGGCGCAGTTCCCGTTCATATGCCACCAGCATATAAATACAGTTCCACACAAACAAAAGCCCGATGGACAGCTCCGGCACCCAGAAAACCAGTATGATGCTCACTGCCATACAGCTTCCATGACTGCCCCAGAAAAATCTGCGTCCAAGTCCTGTCAGGTTCCAGCGCATGGGATTACGCACCCAGGACAGAACCACTGCCACTAGACCAGACACCAACACCACCAGCACAAAAAGGCCATAGATACGCCCTGTATCCCATACACTGGGTGCCCAAACGCTCACCAATGCATCGGCACAAAGGCAGATCCATGCCAGCAGTTCCAGCCGCATCCACGCGATACATCTTTTTAGCTGTACATCCGAAAGATTCTCCATAGCCGCCTCCTTATGATGCCTGACCCAACTCTTCCTTCCATTCCAGCCAAACACAAATAGGGTTCCAAATAAAGACCACAGGGATCACCAGCGCCTGCATGCCCTGCACCCACTCCGTTTTCCATACAAAAAACAGCACTGCACAGATGAGGATCACCAATGCCCCCAACAAATACCGTCTGGGACGGCGCAGTTTATAACCATGGCGCAGAGGGTTATCCAGATGTGCCGCCACTGCCAGCACACCGCATAAAATCATGCCGCCGATTTCTACCCACCCCGGCAGACTTTCTCCCAGCAGCATTTCCGCAATTTTCACACTAAAAATCACCCATAATGCCATCAAAAGCCATGCGGCAATTTCTTTTCTGATTCTCATACAGCCCTCCATGAGCTGCCGTTTTCTTTTCTCGTCCAAAAAATTTCCTCCGTTCCGGCGGCAACCGCCTGATACTATCCTCTGTTGTTTCATCTTACTCCCCTTTTGTCCTCTTGTCCAGCTTTTTCCAGCGTTTGGAAACTTTCCTGTAAAAAGACTAGGCGGCAGGCTGCCTTATCTGCTATAATAGTGCAGACGGCAGAAAAAATGCCTACAGAAATCGAAACACAAGGAGGTTTTTGCACCATGAAAATACAAACACTGGAAATCGGCAACATCGGCACCAACTGCTATGTGATCTCTGACGACAAGGGCACCTGCGCCATCATCGACTGCGACGGCAATCCCCAGCCTTTGTTCCGCTATATCGAAGAAAACAACCTGAAACCCACCCACATTCTGTTGACCCACGGTCATGATGACCATATCGGTGCTGTGGAGATGGTAAAAGAAAAATACGGCTGTCCCGTTTACGCCTGCAAAAAAGAAGAACCTCTGCTGGCAGACCCTGCTATGAACTGCTCTCTTTACATGAGCGGCCCCACTTCTCTTTCCGCTGACGTATGGGTACAGGAAGGCGACGCCATCAAAGTAGGCGATTTGGAATTTACTGTACTGGAAACACCCGGTCATACAGCCGGCAGTGTATGCTATCTCATCGGCGACAACATTTTCTCCGGCGACACCCTGTTCCAAGGCTCCTGCGGCCGTACAGACCTGCCTACAGGCAATTGGGGCGAAATCATCGCTTCTCTGAAACGCCTGCGGAACCTGCCCGGCGACTACAATGTGTATCCCGGTCACGGCCCTTCCACTACAATGGAAATCGAACGCCGCATGAACCCTTATATGTAACGACATCAAAAGCCCCTTTCGGGGCTTTTCCCATGAAAAGGAGGATTTGTATGCAGTATATCATGTCTTTGGATCAAGGAACCACCAGCTCTCGCTGTATCCTCTTTGACAAAAACGGCGTGGCTGTCAGCACCGCCCAGAAGGAATACCGCCAGATTTATCCCCAGCCCGGCTGGGTGGAACACGACCCCATGGAAATCTGGCAAAGTCAGCTGGAAGTGGCACAAAAAGCCTTAGAACAAAAAGGTCTCACCGCCGCGGACATTGCCGCCATCGGCATCACCAACCAGCGAGAAACCACCATCCTTTGGGACAAGCGCACAGGCAAGCCCATTTACAACGCCATTGTATGGCAGTGCCGCCGGACTGCGGAAGACTGCGAAGAACTGGCGAAAAAAGGCTACACCGACCTGTTCCGGGAAAAAACAGGGCTCCTGCTGGACGCATACTTCTCCGCAACGAAAATCCGCTGGGTGCTGAATCATGTGGAAGGGGCAAGAAAACTGGCAGAGGAAGGCAATCTCCTTTTCGGTACTGTAGACACATGGCTCATCTGGAATCTCACAGGGGGACAGGTGCATGCCACCGATTACTCCAACGCCTCCCGTACCATGCTGTTTAACATCCATACTTTACAGTGGGATGGGGAAATCTTGGATATTCTGGACATTCCTGCTTCTATCCTGCCCAAAGTCATGCCCTCCAGCGGCATCTTCGGCCATACCCTGCCTTTCCACTTCGGCGCACCCATTCCCATTGCCGGAGCTGCTGGCGACCAGCAATCTGCCCTCTTTGGACAGGCTTGCTTCACCCCTGGTTCTGCCAAAAACACCTATGGCACCGGATGTTTCCTGCTGATGCATACAGGAGATGCCCCTGTCATGTCCAAAAATGGGCTTCTGACAACCATTGCATGGGGACTGGACGGAAAAGTCACCTATGCCCTGGAAGGCTCTGTATTTGTGGCTGGAGCTGCTATCCAGTGGCTCCGGGATGAGCTGAAACTCATTGGCTCTGCGCCGGAAACAGAAGAACTTGCCATGTCTGTACCTGACACCTGCGGCGTATATCTGGTACCTGCTTTTGTGGGACTGGGCGCGCCCTACTGGGACCCTTACGCGAGAGGTATTTTGACAGGTCTCACCCGTGGCGCCAACCGCAGCCATATTGCCCGTGCGGCTTTGGAATCCATGGCATACCAGACTTATGACGTGCTTCACGCCATGGAGGAGGACGCTGGCATTCCTCTTGCAGAACTTCGTGTAGACGGCGGCGCCGCTGCCAATAACTTCCTGCTCCAATTCCAAGCGGACATCACAGGGGTTCCTGTGCTCCGTCCAAAGACACTGGAAACCACTGCTCTGGGAGCTGCGTATCTGGCAGGTCTTGCGGTAGGCTACTGGAAAGATTTGTCGGAAATTCGCCGAAACTGGGGCGTTTCTCACGCTTATTCCCCTAAGGCATCCAAAGAAGAAGCCACAGAAAAACTGGAAGGCTGGCAAAAAGCAGTGCGCCAGACCTTGACAAAATAAAATAAAAAATAACCTTACAAAATTTCTATGAAAAAATAGATGAACTTCTCTAAGTTTTCACAATATATTGTGTTGTCTATATTTTTGATTGCAATATATAGCCGTATGTGGTACATTATGATACAGCTAATGACTATGTATTGTATCTCCCTTGGGGAGAATGAAGGAGGATATCATCATGTATGTGATTAAGAAAGATAATACCCACGAACCGTGGAATGTGCAGAAAGTCGTCGTTGCCGTAAACAAATCCGCTTACCGCGCCCTGGTGAAATTCACACAGGAAGAGCTGGATTTCATCTGTGATTTCGTGGAAACAAAAGCGAAATCCCTTGGCAAAGAAGGCATCCCCATTGCGGAAATGCATAACATCGTCGAAGGGGCACTGGAACAGGTAAAACCTGAAGTTGCCAAAAGCTACCGCGATTACCGCAACTACAAACAGGATTTTGTGAAAATGCTGGACGAGGTTTACAAAAAAAGCCAGTCCATCATGTACATCGGCGACAAGGAAAACAGCAACACCGACAGCGCGCTGGTTTCCACAAAACGCTCTCTGGTATTCAATCAGCTGAACAAAGAACTGTACCAGAAATTCTTCATGACCACAGAAGAATTGCAGGCGTGCCGTGACGGTTATATCTACATCCATGATATGTCCGCAAGACGTGACACCATGAACTGCTGTCTGTTCGACGTGAAAGAAGTCCTCACCGGCGGTTTTGAAATGGGCAACCTGTGGTACAACGAACCCAAAACACTGAATGTTGCCTTTGACGTGATCGGCGACATCGTTCTTTCCGCTGCCAGCCAGCAGTACGGCGGTTTTACCGTACCTTCCGTAGACCTGCTGCTGGAACCCTTTGCGGAAAAGAGCTACGAGAAATTCTACCGCCGTTACATCGACATGGGTCTGACACCCAAGGCTGCGGACAAAGAAGCTATGGCGGACATCCTTAACGACTTTGAACAGGGCTTCCAGGGCTGGGAATACAAATTCAACACCGTTGCTTCCAGCCGTGGCGATTATCCTTTCATCACCATGACATTCGGCACAGGCACAGGCAAATTCGCCAAAATGGCATCCATCACCATGCTCAACGTCCGCAGAAAAGGACAGGGTAAGAAAAACTGCAAAAAGCCTGTACTGTTTCCCAAACTGGTATTCCTTTATGACGAAAATCTCCATGGCAAAGGCAAGGAATTGGAAGATGTCTTTGAAGCAGGCATCCTCTGCTCCTCCAAGACCATGTATCCCGACTGGCTTTCCCTGACAGGCGAAGGCTATGTAGCGGACATGTATAAAAAATACGGCGCGATCATCAGCCCCATGGGCTGCCGTGCCTTCCTGTCCCCTTGGTTTGAACGGGGCGGCATGGAACCTGCTGACGAACAGGACAAGCCTGTTTATGTGGGTCGATTCAACATCGGCGCTGTGAGCCTGCACCTGCCTATGATTTACGCAAAGGCAAAACAGGAAAGCAAACCTTTCTATGAAGTGCTGGACTACTATCTGGAACTGATTCGTCAGCTTCACATCCGCACTTATGCGTATCTGGGCGAAATGCGCGCTTCCACCAACCCTCTGGCATACTGTGAAGGCGGTTTCTACGGCGGTCATCTGGGCATCCACGACAAAATCAAACCTTTGCTGAAGGCTGCCACCGCTTCTTTCGGCATCACTGCCCTCAACGAACTGCAGGAGCTGTATAACGGCAAATCTCTAGTGGAAGACGGTCAGTTTGCCATCGACACATTGCAGCACATCAATGATAAAGTAGCGGAATTTAAGAAAGCCGACGGCAATCTCTACGCCATCTACGGCACCCCTGCGGAAAGTCTCTGCGGCTTGCAGGTAACACAGTTCCGCAAGAAATACGGCGTAGTGGAAAATGTATCCGACCGTCCTTACGTGAGCAACTCTTTCCATTGCCATGTAACAGAAGACATCACACCCATCCAGAAACAGGATTTGGAAAAACGCTTCTGGGATTTGTCCAACGGCGGCAAAATCCAGTATGTAAAATACCCCATCGACTACAATCTGGACGCTATCCGCACACTGGTGCGCCGTGCCATGAAGATGGGCTTCTATGAAGGGGTAAACCTTTCTCTGGCATACTGCGACGACTGCGGCCATCAGGAACTGGAAATGGACGTATGCCCCAAATGCGGCAGCAGCAACCTGACAAAAATCGACCGTATGAACGGGTATCTGTCTTACTCCCGTGTCAAAGGCGACACCCGCCTGAATGAAGCAAAAATGGCGGAAATCGCAGAAAGGAAGAGTATGTAATGCGTTACCATAACATCACAAAAGACGATATGCTCAACGGCGAAGGGCTGCGGGTGGTCCTGTGGGTAGCAGGCTGCTCCCATGGCTGCAAAAACTGCCAGAATCCCATCACATGGGACCCTGACGGCGGTCTGCCCTTTGATGAAGCTGCCAAGGCAGAACTTTTTGCAGAGCTGGAAAAAGACTATATCAGCGGCATCACATTCAGCGGCGGCGACCCCTTATATATGGGCAACCGAGAAGATATGACCGCTTTGGCAAAAGAAATCAAAGAAGCCTTTCCTGATAAAAAAACATGGCTTTACACAGGCTATCTTTGGGAAGAAATCAGCGCCCTGCCCATCATGCCATATCTGGACGTTATCGTGGACGGACGTTTTGTGGAAGAACTAAAAGACCCCCAGCTCCACTGGAAAGGCAGTTTTAACCAGCGAATCATCGACGTGCAGAAATCTCTGGAAAAAGGCACCATGTACCTTTACCACGCGGAATAAAGCAATACAGAAAGGAAGAAATCAATGGTTTCCATCAGAATCAAATATCTCAGCGACAAAATCGAAAAACTGCGCTACATCGACGGCAAATCCGATTGGATCGACCTGCGCGCGGCAGAAAAAGTAGAACTGAAGGCAGGGGAATTCCGTCTGATTCCTCTTGGCATCGCCATGGAACTGCCTAAGGGCTATGAAGCACATATTGTGCCCCGCAGCTCTACTTTCAAGAACTTCGGCGTTATCCAGACCAATCACTGCGGCATTGTGGACGAAAGCTACTGCGGCGATAACGACCAGTGGTTTTTCCCTGCGCTGGCTATGCGTGACACCGTCATTGATGTAAACGACCGTATCTGTCAGTTCCGCATTTTCGAGCACCAGCCTGCCATTTCTTTTGACGAAGCAGAAACACTGGGCAACGACGACCGTGGCGGCATTGGCTCTACAGGCAAGAATTGAGGTGGTTTTATGACAGATTTGAAATTTCGTTTTGCAGAAAGAAAGGATATTCCTCTGATTCTGCGGTTCATCAAAGAACTGGCGGATTATGAAGGGCTGCTTTCCGAAGTGGTAGCAACGGAAGAAATTCTGGAAACCTGGATTTTTGATAAAGAAAAAGCAGAAGTGCTTTTGGCTGTGGATAAGTCCGGCGAAGAAATCGGTTTCGCCCTGTTTTTCCACAACTTCTCCACATTTCTGGGGAGAGCCGGCATTTATCTGGAAGATTTATATGTATCCCCTGTCCACCGCGGCAAGGGCTACGGCAAAGCCATTTTGCAGAAACTGGCGCAGATCGCTGTAGAAAGAGGCTGCGGCAGACTGGAATGGTGGTGTCTGGATACCAACACCCCTTCCATCGGGTTTTATCTCTCCTTAGGGGCAGAACCCATGTCCGACTGGACGGTATACCGTCTGGCTGGCGATACTTTGAAAAAAATGGCAGAAGATTAAGCACAAAAAAAGCAGAAAGTTCCCATATGGAAATTAGGGGCATCTTCATAAGAAAACAAAGAAAGCCAAAATCCTTATGATGACAAAGGATTTTGGCTTTCTTATTTTATGAAGGTTTTATTTGTTATGTTTTCTTATGAAGACAGCCGTTGCAATTCCCCTTAAGAAATCAAGGAAAAGAAAAATCAATGTTTTCTTAAGGGGAAGTTGCTTTTTCTGCTTTTCTTTTTTTACTTCAAACGTATGAGCCGCACCAAAAAGAATGCCAATGTCCCTAAAGTCACCAGCAAAAACAGCGGCAGGAACTGAGGCGGCAAATCTCCGCCAAAGGCAGATTGGAGCACCAGATAGGAAAACAACACCGCAATGATGAGTTTTAAGGTACCCAGCATATTTTTCAAAATACGATACACCATTTCCTGATTTTTCGGTGTCACCTGCACCCCTGTATTCCAAATCTGCGGAAAATGCTCCACCACAGACAAGGCAAGGAACATTGTCCAGCCTACAGCCACCAGCATCCATAAAGAGGCCTTGCTGGCCATGCGGTCTACCTGCCCCATCAAATCATAGTGCACCGGAATATCATCAGAAATCTTCTTCCAGACCGCCAGCAGCCACGCCGTAGTTCCTCCCAAAGAACACACACCAACGACATTCACCAATATATCGTATGGACTTCTTGGAATTTTCACAGCACTTCCCCCCATCCATTGCAAAATTCAGGTTTTGTTTATGATACCATATTCTGGCGCAATCTGCAAAAAAGAGAGATACATTTCGTTCAAACTTCATCAGTAAGCAAGAAAGTCGAAACCCTTTATATGATAAGGATTCCGACTTTCTTATTTTCACTGAAATTTTATCTTATGTATTTTTTGGAAAATCAGCTTTCCTGTTTTTCTCTTTTGCAACGATTTGTCTTATTCAGCTGCTGCTTCAAATACAGGTGCTACAGCGCCTTCAAATGTTTCGTTGATGTAGTCTGCGATTTCCTGAGAGTTCAGAACTTCCATCAGTGTCTGCAATTCAGGTCTTGTTTCATCACCATTGCGAACTGCTACCACGTTCTGGTATGTTTCTGCTGCCAGAGAGTCAGCTTCTTCGATTGCCAGTGCATCAGAGATGCTCAGACCGCCGCTCAGTGCATAGTTACCATTGATAACAGCGATATCCAGAGAGCCCAAAGACAGAGGCAGCTGTGCAGCTTCCATTTCAACGATTTCCAGGTTATGAGGGTTTTCTACGATATCCAGTTTTGTTGCTGCTACGCCAGCATCTTCTTTCAGTGTGATCAGGCCGTTTGCTTCCAGCAGCAGCAGTGCTCTTGCTTCGTTTGTTGCGTCGTTAGGTACGCCTACTTTTGCGCCGTCAGGCAGAGCAGCCAGATCGCTGGAGTTGCCTGCAAAGATACCCATGGGTTCATAGTGAACAGCACCCAGTGCTACCAGATCCAGACCGTTGTCAGCATTGAACTGATCCAGATAAGGCTGATGCTGGAAGTAGTTTGCATCCAGGTCGCCTGTGTTCAGTGCCAGGTTAGGCTGTACATAGTCTGTAAATTCTACGATTTCCAGTGTAACGCCTTTTTCTGCCAGCAGAGGCTGTGCAGCTTTCAGGATTTCCGCATGAGGGGAAGGAGAAGCGCCAACTTTGATGGTTGTGCCTTCTGTTGTTGCAGTTGTTGCGCCTTCATCTGCTGTTTCTGTTGTTGTGCTGCCGCAGCCTACAGCGCCGAATGCCAAAGCTGCTGTCAATAAAATGCCAAGAAATTTTTTCATAATACATGTTCCTCCTTAGAATAAAAAATATGTTTGTTTTCTTTTTTTATGTGTACTCTTGACGAGTTACAGCCGTTTGTCAGTACCTTTTGCGATACGCAGGCCAACTTCCTGCAATACCTGCACGATCACTACCAGCAGGACTACCATGACTAACATGATATCTCTCTGGCTGCGATAATAACCATAGTTGATGGCTACAGCACCCAGACCGCCGCCGCCGCAGAAGCCTGCCATTGCAGAGTAGCCCAAGATGGTTGTCATGGCGATGGCGCTGCCGATCAAAAGAGAAGGTTTTGCTTCAGGCAGCAGTACCTTTGTCATGATTTCAAAGGGAGAAGCCCCCATGGACTGTGCCGCTTCCACAACTCCTCTGTCCACTTCCTTCAGGGAAGATTCCACCAGTCTGGCAATGAAGGGTGCTGCCGCTACCACCAGTACCACAACAGTCGCCTTTGCGCCGATAACGGTTCCCACAACTGCCTGTGTGATGGGCATCATTGCTACCAGCAGGATCAGGAAAGGAATGGAACGCAGAATGTTGATGATGATCCCCAGCACCTGATTGAACAAAGGCGCCGGCGCGATACCGTCTTTATCTGTTGCCACCAGAATCAAGCCCAAAGGCAACCCGATGACATAGGCAAAAAATGAGGAAATAATGGTCATATAAATACTTTCCCAGAAGGCTACACCCACCAGGGAAATCATTTCTGAATTAAACATACGCTACCTCCTCTACTTCTACGCCCGCATCCAGCAGATACTGTATCATTTTCTTCCGCAGAGCTTCATCTTCCGGGAACTGTAAAATCATCTGACCGAATACCTGACCATCAATGTTTCTTGTGTTGCCTGCAAGAATATTGGCAACAGCGTTGCAGTCAATCATCATGCGTCCCAGCACAGGCTCATTGGAGATACCGCCTTTGAATACCACACGGTAGCAATAAGGCAATTCCCCTGCATAGGCTTCACGGTTAGAACCTTCATGGAATACCAATTCCTGACCGATCTTTGTTTTGGGATTGCGGAAGATTTCTTCCACGCTGCCCATTTCAGCAATCTTGCCTTCGCTGATAATGGCAACTCTGTTACAAATTTCTTGAATGACTTTCATTTCGTGGGTGATGACCACAATGGTGATGCCCAGTCGTTTGTTGATGTCTTTCAGCAGCTCCAGAACCCCTGCTGTTGTGTTGGGGTCAAGGGCGCTTGTGGCTTCGTCACAAAGCAGGATTTTCGGGTTTGTCGCCAATGCTCTGGCAATGGCAACTCTCTGTTTCTGACCGCCGGAAAGCTGAGAAGGATAAGATTCCATTCTGTCACCCAGACCAACCAGTTCCAGCAATTCTTTTGCCTTTTCTCTGGCTTCTGCCTTTTTCACACCAGCGATTTCCATGGGGAAGCATACATTTTCCATGGCTGTCCGCTGCATCAGCAGGTGGAACTGCTGGAAGATCATACCCATGGAACGGCGTGCCTGTCTCAGCTCTTTTTCGGAAAGGCAGGTCAATTCCTGACCATCCAGATATACCTGACCTTCTGTGGGACGTTCCAGCAGGTTGATGCACCGTACCAGTGTACTTTTGCCGGCGCCGCTCAGACCGATGATGCCGAAGATCTCGCCTTTTTCAATATCCAAATCAATGCCGTGGAGCACTTCCAGCGTTCCTTTTTTCTGGGGAAACGCTTTGGTGATCCCTTTGAGCCGAATCATGATTTCTTTCTGCTCCATTTTCCTCTCTCCTTCTTTCCTGACGGATTCATAAAAAAAACTCCCGTCCCTGACTTGTTTGTCAAGGGACGAGAGCATAGCTTCGTGTTACCACCCTAATTTATCATCACCTCACGATGATGACCTTATCCGGTACGGGCAAAACTGCCGATATCGTAGTGCTGTCACGGGCACACCCGTCGCAGCCTAAAGGAATTCCTCTCGGTGCGCGGCTCCAAGACCATCTTCCACCTTTTCCGTGTTTCCTCCTTCGCAGCTACCAGAGGTTCTCTGTAAAACCATCCAAGATGTACTCTTCTTTTCTCAGCCTTTTTCTCTTTCAATTCATCTTCATTATAACCCGATATTTTTCTTTGTCAACCATTTTTTTGAAAAAATAGAAGTTCTTTCTCCAAAACAGAGATGAAATGCAGTTTATTCTACATTTTCTCCATCTGTTTCATCTGTAGTGGTTCCGCTTTCCAGTGCGGCGATTTCTTCCTCCGTCAGACCGTAGTGTTCAAAAGGAATATCGTCATAAATGAAGTCGTGGAGCATGTCTGCCGCCTGTTCGATGTCGTAAACATAGTACCATACGCCGCCGATGGTCTGACCAGTACTCTGGATATAGTCATTGGGGAATGCTCCCTGTTCCAGCTTCACATTGGGATTTGCTCCCACAGATGCCAACTGGAGGATTTCCTCATTGGTAAGGGATGTTTCAATCATAGGCGCGAATTTGCGGATATAGGAAGGATATTCCAGGGGATTGATGTCTTTTGCCTTTTCAAAGAGACATGCCAGTACCTTTCTCTGACGTTCTGCACGCATGGTATCGCTGTCGATCTTACGAATACGGGCATAGCTTACTGCCTGCGGCCCATTGAGATGTACCATGCCGCTTTCTCTCAGAGGTTCCCCTTCCAACAGATATGCGTTGATCTGGTAGCGTTCTTCTTCTGTTACCTCCAAGTCAATGCCGCCCATAGCGTCGATAACATCTGCCAGAGAGTCAAAGTTTACAGATGCATAGTCTGTAATATCCAGATTAAAGTTTTCGTTGAGGGTCTGGATGGCAAGCTCCGCGCCCCCATAAGCATAAGCATGGTTGATCTTTGTTTCTCCATAACCGGGAACATTCACATAAGTGTCACGGGCAATGGAAATGAGCTTGATCTTCCCTGTTTTCCCGTTTACAGAAGCCACCATGATGGCGTCGGAGCGTCCTTCATAGTCATGGTTACGGGAATCCAGCCCGAACAGAGCGATATTGGTGATCTTTCCATTCTGGGAAAGTCCTGCCGTTACGGACAGTTTGCTTTCATCCAATGTGGTACGGTTCAGTCCTCCCAGCAAATATGCAAATACGCCATAAGCCGCCAGCATCAGGGCAATCAGTATGGCCATGGTAATAAACAATGTCTTAAAAAACAATCTGCGCAATCTGTTTTTTCTTCTTCTACTCAAACATGCCGCCTCCGTCTGTAAGATTTTTATGTTTTGCCCAAAAAGGACATATTTTCTGTTCCACTGACGCCCAAAGGGCATAGCACAGCATTTTTACATTATATCTCCCTTTTCGACAAAAGACAATGAAAAATGTTTTAATTGGGCTTTTTTCAGACAAAATTCGGCAAAAAAGAGGCATGTCCAGAAAAGACATGCCTCTAAATCTCATAAATCAATCTTTGATTTCGTCCCAGATACCAGCTTTGGTATAAAGTTCATAGAAATGGTTGGTAGGGCCTACGCCTTTGCCAATGTCCAGAGAATGTGCAATGGCTGTTGTGATATAGTCCTTGGCTGTGCGCACAGCTTCTTCCACTGTTTTGCCCTTAGCCAGATTTGCGGCGATACAGGAGGACATGGTGCATCCTGTGCCGTGGGTATTCTTTGTATGGATACGGTCAGAATGAAGTGTCACAATGTTCTCCCCGTCAAAAAGCAGGTCTGTGGCGTCGTCTTCCAGATGGCCGCCTTTGATGAGCACATTTTTCGCACCCATTTTGTAAATTTCTCTTGCTGCCTGTTCCATAGAAGCCAGATCATTGATTTTCAGACCTGTAATCACTTCTGCTTCCGGCAGGTTGGGTGTGATGACATAAGCCAGAGGAATCAGTCTGGTGATAAGGGCTTCTTTGGCTTCGGGCTGCATCAGGTCAAAACCGCTCTTGGAAATCATAACAGGGTCCAGCACAACATTCTTAGGCTGATACTGTTCCAGTTTATCGGCAATGGCATGGATGGTAGGGATCTGGGATACCATACCGATTTTTACAGCGCTTACTTCAATGTCTGTAAAAATGGCATCAATCTGGCCTTTGATGATTTCCGGGTCGATGTCCTGACAGCCAAAAACGCCCTGTGTGTTCTGAACGGTAACCGCTGTGATAACGCTCATACCATAAGTGCCCTGTGCGGAAAATGTTTTCAAATCCGCCTGAATACCAGCGCCGCCGCAGGTATCAGAACCAGCTATGGTTAATACATGTTTCATACTTCATTCCTCCTGTTTTCAAATACTCTTTTTTGCCGCCTGCACAAAATGGGCAGACTTCAGCAAAATCATGGCAATGACACTGCCGCCGAAGGAGCTGAGCAGGAAAGAAGGCACAAAAGCCAATGCGCCGGCTTCCTGACCCATCAAAAGAATTGCCATGGGCACTGCCAAAAGACCGCCCAGAACCCCTGTGCCAACCACTTCCGCAGCCGCCGTTGCCCAATTGTTCTTTGTCATTTTATACATCATCCCTGCCAGGAACGCCCCTACCATACTGCCGAGGAATGCCAGCAGAGAGCCTGTGCCCATGAAGTTGCGCAGCAGGGAAATGCAGAAAGCGTTGATGACGCCGTAAGCAGGCCCCAGAAATACTGCCGCCAGTATATTCAAGGTATGCTGCACGGGGAAACATTTGGATGCCCCCACAGGGATATAAATGATATTCCCAGCCAAAACGCCCACTGCGATGAACATTGCCGAAATTGCCATTTTCTTTGTTTTCATGGTGCCTCTCTCCTTTTTTCTCAGTCCACTTACATTGCTGGAAAAGGTGGGCATCCTTTGCATAAAAAAAGCACAGCTGTTTCGCAATTTCCATTAAGAAATCAAGATAACTTAATGGAAATCTGCTTTGCTGCGCCTGTTCTGCAAGATTCCGCTTCCCTACGCTGGCATGATCCAGATCAGGTGAAATAAGGGTATCGGACCCATTACCGATTCTCAGCCGTTTGCGCGGCACCCCCAGCAAATGTAAAAATTTGTTGTTCTTCTGTCCACAGCATACCACTGTTTGTATTTCCTGTCAACGAGTTCAGGTGTACTTTTTCCCGAAACAAAAAAGGCTATATCCCTTTATTTTCCTGGGATACAGCCCTCTTTTGGCGATGTCTTTATTTCTCTGTTTTTGCTGCTTTTGTCACAGTTGTGACGCCGTCTTTTGTTTCCAGCGCATGACCAGTCAAATCCAGCATCCCCTGCAAAGGATAATACAAATCACCGTCGATGGTGTAGCCTGTGAGGGTCACTTCCGCGTCATTATAAGTCAGCTTATTTTCCGCTCTTTTTGTAATGAGGCGGTCGCTTTCCTTCAGCAGCAGTTCATTGCCTAATGTGGTGAAGGTACCGCTGTTTTTCAGCGCCAGTGTGTTTGTTGCAGTGTCAAACTGTGCAGAGAATCCGCCGTTTGCGGACAGCATTGTCGCATAGTCGCGGAGTTTCACATACTTTGTGCCCATGATGTCCATGGTATGCAGTGTGTAGTTGTTGCTGCCCATGTTCACAGGTTCTACAGACAATTTTCTTGCGTTTTCCAGACCTACCCAATCCAATTCATAAGGCTTGATGCTGTCTGTATAAATGCCGCTGACACCCATTGCCAGCAAATCTTCAAACTGCAGGTAGCGGTTCACCGTATGGGCATAGACCTGCACGTCTTTCGCCTGGAAGGTATCCACAATGGACTGGTTCAGGCGGCTTTTTTCGATGGTCACAACACCGATGCCGTTCTGGGCGCAGAAATCCGCTGTTTTCGCATAGTCCACATTGGTCTGCAAGTACAGAGTATAAATCCACTGAGGGAAGTCATAGATTTCCTTGATCCAGCCCAGCATTTCCTCGTTATAAATCTGAGGGATAATGCGATCCAGAATTTCTGGATGCCCAATGTTGTTTGCGATATTCTTCAAATCCTGGAACTGTTTCTGGACAGTTGCTTTGTCTGTATCCTTTGTATCTGTCACAAGATACACGTCTGTATAAGCTGTCATCAGATACATCAGGTCTACGGCTGTCATAGGGGTCTGTTCATAAATGATTTTCTGGCTCTGGAAAGTACTGCTGTCCATGACCAGATTGCTGCCGGGCTCAATTTCCAAACGGTAATAACTGCCGTCAGCATCAAAGTCATGGCGCACCACCAGCGCCCCGTCAGATGTATAAATAAAATCCGCCTCCATGACACGGTAGCCATTTTCCCAAGAGGAAATAAAAGCTTCCTGTGAATTGGTTTCGATTTTGCCGTCATATTCCCCTAAAGCATGGGCAATGAGGGGGTTGCCAGCAGTCCAGTCGGCATTTGCCGCGTATGCGCTGCTTGGCACCAACAATACCCCCAGCATTGCCGCCACTGCCATGGCGCTCAGTCTTTTTCCTTTCATCTCATCACACTCCATATTCTGGTAAATTTTTCTTCAGACACAAAAAGGCAGAAGCATAGTCTCCCCATGCCCTGCCTTGTGTTTTGATTATTCTTCGTCTTCGTACATGTCGTAGAAAGCGTTGGAAACTTTGTCGAATTCATCGTCGTCTTCGATAACGTTCAGTTCGATTTCGTCGCCTACTTCTTTGTATTCATACAGCAGAACGGTTTCGTCTTCCAAAGGAAGCAGGGCAATGTATTCTTTGCCTTCCAGACCTTCCACTTCAAATACACCCAGAATGCCGCATTCCATTTCTGTATCGTCGTCCAGTGTCAGGAACATGGTTTCCAGATCCATTACGTCTTCTTCGTGTTCGTGGTCATGACCGCAGCCGCATCCGCATTTTTCGCTCATATTCGCTACCTCCTGCAATGTTGTTTTTTACTTAAAAGTTCCTTATTTATGATACATGATTTCCATGATTTCCACAATGATTTTTTCGGGATTTATTTTTTCTTTTTTGTTACAAACTTCTTGCCGCTTTTCGCCTGCTGCTTGGGCTGGGATTTTTCCTTGGACTGGGACTTTCTGGGCTCCAGATCTTTTTTGGTCTTGGTGCTGTCTGTGAGCTTGCCATAAACCATGTCTTTCTGGGCAAAACGCAGTCCCCATACCTTTTCGTACTTATGAATCCAGCGGCGTTCATAAGGTGTCACGATGGAGATGGCACAGCCTGTCTGTCCCTGTCTGCCGCAGCGTCCGGCACGGTGGAGATAATGGGTCGGGTCTTCGGGAATATCCAGATTGATGACATGGGTCACGTCGGGGATATCCAGACCTCTGGCGCCGATGTCAGAAGCCACCAGCACCTGCACACGGCCTTCTCGGAAATCGTCCAGTGCTGTTTTTCTGTCCAGTTTGCCTACCTGACCGTAAATGCCAGCCGCCTTGATGCCATGGTAATTGAGCTTGTCCACAGTAACCTCGATGTTCTCTGGATTATTGAGGAAAACCATAGCTTTTTTCGGTTTTTCCCCTGCCAGCACCTTCCGCAGCATGAGGAATTTTTCTCTGGGCGCTGTCAGAATAAAGTTATGGGAAATGGTATCGGGAACCTGTCCCACCTGAGAAGCCCCTTCCATGAAAAGGGCGTCCTCCTTCATGATTTCTTTTGCGCGCTGCTGGGTTTCGCCGCTGACAGAAGCGGAAAGCAGCACCAGCTGTCTGTCACGAAGGGTTGTTTTGATGACTGCCTGCACCGCCGCAAAATTGCCATCCTCCAGCAGTCTGTCCCCTTCATCCAGCACAATGGTCTTTACCAGATGTGCCTGAATCTTTTTCCGTTTGATCAGGTCTAAAATACGACCTGTGGAGCCTACCACAATGGGCGGTTTTTCCCGTAAGCGTTCCACCTGTCTCTGAAGTCTTGCAGTACCGATGATAAGGGCACAGCCCACATTGACACCGGCATTCTTTGCCAGCAGTTCCGCCTGACGGTGCACCTGCGCCGCCAGTTCATGGGTAGGCGTCAGGATGATTGCCTGTGTGCCCCTTACGTTGGGGTCGATTCTCTGGAAAATGGGCAGCAAATAAGCAAGAGTCTTGCCGGAGCCTGTTTCTGATCTGCCGACCACATCTTTCCCTGTCATGATGGCAGGAATCATTTTTGTCTGTATATCTGTGGGCACGGTGATGTCCTGCTTTGCCAAGCCTGCTGCAAGGGCGTCGGACAGTCCCAGTGTCTGAAAATTCTGTTCCATGGTTCCATTCCTTCCTAAATATCAAAGCGTTTCGTCGTTTTTCCCATTATATCCGCTTTTCCGCAAACTGTAAACCTCCGGCGCCGTCTTTCGCCGCAAAATAGTCCAGAATCCCACAGTAAATGCCCCATGCCATCTGTTCCTGATAGGTATCGTCATTGAGTTTGGCTTCTTCTGTTTGGTTTGACAAAAAGCCGCACTCCACCAACGCCGCCGGAATCTGAGTGGTGCGGAGGATGTAATAATCGCTGTTTGCTTTGATTTGCCTTGTATTCTCTCGGTCTACTCTTTGCCGCAGGCTTTCCTGTATACACTGGGCAAGGGCTTTGCCCTCCTCACTTTGGCTATGGTAAAAGACCTGCGCCCCTTTGGCAGAAGAAGACGGAAAAGCGTTCTGGTGGATGCTCACCAGCAAATCCGCACCGCTTTCATTGGTGATTTCCTTCCGCACCCGCATATCCTCCCGTTTGCTCTGTCCCAAAGCCATGCCGTCATCTCTGGTCACATAAACCCTTGCGCCGCCCTGTTCCAAATAGGACTGCAATTTCTTCACAATAGCAAGATTCAGTTCCTGCTCATCCACGCCTGTTTTCCCTGTTTTTCCCGGGTCCCAGCCGCCGTGTCCCGCATCCAGCACAATGGTCTTTTCTGCCACAGGCAGCATGGTTTCCGCCGCCCGTCCCTGATGGTACACACAAAAGCAAATGACCATACAGCATACCCATAACAAATATCGCCGCTTCTTTTCGTCCATATCCATTCCCCCTCCTGTCATGTTTATGAAGCAGAACGGAAAAAAAGACGGGTCTGTCTACCAGTCACCGTCTTTTTTCCTAAGGGAATGGGAATTTATATTTTACGAAATATTCGGAATTTTTCCAGTTTTTCTTTGTTTCTGGGGCATCTGTAACAGCAACAATGCGCCAAAAAGCAGAATGACGCCCAACCAGCCGAAGCCGTCCGGCACTTCGCCAAAAGCCACCACACCCAAAAGAGTGGCTGTCAAAGGCTCCGCAAAGGCAAGGACAGAGGCTTTCCCCGAATCCATACGGGACAGCCCTCTGGTATAAAGCAGGAAGGGAAGGAGGGTACACACCAACCCCAGCAGCAAAATGGTACCTGTCAGAGAAAGGTCACTGACTGCCAGAGAAAACATGTCTGCCGGATGGGACAGGGGCAACATGGCAACGGATGCCATGAGGAATGTGTAGAGCGTCACCGTTTCCGAAGTATATTTTTTCAGAGCGAATTTCCCGAAAATGCTGTAAAGAGCATAGCAGAAGCCAGAGGCAACACCTGTAAGGATGCCCAGTACCGTCACATGGACACTGCCGCTGAAAATCCCTGTGGTGCAGATGCAACCAGCCAAGGCAAACACAAGGCCTTTCACCTTCTGAGCAGTGATTTTCTCATGAAACAGCACCGCCGACAGCACCATAACGAAAAATGGCGCTGTATAAAGGAGGATAGCCGCTACAGACAACGTAGTGATGCTGATGGTCACAAAGTAAAAGATGTTGAAGCCTGCAATGCTGCAAATACCTGTGCCTAAAAACATCCACAGGTCTTTCCAGTCCACACGGCAAAGTTTCCGGTCTTTGCAAATGAGCAGCAAAAACAATCCTACAGCCGTCACCAGACTGCGCAGCGCCGTAATCTGCACGGCGTCAAAACCTACCGCCGACAATTTACGGGAAAACAATCCAATGACACCCCAAAGACAACCTGCTGCAATGACCATAAGCCCTGCCATTTCTTTCTTCTGCATACCTTACCGCCTTCCTTTCCGAAATATCTGCCCTCAGTATAACGCCCCTCTTGTATAAAGTAAAACGCTGTTTTATACTATTATCTATGAAGAATTGTCAAAGATAAGGAGGTCACCAAATGGATTTCAAAAAATGCGAAGCCCTGCTGGCTGCCATTGATACTGGCAGCTTCACAAAAGCGGCGGAACAGCTCCACTACACCCCTTCCGGCATCAGCCACATGATGACAAATCTGGAGGCAGAACTGGGCTTTCCCCTGCTGTATCGCTCCAAAACAGGGGTGGTGCCTACCCCCAGCGCATTGGAACTGATGCCTGTCCTCCGTGAAATGGCAGACTGTGGCAACCGTTTTGAGCAGATTTCCTCTCGTATCAAGGGCTTGCAGACAGGACGCCTTACCATCGGCGTTTACACCAGCATTGCCACCTGCTGGCTGCCTCCCGTCATCAAAGCCTTTGCCGCCGTCTATCCCGGCATCCGTATCATATTAAAAGAAGGCATCCATCAAGAGCTGGACAGTTTTCTGGAAAACAGACAGGTGGATATCTGCCTGTACAGCGAAAAGCCCGACAGCCCTTACACATGGATTCCCCTGCGGAAAGACCCCATGATTGCCGTACTGCCGCCGGAGCATCCCATGGCAGGAGAAAAGGTCTATCCCCTCTCTGCCTGTCAGCAGGAGGACTTCATCATGCCTGCCTATGGCGCCGATTATGACGTTGTCCAGCTGTTCCGCACCCATGATATCCACCCCAAAGTGAAATACGAAACCATTGAAAACCATGCCGCCCTTTCCATGATTGCACAGGGCTTAGGCATGAGTATCATGAACCAACTCATCACCGAAGGGCACACAGCAAAGATTGTAAAACTGCCCTTAGACCCGCCCCATACCATTTCTTTGGGCATTGCTCTGCCCTCTGGGGAGCTTTCCCCTGCGGCACAGGCTTTCGTAGACCTGACCTGTGAAATGCTGGCAGAGAAATAAATATTTTTTCATTGGGCTGTATCCCCCAAAAAATGGAATGCGCCTATTTTTTGTCTTTTTTGTGCGAACACAACAAAGAATTTGTCTTTTGAATACAAAAAAACGTCATCCTTTCTGTTGTCATACCATAAGCTAATACAACGGCAAATGGATTTGCGATTTATGGAAAGCCTTGATTTCTATGGGCTTTTTGCTGTATACAAAAGACAGTATTCATTTTTGTATTTATAACACGGACATATGTCTGTTTAATATTGACATTTTTTCCCCATCTTTTTGAACTTTTTTTGCACTATCCTCCGAAATTTCTTTTACACTTTAAAAAATACTTCTTTTTTATTGACGGTTTCTTTCCCCGTGCTATAATCAACTTCATAAAACCGAAAAGACCCTGGTCTTTTTCCGTCCCACACTTTGGGACATCATTACTTATCACACTTTAAGGGAGGCTTATTTATGGAAAGAGTATTCAATTTTTCAGCTGGACCATCCATGCTGCCACTGGAAGTTCTGGAACAGGCACAAAAAGAGTTTGTCTGTTACGGCTCCTCAGGCATGTCCGTAATGGAGATGAGCCATCGATCTAAAGTGTTTGAAGGCATTTTGGAAAAGGCTCAGGCAGACCTGCGGGATTTGATGCACATTCCCGACAATTACAAAATCCTGTTTTTGCAGGGCGGCGGCTCCACACAGTTTGCCATGATTCCTTTGAATCTGATGAACAAAAACAACAAGGCTGACTATGTGGTAACAGGTCAGTGGGCGAAAAAAGCCGCAGAAGAAGCGGCGCGCTACGGCAAAGTAAACATTGTGGCTTCTTCTGCCGACACCACTTTTGACCGCATCCCCGAACTGGATGAATCCAAATTTGACAAACATGCGGACTATTTCTATATCACTTTAAACAACACCATTTATGGCACACGCTGGACAGAACTGCCCAATGTGGGCGATGTTCCTCTGGTGGGGGATATGTCCTCCTCCATTTTGTCCGAGGAAATCGACATCACAAAGTTCGGTCTGCTCTTTGCAGGTGCACAGAAAAACCTTGGCCCTGCCGGGGTGACCGTTGTCATCGTCCGGGAAGACCTGCTGGGCAATGCCATGGATTTCACACCTACCATGCTCAAGTATGACATCCATGCAAAAAACAATTCCCTTTACAACACACCACCCACTTACGGCATTTACTTCATGGGCCGTGTATTCGAATGGGTGAAAGCACAAGGCGGCGTTGCAGCCATGCAGAAACGCAATGAAGAAAAAGCGGCTCTGCTCTATGATTTTCTGGACAGCTCTGCCCTTTTCAAAGGCACTGTGCAGAAAAAAGACCGTTCCCTCATGAACGTGCCTTTTGTGCTGCCCACAGAAGAACTGAACGCGAAATTCATCAAAGAAGCCGGCGAAAAAGGCTTCGTAAACCTGAAAGGCCACCGTACTGTTGGCGGCATGCGTGCCAGCATCTACAATGCTATGCCCAAAGAAGGCGTAGAAGCTCTGGTGGTGTTTATGAAACAGTTTGAAGCAGAAAACAAGTAAAGGAGAATGTCCGTATGTATACCATCAAAACACTGAATCAGATTTCTCAGGCAGGCCTAAGCAAGCTGCCTGAAGCAGAATTTCACATAGACCCGGAAGCTGCTCGCCCTGAGGGCATCATTCTGCGCAGCTTCGACATGCACAGCATGGAGCTCAATGACAATTTGCTGGGGGTAGCCCGTGCAGGTGCAGGCACCAACAACATTCCCATTGACAAATGCACAGAAATGGGGATTCCCGTATTCAATACCCCCGGTGCCAATGCCAACGCCGTAAAAGAACTGGTGCTGGCAGGTCTCTTGGTATCCTCTCGCCGCATCATCAACGGCGCCCAGTGGGTACAGACCCTCACAGACAATGAAAATGTGGAAAAAGCCGTAGAAGCCGGCAAAAAGCAGTTTGTAGGCCCTGAAATCGCCGGCAAAACACTGGGCGTTATCGGTCTGGGCGCCATTGGCGTATTGGTGGCAAATGCCGCTCTGGACTTGGGCATGGACGTTGTCGGCTATGACCCCTTCCTGACACTGGAAGCCGCATGGCATCTGTCTGCTTCCGTGGATAAAGCGGAAACACTGGAAGAACTGGTGTCCAAGAGCGATTACATCACCATCCACATTCCACTGAACGATAAAACCAGAAACACTTTTGACGAAAAACTCTTTGCCGTTACCAAAAAAGGCGCAAGACTTTTGAACTTTGCCAGAGGTGGTCTGGTAGACAACGACGCACTGAAAGACGCCATTGAAAAAGGCATCATTGCAAGATACATCACAGACTTCCCCGATGAAACCCTGCTGGGCAACGAAAACATCATCGTTCTGCCCCATCTGGGTGCGTCCACACCGGAATCCGAGGAAAACTGCGCCGAAATGGCTGCGGTGGAACTCAGAGAATACCTGCGTTACGGCAACATCCGCAATTCCGTGAACTTCCCCGGCTGTATCGTGCCTTATTCCGGCAAACCTCGTATTGCCATTTCCCACTCCAATATCGTGAACATGATCGGGCAGTTGGGTGCGGTATTTACCAAGCACCATATCAACATTGACAAGATGGTCAACAACTCCAAAGGCGAACTGGCTTACAACATCATCGTTTGCGATAACCTGCCGGAAAATGTCAACGAACTGGTGGATGACCTCTATGCCATCCACAGTGTCAAAAAAGTACGCGTACTGAATCAGGAGGGATAATATGGCAACCATCAGACCTTTTATGGGCATCCGTCCCGCGCCTGAATACGCGAAAGACGTGGCAGCCCTGCCTTATGACGTTATGAACACAGAGGAAGCCAGAGAAATGGTACAGGGAAACCCCTATTCCTTTTTGCATATTGACCGGGCGGAAATTGATCTGCCTATAGGCACAGACCCTTACAGCCCCGCTGTTTATGAAAAAGCGAAAGATACTTTCTACGAACAGCTGGACAAAGGCATTTTCACACAGGATCTGCTGCCCAATTTCTACATCTATCGACTGACCATGGACGGCAGAAGCCAGACAGGACTGGTTGTCTGCACTGCCATTGACGAATATTTGAATGACACCATCAAAAAGCACGAGCTGACCCGTGCCGACAAAGAGGCAGACCGTATCCGCCATGTGGATACTCTCAACGCCAACACAGGCCCCATTTTCTTGGCTTATAAGGAAAATCCTGACGCCAAAGCCATCATCAAAGGTTATACAGCGGCAGTGCCTCCAGTGTATGACTTTGTTTCCGATGACGGCATCGGTCATACCGTATGGGTCATTGACAGCGATACAGAAATCGGCATGTTGGTACAGAGCTTTGCCAACGTGGAAAACTTCTATATCGCCGACGGACACCACCGGAACGCATCTGCTGTGAAAGTGGGTCTGAAACGCAGAGAACAGAAACCGGACTATACCGGCGACGAAGAATTTAACTACTATCTTTCCGTGCTGTTCCCTGCGGACGAACTCTTTATTTTGGATTACAACCGTGTGGTCAAGGATCTGAATGGACTGAGTGAACAGGAATTCTTGGAAAAGATCTCCGAAAATTTCAAGGTTTCTCCTGCGCCTGCTTCTCCCTGCCATCCCCCTCGCAGACATACCTTCGGCATGTATCTGGGCGGAAAATGGTATCTCTTAGAAGCCAAAGACCACATTTTGTCCCACGACCCTGTAGATGGATTAGACGTGTCCATTCTACAGAATTCTCTCCTTGCGCCTGTCCTTGCCATCGGTGATCCCAGAGTGGATAAACGCATCGACTTTGTCGGCGGTATCCGCGGTCTGGGCGAGCTGGAAAGACGGGTGGACAGCGGCGAAATGCAGGTTGCATTTTCCATGTTCCCCACAGCCATGGATGAACTGATGGCAGTGGCAGACGCCGGACGCACCATGCCCCCCAAATCCACATGGTTTGAACCAAAGCTGCGCAGCGGCCTGTTCATCCACGATCTGGGCGAATAACTTATGCTAGAAACCTCCTTTGCGCCTCCCCTTGCATTGGAGGCTTTCTTTTTTTATTTTCCAATTTTCTCCTGCATATTCTTTTTTCTTTTCCTCATACTAAAAAAGAAAAAAGGAGGCGTAAAAGACATGAATAAATTCACCACTGGCATGCTTGTGGGCGGCGCCGCTGCCATCATGGGCGTCGGCTATCTCATGCAGGACAAAAAGACCTACCGCAAAATGATGAAAAAAGGCAAAAAAATGGCTGTCAAAGCCGAAGAGGTCATGGATGACATGATCGACAATATGCTGGAAAACTGATAAACACCACACATTCCAGAAAATCTCTCTGAAAACACTGCACAGAAAAAGGGCCATCTATTGGATGGCCCTTTTTCCGTTTTTGAGAGAGGGGTATGATTCTATATTCAAAATTTAAACTTGTTGTCTAATAATCCAGTAAGCCCCGTTTGTGGTAGGGCTTGTTTTGGCTTCCGCCAATATGGTATCCAGCGGCCACAGTTTTTCTGTGTTTTCCACACTTTTGGGATCTGCCACAAATACCTCGCCTCTGGCGTCTATGTTGCAGAGCATTATGAAATGTCCGCCGCCGGTGAAGTGACCTTCTCCCATGAGGGCAATGACGGGATATCCAGCCTGGAGGGCTTTCTGCACCTCCGCCCCATTGTTGGTGGTGGCACACTCCAGTCCAAAATGCTTCAGCCCGTCAGCAATGAGCGTATGATAACTGCCGGAGCCCGGGGCACAATATCCGTTCTCTGCCGCCCAGTCAGCCATTTCCTTTGGGTTAATCTGGGTGTCCGTCAGGGAACTGACTGCCATAGCCAGCACCGTAGGGCCGCATCCAGCTTCCTCCATGTAGTCCACTTCGCCGTACAGCTCATTTGCCCAACGTTCGTCTGTCTGGTTGTAATAAACCAGCCAGTCCGGCATATGCGCCGCTGACTTGCTGATGGTCGTCGAATCAGGAGAAACGGGAGCCGGCGCCAAAGAAGGAATGAGAAAAATTACGAACATCAGTCCGCAATAAATCAGGGTTCTCCACCAGCCGTTCTTTCTGCGGCGGCGAGAGAAAATTTGAAAGTAAATCTGTACCATTGTGAGAAAAAATAAAATACCCAATATTGCTATTTGCAAAATACGCAATATTTGCATCGCCCACGCCCCCGTTCCTGATTACAAAAGCAGTATAACACACCTTTTTAACGGAACTTTTGCGAAACCCTGTCGAATTTATTAAGATATTCCATGGAAATTCTTAGGATATGGAATTTTTCGCAAAAAAGCACCATTATCACGGATTTTTTTCTTTTTCAAGAAAAAGAAAATCGGTATTTCTGTTGTATCTGAAATACCGATTTTTTTATTTTGTCAAAACCGCAGATCAGCCTTTCAGCAGTTCAATGCCTTTGCGGATTCTGCGCAGGCTTTCTTCCTTGCCCAGAATGTCTGCCAGTTCCATAGCGCCGCCGGGGGAAGTAGGTTCACCGGACAGCGCGGTGCGAACAGGCCACAGGAGCTGACCGTTTTTGATGCCCATCTCACCAACCAGAGCCATGAGGGCGTCGTGAATGCTGTCTGTGTTCCAGTCTGCCAGATTTTCCAGTACAGGCAGAGCCGCTTCCAGAGAGGACAGGGCAATTTCGTCGTTTGTTTTCATTTTCTTATGGGTATACAGTTCTGTGCCGTATTCGGGCAGAGTTTTGAAGAATTCCACCAGACCGGGGATATCGTTCAGTGTTTCCAGACGTTTCTGGAGGAGAGCCGCAATCTTTTTCAGATCCAGATCTGTGTCACCCAGTGCTTCTTTCAGCTTGGGTTCTGCCAGTGCATAGTACTTGTCGAAGTCCATAGCTTTCAGGTATTCGCTGTTCATCCATGTGAGCTTCTTGATGTCGAAGATGGCAGGGGATTTGCTCAGACCAGCCATATCGAAGTTTTCTTCCAGTTCTTTCAGGGAGAAGATTTCCTGTGTACCGGAAGGGCTCCAGCCCAGCAGTGCAATATAGTTGATGATAGCTTCTACCACATATCCTTCTCTCACCAGATCTTCAAAGGACTTGTCCCCGTGACGTTTGGACAGTTTATGGTGTGCATCACGCATAACTGCCGGCAGGTGTACATATACGGGAGGTTCCCAGCCGAATGCTTTGTACAGCAGGTTATATTTGGGTGTGGAGGACAGATATTCACTGCCGCGTACCACATGAGTGATATGCATCAGGTGGTCATCCACTACGTTTGCGAAGTTATAAGTGGGGAAACCGTCTGCTTTCATGAGGATCTGGTCATCCAGTTCTGTATTTTCCACAGTGATGTCGCCATATACCACATCAGAGAATGTGGTTGTGCCGCTGTCGGGCATTTTCTGACGGATAACGAAAGGTACGCCTGCGTCCAGTTTTGCCTGTACTTCTTCTTTGGACAGACCCAGACAGTGACGGTCATATTTTGCGAAAGCTGCGCCTTCTGCGTTGCTTTCTTTCAGGGATTCCAGACGTTCTTTGGTGCAGAAGCAGTAGTATGCTTCGCCTTTTTCCACCAATTCTTTTGCGTAGTCCATGTACATGCCCATACGTTCGCTCTGTACATAAGGACCATAGTCGCCGCCGATATCGGGACCTTCGTCATGGTGCAGACCTGTCATGCGCATGGTGTTGTAGATGACGTCTACAGCGCCTTCCACCTGACGTTCCTGGTCTGTATCCTCAATACGCAGGATGAATTTCCCACCCTGGGATTTTGCAATCAAATATTCATATAAAGCGGTTCTCAAGTTCCCGATGTGCATATAGCCTGTGGGGCTGGGGGCAAATCTGGTTCTGACTTCCATGTTTCATCTTCCTTTCTCATTCTTTTGCGCCGAAGCCATAGTCCGGCAAAATATCATATTCTAGTTTAAACGGAAAACCCTGCCCTGTAAAGGGATTTCGGGAAAAAGGGACTGAAATTATTTGTTTCTTTCCGTGATATATGCTATACTGAACCACAAGTGAAACCCAATACAGAAAGGAGCATTTTCAAAAATGTCTTTAGATAAAGAGAACATGAAAAAAATATGCCTGCTCATCGTCTTTACGCTGGCGGTGTTCGTAGGTCTATGGCGGCTGGATGTTGTCATTTCCGCCATCACTTTTCTGGGCGGCATCCTTGCCCCCTTCATTCTGGGCGGCGCCATTGCCTTCATCCTCAGCGTTCCCATGAACCGCATTGAAATCACCATCTGTAAACTGTGCAGCAAAGACAGCAACGAAAAACGTCAGAGAAAACGGGAAAAATTCCTGCGTCCTTTCAGCATGATTCTGACATTGGTCTTTGTCATTGCCGTACTGGCGCTGGCAGTGCTGGTCATCTTCCCAGAACTGGGCAGAACCGTTTCCGGTCTTGGCAGAACCATCCAGGCAAATGTCCCCATCCTGCTGGAAAAACTGGAAGAACTGTTCCACAACAACAAGGAAATTTCCTACTGGCTTTCCAATCTGGATTTGAACTGGGATGAAATCATCAGAAAAGCCACAAATATTTTCCAGAGCGGCGCTGACATCATCCTTGGCTCCACATTCTCCGTGGTACAGAGCATTTTCAGCGGCGTTACCACATTTGTCATTGGCTTTGTCTTTGCCTGCTACATCCTCATTCAGAAGGAAAAACTGGGCAGACAGTGCCGGAAACTGCTGTTTGCTTATCTGAAAAAACAGCAGGCAGAACGTGTGCTGGAAATCGCGTCCCTGACACACCGCACATTCGCCAAATTCCTTACCGGACAGTGTCTGGAAGCTGTCATTCTGGGTACCATGTTCTTTGTTGCCATGACGCTCCTGCGCTTCCCTTATGCTTTGCTGGTAGGCGTGCTCATTGCCATCACCGCATTGATTCCCATTTTTGGTGCATTCATCGGCTGTGTGGTAGCCGCATTCCTGATTCTCATGGTAAGCCCCATGCAGGCATTGGCATTCATCGTGCTGTTTTTGGTATTGCAGCAGCTGGAAGGCAACTTCATCTACCCTCACGTGGTAGGCGGCTCCGTAGGTTTGCCATCTATCTGGGTATTGGTAGCCGTTACTGTGGGCGGCAGCCTTATGGGCATTGTGGGTATGCTTATTTTTATTCCCCTTATGTCCGTGCTGTACACCCTCCTGCGGCAGGACGTTGTCAAACGACTGGAGGAAAAGCAACTGGATATTTCATGATATTGTCAAAGACTCCTCGCATCGAGGAGTTTTTTTTATGCAGATTACACACGTCCCTTGTTTTTTCCGCCTTTATGTGCTAAAATAAAAACAAATCTAATACTACCCAAACGGTCGGAGGTGTATGATATGAGACAACGGGAAGAAATCATCAAAGCCTGGCTGGATATGTGGCTGGGACAGGAACTGCTGCCGCTGGAAGCAGTCTTTACACCGGATGTGCATTACTATGAATTTCAGGGACGGGAATACGAAGGCATGGAGCAAATCCGCCGCTGGTTTGAAACATGGAACAGCGAAAACCGTGTGGTAAAATGGGAAGTTGGCCGTTTCGTACACGATCAGGATCTGACATTGGTACCTTTCTATTTCCAGAATGTGAACAAAGAAGGGGAAAAACGGGAATATGAAGGGGTTTATCTGGTAGAATGGGACGGTGACCACCGCATCCAGAAATTGCAGGAATTCTACTGCAAACTGCCCCATTACAAACCTTACGCATAAACACAATCTGCCTGCTCTTTCAAAAGCAACTTCCCCTTAAGAAAACATTGTTTTTTTCCTTGATTTCTTAAGGGGAATTGCGACGGCTGTCTTTATAAGAAAACATAACAAATAAAAATTCCATAAAATAAGAAAGCTAAAATCCGTTGTCATGATAAAGATTTTAGCTTTCTTTGTTTTCTTATGAAGATGCCCCTAAGAGAGCAGGCTTTTTTCACGAAAAGGAGCAAAGACGATGACATTTACACCCATTGACATGGAAACATGGCACAGAAAGCCATATTTCCTTCATTATCACAAAGACATTCCCTGCACCTACAGCATGACTGTTTCTCTGGACATCACTGTTCTGAAGGAAAAGGGCGTTTCCCTTTATCCTGCCCTGCTGTATCTCTTAACAAAAAACGTAAACCGCTATGAACAGTTCCGCACAGCCTTTGACGAAAAGGGAAATGTGGGCATCTATTCCAACATGGAGCCATGCTACACCATTTTCCATAAGGAACAGGAAACCTTCTCCAATCTTTGGACAGAATACAGCGCAGACTTTTCCACATTCCTTAGGCGGTATAAAGCCGATTTGGAAACCTACGGAAACGTACTGGATATGGACGCAAAACCCAACACACCGCCCAACACTTTCCCCGTTTCCATGGTACCATGGACAACGTTCACAGGATTCCATCTGCACCTGCAAAAGGGTTATGACTATCTCCTGCCCATATTCACACTAGGCAAGGCATGGGAACATCATGGACACTGGAAAATGCCCCTTGCCATACAGGTACACCATGCCGTCTGCGATGGGTTCCATGTGAGCCGTTTTGTGGAATCTCTCCAGCAGGATTTGAACCAATTCCAGCCATAAAAAATAAGAAAGCTGAAATCCTTGTAATAGAAAAGATTTCAGCTTTTTGTTTTCTTATGAAGAAGCCCCAAAAAGGCTTCGCTTTTATGGTTCTGTTTGATTTTCTGTGGTTTCGTCTGCCCCCAGATACCGCAGGATTGCCCGATAATAGGCTTCTGCCGCTTTCTGGCAGCCTTCTTCCGTGCCGAAGTTTGCCACATCGCTTTCGTTGGTGACAAAGCACTGTTCCACCAGCACGGCAGCGCCTTTCTGGTTCTTCAGCACGCCGAAAGTATCGTAATCATACACGGTGGTATCCGTGGAATCCACCAGCATTTTTTCCCCGTTCACATAATAGCCGAAACGGATACCATTGCCGCCTCGCAGCTCACTGCCTGCCGCTGCCATTTCTTCTGCAAGGATCGCGGCAAATTCCATGCTTGCTTCATGGTTTTCCATACCCGGTACGGCTGGATAGCACTCAAAGCCCGATGCTTCCCCTGTTTCGTCGGCATTGCCATGAACAGAAAGCATCAAATCCGGCTGCAAAAGAGCAATCTTTTGGTTTCGGTCGGTGATAGACATGCCCTCACCCATTTTTCTGGTAAGCACCACTCGGAAACGCCCGTCCTCTTTCAGCAATTTTTCCAAAGCCGTCACTGTCTGCTCTGTCAGTTCCACTTCCTGAATGACTCCCACAGAGCCTACATCCTCGCCGCCATGACCTGCGTCCAGCGCCACAGTATAGGGCTTGCCATAGCGGTAATAGAAAAAGAATCCCCCGTAACCCAGCACGAACAGAATCAGCACAACCAACAGACGGCGGAAGATACCGCCTTTTCTCCGGCGTTTCGTCCGTCTTTTGGGCACATAAGGTTCCTCGTATCTTCTGGGTTTCCGCCGCCGTTTTTCCGGCGGTTCAAAATCTCTCCAATTTCTCCCCTTCATGTCTTAAATGATGAAAGAATCTCCTTCTCTGCGGATCAAAGCCACATGGGCGCCGTAAGGCTTTTGCCGCAGTTTTTCGCAGATGTCGAAATGCTTCCAGAAGTGCATGGGCAGCAGCACCTTTGCCCCAACGGTTTCCATGAAATAATCCACTGCCCAGTCATATTTATCCTGCAAACGAGGGTCAGCAGGCACACATGCCACGTCGATTTCTCTGCCTTTGAGCAGGTCGATTTCCCGACGATAGCTGTCAGCGATGTCGTTGTTAAATTCGTCACTTTCGCCGTTCCAGTGCCACCAGTTCAAGTCCCCTCCATGGAATACGGTGCGTTTGCCAGCTACTTTCACCACAAAAGCAACGCCCTGATCGTTGGAAGCCAGTGTTTCGATTTCCAGATCATCCACCGTGAGTTTCTGGTGAGGTTTTACCCATGTCACTTCTCCTTTGAAATCCTTGGGCAGTTCCACATCGTCGGAAATGATATAATGTGCCCGATCTGCCCACCGCAGAATGGCAGGGTCATAATGATCCCCATGACCGTGGGAAACGAAAATATAGAACTTCTTATGGGGGAAATCCCCTTCATTCACTCTGTCAAACATCCCGTTCTGGGTGTAGTAATCAAAAAGCAGCACAGACTGCTTTGTTTCGATCTGAAATCCGCTGTGATGCAGATAAGTCATATTCATAAAGTTTCTCCTTCCATCTTCTTTCGTTTGAGTAATACCCGTTCTTTGGCATTTTGCAAAAATATTTTTGCCGCTTCTTCGTCATAAAGCCATTGCCGCAGGTTTTCACCAGACAATATGAGAGGTGTGCGGTGATGAATTTCCCCTACACATCCTGAAGCATGCTCCGTTACAACAGTGGCCTCCCATCTTTCCGCCTTTTTCCGGCAGACGCCAGCCAGATACAGCATTTCTTCCTCTTGGGGCAGAAAATCCCATCCTGTCCCTTCTCCGTCCCACTCACAAAAACCTGTCACGGGAATGACACAGCGATTCTGGACAAAGTCCTTTCCGAAAAGAGGCTTATCCAGCAAAGTTTCGCTTCTGGCGTTATAGACCCGCTTGCCTTTCTGAGTCAGATAGCCCCAGTCTGCCACATCCGCCGTTGTTTTGCCGCCAGACACCCGCAGTATGGGAATGGGACCCGCGGGAAACAATTCCCTGCCAAATTCACAATTGGGATATTTTCGCATGATTTCCCTCATGATTGCCGCCATGGGCTTACTGGCAGGGGAAAATTCCCATATCATTTGTCTGCACATTTCATTTCACTTCACGCATGGCGCCTGTATGAGGATCCATGACAAAGCCGTAAACTTCCACATCTTTATGAATCAGTGGATGATTGCGGATAGTATCCACAGTGTTCTGGACAGAAGCGCAAATATCGCCGAAGCCTGTAAGCCACTGTTCCAGATTTTTATGGTTGGCATCCACATGGTCGATGACATCTCTGGAAATGCCCTTTTCTTCCATTTTGGCAATCATCTTTTTGGCATCCAGCGCTCTGCCGCCGCAGTCGTCATGACCAATGACCAGAATGGTATCTACGCCCAGTTCATAAACAGCCACCAGCAGGGAGAAAATCACACTCCCGTAGGGGTGAGTGATCTGACCGCCGGCGTTTTTGATAAGCTTTACATCACCGTTTTTGATGCCCAGAGCCGCAGGCAAGAGTTCTGTCATACGGGTATCCATACAGGACAAAATGGCAATTTTCCGGTCAGGATATTTTGTGGTTTCATATCGTTGGTACATTTCATGGTCTACAAAAATACGATTATATTCCAGCATTTTTCTCACGCTGTCGTTCATGGGAAATCCCTCCTTTATTCTCACTTCTTTCTGCTCTGCCATTTCAGTGTGGCAAAGATCAGCACAAACCAAAGCACGATCAAAATCAATGCCAAAGGCAGGATGGCGTTGAGCAAAGTTTCTGCCGGCAGCACTTTTGCCGCAATATACAGCCCAATGCCCACCAGCACCAGATACAGCAATGTTACCACCTGCATGATTTTTCTTGTTTCCTTCATATCGCACCTTCCTTTCTGCCGCTCTGTACTGATTCTATCATTCCAGCGGAAAGAAATCAAATTTCCGAAATAAAAAAATCCGACATTTTTCCAAAAAACATCGGATTTTTTCTGTCTGTAAAAAAGTGAGCAGACCTGTAAGCCGGGTTCTGTCGTGGACAGCCATCTATCTTGGTCTGTTGTTGCCAACAGCATCATGCGACTTTTCATCGAGGAGAGACGAGCAGCCTCTTTGCCCTCTTTCGTCTTGCTTCAGGTGGGGTTTACAGAGCCTCCTGCGTTACCGTAGGAGCGGTGGGCTCTTACCCCACCTTTCCATCCTTACCTGCCCAAAGACAGGCGGTTTATTTCTGTTGCACTTTCCTTAGAGTCGCCTCCACCGGCCGTTAGCCGGCACCCTGCTCTATGAAGCCCGGACTTTCCTCACTGGAGCGAATCCAGCGCGACTGTCCAGTCTACTCAGTGGATAATTATACTCCAAAAAGGAGCCTTTTGTCAAACCTTAAAGCAGCTTCCGCCTACAAATTCCTTAATCAAGGAGTTGTTGGGGATTTCTGTACCCGGTGCCGCAAGGAAATAGCCCAAGAACTTGATAAGCCGTTTTGCGGTGATATATTCCGGCTGTTCTTCCCCAATGGCAAAAAGCTGAGGTTCCGCGTACTGCTTCAGTACACTCAGTTCGTAAATGGTTGCGGAATTGAAAATGGCGTCGGCGTTTTCCTGATAAGGGAAAATGTTCATAGCTTCCCCATCGGTGACGTCGTTCCATGTACGGATGGTTTCTGCCGCATCCCGTCCGCGGAACTGATAATCTCGCACGATACGGCGAATCAAACGGCTGTCAGATGTGGAAATGCGGTTGTGGTCATCCACGTTCAGCTGTGTCATGGCGCTGATGAAAATCTTGAATTTCTGTTCCGCAGGGATTTCCGATGTGAGCATATCGTTCAAGCCGTGGATACCTTCCAATACCAGAATTTCCCCTTTCTTCGCCTGAATACGGTTGCCGTTGTATTCCCGTTTGCCTGTAACAAAGTTATAAGTGGGCAGGTCTACCAGTTCCCCTGCAATCATTTTCTTTAAGTCATCGTTGAGCAAAGGCAAGTCAAGGGCGTGGATATGCTCGAAATTTCGTTTCCCATTTGCATCTACAGGTGTTTTATCCCGTTCCACGAAATAATCATCCAGAGAGATTTTATGAGGCTGAATGCCCAATACTTGCAGCTGGATACACAGGCGGTTGGCAAAGGAAGTCTTGCCGGAGGAAGAAGGCCCTGCGATGAGTACCACACGGACTTTATCCAAACGCTGGTGAATCATATCGGCAATTTCCGCAATTTTCTTTTCGTGGAGCGCTTCATTGATGCGAATGAGGTCGCCAAATCTGCCCTGAGTCAGTGTATGGTTCAGCTCTGCCACATTTTTCACACCCATGAGCTGGCACCAGCGCATCTGTTCTAAAAATACACTGCTGATCTTTTTGGGATTGGAAAATTCCCGCAGCTCTTTGGGATTTTTCTGGTCAGGCAAGCGGATGAGGAAACCGTTTTCATAAGCCATGAGGGAAAAGACCTTCAAATCCCCTGTGGAAGGGGGCATATATCCATAGAAATAATCATAGAAGCCGTCCAGTTCATAGAGATTCACATTGGAGGCGCGGCGATAACGGAACAATTCGTCTTTATCAGGCATGCCCTGTCGTCTGGCAATTTCTCTGGCATCCTCTTTCCGCATGGTGCGTTTGCAGATAGGCAGGTCTGCCGCCACATATTCCCGCATTTTGCCTTCGATTTTTGCCAGCACTTCTTCTGTGATTTCCATTTCTGGTTTACGGATTTCGCAGTAAAGATTTTTCTGCAAAGAATGTTCCACCACCACCAGAGATTCATTGCCCCAGAGTTCATAAACAGCTTTTGTCATCAGAATCAGCACACCGCGGCGATAAACACGCATGGCTTCATCGTTTTCGATGCCGTAAAATGTCACATCATCACAAGTACGGATTTTCTGATGGAGTTCCCGGAGACGGTTTTGCTGTCTTGCTAGCATAATGGGACCATTGACGGTGCCGCAAAAATCTTTTGCCACGTCAGCAAAGGTTGCCCCCTCTGCAATCTCCACCATTTTTCCCATGACGTTGATCTGTCTTGTTTCCATGACTTTTCTCCTCCTTTTCTCCTCTTACAGCGCCCAGAATGTCTGCCCATTGACTTTGGAGCAAACCACTTCCAGCGCCCAGCCCTTTTCTGCTGCCGCCTGTTCCAGCGCTTTCTGAATCACAGGCACGATAAGCACTTCGCTGGCATAATGGGTCACATCTGCCACACAAATGCCTGTTTCCACTGCCTTCTGGGCTTCGTGGAATTTGATGTCCGCTGTCAGATAAGCGTCCGCACCGGCGTAATACGCAGGCAGTATAAATTCCGCGCCGCTGCCTGTGCAAAGAGCTACCTTCTGAATCATTTTATGTGGGTCACCTGTCAGGCGAATACTGTCCAGACCTAATTTTTCTTTGAGCATTCTGGCAAAGTCTGCAAACGCCACAGGCGCAGGCAATACGCCCATACGTCCGATGCCTTCTTTTTTGTATCTCTGTTCCACAGCGTATACATCATAAGCCACTTCTTCATAAGGATGGGCTGCCTTCATAGCTGCAATGACCTTTGCCTCCTGAGATGCAGGCACCAAAGCCTCCAGACGGACTTCTTCCACCCGTTCCAGCTTGCCCTGTTCACCTAAGAAAGGATTGCTGCCTTCCATGGGCAGGAAGGTGCTTTCTCCCGGTGCCCCAAAGGTGCAGCAAGTATAATTGCCGATTTCTCCAGCGCCAGCGTCACACATAGCTTTCCGTACCCCTTCAGCGTGGGTCACAGGCACGAAAACTGCGATTTTCTTCAAGTCCTCTGCCCATGTTTCTTCTAAGTATGTCAAATCCTGCAAGCCAATGAGTTCCGCCAATACGTCATTGGTGCCGCCTTTAGCGATGTCCAGATTGGTATGAGCAGAAAAAGCCGCAATGTTATTCTGAATCAAAGAAATGATTTTGCTGCCCACAGAGGTTTCTGTGGTGATGCTGTCAAATTTCTGGAACAGCAGCATAGGGTGGTGGGTGATGATCATATCCGCGCCCATTTCCGCCGCTTCCGCAATGACTTCTTTTGTCACATCCAGCGCAACCAGTATTTTTTTCACTTCATGGTTAGGGTCACCCACTGCCAAACCGGGTTTATCCCAGCTTTCTGCCAATTTTCTGGGGGCAATGCCCTCCATGACTGCCATAATATCTTTTACTTGTACCATGCTTTCGCCTCCTTGATGACTGCCAGTTTTTCCTCGATTTCTGCCAGACGTTCCGCCGCTTTCGGTGTGCCGCTCTGGCGTAAACCTTCTGCCACTTTTTCATACTGGGCTTCTTCTCTGGTCAGTTCCTCCCACAAAATGGGGTCTTGTTTTTCCAACAATCTGCCGCCGTAAAACAGTGCCGCAGGTGTTTTTTCCTTCTCCTCACCGGGGATACAGCGGAAAATATGATAATACTTCCCGTCCTCTTTCACCATGATTTCCTCATCAATGGCAAAACCAAAATCCCATACTGTCTGACGCACTGCATCCAGATCATGCTGGGGAGAAAGTATCCATTCTTTCAGGCTCTTTGCCACTTCTTCGCTTTCCTTGAGGATACGGCAGATGAGCATACCTCCCATGCCTGCGATGACAGCACTTTCCACTTCCCCTGTATGTACGGGCAAAAGTCCGCTGCCCAGACGGGTTTCGATGGCACCTCCTGCACCCATGGCGGCGATGTTTTCCTTTGCCTTTTCCAGAGGGCCTTTGTTCAGGTCACAAGCCAAAGCCCTGTCGATGTTCCCCTGTTCGTATAAGTACAAAGGCACATAGCCATGGTCAGTGCCGATGTCTGCCATACTGCGGCGTGTCACCAGTCCTGCCACTGCCTGCAATCGTTTTGAAATATCCATAACCTGTTTCCTTTCTATGCAAAACAGGCGGCAAGCATACCCCTTTTTGGTACGCCTGCCGCCTGCCACTTGTGTTTCTTATTCCAAATAATCTTTCAGTTTTTTGCTGCGGCTGGGATGACGCAGTTTACGCAGGGCTTTTGCCTCGATCTGACGGATTCTTTCTCGTGTGACATTGAATTCTTTGCCCACTTCTTCCAGTGTTCTGGCACGTCCGTCGTCCAGACCAAAGCGCAGACGCAATACCTTTTCTTCCCTTTCGGTGAGGGTATCCAGCACTTCGATGAGCTGTTCTTTCAGCAGAGTGAATGCAGCCGCTTCCGCAGGGGCAGGAATGTCATCATCGGGGATAAAGTCACCCAGATGGCTGTCTTCTTCTTCGCCGATGGGGGTTTCCAGAGAAACAGGTTCCTGTGCGATCTTCATGATTTCACGAACCTTTTCTTCGGGCATCTGCATTTCCACTGCCAGTTCTTCTGCGGTCGGTTCACGGCCTAATTCCTGCAGCAGCTGTCTGGAGATACGAATGAGTTTATTGATGGTTTCCACCATGTGTACGGGAATACGGATGGTTCTTGCCTGATCAGCAATAGCTCTGGTGATTGCCTGGCGAATCCACCATGTGGCATAGGTGGAGAATTTATAGCCCTTGTGGTAATCGAATTTTTCCACGGCTTTAATCAGACCCAGATTGCCTTCCTGAATCAGGTCAAGGAACAGCATCCCACGACCTACATATCTTTTTGCGATGCTGACAACCAGACGCAGGTTGGCTTCTGCCAGTTTCTTTTTGGCAGCTTCGTCACCGTCTTCCATACGCTGTGCCAGTTCCACTTCTTCCTCTGCGGAGAGCAGAGGCACTTTGCCGATTTCCTTCAGATACATTCTGACAGGGTCGTCGATATTGATGCCTTCGGGCAGTGTCAAGTCAAGGTCTTTTTCAACTTCTTCTTCTGCATCCAGATTGCCCAGGATATCAATGCCCTGTGTTTCCAGATATTCATAAATCCGATCGATGCGGTCGGGGTCCAAGTCCAAATCCGCCAGATGGTCCATGACCTCTTTATACTCTAATACGCTTTTCTTCTTTTTGCCCATGGCAACCAGTTCTTCCAGTCTGGTCAACAATGTGGTTTCTTCGACGGATTTCAAAGCAATCCTCCCTTTCTGTGTTCCTTATAGTCTAACCATATCAGATGGTAATATGCAGTGCCTCCAGCTTTCTTTTCTCCTCCACCAGCTGTTGGATTTCCTCCACAGTGGATGCCTGTGCCGTTTTTCGGTCGATCTTTGCCCGCTTCAATACTTTTGCGGCTTCATTGACGGCTTTTTGCAGGTCGATTCCATCGTCTGCCAGTGGTTGTGCCGCGAAAATCTCCGTGACACGCCGTTGCGCTTCGCCTTCCTCAAAAAAACTGATCAGTTCCGCAGGAAACACACTCCCTGCTTCTTCCCATAAAGTGCCCATGGCTTCAAATGCCTTGCCGTAGACCTCTGTGGGAAAATCGTCCTCATCCAACACCTTCTGTAAAATTTCATATATATGCCGATGGCTGGCAGAAAAATACAACAAACTTTTCTGGGCGTCCAACAGCCCCTGATCTTCCTTTTCTCTGCCGCCGTACTGCCTTTGCATCTGTACCTGCCGCTTCTGGGCTTCCTGCTGGAATGCCTCGTCTTCCTTGCGGCGCAGTTTCCGTATTTCATTCTGGATGGCGCTTTCCTCCACCCCTGTCATACGGCTGACCTCGGCGGTATACACATCCCGCTCGATGTCGCTTTCCAATTTTGTCAAAATCTGCGCCGCCTCTGTGGCAAAGCGCACCCGATGTTCCGGGTTGTCCAGCGCGTACTTCCTGCGGATGCAGGCGATCTGGAACGATATATAATGAACGGCATTGACCAGCAGCTTGGAAAACTCTGCTGAGCCGTTTTGTTTGATGAATTCGTCGGGGTCTTTGCCATCTGGCACCTGTGTCACCCGCACATGGAATCCATTTTCCACCAGAACGGGAATGGCACGGAGGGCGGCGTTTGTGCCTGCTTCGTCGCTGTCGTAAAGCAGGATCACGTCCTCGGCGTATTTCTTCAGCGTCATGGCGTGTTCCCGGTTGAATGCCGTTCCCAATGACGCCACTACGTTATGGAATCCTGCCTGATAGATAGAAATCATATCCATATATCCTTCCACCAGAATGAGTTCCTTCTTTCTGGCGGCTTTTGCGAAGTTCAGCCCGTATAGATTGCGACTCTTGCTGAACAGTATGGTTTCGGGGGAATTCAGATACTTGGGTTCCCCCTTGCTTAGGATTCTGCCGCCGAACCCTACCACGCGTCCTTGCGCGTCGAATATGGGGAACATAAGCCGTCCCCGAAAACGGTCGTGGTAGCCGCTTCCTTCCTTATCAGGAATGACTAAGCCGCTTTTGACCATATCCTCTACGGAATATCCCAATCCCTTCAGGTGGTCGAAAAGGGCATGTCTGCGGTCTGGGGAATAACCAATGCCGAACTTTCTGGCTAGGTTTGGCTTGAGTTGCCGCCGCTCCAGATAAGCCCGTGCCGGTGCGCCTTCGTCCGACTGGAGGGTATCATAATAAAACCTTCCTGCCGCCCGATGCATCTCAAAGAGCCTTGTTTTCAGCCGCTCCATGGCAAGAGCCTGTCCCGTCATTTGAGGCTCCGGCAAAGGGATATTGGCACGCTCCGCCAGTTTTTTCACCGCTTCTGGAAAATCACAGTTTTCCATTTCCATGAGAAAGCCGTATACATTCCCAGACGCTCCACAGCCGAAACAGTAATAAAACTGCTTTTCGCTGTTGACGGAAAAAGACGGGGTCTTTTCGTGATGAAAAGGGCAAAGTCCGAAATAAGAACTGCCCTTCTGCTTCAAGGGGACGTATTGGGAAATGACATCGACAATGTCATTTTGCATACGGATTTCCTCAATCAATTCTCTCGGATACCGCATTGTCCTCCCCCCTTCCGTCTTTTTGGAAACAGCGTTTCCAGAATTTCCGTAAACATTGGAGAAAGGAAGCTGTTACACTTCCTTTCTCCTGCTATACTCTATGATTTCGACATTTCCCCGAAAAATCCTCCCTTTTGGCGACGTTTTGTATATTTGTACAAAAACCGACCGCAAAAGTCCGATTTTTCGCAAAAATTCATCAATAAATCAAAGGACACTCCATTCCGCAGGAATAAAGAGTTTCTTGTACCTTGCCACGGCAAAACGGTCTGTCATGCAGGCGACATAATCACAAACGGTCTGCTCCACCGTTTCTCCATCTTCCATAAGGCGGCGAAACTCTCCTTCCATCTCCTGTGGATGTTCCAGATAGTAGGCAAAGAGGTCACCTACGATCTTCTGGGCTTTTTCGTGCTCACAAATGGCAATGTCGCTGTGGTAGACCTTCTGGAACATAAATGCACGAAGTCCTGTCAACGCCCCTCGCATTTCCGTACTCATGCAGATGTCATGGATGCCTGTGCTATGTAATATGGTATCCCGAATCATGGCATTGATGCGTTTGCTGGACGTTCCCCCCATGACTGCCACATATTCCGCCGGAATCTCCTCTGGGCGAAGCATGCCTGCCCGAATGGCATCGTCAATGTCGTGGTTGGTATATGCGATTTTGTCTGAAAGCTGTACGATTTTCCCTTCCAGTGTGGCAGGGTGTCCGCTGGTGCGGTGGTTCAGTATACCATCCCGTACCTCCCATGTCAAATTCAGCCCCTTGCCGTCTTTTTCCAGACGGTCAGCCACACGCAGGCTCTGTTCGTTATGGGCAAAGCCCCCTCTGTCTTTGCAGAGTTCATCCAGTTTCCGTTCTCCAGCATGACCAAAAGGCGTATGCCCCAAGTCATGACCCAAAGCAACGGCTTCTGTCAAATCCTCATTGAGCCGCAAGGCTCTGGCAATGGTTCGGGCAATCTGGGCAACCTCCAAAGTATGGGTCAAACGGGTGCGGTAATGATCTCCTTCGGGAGAGATGAACACCTGTGTCTTATGCTTCATGCGCCGAAAGGCTTTGCAGTGGATGATGCGGTCTCTGTCCCGCTGAAAATCCGTGCGGAAATCACACTTTTCCTCTGGGCGCAGCCGCCCTTTGGAAGTGGAACTTTTTGCCGCCAGCGGACTCAGTATTTTCTCCTCCAATTCTTCTTGAAACAAACGGTATTCCATTCTCATCCCTCCTTTTTCTTCCTTAATAAGAAAATACGCTTCTTTCACAGAAAAATCCTCTTTTTTTCTGTAAAAAAATAGGAAAAACCCTGTAAAATCCAAGGTTCTCCCGTTCTTATATTCCTATAAAATATATGGCACATTTCACCGCGTTGAAAACAGCCATAGCCGCCCCTGCCAACGCAAAAAATCTCAATTGCCGCTCATACCCATCTGATGCCCAATGCCATGCGTCCTGTGTCTGCTGGTACTCTTTCAGCATGCACCAATACAAAATGGCACACAGCCCAAAGAATACCGTTGTCCATGCGGAGATTGCCGCCAAAGGCTTTGTCATCTGGTACTGCTCAAATACCCCTGCCAGCAAATCCAGAAACATACAGACAGTCAAAATCTTCTGCATATTGTTTCGGATGAAGGGATGACGGTCTAAAAATAAAAGTAATTTCGGTTTTTCCATAAGATTCTTCCTTTCTCAAAGGGTATACACACCCAAAATCAGGCAGCAGAAGCAAATACCAAAACAAAGGATACCTGTAACCTTTCTGTTTCTGCGTTCTTTAACCGTTGGCATTTTTCCGGCAGACAAGAGCCAAAATCTGCCATAAAGAAAGAAGAACACTGCCATGATGATATGCACCATCCAGTATGCCCTCCACCTCTCCCAAAGCTTGAAAGAATTGGCTGCCAAATATACACACACAAGCAAATGCAAATATACCCAGTATTTTTCAAAAAAAGCATCAATCTTCTTCATCCCACTGCCCCCTTTTCCCAGCATAGCAGAGAATGGGCATATTGTCCACGAAAATAAAAAAACTGAAATCTTCTATAATAATCAGGATTTCAGCTTTCTGTTAAAGATTTCCTCTTATGGCTGGAACTCTTTAAAATATGTTTTTGCAAAAATGTCTTTCAGTGCCAGCATGGCATCCTCGGCGGAATAACCATAAGTTTTCTGGACTTCCCGAATCATGGCGACAAACTGGGCTTCGTAAGGGGCGCAGTCCATTTCCTGCTGATAAGTCACCAGTATGGGATAGAGTTTCGTCCAGTCCACCACATAGCCTGTTTCTGTCTGTTTGATTTCCGGCTGTTTTTCTTCTTCTGCCAAAAGGCTGTTGCAGTCCGTTCCCAAAGCTTCAGCCAGTTTCACCAGCCCCGGCACTGTAGGCATGGTGGTGCCTGCTTCCCATTTGGAAACGGTCTGTCTTGCCACCTGCAATTTTTCTGCCAGCTGTTCCTGTGTCAGATTGGCGTTCTTTCTTGCTTTTGCGATATTTTTTCCCAAATCCATGAAAATCCCTCCTTATTTATCATGGTAACAAAAGCACACCCCCCTTTCCACCACCTGACGGGCAAAAAAGCACGCCAGAAGTGCATTTCATCAATAAAAAAACGGATGAACCTCTTTAGGCTCATCCGTTCTCTTTTCATTCCGGCACTTTGCCGTCACCGCGATAATTGGCATAAGCCTTGCCGCGTACCTGCACAAACTCCATTTCTGGATAGCGCAGGGCTGTGAGATAACCGCCATAGACACATCCTTGGTCGATGTCAACGGTATTATTCACCAAGTCGGGACGTTCTGCCACTGTATGCCCATAGACCACCAAAGCTTTGCCATGGTAAGACGCCGCCCAGTCCCGTCTCTGGGGTCTGCCGTTTTCGTCTGTTTCTCCGGTGGTTTCGCCGTAAAGGCACACTGCCCGTATTTTCCCGGAAAAATATCCCATATTTTCTTCCTGCAAGCCGCCATGGACAATTGCCAGACGTTTTTTATCCAGCAAAAGATAGTAGCACTGGCTTTCATAGCACTGCATATAGCGAATACGGAATGCCTGCCGTTCCTCCCGGCTGAGCTTGTCCAATTCTGCCACGGTTTTTTCCAAACCATGAGAAATCCGCACACGATTCCCCAGAAAATAGCGGTAAAGCTTATTGCAGTGATTGCCATGCACCCAGAAACCGCCATTATAAGCCACCTGATCCATCCAAAAATTCAGGCATGCCAAATTGGCAGGGCCTTTATCAGACACATCCCCCACGGAAATGAGCCGACGTTTGTCCGGATGGACATAAATGCCGTTTTCCTCCCGGTAGCCAAGCTTTTCCACCAGCTGGATCAGTTCATCATAACAGCCATGGACATCGCCGATAATATCATATTGATTTTCACGGAACTCCAATATGCGAAAGTTCCGTTCCCGTCGTTCCTTTTTCATACGCACCAATCATTTCAACTTCTTATTTTCGATCTTTTTTATCATAACATAAAAACCCCTGTCCGTGCAAAAAAAGTGAAAAAACTTTCTTCCCACTGCATAAAGTAATAACAGGAGGTGGTATGTATGTATGGAAAACGAGAGATCCCAGCACCCTTTGCGCCCCAGAAACAAAAAGCAAAACCTCAGAAAATCCCTGCAAAACAAAATTCCGGCTGTTCCCCTGCGGCGGTGCTTCTGTTGCTGGAGCTGCTTTCCCATTAAAAAAATACGGCACATTTCCTTTTGGGAAAAAGTGCCGTATTTTTTATGTTGTCACAATCCCATAAGCCCCATGATCTGCTGCATCTGTGCCCGGTCGCCTTCCGGCAAACTTTGGGATACCGCCGCCAGCAGGGCTTTCTGTTCTTCTTTGGAAAGGGTTCCCCCCTGTGCCAAGGCTTCCCCATATTCCAGAAAAACATCCAATCTCTCCAGTCCTGTTTTACCCTTGCTTTTTTCCTGAGCTTCCTGAATCAGCCGCAGCCGTTCCTCGCCCAGTGCCTCCATTTGTGCCTTTGTCCAGTCCATCCAATCCCTCCTTTTGTATGAGAATCTCCCTTGCGTCCATAACACGCATAAGGGTATCCAGCCTTGTCTGTTCGCCTTGGGACAGGCAGGGGCGAATGGCTGAAAGCATCTGCCTTCTGCGCACAGAGGGCGGCAGGGTATTCCGACTTCGTGCCTGAAGGACGCCTCCTGTCAGCATCCGCCGCATTTCCATGAGCCGCACCACCACATACAGGTCTCGCTGGTATTCCTGATCCAGAAAGGGAATGGCTGCCATGAGCATTTTCTCCTGCTTTTCCCCTTCCCCCTCCATTGCTGGCGCAGACTGCTGTACGGACTGCGGCATATCCTGCCCCATGAGCCTGCGCAGTCTTTCCAGCCTGCCTGCCAGATTCATGAGCTCCATTTTCTGGTTTTCCTCCATGGTATCCCCTCCATCCTGTCCTTCATCAAAAGATATGCAGCCGGAAGGAAAAAAAGAACCCCTTTCTCATTCCCAAAAAACTGCCCCATGCATACTCTGTCAGAAAGGGGGTCTTTCAAATGGAGCATTTTTCAGATACCGCCATTTTGCAGAAATCATTCCCCACAGGAAAAGGCATCGGCATTGCCGTACTGGACACAGGCATTTCTCCTGTGGCGGATTTTACCATACCCAATAACCGCATTGCTGTTTTTCGGGATTTTATCAGCGGACGAACAACACCTTATGACGATAACGGACACGGGACCCATGTGACAGGCGCAAAAAAAGAAACAACGCCCATGTTTATACACAGGCGCTGCCTCTTTCCATTTTCTTATAATGCTTTTATGTAGGAGTTAGAGATTATCCGATTGATTTACTGGAACATGAGAAATGCTACCAGTACGATGATGCAAGCATCTACTAAGTGGCTGCAAATATTTTTACACCACTGCATATCTTTCGCCTTCCTTCTTTAGCCTAGCAGATTAGGCAGGAACATAGAGATTGCTGGTACATAAGTGATCAGCATCAGTGTTGCGATCATCAGCACCAGGAAGGGGATGATCCCCTTGATGACCACATCCAGCGTCGTTTCCCCTACACGGGAGGCAACGAACAGGTTTACACCCAGTGGAGGTGTGATGAAGCCGATAGCCAAGTTGGTTACCATGATGATACCGAAGTGGATAGGATCAACGCCCAGAGCGGTTACAACAGGGAACAGGATGGGAGCCAGAATCATGATGGCACATACTGTTTCCATGAAGCAGCCTACCAACAGCAGCAGCAGGTTGATCAAAAGCAGGATCAGCACTTTGCTGTCTGTCATGGTTGTCAGCAGTGTTGCAACGGTTGTAGGGATACGACCCAGTGTCAGGACTTTGGAGAAACCGGTTGCACAGCCGATAACCACCAGGATGGTTGCGGTTGTTTCACAGGATCTCTTTGTTACTTCCAACATGTCTTTAAAGTTCAGTTCTCTATGTACGAACAGACCGATGATCAAGCTGTAGATTACGGATACAGCAGCTGCTTCTGTTGGTGTGAAAATACCGCCGTAGATACCGCCCAGAATGATAACGGGGGACAGCAGTGCCCATTTGCCTCTCCATACTTCACGGAGCGCACGACCGATGCTGAAAGGTTCGCTGTCACCTTTATAACCAGCGCTTCTTGCGTAGAAGTAGCTGTAAACGATCAGTACCAGACCGATGAGGATACCGGGGATAAAACCTGCCAGGAACAGGGAACTTACAGAGCTGTTTACAGTTACGGAGTAAACAACCATGGGGATACTGGGAGGAATGATAACGCCGATGGAACCAGCGGCAGCGATCAGCGCCAGTACGAATTTTTTATCATAGCCTTTTTCCAGCATAGTAGGAACAACCATACCGCCGACAGCTGCTACAGTTGCCGGGCCGGAGCCGGAAATAGCTGCGAAGAACATACATACAACAACGGTTACGATGGCAAGACCGCCGCGGATTCTGCCGAAGAATACGTTGGCAACGTCCAGCAGACGTTTGGAAATACCGCCGCCGCCCATAAGTTCACCGGCGAATACGAAGAACGGAATCGCCATGATGGGGAAAGAGTCTGTACCAGTTACCATGTTACGCGCTACAAAGCCCAATGTCAGCTGATCTGTAGCGAAGATATAAGCCAAGGAAGCGATCCCCAAAGAGAAACCAATGGGAACAGTCAAAACAAGGCTGATGATCAATGCAATAAATACTACTGCTGCAATAGCTCCAGTTGTCATGCTTCCTGCACCTCCTCATGATTATGCAATCCTTTGATTTTTTTGATGATGCACTGGATCTGGCGGATGGCTGTCAAAAAGAAGCCAACCAGAGGTGCTGCGTATACGAACTGCATAGGCACATGCAGTGCAGGAGAAATCTGACCGCTGGCTGTGATCTTCTGGAAAACAGTTACGGAAGTAGCTGCGATAAACACTGCGAAAGCCAGTACGATGATTTCACTGAGGATTTCCACATAAGGGCGCGCTTTTTTAGGATAAATATTGATAGCAGCGTCGATGCGGATATGGGCTTCTCTTTTCGCTGTGTAAGCCACAGAGAAGTAAACCAGCCATACAAACAGATATCTTGCCATTTCTTCAGACCATGTCAGAGAGCTATGGAATACATAACGCATGACAACCTGAACGAAAATGATAATGCTCATCAAAAACATCAAAGGCACGATGAAGCATGCTTCCAGATGTTCATTCAAAAATTTCATATTTTTCCCCTCCCAATGTATTTTTACGCTGCAGGTGCTGCGTCAGCTTCGGCCTGTGCCGGTGCATCCGCTGTCTGTTCTGCAGGATACTTTTCTTTGGCTTTTTCCGCTTCGCTGTAAAGCAGATCGATAACTTCAGGATGTTCTACTTTTTCATAAGCCAGATCTTTGATGCCGGCACAAGCAGCTTTCATTTCTTCCACCACTTCAGGGCTCAGTTCTGCGTAGTTCATGCCGGGATAGTTTTTGATGTTTTCCAAAGCAACAGCTTCGTATTCGGAACATCTTTCACGTTCATAAGCAACAGCTTCATCGGAGATTTTCAGGACGATTTCCTGTTCTTCCGGTGTCAGATTGTTGAATGTTTCTCCACTCATCAGGATGACATAAGGAGAATAGATGTGTTTTGTATAAACATAGTATTTCTGTACTTCCTGGAATTTGGACTGCCATGTCAGTTCTGCACCGTTGTCCTGACCGTCTACTGTACCCTGCTGCAAAGCGGTGAACAGTTCTGTGAAGGCCATGGGTGTAGGGTTTGCGCCATAAGCTTTCCACTGTGCCAGCTGCAATTCATTTTCCATGATACGAATCTTCAGACCTTTCAGGTCATCCATGGATTCGATGGGTTTGTCTGTGGTGGACAGTGTACGGAAAGAGTTTTCCTGCCACTGCAAAAGCTGGAAACCAACTTCATTGAGCTGTTCACCCAGATAGTCCCCCAGTTCACCGTCCAGCACTTCGTATACCTGCTGTTTGTTTTCAAAAACCCAAGGAATATCCAGACAGTAAATATCGTTACAGAAAGCAGCTACTGTGGCGTTTGTAGCAAGGACGATGTCATAGTCGCCAAACTGGCAGCTTTCCAGCAGTTCACGTTCACCGCCCAATACGTTGTCCGTATAGATATCCACGGTCATAGCGCCGTTGGTTTCCTGCTCCAGACGCATCTTAAAAAATTTCGCCGCGTCAATGGTAGCAGGGGCATTGCCCAAAGCATAGATCAAATGTCTGCAGTCTTCCTGCAGCTCCACGCCTGATTCAAAGGTAACAGGCTCTACCTTCTTTTCCACAAAGCCTGTGGGTGTTGCGGTTTCCGCAGTTTCTTCCTGCTGTCCGCCGCATCCGGTCATCCCCAGCAGCATGGCAGTTGCCAGCGCCAGAACCCCGATTCTTTTTTTCATACTTACTCCTCCCTCTTTCTTTAGACTCCTCCCAAAAGCACATCTTTTTTGAAAAGAAGTTCTTTTTTCACGATTAAAACGAATTTTTTATCGATAAATAAAACTTCTTTTTTGATAGATAAAACTTTTGATTAGATTATATTTAATCCTTTTCTAATTTTCAATTGGTATTTCCTCTAATTTAAAAACATTTATCCACCCAATAAAAACACTGTTATTATGCATATAGAACAAACATTTTGAATCATTATGCGCTTTTTACAAATGTATACATCCTTTTTTATTCATTTTCCCTTTTTAAAAAATCCTATTTTCATAAAAACAACCTTCTTTTATACTCCTTACAAGGTGTATCTCTTTGCCATATAAAACGGATTTACGCAAATTCTCTATTGAATTTTTGCACAACTAGTCTTACAATAGATATAAAATCGTTATAAAAGTTGCATGAACACTGCAAGCAGAGGGGGAGCAAGTAGATATGAGCGAAAAAATCACACTGGCAGATCAGATTTATGCGGACATCAAAAAAGACATCACAAATAAACAACTGGTCTCCGGCGAAAAAATCAATATCAAAGAACTAGCGAGAAAATATGGTGTCAGCGACACGCCTGTCAAACAGGCATTACAGCGTCTGGCAGAAGAAAAACTGGTGGTAAACACCCCCAACAAAGGCATGAGTGTGCGCACACTGACGCCTCATGAGCTGAATGATACTTTTGACATCCGTTTGATGATGGATACTTTCTTCATCAAAGACATCATCACCACCCTCAATTACAACAGCACCCTGCGAGAACAGCTTCTGGAAAATATGGAAAAACAGAAGCAGTTCATTTCCTGCAATGATTCCACCGTGGATGCAGAAGGCTATTTCCAGCTGGATCTGGAATTCCATGTACTGTACCTGACTGCTTCCGGCAACCAGAAAGCTGTAGAAATCCTCAAAGACCTGCAGCCCTTTACATTCTCTGCCGGCACATACTTCAACCAGCCCCATTATCGGGACTGCGAATGTGTTGAAGAACATCAGGCGATTCTCAACGCTGCCCTTTCCGCCGATCCAGAAGGATTGCGCAAAGCCATTGAAACCCATATCGGCAATTCTCGCAGAGCATTCCAACTGATCTTCAAAGTCAACCAGATGGTTTAATCTACAAAAAAACAGCGGAGAAATCTGTTTTTCAGGTTTCTTCGCTGTTTTTCTGATTTTTTCTGTTTTTCGCCATTCTTTTTTGCACTGCCGCAAAAACCTCCTCTGACACCAGCGGCGCATGGGTATGGCAGACCACCGTCCACCGTTCTTTGGGACAAGGGCGGCTTTTTTTCTGTTTATAACTGATTTTTTCTGTTTTTCCCTGCACCATGTTTCCCAAATATACAGGATTTTTCAAGATTTTGCATACAGTAGATGCTGTCCAGATACCTTTCGCCTTTCTGCCGCAGTCTTTCCCCTCTTGGGCTAATGCCTTGGCTGGAGACAATATACCGCAGCTTTCCAGCACCTCTGCTACACCTGCGCAGGAAAATCCCAGAAGATACAGCCGAAAAATGGCTGTCACCACCTGTGCTCTTTGGGGACAAGGCACCAACACGTGATGGTCAAAAGGATTTTTTTCATAGCCATAAGGGGCATAATTTCCCAGATACTGCCCCATTTCCCGTTTCCTGCGGAGAACTGCCCGAATATTATCGGATAACTCCTCGCAGTACCATTCATTGATGAGGCTGTTGATCTGACTTGCCCGTTTATTCTCCCGTCTTGCCGTATCTACGCCATCCACCACAGACACAAACCGTATGCCCCACAAAGGGAACAACTCATAAAGATATCGCTCCGCCGTCACCAGATTTCGCGTAAAACGGGATTGGGTCTTGCACAAAATCACAGAAAACCGTCCTTCTCTGCCATGGGCAATAAGTTCCTGAAAGCCCGGACGATCTTCCCTCAGTCCAGAATAATCCTCATCTACATAGATGCCTATCACCTGCCATCCTTTCTGTGCCGCATAAGCCAGAAGCAGTTCTTTCTGATTGGAAATGCTTTCGCTGTCCTTTCCCTCCTGCCGCTGGGCATCCTCCACTGACAATCTGCAATAAATGGCCGCACGTTCCATATTCCTCCCCCCTTGCCTATGGATATGCGGCACATCCTGTCCCATATCCCTCTTTTGCGCCTGCCACCCATGTCACAGGCATAGCCTGCGGCAACGGTACACTTTCTGGCGGACGATACCGCGGCGTAGCACCCCTTGCCCACATCATTTCCCTGAAAATTCTGGATGCCATGGGTCAGGGCACCTCTCTGCGCGCCATCCGCGCCATGGGATGGATATTGGACAACGCCTCACAATATAATATAAAAGTAGTGAATTTATCCATAGGCACCAATGACAGAAGGGTTCATCGTCCCCTGCAGGAAGCAGTGGAGTCCCTTTGGCACAAAGGCATTGTAGTGGTGGCTGCCGCTGCCAATCCTGACGGCGGAACACATTTTTTGCCGCCCCCCTCCCTCAGTCCAAGCATTCTTTCTGTGGGCACTTGGGAGGACAGAGAGTGGTTCCCTGCCAAAGGCTCTGCCTCAGGTTATCCCGACCTGTGGGCACACGGAGAAAATATCATCTCTGTTCTTTCACCGGATTATAACTTTTCCCTGCAAAACCGTTCCAAAAGCAGCATCGTAGACCACAGCTACATTGCCATGAGCGGCGCTTCCATGGCAACCCCCATGGTCAGCGGCATGGCAGCCTGTCTGCTGGAGCGGTTCCCAAACCTAACACCCGATCAGGTAAAACAACGCCTGTATGCCGCCGCCGAAAAAAATGGCGGTCTCTTAGAGCCTTCCTGTCTGCCTGAATGAAAGGAGCGAGTTTTTTATTATGGAAGAAAACAGTGTATTCCATCTGGCAAAAGTCCTGCAAAACACCGACAATGCCAGAAACGAACTGCATACCTTTCTGCAAGCCATGCAGACAAGGGTGGAACAGGATTATCTGCAAAAGATACAGGCGGCAGCAGCCATGCAGCAGGCAGATGCCGTAGAGCATCCCCCACGGGAAGTGACACTGCTGCGTGCATTACAAGCATTCACAGACGATGCCGGAAAAAGCAGGCTGGATGAAATCTGCCGCAGTTTGATGCTTTTTCACACCATGGGGCAGATTCAGCAAAATGTGGCATACTCTCTGGCAGAAGGCAGTCCATTGGCTGTCCGCGACCGTTCCGGCGAAGGAAGCTGTGCACCATCTCCGCAGACCGTGCGTATGGCAGGCCTGCTGATGATGCTTTCACTGACCGATCGCATCTAAAAAAAAGAACCCCCTGTGCCTCAGGGGCATCTTCATAAGAAAACAAAGAAAGCCAAACTCCTGATCTTGACAAAGGAATTTGGCTTTCTTATTTTATTGAGATTTCATTTGTTATGCTTTCTTAAAGGAAAGTTGCTTTGATCCAAGGTAGTTGTCTTACATCATTGTCCGACATTTCCTATTGATTTATCACAAATGCTGGTTCACGATAAACATATTCATTTTCTTCATGGTACGGATATCCTCCTTGGAAAAGCGAAGGATTTCCTTCAATTCATCATTTTCTTCCATTATATCCGGCGAAAGAACGAATTTAAAGGACGCCGGCAGCATGGGCTGAATGGAAAGGCCTGAAAACATACCGATCATGCGCCCTGCCGGACTGAAAGAATTGATGGCGTACAAAAATACCCGTTCCATCTTGTTATTCTGGTTTTCAAACTGGAAATTGCTGAAGGTATCATACCGGCGCATGGTGCCGTGATAAAGATACTTACATTTATAACAGTTGGAATAATCGTCCACATCCGCATACAGATCCGCACTGAACATGCCGTTTTCGCCAGTTCCGCGGATGTCGATGACATTGCGGACAATGCGGCTGCGGCGGCCGTCATAAAAGTAAAGATACATACGGGTCTTGCCATGGCGCCTGCTGGAAAGATCCACCCTTGTTTCCGTTTCCTCCACCTCTTTGTCATAATCAATGAGCTGATTAACAGAAATATCCAATGCATTGGCAATGATGAACAATGTTTCGATATCTATGGCAATGTCCCCGTTCTCATACTTCGACACGGTAGCTTTGCTTTTATTAATCAGTCCTGCAAAGACCTCGATGGTCATATTTTTCATTTTACGATACAAACGGATTCGCTTGCCCACATGTATGCTGATTTCCTTCATTGATGTTCATCACCTGCTTCTTTTCTCTCCGCGCAATCCTGCTTTTTTCCTATTCTGCGTGCATACAAGATCGTATACAGCACGCAAAATACTGCGGTTTTTCACCCTTCTTCTCAGACAAGAAAGGGTGGTTTTTGGTTGTTCCGTAGGCATAAATACCTGATAACGATTGAAAATCCAATCTTTTTCCATGGACTTTGCCTTTTAACAGCAACACGGTCATTTATTTTTTCGTTCACATTATACCATAAATTGTCTGTTAATAACAGCCTTATTTTGCATTTACACTAGGACAAAAAATGTCCATCCATCAAGAAAAACCTGTGAAAAAAGAGGGACACGCTCTGTTTTTTTAACATTTTTTTACAAAGATGTTTATTCTCAGTAGAATATGAAGTTTTTGTACAGAAAATATTTATTCATAATTCCCTACCTATTTTTTTGTTTTTTTTATCAAAGATGCTCATTCTTTGTAAATATGAAAGGCAGAAAATATGAATACTTTTGTGTTTTTGCCTAATGTTTCTCAAAAAAAACATGATTTTCTCAACACTTCATGTACATGCCGTCTATTTCTTCAAAATACAAATTTCCATGAATTTTGCTTCATTTTATTTTTATTTTATATCATTTTTAAAATAAATCAAAGAAAAATAATATCCAGAAGAAACTTTTGCCACAAAAAGTTTCACCAGATTATTCCCGATTTGTTTGTGTTTTTGTGTTTTTTTCTGCATAATATATCTTAAGCTTATGGTTTTCTCACATGCAATATGTACAAAACTAAGCGTCACGTCATTATTCATTTTTTTCAGAGAGAAAAATATAAGGAGGTTGTATTCTATGGAAAAAAAGCAAAAATTTAGTGACATCCTAGTCATTGGTGGTGCGCTCTTTGCCATGTTCTTCGGTGCCGGCAACTTGATTTTCCCGCCCCTGCTGGGTCAGCAGTCCGGTACATCCTGGTTCATTGGCTTCCTGTTCTTCTTCATCTTTGACGTAGGTCTGGCATTGGTTGCTATTCTGGCTCTGGTGCGTAAAGGACAATTTGAAATCAACGGTATCACAGACGTAATGGGCAAGGTTCCTTCCACCATTATCAACTGTATCGCCGTATTGTGTATTGGGCCCCTGCTTGCAATCCCTCGTACAGCAGCGACCACATTTGAAATCGGTGTGCAGCCTCTGGCTCCTAACTTCAGCACATGGATTTTCTCCGCGATCTTCTTCGCAATCGTATTGGCTCTGACAATTCGTCCTTCCAAAGTAGTTGATATCATCGGTTCCTTCCTGACACCTGTTTTGGTTATCACACTGCTGATTATGATCATCAAAGGTATCATCTCCCCTCTGGGCCCCATCGATGTACCTGAAACAACAAACTCCGTACAGAACGGTACTCTGAACGGTTACCAGACACTGGACGTACTGGCATCCATGATCTTCATTATGATCATCACATCCAGCGCACAGGGCAAAGGCTATTCTGAAGGTCACGCTCTGTCCAAAGCAGTCCTGAGCTCCAGCTGCGTTGCTTCCATCGGTCTGTTCGTTATCTACGGCGGTCTGACATATCTGGGCGCAACAACATGTAACCTGCCCGAAATGCAGGAACTGAATCAGACAGCACTGCTGGTTGCAATCACAAAATCACTGTTTGGCAACGGCGGCGTTATCCTGCTGGGTGTCATCGTACTGTTTGCCTGCCTGACAACAGCCATCGGTCTGAGCTCCTCCACTGGTGCTTTCTTTGAAGAACTGACAGGCGGTAAAGTTTCCTACAAAAAAGTTGTAATCATCGTGTGTGTATTCAGCTGGCTGATCTCCAACGCAGGCGTATCTACAATCATCAAGTTCTCCGCTCCTCTGCTGAACCTGGTATACCCTGGCGTACTGGTACTGATCATCCTGGCGTTCTTCCACAAATCCATCAAGAACAAAAACATCTACCGCGTTGCTACATACTTCGCTATCATCGTAAGCGCACTGGAAATCCTGGCTGGTTTCGGTCTGCCTACAGGTTTCGTAAAATCCCTGCCTCTGGCTCCCATGGGCTTCGCTTGGATCGTTCCTGCTATCATCGGTGGTATCATCGGGAAATTTATTCCCTGCAAAGACTGATGCATGCCTTTAACAGGTAATTAAATCATATTGCATAGAGCATAACAAACCCCCTCTGTTTCAAACAGAGGGGGTTTTCTTTCCTAAAAAATGATACGTCTGCCAAAAAGAACCAGAACCAAAAGCCCGAGAGCAAGCCATATCAATGTCATCAGGTAATCCTTCCTGCGAAAGCTATACCACATCTCCCGTACCCATGCGCCCGCAAGGAGCAGCAATGCCACCCAGGTACATACCAGCCCCAAAAGTACCGCAATACCAAACATATTCTCCCAACGATTGGCAAACAATATCGCTGCCATCATCAACAGCAGCCCTATGACACCTACCGCTGCTGCGTATTTCCATAATCTGCTTTCACTGCGTCCCATGGTTCGCCTCCTTCTGTTATACACTTCTAATAAGCTGTTATTTTACCATAGGCAACTGTATACAAAAACCCCTCAAAGGGTATACAAAAAAGCTGAAAACCTCCATTTCCAGAGATTTTCAGCTTGATTTTGTTTATAAAATAATATTGTCAGCCAATCAGCCCAGCTGTTCCGCTACCACTTCTTTCGCTTTTTCCAGAGCATCTGCGATTTTGGAAGGGTCTTTACCGCCAGCCTGTGCCATATTGGGACGACCGCCGCCGCCACCGCCGCAGACAGCCGCTGCCGCTTTGATGATGTTGCCGGCATGTACGCCTTTTTTCACAACATCGTCTGTTGCCATAGCCATCAGGTTTACTTTGCCGTCTTTGCCGCTAGCCAGCACCACGACACCGCTGCCCAGTTTCTGTTTCAGCTGGTCACCCATGGTACGCAGGGCATTGCCGTCCATATCTTTCACTTCAGCCGCCAGCACTGCAACGCCGCCGATTTCCACTTTGCTGTTCAGCATTTCGTCTGCTGCGCCGCCTGCCATTTTCGCTTTCAGTTTTTCCAGTTCTTTTGCTGTTTCTTTCTGTTCTGCCAACAGCTGTTCCAGACGAGAGAGCAGTTTGTCAGGTGTGGATTTCACCAGACGGCAAATTTCCTTGATTTCATCTTCCTGTGCCTGATAATGTTTGAGAGCTTCTTTGCCTGTTACGGCTTCAATTCTTCTTACACCAGCTGCTACGCCGTTTTCAGACAGAATCTTGAAGGAGCCAACCTGTGCAGTGTTTTTCAGGTGTGCACCGCCGCAAAGCTCGATGCTGTAGCCGCCCATGTCTACCACACGCACCACTTCGCCGTATTTTTCGCCGAACAGTGCCATTGCGCCTCTGTTTCTCGCTTCGTCAATGCTCATTTCGTCTGTTTGTACGTCATAGCTTGCAAAGATAGCGTCATTTACCAGTCTTTCCACTTCTTTGATTTCATCAGCAGTCATTGCTGCGAAGTGTGTGAAGTCGAAACGCAGTCTTTCTGCGCTTACATAGGAGCCAGCCTGTTCTACATGCGTACCCAGAACGGTACGCAGTGCTTTGTGCAGCAGGTGGGTTGCGCTGTGGTTTCTGGAAGAAGCCATACGCAGTTCCACGTCGATGCTTGCGCAAGCCATTTCGCCTACCTGCACCAAACCTTCTGTTACTTCACCCATGTGTGCGATTTTGCCGCCAACCACTTTTACACAGTTGGATACTTTCACAACGCCTGTTTCTGTTTTGATGATACCCTGGTCACCTACCTGACCGCCGCTTTCTGCGTAGAAAGGTGTTCTATCCAAAAATGCTGCTACTGTGTCGCCAGCCTGCGCAGTTTCTGCAACAGCTTCGTTTGCAACCAGTGCAACGATTTTCGCATTTGCTACATCATATACATCATAACCAGCAAAAGCTGTTTCCATTTCTACAGGCAGTTCGTTGTAAACAGTTTCAGCTGCGCCCATGTAGTTGGATTTTGCTCTTGCGGAACGGGCACGTTCTTTCTGTGCTTTCATTTCTGCTGTGAAAGCGTCTTCGTCGATTTCCATGCCTTCTTCTGCCAGAATTTCTTTTGTCAGGTCAACAGGGAAACCATATGTGTCATACAGACGGAAGGATTTTTCGCCGCTCATGACTTTTACGCCAGCAGCTTTCATTTCTTCCATGTCTGCTTTCAGAATTTCCATACCTTTGTCGATGGTCTTATAGAAGCTGTTTTCTTCGATGGACAGAATCTTGAAGATATAATCCTGTTTTTCTACCAGTTCGGGATAAGCTTCACCGCTGCAAGCGATAACGGATTTGGACAGTTCAGCCAAAAATTCGCCTTCGATACCCAGCAGTTTGCCATGACGAGCCGCACGACGCAGCAGACGACGCAGTACATAGCCACGACCTTCGTTGGAAGGCAGTACACCGTCAGCAGTCATCATGGTTACAGAACGGATGTGGTCTGTGATAACGCGAACGGAAACGTCTGTCTTATGTTCTTTGCCATATTCTACGCCTGCTTTTGCACAAACAGCGTCACGGATGGATTTTACAGTATCTACGTCGAAAATGGAGTCTACGCCCTGCATGATGGTTGCCATACGTTCCAGACCCATACCAGTATCTACATTCTTCATAGCCAGTTCTGTGTATGTGCCGTCTTCTTCGGCATTGAACTGTGTCAATACCAGGTTCCAGAATTCCATGTATCTGTCGCAGTCACAGCCTACGCCGCAGGTAGGGCTGTCACAGCCGTATTCGGGGCCACGGTCGAAATAGATTTCTGTACAAGGGCCGCAGGGGCCTGTGCCGTGTTCCCAGAAGTTGTCTTCTTTGCCCAGTTTTACAATTCTGTCCCAAGGCAGACCTACTACATCATGCCAGATTTTGCCTGTTTCATCGTCTTCTTCGTAAATAGTTACATACAGTCTGTCTTCGGGGATTTCCAGTACTTTTGTTACGAATTCCCAAGACCAAGGCACGATTTCGTTTTTGAAGTAATCACCGAAGGAGAAGTCGCCCAGCATTTCAAAGAATGTGCCGTGACGAGCGGTTTTCCCTACGTTGTCGATATCACCTGTACGGATACATTTCTGGCAGGTTGTCACTCTCTTGCTGGGAGGGATTTCCTGACCTGTAAAGTATGCTTTCATGGGCGCCATACCGGAGTTGATCAGCAGCAGGCTGTTGTCGTTATGGGGCACCAGAGGGAAGCTGGGCAGACGCAGATGGTCTTTGCTTTCAAAGAATTTCAGAAATTCTTCACGAATTTCGTTTACACCTAAATATTTCATATCTTACCTCCTTAAATATTTTCAATCTGTTCACAGGATACCCGGAAAATAAAAAAAGCCCCTGACAAAAGTCAGGGACGAATTTACCGTGGTACCACCCTTGTTACGCCAAAAAGGCGTCACTCGAAACCTTTAACGCAGGCATACGCTTTGACATACTTCTCTTTCCGCCAAAGAGCTGTGGTTCTTACCCGAAAAGACTGCTTCGGCAATGTGCTGCGGGAAATCTTCCACCAGTGATTTCCTCTCTGGAACGTCCACCCCTTGCGTACTCCTTCTTTTCTTGGCTTTTTTCCATATAAAAAATACAATTTGATTATAGACATGCCCCGTCACTTTGTCAAGAAAAACCGCTGTTTTCCAGTAAAAATGACTATATGCAGCTTATGGCCCTTATGGTATCATCGAAAAAAGGGCATTGTTATTTTCAAAAAGGGGGATTTTTTATGAAAAGTATCGCAGGGGTTCTGGCTGTGACCTTGAACCTATTGACACTGACGCTCATCTGGGGGTTTTCCTATCTGCACGCCTACACAGACGCACTTGCAGGTTCCTTCATGCCAGAGGAATATCAGTATCTGCCTATTCCGCTGATTGTGGTAATCATTGCGTCTATGCTCATAGAGCTTGGCATCATTTATCAGAAGGAACTTGCCGCTTATTTCCATTGGAATATAAACGAGAAGAAAGGACAGTGAAAGGATGCTGGCAAAAGAAACCTTAGAAAAGACATCTGATTCTCAAAAAAATATACTGCGCCGCGGATTTATCAAAGCTGGGCTGTTCCTCATTGGTATTTCTCTGCTGGCACCTGACGGCATGCCGCAAACGATCACATTCTGCGCTTCCATGATTTGTATGCTCATACAGCTTTTTCTGGATATTTTTCTCCTTCGTAACGGCATCGACATTCGGACGGAGGAGGACGAAAGTTTGAAAAAATACCAAAAGCAGCTGAAAAACGACGGCGTTCTCTGTGGCATATCTTTTGTGATATTCCTCACTATTGAGCTTCTATTTCGCTTTTTGATGTATTCCCCATAAAAACAGGCTGGTACACCTTATGTGTACCAGCCTTTCTTTTTTCTTTCTGTTTTCACATTTCTCCCAACACTTCTCCCATACGCTTCATGCCCACTTCGATTTTATCATCCGTAAGTCCAGCAAAGCTCAGCCGCACATGACTGCCCGTTCCCCCTTCGATGAAGAACTGGCTCCCTGGCGAAACCAGCACATTTTTCTCCAGTGCTCGATTGCAGAACACCTCCGCATCTACGCTGTCAGGCAGGCGCACCCACAGACTCACACCTCCATCAGGCAACGCAAAAGACGCGCCTTTTGGCAGGAGATACTTCTTCGCCATGGAAACAGCCTTCCGGTATTTGCCGCTGCCGTACTGGCGCACCTGTTTCCCATGGGCTTCCCAACCGTTGACCCGAAGGTATTCCTCTAAAGATTTCTGGATAAAGCCAGAGGTGGAAATATCCGTAGTATACTTTGCCTCCATAACCGCATGACGGATTTTTTTTGGCAACACCATAAGCCCCATACGCAGACCGGGCATGAGAATTTTGGAAAAACTCTTGATGTAAATGACACGATTTTTATAGTCCAAAGCTTTCAAAGGCAGAGGGATTTCCCTGCTGTAATGAAAGTCGTAGAAGTCATCTTCCTCAATGATGTAAGTATCGTATTTTTCCGCCAATTCCAACAAACGGCGTTTTTTCTCCATGGAATAAGAAATCCCTGTAGGTGTCTGGAAATATGCCATCATATAAATGAATCGGGGATGGTACAGCTTCAGATAATTTTCCAGCGCTTCCATTTCCATGCCGTCTTCTTCCATGGGGATGCCCACAAGTTTTGCCCCTCTGGACAGGAATGCCCCTGCCGCACCATAAAAGGTTGGGCTTTCCACAAAGACCACATCCCCATACTGCAAAATGGCTTTTGACATGATGTCGATGCCCTGCTGAGCACCGGAAATAATCTGAAGATGCTCTGCCGCCGTATGAATGCCGAAGGATGCCAAATAACGGCAAAGTTCCTCTCTTAATGGCAGATACCCCATACTGTCTGTATAACGGAAGGCGCCGCCTTTTTCCCTCTCCAACACCGTATCAAAGGCTTTTTTGAAGGCATCCACGGGGAACAGCTCATTGGGCAGAGATGACAATGTGAAATTGATGGCATGTTCCAAGGCAGGTGTTTTTTCAAACAATTGCAGATTCCGTCTTGCTACAGGCTCCGGCACCTTTTCCACAGGCAAAGGAGAAATGTAAGTACCACTGCCCACTCTGGAATACACCATCTGCTTCTGTTCCAAATATTTATAGGCAGTCACCACTGTCACCGTATTGACGCCAAAATGGGATGCCATTTTTCGAATGGGCGGCAGTTTGCTGTCCGCAGGCAAAAGCCCATCTGCCGCCAAAGCCCCAATGGCATCGGCAAGCTGACGGTACATAGGTACCTCCGATTCCTTATCCAATTGTATCTGAAAAATCTCATCCATGTTTCCACCCTCTTTCTATCTCAAACCAAAAAGAAACCGGAAATTTCTGTTTTTTCAAAATTTCCGGCTGTTTTTCTATTTTAATACTGTTTTCTGCCTGACGCACCAGGGATGCCCATGGCTTCCCGATACTTGGCTACGGTTCTGCGAGAAATCTGCACACCCTGCGCCACCAGTTTTTCTGTCAATTCTCTGTCACTGAGGGGATGGGTTTTGTCCTCGCTGTCAATGATGTCGGCAAGCTGTTTCTGCACGCTGCTGGCAGATACGCTCTGATTGCCATCGGTGACAACGGCTTTGGAGAAGAAGTCACCCAAGGCAAATACCCCTTTGTCACATTGGAGATATTTATCCTTGACGGCTCGGCTGATGGTGGACTCATGCACCTGCATTTTTTCCGCCACATCCACCATACGCAGGGGCTTCAGGGCTCCATGGGGAGAAAGGAAAAATTCTCGCTGTACCGCCACAATCTGTTTTGCCGTTTCCAACAAAGTGGATTCTCGTCTGCCTACACACTGTACTGCCCACTCCGCCTGACGGAGTTTCTGTGCCACATACTCCTTTGTTTCCTTACAGGGGTCATCCTTCAAAATCTGCCGATAAGAAGGACTGATGAACAGTCTTGGCACCAGAGAGCTGTTGACACTCACCAAAAGTTCTCCCCCTCTGCGTTCCACAAACACATCGGGCACCACATATTCCACAGGGCGGTCATTGGCAAAACCACTGCCGGGCTTTGGTGCACAGCTGCGGATCTCCGCCAAGGCGTCTGCCATTTCTTCCATAGATATATGCAGCTTTTTGGCAATATAGGAGATGCGGTTTTTGGCAATATCCGCCAGATAATTTTCTACAATTTCCTGAGCCGATGCCGATGCGCCTTTCTGCACGAGCTGTATCTTCAGACATTCCTTTAAATCTCTTGCGCCTACACCAGGGGGGTCAAGCTTCTGCAAATGTCCCAGAATTTCTTCTGCTCTCTGTTCATTTAGATGATAACGCTCCATGGCTGCTTCCAAGGCATCCGTTTCCAGATAGCCGCTTTCCTCTGTGCTTTCTGCCAAAAAGGTCAGAATCTTTTTTTCTTTCTCACACACGGGCAGCAAATGAATCTGGAAAAGCAGATATTCCCTAAGGCTCTGGGCTTCCTTTTTGCCATAGCGCAGGTCTTCCCGTTCTTTTTCGTTATCCATTTCTGTCTGGTAAAAGCCTCTGTTCTGCTCATCACTTTCCTGAAGCCATTCCAGTTTTTGCAGCAGTTTTTCATCCTCCGGCAAAAGAGCACGTTCTTCCGACCAGTCCAGCAGAGGATTTTCTTCCGCCACTTCCCGAATGTATTCTGATAACGCCAGCGTATTCATCTGTAGAATCTCAACGGACTGCTGCATCCGCTGGGAAAGAATCTGCTTTTGCTGTATTTGCAGCGAAAGATCCATCTCCTCCGCCTCCTTCCCGTTTTATCATGTTTTTATTGTAACACAGGGAAAATGGAGTAGCAAGTTTTATGCCATTGTTTTACATTTCTGTCAGAAAAACGTCAATTTTTTTGTAAAAGATTACAGTTTTCAGGACAAAATGTTGGTAATATATTCTCATTTACATTTATAGATAATAATAGTACACTTTAGGGGAAGAAAATATTTTGGATACAAACTAACTGGGAAATGATTTTATAAAATGCAATTCTTTCCTAATTAAATACATCTTAAAATTTGGTGTAACGAAACACATATTTTGCTTAAAAAAGCATTTTTCCCGTTTTTTTGGCAAAAAATTGTTGTGAATTTCTTATTTTTGTATTAAAATATTGCTGTTATATATAGCTATATTTTTATAAAGTATAACCAAACCAAGCGTTTCCAGCCAAATGCTTGTCTTTTGTGCTGTAAACGCAAAAATCACTTGACAGAGGGGGATAATATGCAAGCTTTAACGTTCAAACGTGGAGTTCACCCGCCCGATGGAAAAGCTCTGTCCGCAGAGCAGCCCATTCAGGTGATACTCCCCAAAGAAAACTCTGAATTGTTCTACCCTATGTCCCAGCATATCGGGGCTCCTTGTGAACCTCTGGTAGCAGTTGGCGACTATGTAAAAGTAGGACAGAAGATCGCTGAATCACCTGCATTCATGTCTTCTCCCATCTTTGCCAGCGTATCTGGTGAAGTTGTGGACATTAGACCCATGCTGGTACCCGGCGGCGCAACTGTAAAATCCATCGTTGTCAAAAACGACGGCAAGATGGAAGAAATCGAAGGTCTGAACCAGGGCAGAGATTACACAACCATGTCCAACGAAGAAATTCTGGCAGCAATCAAAGATGCCGGCGTTGTTGGTCTGGGTGGTGCGGGCTTCCCCACACATGTAAAACTGAACCCTCCCAAAGACACACCTATCGATCACATCCTCATCAACGCAGCTGAATGTGAACCTTACCTCACATGCGACTACCGTCTGATGGTGGAAGAACCTGAAAGAATCGTAAAAGGTCTGCAGATCATGCTGAAACTGCACCCCGGTGCAAAAGGCGTTATCGGTATCGAAATGAACAAGCCCAAAGCCATCGAATCCATGACAAAGGCTTGTGAAGGCATCGACAACATCACAGTTCAGCCTCTGGTGACCAAATTCCCTCAGGGTTCTGAAAAACACCTGATTTACGCTATCACAAAGAGAGAAGTAAAATCCGGTGCACTGCCTGCAAGCGCTGGCTGTATCGTAGACAACGTTGATACTGTTGTTGCTATCGAAAGAGCGATCTGCAAAGGCAGACCTCTCATGAGAAGAATCGTAACCGTTTCCGGTAAAGGTATCAAAAACCCCGGCAACTACAAGATCAGAATCGGTATGACACTGAGAGATCTGGTAGACGCTATCGGCGGTTTCAATGAAGGCGCTAACGCTCCCGTGAAACTGATTGCCGGCGGTCCTATGATGGGTCCTACCCTGTATACTCTGGATGTTGCTTCCGTTAAGACCACTTCCGGTCTGTTGTGCTTCACACAGGAAGAAGCTTACATTCCTGAAGAAAGAAACTGTATCCGTTGCGGTAAATGCGTTGACCACTGCCCTATGGGCCTGCAGCCTTTCCTGCTGAACGCACTGTCTCTGAAAGGTGACGGCGAAGGTTTCGTAAAACATCACGGTCTGGATTGTATCGAATGTGGTTCTTGTTCTTACGAATGTCCCGCAAAACGCCAGCTGGCACAGTCCATCCGCGCAACTAAGAAAATCGAAGCAGGCAAAAAAGCTGCCGCAGCCGCTGCTGCAAGAGCAAAAGCGGAAGCAGAAGCAAAAGCCAAAGCTGAAAAGAACTGAGAAGGGGGAGAGTAAAGAATGGCTAATTTTGTAGTATCCGGTACCCCTCATGTGCGTTCTAAAGAATCCATTCAGAGCATCATGCGTGACGTTATCATCGCGCTGATTCCTGCAACAGCGATGGGTATCTATTTCTTCGGTATTCCTGCATTGATCCTGATTGCAGTTTCCATCGTAGCCAGCGTATTCTTTGAATGGCTGTATCAGAAACTGCTGAAAAAACCTGTAACTATCAGTGACCTGTCCGCAGTTGTAACAGGTCTGCTGCTGGCAATGAACCTGCCCGCAAGCGCTCCTATCTGGGTGCCTATCGTTGGTGCAGCATTTGCTATCATTTTTGCAAAACAGCTCTTTGGTGGTCTGGGTCAGAACTTCATCAACCCTGCACTGGCTGGTAGAGCATTCCTGTTGGCTTCTTATCCTACAGAAATGACATCTTGGACAGCACCCGTTGGCTTCAGCGGCGCTGACGCAGCAGCAGTTGCAACACCTCTGGCTACACTGAAAACAGGCGTTATGCCTGACGCAAGCCTGCAGGATGTTATCTTCGGTAACATCGGCGGCTGTATCGGTGAAACATGTGCAATCGCACTGATCATCGGCGGCATCTACCTGCTGGTAAAACATGTAATCAGCTGGAAGATTCCCGTACTGTACATCCTGACAGTATTCGTACTGACCGCTGCTATCGGCAGAAAAGGTCTGCGCGTACCTGTATACGAAATCTTCACCGGCGGTTTGATGCTGGGTGCTTTCTTCATGGCAACTGACTATGCATCTTCCCCCGTTACACCGAAAGGCCAAGTTATCTTTGCCATCGGCTGTGGTATCATCACCACACTTATCAGAATCTTCGGCGGTTACCCTGAAGGTGTATCCTACTCTATTCTGATTATGAACCTGGCTGTACCTCTGATCGAAAGATTCACAGAACCTAAGATCTTCGGTGCACTGCCCAAAGTGAAGGAGGCGAAAAAAGCATGAACACAAAAGAAGTTGTAAAACCTGCAGTTGTGCTTCTGCTTATTTCCGCAGTTGCTGCGGCTTGCCTGGGTGCGGTTTCTGAAATCACAGCAGAACCCATCGCACTGCAGAACGAAAAAACACTGAACGAATCCATGCAGGCAGTTATGCCTGAAGCATCCAGCTTTGAACAGCTGACAGATGCAGAACTGACAGGCACAATCACTGCTGTTTACCAGGCTGACAACGGCGGCTATGTTCTGACAACAGAACCCAGCGGCTTTGGCGGCGCTGTAAAAACAATGGTTGGCGTTGGCGCTGACGGTGTGATCACCGGTCTGCGTGTAACTGGCCACTCCGAAACACCCGGTCTGGGCGCAAAATCCACAGAACCCGATTTCTATGAACAGTTCACTGGCAAATCCGGCAGCGTAGCTGTTACAAAAGACGGCGGCGAAATCGTGCCCATCACAAGCTCCACCATCACTTCCAGAGCCGTATGTTCCGGCGCACAGGAAGCTTTGGATTGGGTCGCAGCGAACGGAGGTGCTAACTAATGGCTAACCCTATCAAAATCCTGAAAAATGGTATCATCAATGAAAACCCTACCTTTGTACAGGTTATCGGTATGTGTCCTACACTGGCTGTTACAAGCTCCGCCATCAACGGTATCGGTATGGGTCTTTCCACAACAGCAGTACTGATTTTTGCGAACTTGTTCGTATCCCTGCTGAGAAAAGTAATTCCTGATAAAGTAAGAATCCCTTGCTTCATCGTTGTTATCGCAACATTCGTTACAATCATCGAATTTATGCTGAAAGCATATCTTCCTGCTTTGAACGCATCTCTGGGTCTTTATATCCCTCTGATCGTTGTTAACTGTATCATTCTGGCCAGAGCAGAAGCATTCGCTTCCAAAAACGGCCCCATCGCTTCCATCTTCGACGGTATCGGCATGGGTCTTGGTTTCACAATCGCTCTGGGTGTTCTGGGTCTGGTGCGTGAATTCATCGGCGCAGGTACTCTGTTCGATATCACAGTACTGCCTGAAGCATTCCCCAGAACTCTGCTGTTCGTTATGGCTCCCGGTGCGTTCTTCACACTGGCTTGCCTGATGGCTGCACTGAATCACTTCAGAAACAAGAAAAAAGCATAAGGAGGGGTAGAGAATGTATCTGATTTTGTTATTATTAGCCGGGATCTTCGTAAACAACTACGTTTTGTCCCAGTTCTTAGGCATCTGCCCATTCCTCGGCGTTTCTAAAAAAGTAGACACCGCAGCCGGCATGGGTATGGCCGTAATCTTCGTTATCGTATTGGCCAGTGCAGCTTCCTGGTTGGTTTATAACCTGATCCTGGTTCCCCTGCACATCGAATACCTGTATAACATCGCGTTTATTCTGGTTATCGCATCCCTGGTACAGTTTGTAGAAATGTTCCTGAAAAAAGCAGCACCTGCTTTGTATCAGGCACTGGGCGTATTCCTGCCCCTGATCACAACAAACTGTGCAGTACTGGGTGTAGCCGTACTGAACATGCAGAAGGGTTATTCCTTCATCGAATCCATCTTCAACGGTATCGGCGGCGCTGCTGGTTTCGCACTGGCAATCGTACTGTTCGCTGGTATCCGTGAAAGAATCGCAGACAACGATACACCTAAGGCTTTCGACGGTTTCCCCATGGCTCTGGTAACCGCTGGTCTGATGTCTATCGCTTTCCTGGGATTCTCCGGTCTGATCAAACTGTAATGCAAGGAGTGTGACAAAAATGGACATTATGAATATTGTATATCCGATCCTGAGTATCGGTGGCCTTGGTGTTGTTTTTGGTGCAGGCCTTGGCATTGCCGGCGAGGTCTTCAAAGTAGACGAAGATCCCAAGATCGGTGAAATTTTGGAAGTACTGCCCGGCGCGAACTGCGGTGGCTGTGGCTTCCCTGGTTGCGGCGGTTGTGCTGCTGCAATCGCTGCTGGTTCTGCTCCTGTAAATGCCTGCCCCGTTGGCGGCGCTGCTGTAGCAGAAAAAGTAGGTGCCATCATGGGTATCGAAGCAACAGCTTCCGAACCCGTAGCTGCATTCGTAAAATGCGGTGGTACTTGCGAAACAGCAAAAAATAAATACGACTACTTTGGTATTGATGACTGTAACATGGCTGTACAGCTGGCTGGCGGCGGCGCTAAGAGCTGCACATACGGCTGTCTGGGTCTGGGCAGCTGTAAAAAAGCTTGTGCTTTCGGCGCCATCGAAATCATCGACGGCATCGCAGTGGTAGACAAAGATAAATGTGTTGCTTGTGGTAAATGCGTATCCGCTTGCCCGAAACACATCATCGAACTGCTGCCTGCGAAGAAGAAAGTGAAAGTACAGTGCTCTTCCAAAGACATCGGTAAGAATGTAATGCAGGTTTGCTCCACAGGTTGTATCGCATGTAAGATCTGTGAAAAGAACTGTCCTTTCGATGCAATCCATGTAATCGACAACGTGGCAGTCATTGATTACAGCAAATGTAAATCCTGCGGTATCTGTGCAAACAAATGCCCGAAAGGCGTTATCACAGGCAAGAGACCTGCTGCTCCCGCTGCTGAAGCAAAACCCGCAGCTGCTGCTCCTAAAGCAGAAGCTCCTGCTGCTGAAGCACCTAAAGCAGAAGAAAAACCCGCTGAATAATCCAAAACAGCAAAACGGTGAAGTCTTTGACTTCACCGTTTTTTTTACGACTTTCTTCCCAAAGAGGCTGCTCTCAAAAATCAAAAACAGCCGGAAAGCACAAATCTTTCCAGCAGACTTTTTTTTGCAGCCATGTGTACTGGCTTCTTTTGCGCTTTTCCCCTTCTCCTCCCCCCTTCTTACATCCTTCTGGCCTATCCTCTGACAAAACGCGCCTTCTTTCGTCATTTTCTCAAGGAAATCAAAGGTTTCCTCTCTGTTTTTTTATGTTTTGTTCCCTTTACCCTCTTGTCAAAATATGATATACTTTTGGAAATAACACAGGAGGACAATCACATGAAAGGACGTTCACAAAACATTTGGGTTTTGATACTGCTGCTGCTGGCTGGCGTTGTGCTGGGCGGATTTTTGGCACAGCTTCTGAGCGGTTACCCTGCCTTGAGCTGGCTCGGTTATGGCAAAAGCTTCGGGCTTACCTCTCCTTTGGTGTTGGATTTGGGCGTGCTGACACTGCAATTTGCTTTTACGGTACGTTTTACCATCGCCGGTATTCTGGGTATCGTCCTTGCTTTTTTTATTTATCGCAAAATTTAAACAGATCCAGCCGTCTGTTTCGGGGAAATGCCACGGGAAGGACGGTTTTTTTCTGTCGTTTTTTGCGCGGAAATTTTCTTGTTTTTCCTATTTCCAATGGCTTTTTTATTGAAAATTCCGCAAAAAAAAGGTATTATAAAAAGCAGGCTCCTATTCAGAAAACATCTTTTTTCTTTTTTCGATTTCTGAATGGGAACTGCGACGACTTTCTTCAGAAGAAAACATCCCTTTATTCAGGTAAAAAGATATCTGGAAAGCCCTCTGGTTCGGGATTCCGGCTATCTTTGTTTTCTTGTGAAGATGTCCCCAATATAAGGCTTTTTCAGGAGAAGAAAAATCAATTCTGGTTTTTTATGATAGAAAGGGGTTAATTGAATTTATGTTTTCCAAAGATATGGGTATCGACTTGGGTACCGCTAATACACTGGTTTATATGCGTGAAAAAGGCATCATCGTCAATGAGCCTTCCGTTGTAGCCATCAATGTACAGACAAAAGAAGTGCTGGCTGTTGGCAACGAAGCAAAAGAAATGATCGGACGTACACCCGGCAACATCGTTGCCATCCGTCCCATGAAAGACGGCGTCATCGCAGACTTCGACGTGACACAGGCAATGCTGCGTTACTTCATCAATAAGGCTTATGTGCGCTCCATGTTTGGCCCGAAGCCTCGCATCGTTATCTGCGTACCCTCTGGCGTAACAGAAGTAGAAAAAAGAGCTGTACTGGAAGCAGCCATTGCTGCAGGCTCCAAAGATAAAGACACTTACCTCATCGAAGAACCCATGGCTGCATCCATCGGCGCAGGTCTGCCCGTTGCAGACCCTACCGGCAGCATGGTCGTAGATATCGGCGGCGGCACCAGTGAAGTGGCAGTTATTTCCCTTGGCGGCATCGTTACCAGCACATCCCTGCGTGTAGCCGGTGATGCTCTGGACAACGCCATCGTCAACTACATCAAACGGGAATTTAATCTGGCCATCGGTGACAGAACCGCGGAAGAAATCAAAATCACCATCGGTTCCGCTTATCCTCTGGAACAGGAAGAAAAAATGGAAATCCGTGGTCGTGACCTGCTTTCTGGTCTGCCTAAGACCATTGAAGTTAATTCCGTACACATCCGTGAAGCACTGAGCGAACCTGTTTCTTCTATTATCGAAACCATTAAGCAGACATTGGAAGCAACTCCTCCCGAACTGGCTGCTGACGTTATGGAATACGGCATCACTCTCACAGGCGGCGGCGCACTGCTGCGCGGTCTGGATTCCCTCATCACATCCGAAACAGGCATGCCCGTTCATGTGGCAAATGAACCACTGAACTGCGTTGCTATGGGTACTGGTCTGGTGCTGGAGCACATTGATACACTGAAAAACGTATTGATCTCCCCCAGAAAAGCATTGTTCTAAGAATCTGAAATCATCGTGAAGGAGCGTTTCAATTGTTTTCCTTTTTTGAAAAATACAAAAAGTTCATATTCACTGGTGCCATCATCCTTTTGACCGTATTGGCGCTGGTGACAAGCGGAAAAAAGCTGAATGCCACCATATTTGAAAGTGCCCTCGGCTTTGTTGTAACGCCCTTTCAGGATATTACCTCCGGCATTGGCAGATGGGTGGAAAACACCACATCTGAACGTCGGGAACAGGAAGAAATTCTGGCGGAAAACGAAGCACTGCGGGAACAGGTGGCTTCCCTTCAGTCTGATAACGCCCGTCTTTCTCTTTATGAAACAGAAAACGCCAAGCTGTCGGCACTGCTGAAGATTGCACAGAAATACCCTGAGTACAACACCTTCGGTACTGCCATCATTGCCAAGAACCCCGGCAGCTGGTATGACGTATTCACTGTAGACAAAGGCACCTCCGACGGCGTAGAAGCCAACATGGTACTGGCTGCGCCGGAAGGTCTGGTGGGCAAAATCATCGAAAGCGGCGCCACTTACGCAAAGGGACAGTCCATTCTGGACAGCCGCAGCTCTGTACCTGCCATGAGCGCCCGTACAGGGGACTTGGGCGTTGTAAAAGGGGATTACACCCTCATGAACAACGGCCTGTGTAAAATGGAATATATCGACGCAGAAGCGGAAATTGCCGTAGGGGATGAAATCGTCACTTCCCATCTGAGCGATGTTTATCCGCCGGGACTGACCATCGGCCGTGTGAAAGAAATCAAAAACGACACCAACGGTCTGACCCGTTACGCCATCATCGAACCGGCAGTAGACCTGAAACATCTGGATACCCTGCTGGTCATCGACAAAACAAATACCCGTACCGTTTCTCCCGGTGACCTGTCTGTTTCCACAGACATTCCTGCAACTCAGCCGGAAACAGAAGAAGAACCCCTCACCGAAACAGACGAAACCGAAACCACCGGCAATACACCGGATGAAGAAACACAGACAAACAGCAATTCGGAGGCTGACACAAATTGAGAATTTTATTGACAGGTATTCTTATTTTCGTCAACTTCATACTACAGACCACATTGTTCCCCTATATTTCCATTGGGGGCATTCTGCCCAATACGGCGCTGATCATCGTGGCTTCCTATGCTTTGCTGCGCGGCAGCACAGAAGGCGCCATTGTGGGCTTTTTCAGCGGTCTGCCCATGGATATTTTTTTCGGTACCTCCTTCGGGTACTACACCCTGTTGTTTTTGCTCGCCGGTTTTCTGGTGGGACGCAGCCAAAAGGATTTCTACCGGGAAAATTATCTGCTGCCTATCATTATCTGCTCACTGGCAGCTATCTTATACGAAAGCGTTATTTTCATCACCGGCTTTTTCCTTCAGGGAAATACTACGGTGCTGTATTTTCTGGTGCGTCTGGCATTGCCGGAAGCCGTTTACACGGCAGTTGTCACCATCCCCATTTACCGTTTGCTCTTTGGCATCAACGAATGGCTGGAGTTAAAGGAAAAATACAAGTATCGGCTGTTTTAACAAAACCTGCCTGCCATGAAGGAGGTTCCTATGCGTAAATATTGGGAACATTTTTTAGATTTATGCAAAAGCAGAATATTTGTCGTATTGTGCGGGATTTGTCTGCTTTTTTTCATATTGCTCGTCCGTCTGTTTCTTTTGCAGATCGTCAACGGGAAAGAGTATAACGAGTCACTGCTCACCAGCGTTTCCAAAGAGGTCAATGTGCCTGCTCCCCGCGGCAACATCTATGACCGCTACGGCAGACCCCTAGCGGAAAACAAAGTGGCTTATTCCGTACAGATTGACGACAGCGTGACACCAGATCTGACTGCTTACCGGGCAGATTTGATTCGTGATCTGCTGGATACCCTCTTTGCCTCCGGCACTGAAGCAAACGACGCTCTGCCCATTTCCAAATCCTCTCCTGCCACATTCACCTTTGAAGGGGACGAAAAAGAACGGGAACAGGCAGAAGAAAAATGGAAAACGGAGATTGGTCTGGATGGGAAACAAATGGATTATACTGCTGACGAATGTCTGAATTATCTCTACGAAAAATATGAGGTACCCGAAGACTACAGCACAGCGCAAAAACGCATGTATGTGTACTATGACCTGACCCTTTCCGACAAAAGCCTCATGTGTCTGACATTGGCACAGAAGCTGACGGAATTCGACGAAACCATCATTGACAGCATCCCTCTGGATACGGAATATCCTTATTCCTTCCAGTTCGGCGGCAATAAAACGAAAGAAGAAAACTGGAAACTTTCCTTCCTTATGGAGGATGAACAGCTTTCTTATGATTCTCTGGAAACATTGGATTATCTGCGGGATTTCTTCGGTTTCCCTGAATTTTTACCCAATGATCTGGTAAGAAAAGCCGTGGGTATCCGCAATTCCCTTTACGAAGTCCGTTACCAGAAATATCAGTCTGTGACCATTGCTACAGAAATCAGTGACAAAACATTGGCTTATGTAGAAGAAAATCAGGATGTGTTCCCTAATGTGGTCATCAGCACTGTTTCTTTGAGAGAATACCCCAACGGGGAACATTTCTCACAAATTATTGGATATATCCGCCAAATGACCGAGTCTGACATTGCACTGTATCAGGATATCGTCGACGCAGAAGGCAATCCTGTTTACAGCACCACAGACATTGTGGGTCAGGCAGGCATCGAAAAGCTTTACGAGCAGGATCTGAACGGCACCGACGGCAAGATCACCATTGAAGTCGACAAAGAAGGCCGCCGCATGAGCGTCATCAGCTCCACAGATCCCATCCCCGGCAAAGACGTTTATCTGACCATTGACAGTGAACTGCAGTCCATTGCCTACACTTCTTTGGAGAACGCTTTGCGGGATGTACTGCTCAACCGCCTCACTTCCGGCGGCAAATACGGCATTTCCACTACAGAGCTTTTCTCCACCATGGTCAATGCCAACCACATTTCTTCTTCCCTGATGCTCTCCGCACAGGAAGATACCATGCAGAAAACACTGGTAGACCGCTGCAAAGCCACCGTTCCTGATTTTTCCGTGGACGCTGAAAACGCAGTGGAAATCCTCCAGACATTCCTGTCTGACGGCCTGACAAACGGCAATGTTTCCGCTCAGGAGCTGCTGATCTGCATGATCGAGCAGGAAAGAGTCCCTGCAACACCAGAGGAAACCGAGGCCGTGAAAAACGGTTCTCTTGCACCTTCCTCTTTCATCATCCGCAAGCTGGAAAGCGGCGAAATGAGCCCTGCTGATACGGCCCTGGACCCTTCCACAGGTTCTGTTGTGGTTTCTGAAGTAGACAGCGGTCAAGTGCTGGCACTGGTGACTTACCCGTCTTATGACAACAACCAGCTGGTCAACACCTTCAACAACAGCTACTATAACCAGCTGCTGGAGGATACCAACACACCTTTGGTCAACCGTCCGCTGAAACAGAAAAAAGCGCCCGGTTCCACATTCAAAATGGTTTCCGCCATTGCAGGTCTGGAAACCGGCACCATCACCCCTTCCACCGTCATCACGGACAAAGGGATATTCAAAGACGCCGGTACGCCTTACGCACGCTGCTGGATCTACAGCAACAACGGCGGTACCCATGGTGCTGTTAACGTTTCTCATGCGCTGGAAGTATCCTGTAACTATTTCTTCTACGAATTGGGTTACCGCATGGGCAACGCGGAAAACGGCACCACAAGCCAGTCCATTGCTACACTGAACGAATATATGGCAGGCTTCGGTCTGAACTCTGTCACCGGCATTGAACTGGAAGAATACGGTCCTACCATGGCATCTCCTTACTACAAGGAACGTACCATCAAAACTTACAACCCCGACGCCACCAGCAGCCAGACACGCTGGACAGACGGGGATACCATCCGTGCCTTCATTGGTCAGTCCATCAACAGCTACACACCGGCACAGATGAACCGCTACATCGCCACTCTGGCAAACGGCGGCACATTGTACCAGTATCATCTGGTGGACAAAGTGGTCAACCCTGACGGCACTATACACGAAGAAAAAGACGAAGTCATCGAAAACCAGATGGATCTGAAGGAAGAAAATCTGGCTGCCGTTTACGAAGGGATGTATCTGGTTGCCAACGGCTCCAAAGGTACCATGCGTACCGCCTTCAAAGATCTGCCCGTCACTGTGGCAGCAAAGACAGGTACCGCTCAGGAAGACCTGTCCCGCAGCTCTCATACTTGGCTGGTCTGCTTCGCGCCTTACGAAGACCCTCAGATCGCCATTACCGTCATGATTCCCTTTGCCGAGAACTACGGTTCTCCTGCGCCAAAGGTTGCATCTGCTATCATTACGGAATATCTGGGACTGGATTACACACCGACAAACACCAATATGGAAACCGTATTGGATCAGTAATATTTTCAGGAGGGGAACTATGAACCAGGAAAACTATGTCATCTTCAAAGGAACCAAGGACGGCGTAACCGTACTGTTTCAGCCGGACGTTCCTTTTGAGGAACTTTGCACACAATTGGAACAAAAAGTAGAAGAAGCTGGGAAATTCTTCGATAATGTCAAAACATCACTGGCCTTCAAAGGCAGAAGCTTCACCGAGGAGGAAGAAGAAAGACTGCTGCAGATCATCGCAGAACGCACCACCATGCGCATCACATTCGTGAAAACAGAAAACAACGAACTGAAGCAGATCTCTGAACTGCTGGAAAAAGACGTTCGTGCCTTCAACCTGACAAAATTCCACAGAGGCTCTCTGCGCAACGGTCAGAAAATCGAATTTGACGGCAGCGTTGTGGTGGTGGGGGATGTAAACCCCGGCGCGGAAATCAAGGCAACGGGCAACATCATCATCTTGGGTCAGCTCAAAGGCATGGCACATGCTGGCTGCAAGGGCATGACAGACGCTTTTGTCACCGCTGTTTACATGGCACCGGTACAGCTGCGCATTGCGGACATCATCACACGTTTTCCTGAAGAAAACAAACACGGCCCCAAGCCGCCTGAATACGCTTTCGTCAAAGACGGGCAGATTTTCGTTATGGCGTTGTCGTAATTTGGGAAAACAAATTGCTTTTTGCTAAAAAATTTTCGTGCAAATTCAGGATATATTTGTTAAAATACAGATATATATGATATTTTCGTATGGGCAAAGAGATTTCAGGCTCTTTTGCCTCTCCCTGTCACATTGGCAGGAAATACATTTGATTTAAGTAAAAAACTAGGGGGATATGATCCATGAGTGAAGTAATTGTAATCACCAGCGGCAAAGGCGGCGTTGGGAAAACCACCACCAGTGCAAACCTTGGCTGCGGTCTTGCCATTCAGGGCAAAAAGGTCGCTTTGGTAGACGCGGATATCGGTCTGCGCAATCTGGACGTTGTCATGGGGCTGGAAAACCGCATCGTATACGATCTGGTAGATGTGGTGGAAGGCAACTGCCGTCTGAAACAGGCGCTCATCAAAGATAAACGCTATGAAGGTCTGTTCCTGCTGCCTGCGGCCCAGACACGGGACAAAGACGCGGTTTCTCCCGAACAGATGCAGAAACTGTGCGAAAACCTGAAAGAAGAAGGATTTGACTATATCCTCATTGACTGCCCTGCCGGCATCGAGCAAGGGTTCAAAAACGCCATTGCTGGCGCTGACCGTGCTGTTGTAGTCACCACACCGGAAGTATCCGCTGTTCGTGACGCTGACCGTATCATTGGTCTTTTGGAAGCAAACGGTCTGAACAATCCTACCCTCATTCTCAACCGCCTGCGCATCGATCTGGTAAAACGGGGCGAAATGATGAACATTGAAGACGTAACAGAGATCCTTGCCGTTGACATTCTGGGCGTGGTTCCTGATGACGAAACCATCGTCATCGCAACCAACAAAGGGGAACCTGCTGTCAGCAGCGAAGAATCTCGCGCAGGACAGGCTTACCGCAACATCGTGCGCCGCATCATGGGTGAAGATGTTCCTCTGATGACCTTCGAGGAAGAACCGGAAACATTTATGGATAGGCTCAAAAAGCTGTTCCGCCGTTAATCCCCGTATAGGTTTGGAAAGGAGTGTCATGATGGATTTCTTTAGCTTTTTTAAGAAAAAATCCGCACCGCCCTCCGGCAGTGTGGCAAAAGACAGACTGAAACTGGTGCTGGTACACGACCGGGTCAACTGCTCCTCTCAGGTACTGGAAATGCTGAAAACAGACATCATCAAAGTCATCTCCAACTACATGGAAATCGACGATGAAGAACTGGATATCCAGATCACCCAGACCGAATCCGATGACAAGAACGGTACCGTTCCCGTGCTCTATGCCAATATTCCCATCAAGAGCATGCGCAAAGTCAACCAGGACTAAATTGAAACAAACGCCAAAAGAAAACAAAGCCGGGGAACCTGAGGAAAACTCTTGTTTCAACCGGCTTTGCTGTATTATAAAACCAACCTCTGGAGGTGGCCTATGCAAAGCAAAAAATGGCTCCAAAACCTGGATTGGTATCTCATCGGCGCCGTATGCATCCTTGCCGCCTTCGGCATCGTCTGCATTGCCAGCGCCCTGCATTTCAATCTGGGAGAAGGAACTTCCGAAGTCTATAAGCAGATCGTCTTTTTCATCATCGGCCTTGGGCTGATGGTGGCAGCTGCCAATGTAGACTACGAATACTTTTCACAATATTATATCCCCATTTATTTTATCAACATCCTACTGCTGTTAGCGGTATTTGTACTGGGGAACGAATCCAACGGTGCGACACGTTGGATTGCCATCGGGCCTTTGACCATCCAGCCGTCGGAGTTTGCCAAAGTGATGATGATCTTCTTTTTAGCCAAGTTCATTTCCCTGCATCATTCCAAAATGAACCGGCTGGATTTCTTCCTGAAGCTGTGCGTCATCAGCGGTATCCCTATCCTGCTGGTACTGAAGCAGCCTGCCCTTTCCGCCAGTCTGGTACTGGTGGCAATCTTCTGTATTCTGGTGTTTGTGGCAGGCATAGATATCATTTGGGTGCGGAATGTAGCCATTGTGGCTGTACCGCTGGTTGCCTTCATCCTCTTTGACGTCAGCCGGGAAAATCCCCTGATCATGGACAAGATCTTTGAACCCCACCAGTTCAACCGTATCCTGTCCTTTGTAGACCCTACCGCCAACCCTGACCTCTATTACCAGACAGAAAAATCCATCAATGCCATCGGCTCCGGTCAGCTCACAGGCAAAGGGCTGTTCCAAGGCACTTTGAACCAGCTCAGTTATCTGCCGGAACCCCATAATGATTTTATTTTTTCTGTAATTGGGGAGGAATTTGGATTTTTGGGTTGTATATTTACATTAGGGCTATTGCTCTTTGTGGTATTTCGTTGTATCATAATAGCATTATCGACAAGAGATACATTCAGTCAGCTCATCGTGGTGGGTGTGGCAGGCATGTTTGCCTTCCAGACCTTCGTCAATGCCGGTGTTGCCACAGGCATCGTGCCCAATACAGGCATGTCCCTGCCTTTTGTCAGCTACGGCGGCAGCTCCATGTGGACAAACATGGTAGCCCTTGGGCTGGTACTCAATATTCGCAAAAAAGAAACCAGATCATTATTCGAGGGGGGTTTATTATGAATATCGCATTGATTGCGGACGACAATAAGAAAAAACTAATGGAAAACCTTTGCATTGCTTACCGCCATATCCTGTGCAAGCATGAGCTTTACGCAACAGCTACCACAGGCCGTCTGGTTGGAGAAGCTGCAAATTTGAATGTGCATAAATATCTGGCAGGACAATTGGGGGGCTCTGAACAGCTTGGTGCGCAGATCATCAACAACGACTTGGATGTGATGATCTTCCTGCGTGACCCTTCCTCCCACCAGTCTTATGAAGAATACAGCAACCTGTTCCGTCTGTGTGACACCCACAACATTCCCGTTGCCACCAATCTGGCAACAGCGGAAGTGCTGCTGCTGGCACTGGACAGAGGCGATCTGGACTGGAGAAACGTGGTGAGATAAGATGCAGTTCACTTTCCACCCCGTACCCTTCTGGATCATCACAGGGTATTACCTCATCATCAATATTGTGCTGTTTTGCGCCATGGCGCTGGATAAAAAACGTGCCATCCGCGGCAGACGGCGTGTGCCTGAAAAAACATTGTTCCTGATGGCCATTTTAGGGGGCAGCATCGGAGGCTTTGTGGGCATGTTCACCCAACACCATAAAACAAAGCATATTTCTTTTTATCTGGCTTACGGGCTTACGGCTGTCATGCACATTTTCCTGTGCTGGCTGCTGATGACCACTTTTGCCTTTACCGCGTGAAACATAAAAGCAGATTCCTCATAAGAAAACATACCAGATAAAACTTTTATAAAAATAAGAAAGCTGAAATTCTTTCACAGGAATTTCAGCTTTCTTTGTTTTCTTCTGAAGATGCCCCTTGCACGGTACTTCTCTAAGAAAATACCGTGTTTTTTTATTTTACGCCGAAAACATGTCTGCCAATGGTGGTGGTGATGGGGATACTCCAAATCCAGCGGCTGGTGGCTGTGACGGGATTCCAATAATATAACGCCCCATTGGTAGGGTCCCAGCCGTTGAGGGCATCTCTTGCGGCGTTCAGCGCCGTTTCGTTGGGGGTCAGATAAAACTGTTTATCCGCAACGGCATCAAAAGCGCCGGGCTGGTAGATGACCTCCGCAATGGTATTGGGAAAGTCAGGGCTTGCCACCCGATTCAACACTACCGCTCCCACTGCCACCTGCCCTTCGTAAGGCTCCCCACGGGCTTCCCCATGGATGATAGACGCCAGCAAATACAAATCCTCATCATAATCGCTGGTGCCTGTTTCCCCGATGCCGCTGGTTCCGGTGCCAATGGAAATGCCCAAACGGGACAAGGTATCACTGCCGGCAATGCCGTCTACTTTCAAACCGTTATCCGCCTGAAACTGGCGAATGGCTTCGTATGTTTTGGTACCGTAAATGCCATCGGGTGTATCGGGGTAATACCCCAGCTCACGCAGTTTCTCTTGGGTCTGCTTCACCAAGTCCCCACGGGTGCCCCAAGCCACCAGCTTCGTCACTGCCACTGTCTCCGGCTGGCTTGCCTTCTCCACCATGCCCCATGCCAGCACTAGAAGTGCCAGCAAACATACCAAAACACATTTCCTTCTGCCTTTTCGCCCCATTGACCCTTCTCCTTCCCTGCTTTTTAGTCCCCCTGCCACATTTCCACGATTTTCAGTTTGATTTTCGGTGCCTTGTTGGTCTGCTCCGCCGCGGAAACCACTGCATATTCCTCTGGCGTCAGATTTTTTTGCAGCCGTTCCCGTCCTTCTTCTGTAGGTTCTCCCCATGCGGCATCTACATAACACATCTGGGGATACAGCACGCACCACCAGTTATGCCCTTGGGCTTCGCCAATCTCAATGCGCACCGCGTCATAAACCCCAGCAGGGAATACCAGATTGCCGTAGGTCTTTTCGGGAAAATCCTCCCGTACCAACGATACAGAAACGGGATAATCATACCCCTGTCTGGCAATTTCCGCTGCTGCTGTCTGACGGATTTCTTCTTTGTATGCTGCCAAAAGCGCCATACTCTCCCCTTTGGAGGAACAGCCCTCCAGCTTTTCCCCAAAAGAAGCAAGCACCGCGTCCCGTACATCCAATTTCAAATTTTGGTCTGCGGTGGTATCGCTGTTTGCCAGTACATGAAACCGCACCACGCCGTCGGCAATACCCCGCTGGATATTTGCCGCATAAACCCCAGACCAAAGGACACAGACCAAAACGCCCCCCACAAGGGCTGTCACCCCATATTTCCACTCTTTTTTCCAAAAGGCTTTCATGCGCAAAGCCCACAAAACCAATGTTTTCATGCTCTCCCACCCTTTTTCTCTTTTGATGGGGAGAGTATGACCCTGTTTTTGGAATTTTATACCTTCTCTTTATCGGGTGCGTCCCGTATCCTGCAATTTTACTTCACAGTCCACCAAAACCTGCAAATCCTGCCAGTTTTCGCCCGATTTTGGCACCTCCGGCGCCTGCCGCTGACATTCCGCCCAAATGCCGAACACGTCCCCGGCGGTGGTTTCCTGGGCTCTTTTTATTGTATTTTCCAAATCTGTTTTTATGATGTCCCCGAAGAAATTTTCCAGTTCCCGTCTGGTATTTCCATCCAGCAAAGATTGTCCGCCGCTGCCTGTGAGGGCGCCGGAAACCTTCACATTCACCTGACAGGACAGCCCTTCCGCTGTTTTGGCAAAATCAAAGGAAACTTTGTCCTTGCGGATTTCCAAAGGCAGTACCGTACCATTCCAATCTCCTTCAATGACGGCGCCGCTACCTTCTCCCAACAAAAGCAGATGCGCCTGTTCCTCTGCCGCAGGCAACCCAAAGGCATAGGCACCATCTGCCAAAGCAATGCCGCCCCCCAAGGAAAGACCTTCCTCTGCCGTTTCAATGCGTGGCAGCACTGTACTGCCCCTCTGCTCGCCCAATTCCGTCAAAAGCATATCCAAATCCATGCCACGGGTCACAGCTACCTCTTGGGCGGTATTCTTATAAAAATCCCAGAGAAACAGCCCTGTGGAGCTGTCCGCCTGAGCAATGGCATCCACGCAGGCGTCTGCGGCGTTTTCCGTTCCCAACACCATGACTTTTTCCGAAAGGGCATTGCCTCGTTCCAATTCCTCCAGAACCGCATCAAAGGCAGTGCCATCTTCCAGCAGGCTTTTGCCGAATACCACCGTCCGCAATTGCCCCAGATAGACTTCCCGAGAACTGCGGCTGTCTGCATCTGCCACCGCTGCCGCCAGAGTGTCCCCCTTGACTCGATACACACTCTGGGCATTTCCTTCTGTGGTCTTGGCAGGGGCAAAAGTCACCAGCAATCCATCTTCGCCTTTATCAATGCCCATGGTGATGACATAAGCCCTGTCCTCTGGGTCTCTGCCGTCCCAACATCCCGTCAAAAGCAGCGGCAATAGGGCTATGAGGGCAAATTTAAGCTGTTTCACGGTGTTTCCCCCTTTCTTTGACTATCCTTACGCCTAAAACCAAAAGAGGCAGGAGCGCCGTTGTAAGGGCGCTGTAGATAGGTTGTATTTTGTTGCGGAAATCATAAGCCGCTGCCAAATCCTGTGGAATCATGGCGCCGATAAACAGCAACGGTACCCACAGCAGCAGCCAGTACCGCCGCCCCTGTCCACTTTGGCGGCAAAGACGCACACAGCAGACACTGCCGAAAAACAGCGCCCCTGACACATACAGAAAAGCAGAAACCATCCAGAACCAAAGGAGGAGGATGTCCTGTCTGCCCAGAAAAATACCGGAAAACCGCACACGCTCCATGACCTGCACCGTAGGGAAAATTTTATGGGACAGGGATTCCGCTCCGTAAACCGTCAAGCAAAGAAATGTGGCCGCTGTCATCAAAAATGTGGTCAGCAGACAGACTCCGAAAAGGCTTTTCTGCCCTTTTTCCGGTTTTTCCAGAAATGGCGGCAAGAATAACAGAAATATCATTGCCTGAAACAAGGGCTGTACATAAGCCGCTCCCCGACGGAGTCCATCCAGCTTCGGCAGCTGAACAGGAAGAAAATAGGCCTCCCCAGCCGTCAGGGCAACGGCAAACAACAGCAGCACAAAAGGGGGAAACACAAAGAAAAACAGTATCTCCGCGCCCCTTGCCTGTCCTTCGATGCCCCTTGCCACACCAAAGGCGGACAACGCCAGCAAAGTGCCTACCATGAGCCACAGGGGCGTATGGGGCAGCATGGTACTGCGGAGGATTTCTGTAAAAATGCGGACTTCCAGCATGGCATCCACGGCGATTTTTCCAGCAATGAACAACGCCAGCACACTGCCCAGCACACCGCCAAAAGTATTTCGCAGCCATTCCACCACCGTCCATGTAGGCTCCTTTTTGCCCAAAAAACTCAGCACCAGAGAGAAAAACGCTGCCAGCAGACCGCCCACCAGCATTACCAACCAGCAGGCTCTGCCGCTTCCCTCTGCCAGTTCCGCAGGCAAAAACAGGGACGCCGTTCCCAGAAAATAAAAACAGAACAACGCCTGCATCTGCCGCAGGGAAATTTTATGGTTATCGGAAAACATCAGCGTTTCCCCCCTTTCTCCATGAAAATGGACTGCCGTTTGAGCCATGGCAAAGGTAGACGGAACAGGCTGTCCTCCAAATCACGATAATGGTTCACAGAAGCGGAGCAGAAGGGGTAAAGATAAGGAATCCCATAGGAAGAAAGCCCAGCCAGATGCACCACCAGAAGGAGGATGCCTGCCCAGAAGCCATAAAGCCCCAATGCAGCAGAAAGGAAAATCACCAGATATTTACTCAGCCGCAAACCGGAAACCACAGAAATATTGGGAATGACAAAAGAACAAATCCCTGTCAGAGCGGAAATGATGACCACTGCCGGACTCACCAGCCCTGCATCCACCGCCGCCGAGCCAATGATGATGCCCCCAACAATGCCAATGGTGGCACTGACGGGGGAAGGAAGCCGCACCCCTGCTTCTCTGAGCAATTCAAAAGCCAATTCCATGGAAATGACCTCCACCGCCACAGAAAAAGGGATGCTTTGTCTGGTGGTGGCAATCTTCAACGCCAAAGACGTAGGCAAAAGCTCCGGATGGTACACCGTCAGCGCCAGATACAGCCCCGGCAATGCCACCGCTACAAAAGCCGCCACATACCGCATGAAGCGAATGAGGCTCATGATTTCCCAGCGGTCGTAATAGTCCTCTGCCGCCTGAAAAAACAGATTCAGCGTCACCGGCAGAAGAATCACAAAAGGCGTATTATCCACCACCAGCACCACGCGCCCCTCCATGAGCGCCGCTGCCGCTTTATCCGGGCGTTCTGTCATCTGTAATTGGGGAAAAGGCGAGAACTGCCGCTTTTCCAACAGCTGTTCCAAAGAGCCGCTGTCCAGTATGCCGTTTGTCCGAAGCCGTTCCAGCTGGCGTTTTGCCTGCCGCAGAATCTCCGGACGCACCAAATCGGAAAAATACATGAGGGCAACGTCGGTTTTCGTGCGGCTGCCTGCTTTGGTACGCACCACTTTCAGCCGTGTATCCTGTATCCTTCTGCGGATGAGCACCAGATTGAAGGCCAGAAGCTCCGTAAAAGCATCCTTGGGCCCCTGTACCACCACTTCTGTTTCCGTATGTCCCACACCGCGGTTGGGATAGCCCCTTGTGGACGCCTGCAAGGCAAAAGAGCTCCCCTCCATAAAAATCAACGTATCCCCTGCCAGTACCCCAGCAGCGGCTTTTTCAATGGTATCCACCTGCTGTACGTCACGGTTGGCAATGACGCTTTCCATAAGTCCCAAAAGCCGTTCTTCCGTTTCTGTGTCATGACAGCGGTTCATGATGTTGGTCATGATGGCGTCCTCCACAGCGGTGGTATTGACCATATTATCCACATAGACCAGAAACAGCTGTCCCTGACCTTCTGCTGCCGCAAAATCACGGAAAACAATATCTCCGCAGTCGGCAAACAATTCTTTCATGGCGGTACGGTTTGCCGCCAGATTTTTCCCGATTTCCAAAATCCGCTCACCTGCCTTTTTCCTATAGTCTTGCTGAAAAGGAGAGAGATTATACCTTTTTTCCAAAAAGACGCAAAAAAGCAATATCCCATTCAGAAAACATGGATTTTCCTTTTCCTTGATTTCTTAATGGGAATTGGGGCGGCTTTCTTTATAAAAAAACATAGCAAATCAAATCTTCAAAAAGCAAAAAAGAGGACGTCCTTGGGACGTCCTCCAGAAAACATCGGTTTGGATAAATTTTGAAAAGAAATCAAGTATGTTTTATCTTATTTGTTTGCATTCATGTAAACAGTTGTTGTTTTGCCTGTTGTAGGATCTGTATCCCATGTCAGGTCTGTTACACCCAGAGCTGTTGCCAGGTCACGCATAGGCAGGAATGTTCTGTCATTTACGATTTCCACGGAGGAGCTTGTGGGGATGGAGCTGCCGTTTACATACATGACGGAAGCGCCTGCTGTCATGGAGATGATACGATCACCGTACAGGATTGTAACTGTTTTTGTTGCCTGATCCCACAGCACGTTGTTGTTGTCGATACCCAGGGATGTGGAGATGGCTCTTACAGGCAGCATGGTGTAGCCTTCTGCGTTGATGTATGCAGGTGCATCCAGTGTTACCTGTGTTTCACCAGCGATCAGGTAGCTTTCGCCAATGGGAACTGTCAGTTTTGTTGTGAAGCCTGTTGTGTCGCTGCCGGCTGTAACGATGTTAACGAAACCAGCTTTTACAACATAGTTGATGTCATCAGATTCATCACCAACAAATACGTCTGTATCTGCAAACAGTGTTTCAGGCAGGTAGCCTTCATCACTTGAGCTGTAACCATCGCTGCTGTCAAAGCTTTCTGCTTCTTCTGCGCTGTCTACGCCCAGCATTGTCAGAGCGTATGCGTTCAGGTCATAAGCACCTGCAGGCAGGTTTCTGTCCATGTACAGTGTCAGATCAGAAATGGTTACTGTTGCAGGTTCGTCATCACTTTCGCTGTCAACAGTGAAACGGATTTCGCCGTTTGTTGTTTTTACATTTTTCACGGACAGACCACTTTCGTCATCTACAGTTACAACTGCGTCATCGTCAAATTCGATTTTGTCCAGTGTCAGGGCAAATTCGGAATTTTTTGCCCACAGACCAGCTTCTGCTTCTGTAATCACAACATCTGTAGGGATTTCTGTGTTTCTGTAGTCGATTGTCAGGTCATTCTGCTGTGCAGATACTGTGTAAGGTTTTACGAATTTCGCAATGGTTACTTCCTGTTCTTCCATAGCGTCGCCGGACAGTGTCAGTACAACGTCGCCTTCAAAGTCAGGGTCTGCTACCAATGTGAATGTTACATCCAGTTCGTAAGGATCGTCGGATTCGTTTTCATCAAAGATACGTTTGTCGAATTCGAAGTATTCGTATTCGCCGTTGTCATAAGCATCCTTGAAATCATTTTCGTCCAGCTCGATGCCGTCTTTCACTACATCCACGTTTGTTGCGTAAACGCCTTCAGGCAGGGACAGTGTGAATTTTTTGCTGTTGTCCCAAGCGCCTGCGAAGGTTTCGTCGATGGATACTTCCAGAGATTCGTGGTCACTGTCGTCTGTGATACCTGTGTTGTCTACGTCAACGCCGCTGTAGATGACGGGAACGTCTTCGTCTTCGTCAACGCTCATGGATACTGCGTAGTCAACAACTGTCGCAACATCTACAGAAACGCTGTCATTGCCTGTTGCGGAAACCTTGATGGTAGCTGTAGCGCCTTCATTTGCGGAAGTAGCTTCTACCTGGATGCCGCTGATAGTCAGTGTGTCAATGGCAGCAGAAATATTGCTGTCTACATCAATCACGATTTCATCGTCATCGTAAGTCACTGTAGGTGTGATTGTGCTGCTGTCCGCTTTGATAGTGATTTCGTTATTGTCGTTATTGGCAAATTCAAAGCCGCTGTTCAGTTTCAGTGTGATTTCATCGCCTTCATCTACCACTGCCTGCATACTCGCACCAACGGAAGGTTCGATTTTCAGGTCTTCAATGGTAACAACTTCTTCCACTGCAACGTCTTTCAGTTTTTTCACGGAAGCGTCGATGCCTTTTGCTTCGATGGCTGCGTATACCAGATCATCGCCATTTGTGATAACAATATCACTGGAATCTACTGTAATTGTTGCCTGTGTGTTTTTGGATGTTTTTGTCAGCTGGGAAGCCAGATTGTAGGACAGTACCCATCCACGTTCCATCTTACCTGTCAATGTAAATGTCAGGTTATCTGTGTCGCTGATTTCCAGGTCACTGATTTCGATTTTTGTGCCAGTACTGTCTTCCAGAGCAGCACCGCCATTCACGTTGCTATTTTTGAAGTAATAATTATCGCTGTCTTTTGTCAGCTTGTACAGATAATCATCATCTTGCAGATAAATCAAATCATCCAGATTTTCCAATGTGGTTGTGCCGTCTTCGATGACGTTACCGCTTTCATCCAGGAAATCCGCATTGTCCAGTGTCAGTTCGATTTCCGCTTCAGGTACGCTGCTGGTCGCGTAGTCCGCTGTAGTAAATGTCAGCTGCAATTCTGCTGCATCGGCTTTTTCAATTTTACCATTTTCTGTTTCCATTTCGTCTTCTGTGTAGTTGTCACTACCGACTACCTTCGCAGTAGCCTTTACGTCGCCTGTAGCAGCGAACGCAGTTGCCGGCAGCAAAGTTACCGTCATAGCTGCTGCCATGGCTAATGAGATAAATCTCTTCATGTCATTTCCTCCTTTTGCTTCTGTAAAAATGTCGTTGCATAGTTATAAAACGAAGATGCATTTTTTCGCACAAAAGACATACATACCTTGAAAAATCCCCCTGAACATTTTTCCTGTCCCCCATAATTCCAAACAGAATCCATGTTCTTTTTCCCATATTCTTCAAAGCAAAATCTGCATATTTTCTGCATGTTTTGTGCGTTTGAACTTTGCAACGCTATTATATCCGCCAAAAAAAAGATTGACAATAGACTTTGCCAAACTCTAATTTCAATGTAAAATTACTGAAACATAAGTGGAGAAAACCTTGATTTTCCGGCATTTCCAAAAATTACAAAAAAAGGACGTTTCTCATGAAACCGTCCTTTTTTCTCATAATTTTCTTATGCTATTCTCATTTTTGGCTTATGCAGAAGTTTTTCCTGTGGTACCGCTGGAAAGCAGTTCTGTGTTTTCAAACTGATAAATCTGCATGTCGTGGGCATATTCCAGCTGTGTCACAGCGTTCTGTGCCTGTTCCACCGCCAGAGCCGCTTGGTCTAATGTAATGGATGTTGTATTGCCTGCTTTATAATTTACTTCTGCCGCACGCTGTGCCGCTTTTGCCTGTTCCAGTGTGGTCAGTGCAGAATCATACTGGCTTTCCAGAGACAGAATGGAATTATAAGCATTCTGGATGGCAAGTTCCTTGCTGTCCTTAGCAGTTTTCAGGCTCCGTTTCGCTTCCTCATAAGAATGTTTGTTGTTGGCAGAGGTTGCGTTGGAGGAGGATACAGACAAATAATTCTTGTTGAATTCCGCATCTTTCAGTGCCTGTTCCTGCAATTTGATGGTATAGTCTGTATTCATTTTGCTGTTGACATACTGTGTCATGGGCTGAGGCAGCTCATAAGGGGTATATTCCACGTCATAAACCAGTGTATAGTCCTTTTCCCTGTCCTCGCCGATGAAGTTGTAGAAAGACAGATATTCCTGTTCCAGTGCCATTTCCAGCTTCGTCACATTATACTGTGCCTGTTCATAGTCTGTGCGAAGGGTATTCAGGTCATAGTCACTGAGCAGTCCCAGCTGATTTTTCAGCTGCCCCTGTTCCCACAGTGTCTTTTTCACTGCCATATCTTTTTTCGCCAGTTCCAGAGAGCTCTGGTCACTGAAAATGGATGTATAGTAATTCTTTACAGTGGCTTCCAGAGAAATTTTTGTCAGTTCTTCGGAATAGCGGTTTTTGGTCATGCTGCTGCTGATGTTCTGAATGGAAGAATAGATGGCATAAATATCATCATCCACCCACTGCTGATAAGACACTGTAGGCACGGAGAAAGAGCCTGTAATATCCCAGATGTCCTCTTTCAAATCCTGCAAATAATCAGCTGTTTCTGCCACAGAACGCAGATCAGAGCTGTTTTTGGTAGCCAGTTCCACGGCTTCTTCATAGGTCAGTTCTTTTTCCTTCTGGGCTTCCAAAGCCTGTGCTTCTTCTATGGTCAAGATTTTGGTAGCAGGAATGGATTCCTGCGGTTCTTCCGCCGCAAATGCTGTGGTAGATACCAGCAGGGCAGCCATAGCCGTTGCCGCAATGGTCTTTCCTTTGACAAAATATGTTTTCATCTCTCAAACCTCCTATGGGTCATATCCCAAGATATGTTTATAGTAAAACCAATTATACCATATTATCCATGAAAAAAACAGGTGCTTTCATATTTCTTAAACTTTTCTTCGGGAAAAACAAAAAACTGCCCTACTTCTGCTTAACTTCATAGGCTAATTTTACCCAAGGAAAAAAGGCTCCCGCAGGAGCCTCTTTTCTATCATTATAAAGGGTTTGGAATACAACGGATGCTTATTTACCGCCGTTCAGTGTTGCTGTTTTTGTAGCCTGATCCCATGTGATATCTGTTACGCCCAGAGCGTTGCCCAGATCTCTCATGCCCAGGAACATTCTGTTGTCTTTGATTTCAACAGATGCTGTTGCAGGGATCATCGCGCCGTTTACATATACCATTTTCTGGCCGTATGTCATGTTGATGATCTTGGAACCGTACATGATTGTAGCAGTTCTTGTGTTCTGATCCCACAGAACGTTGTTTGTGTTGATGCCCAGAGCTACTGCTACTGCTCTCAGAGGCAGCATTGTGTAGCCGTTTGCATTTACATAAGCAGGTACATCAATTTCTACTTTGTTTTCACCGGAAACGATGTATTTTTCGCCAACGGGAACCACTACTTTTGTTGTGAAGGAATCTGTGTCTTCACGGCCAGCTGTGATGATGTTTACGAAGCCAGCTTTTGCTTTCGCGCTATAGAAGTCATCGTTGATGTCAGCTACTACACGTTTTGTTTTGGACTGACCCAGGATATCCTGAGACAGGAAACCAGCGTCGTTTGCAGGATTGCTCTTGTTTGTTACTGTTTCTCTCTTACCGTCTTCTGCGCCCAGCAGTACAGGGGAGAATACATCCAGATCGTATGCACCTGCAGGCAGGTTTCTATCCATGAACAGTGTCAGGTTAGAAATTGTTACTTCTGCGGGTTTGTCGGAGCTTCTGGAATCTACTTTGAATGTTACAACGCCTTTTGTTGTCTTAGCGTCTTTTACTTTCAGACCGCTCTTATCGTCAACGCTTACTTTTGCATCAGTATCGAAGTTGATCTTATCCAGGGACAGAGCGAATGTTGTGTTCTTATCCCACAGACCAGCTTCTGCTTCTTTGATGACTACATCTGTAGGAACTTTTGTGTTTCTGTAGTCGATCTGCAGATCGTTCTGTTTTGCTTCAACTGTGAAAGGTTTTACGAATTTCGCGATTGTTACTTTCTGTTCTTTCAGCGCATCGCCTGTCAGAGTCAGAGCTACATCGCCTTCGAAGTTAGGGTCAGCAACCAGAACCAGAGTGAACTTCAGTTCAGCTTTATCCTTTTTAGAAGGATCTGTTTCTGTCCATGTTCTTCTCTTGAATGTCAGTGCTTCGTAGTCGCCTTTATCGTAAGCGCCTTCAAACCATTCTGTAGGTTTTGCTACCTGCATGTTGTCTGCTGTAGGGTTCTGAACTTCCGCGATGTAAACGCCCTGAGGCAGTTTGAATGTGAAGTCTTTTGCATCGTCCCAAGCGCCGGGGAAAGATTCTTTTACAGTTACTTCCAGAGCTTCGTGGTCGCTGCTGCTTGTGATACCTGTGTTTTTCACATCAACGCCGCTGTAGATTACAGGTACATCTGCATCTTTGTCAACGGACATTGTAACTGTGGAATCAACAACTTTCGCTACTTCAACGGAAACTGTGTCGTTGCCGTCAGCGTAGATTTTCAGAGTAGCTGTAGCGCCTGCTTTTGCGGAAGTAGCTTCCACTTTCAGACCAGTTACTTTCAGTACGTCTTTGCCGCCTGCTGTGCTGTCCACTTTGATGGCGATTTCATCATCTTCAAAGCTTTCAACAGTTGCGCTGGAGGGCTCAACTTTTACTTCGTCCTTTTTGCCAGCGAATTCAAAGCCGCTGTTCAGTTTCAGTCTTACCAGACCGTCTGTTTTGATAACAGCGCCCAGAGTGTCACCAACTGCGGGTTCGATCTTCAGTTCTTTCAGTTCAACCACTTCTTCAGCAGCCACATCAACTGTGTCTTTTACGGAAGCTTTCAGACCTTTGCTTTCAACGGAAGCGTATGTCAGGTCATCACCACCCGCGATTGTGATATCATCGGATTCGATGGATACTTTTGCCTGTTTGCCTTTGGAAGTTTTGTCCATGATAGAAGTCAGGTCAAATGCCAGCACAGAACCTCTCTGCATTTTACCTTCCACTACAACTTCCACTTCGTCGGTATCAGTAAATTTTACAGATTTTACTGTAATCACTTCACCATTGGACAATGTGTCTGCTTTGAAAGATTTTTCCCCTGTAGATTCGCCGACTGTAACTGTGTCAGCCTTATCGCCCACCAAACCGATTTTCAAATCAGGTTTACTGGAAATTTCTGTGCCGGATTTGTAGAAATCTGCGTTATCCAGTGTCAATGTGTACTTCGCCTGTACATTTTTTGCGCCAGAAGCATAATCAGCTGTTGTGTATGTCAGCTGTACTTCGGGACCTGTCACTTTGCTTTTTTGAGTCTTTTCGATCTCGTCCTGTGTGTAGTTCTTAGAACCCACAACCTTAGCTGTAGCTTTCACGTCGCCGGAAGCCGCGAATGCAGTCGCGGGAACCAGGGATACGACCATAGCCGCAGCCATCACCATGGAAAGAAATTTCTTCATGGTTCATTCCTCCTTTTGTCTCGTCTTTTCATCTCTTTTTCGTTTCATAATTATACAACGAACCTGCCACTGGTCTGTACCGCCTCTCTACCGTCCGCCACAGGCAAAAACGGCACCTCGGGCACTGCGGTTCATTCCCCCATTCCGCAAAGTCCCTTGGATTCCTTGGTACGATCTTCGTCTGTGCCGAAGTGATACAGAGAAAGCACAGATTTCGTATGCAAGTTCATTATACTTATGCACAGTATTTTTGGCAAGAGGAAATTTCAGATGTAACAGAACTGTAACTTTTTCCAGCAAGAAAAACAGGTCGAAAAAGTCCAGTTTTCCTTGATATTACAGCATTTCCAGAGATTCATCAAAAAAACTGTCTTATAAAAATCTTACGATTTTCCCACAAAAGAAAACATCGTACACAAAAATATACACTAATAATATACAATATTTTACTTATATAATACATAAGTACACCATTGTAGTAGGAAAAATATGGAAGTCCCTTGCGGCAGACAAAGAGCCCCCACGGAAGTGGAAGCCCCTAAGAAAAGAAAGGAAAAGAAACGGCAAACGGCGGCGAAAAAAAACAATAAAAAAAGACCTCCTCAAAAGAGGAGGTCTCTTGTTCTCACAAAGGTCAAACACTTAGAGGGAACAAATTATTTGCTGCCGTTCAGTGTAGCTGTCTTTGTAGCTGCATCCCATGTGATATCTGTTACGCCCAGAGCGTTGCCCAGATCTCTCAGGCCCAGGAACATTCTGTCGTTTGTGATTTCAACGGATGTGGATGCGGGGATAGGAGCAGCGTTTACATATACAACTTTCTGACCATATGTCATGGAGATGATCTTAGAACCGTACATGATTGTAGCTGTTCTTGTAGCCTGATCCCACAGAACGTTGTTGGAGTTGATACCCAGAGCTACGGATACTGCTCTCAGAGGCAGCATTGTGTAGTTGTCTGCGTTTACATAAGCAGGAGCATCGATTGTTACTTTGTTTTCGCCGGAGATCAGGTAAGATTCGCCAACGGGAACGACTACTTTAGTTGTGAAGGAATCTGTGTCTTCACGACCAGCTGTTACGATGTTAACGAAACCAGCTTTAGCTGTCAGATCATAGAAATCATCGTTGATTTCTGCGATACAATCCTGTTTACCTGTTACGCCGCCCAGAATGGATTCAAACAGGTAACCGGGTTTGCTACCTACTGCAGGAGCAGTGATAGTATCTTTATCACTCAGCTGATTAGCATTTTCCAGCATTGTAGGAGACCATACATCCAGATCGTAAGCACCTGCAGGCAGGTTTCTTTCCATGTACAGTTCCAGACCGGAGATTGTTACTGTAGCGGGTTCGTCATCACTTCTGGAATCGATTGTGAAGGACAGGATACCGCCTTTTTCTTTGATTTCATTGTTTTTGATTTCCAGACCGGATTTTTCGTCAACTTTGATTGTACCTGCGTTGTCGAATGCGATATTGTCCAGAGTCATCTGGAAGATTGTGTCTTTAGCCCACAGACCAGCTTCTGCTTCTTTGATCACTACGGATGTAGGGATTTCTGTGTTTCTGTAGTCGATCTGCAGATCGTTCTGCTGAGCTTCAACTACGAAAGGTTTCACGAATTTAGCGATTGTTACTTCCTGTTCTTCAACAGCGTCGCCTGTCAGTTTCAGAACTACATCGCCTTCGAAGTTAGGGTCAGCAACCAGAACCAGTGTGAATGTCAGTTCAGCGGGATCCTGACCAGGTTTTGTTTCAGCCCAGCTTCTTCTCTTGAAGTCCAGGTTAACATAGTCGCCATTGTTGTAAGCGTTTGCAAACCACTGCTGTTCATTAGAAGCTTCAAAGGAACCATCATCTGCATCATTATCAAAGTTTACGCTCTGTACAGATTCAATATAAACGCCTTCAGGAACGGACAGTGTGAAGTCTTTGGAGTGGTTCCAAGCACCTGCGAAGGATTCTTTGATTGTTACTTCCAGAGATTCGTGGATGCTGTCGTCTGTAATACCTGTGTTGTCAACGTCAACGCCGCTGTAGATTACAGGTACGTCTTCGTCTTCGTCAACTGTCATGGATACTGTGTAGTCAACAACTTTTGCAACTTCTACAGATACTGTATCGCAACCTGTAGCATATACTCTCATTGTAGCTGTGGAACCTGCTTTAGCGGAAACAGCTTCTACACCCAGGTTTTCGATTTTCCATTCTTTATCACTCATGGTTGGAGCAAATTTTACCAGGTCGATGATGATTTCATCTTCATCAACTGTCAGACCAGATGTAGTAGGGTTGTTTACCATACTAGATGTTACAGCTTTACCCAACAGTACTGTCTGGTCAGAACCACTTGTTGTTACAACAAATTCGAAACCGCTGTTCAGTTTCAGTTTAACTTCCTGTGTTGTGCCAGAGAACACAGCATTGAAAGTGCTACCTACTGTAGGTTCAACTGTTACTTTTTCCATTGTTGCGATTTCTTCTGTAGCAACATCAACTGTTTTCTTAACAGAAGCTTTGATACCTTTAGCTTCTACGGAAGCGTATGTCAGGTCGTCACCGTTTTTGATTGTTACATCACTAGAATCAACGGATACTGTAGCGGATTTACCTCTGGATGTGCTATCCATTTTGGAATCCAGAGGGATGTAGAACATATCGCCTCTTGTCAGTTTACCTTCCAGTTTGATTGTAACTTCATCTTTGTCGTTGTTGAAGTCAACATCTGTTACCAGAATGGGCTTACCATCTCTGTCTTCCAACTGAATGCCGGCAGGATAAGGCGTTTTGTGCTGCCACATTTTACCGTCGTTACCAACATAATAAGTTTCGCCGTCTCTGTCACTTACAAAAGACATAGCCCATTCTGCCATGTTGTTGATACCATTGTAATTTGTGTTACCAATACCGTGACCTGCTACGAAGTTAGCGTTGTCCAGAGACAGTGTGATTTCTGCTGTTGCATTCTGTTTGCTGTAATCAGCTGTTGTTACTCTCAGCTGCAGTTCGGGACCGGAAACCAGACCAGCAGGTGTTTTGCCTTCGATTTCGTCCTGTGTGTAGTTTTCAGCATCTACAACTTTTGCTTCCAACTGCACATCGCTGGATGCTGCAAATGCTGTTGCAGGAACCAGAGATACTACCATAGCCGCAGCCATTACCATGGAAAGAAATTTTTTCATGGGTTCATTCCTCCTTTTAAATTTTGTTTTTCGTCTGTGTTCGTTTTATAATTATACAACGAAGCGCATTTCGCTCTGTAATCTCTGTCGTTTCTGCCGCCCGATTGAAGCAGCTCCTTTGGGTCCGTCAGTCCCCTCTCCCCATTCCATGAGGCTTCCTTCTTCGCCGCCGGCTCTCCTTCGCCCGTTTGTCAGGAACGGACAGAACGTACAGATTTACTTTGCATGACTTATATTATCAGGCGGTAAACTTTTTGGCAAGAGTTTTTTTCTAATTGTAATATAACTGTAATTTTGGTGTAAATTAAGGGTTTTTTCATGTAATATAAGTGTTTTCTCACAAAAAGTTATCCACTTTTCCACAGGGTTATCCACAATTCTGGGGATAACCTTCCACAGCCGGACTGGCAGTGTCCCACGGACAGTATTTTGATTTTCTCACAAAAACCATTTCTTTTTGTGAATATTTTTGACATTTCCATTTCATTTCGTGAAAATTATTTACATTCTCGATTTGTGAAATTTATTAACAGTTTTCATTTCATTTTGTGAAATTATTTAACATTCGCATTGCGTGAAAATAGTTCACAATTATATTTCGTTTCGTGAATATTTTTCACAGACCTTTTTTCCAATAAAAAAAAGCCAAAACCCTTATGATTGCAAAGGATTTTGGCTTTCTTATTTTATTTCGTATGTTTTCTGAATGGGAAGCTGCTTTCCGCGGGACTTCTCATTAGGCTTTTTCTTTGTAAAGTTTCTGCACCAGTTCAAATTCTTCCACGATTTCTTTTTCTGGCGCAGGGGTTGCCAGACTGACGATGATGTTCACCAGAGCACCAAAGACGAAAGCGGGCAGCAGTTCATAGATGCCGAAGGCGCCGCCCAGAGGGGCAACGAGATATTTCCAAACGAATACCATAACGCCGCCAGCGATCATGCCTGCCAGTGCGCCGTATTTATTGGAGCGTTTCCAGAACAGAGCGAATACTACCACAGGGCCGAAGGATGCGCCGAAGCCTGCCCATGCGAAGGATACGATACCGAAAACGGAGCTATTGGGGTCACGCGCCAGGAAGATGGCAATGACGGAAATGACGATAACGGTGATACGCGCAATGGTCATGGCTGTTTTTTCAGAGATATTTACTCTAAAGAAGCCGCGCAGCAAATTCTGGGACACGCTGGAGGATGCCGCCAGAAGCTGGGAGTCCGCTGTGGACATGGTTGCCGCAAGGATACCAGCCAGAATGATACCGGCTACAAAGGCTGCAAGCATACCCTGCTGGCTCAAAAGGTCCGCAATGCGCACGATGATGGTTTCGGATGTGGAGCCTTCCAGGAAAGGAATGGCGTTTGCTTTTGTCATGGCATAGCCAACGATACCGATGCTGACTGCAATTGCCATGGAGATCACAACCCAGATGGATGCCACACGACGGGAGAGTTTCAGTTTTTCTCTATCCTCGATTGCCATGAAGCGCAGGAGGATATGAGGCATACCGCAGTAACCCAGACCCCAAGCCATAACGGAAACGATGGTCAGCAGGCTGTAAGGCTCTGCTGTGCCGGTGGTTACGCTGTATGTTTCGGTCATGTTCAGGTAGCCGGGCATTGCCTGTACGTCTGTGATGATGGTATCCCAGCCGCCGGCTACTTTCACGCCGAACAGCAGGATAATAATCAGCGCTACGGTCATAAAGATACTCTGGATCAGGTCTGTTGCGCTGGCTGCCAAAAAGCCGCCTGTTGCGGTATAGCCAACGATAACAACAGCGGAAATGATCATTGCCCAAACATAGTTCACGCCGAACAAGCTGCTGAAAAGTTTGCCGCAGGCAGCGAAGCCGGATGCTGTGTAAGGGATGAAGAATACGATAATGACGATGGCAGAAATGCACATCAGGATGTTTTTGTTATCACGGTATCTGCGGGAGAAAAAGTCAGGAACAGTGATGGAGTTGTCTGCCACATGGGAGTAGATACGGATTCTCTTGGCAATGATGAGCCAGTTGAAATAAGTACCGATGGCAAGACCGATGGCTGTCCACGCCGCGTCTGCCACACCTGTCAGGTAAGCAACGCCCGGCAGACCCATCAGGAGCCAGCTGCTCATGTCGGAGGCTTCCGCACTCATGGCTGTGACAAAGGGGCCCAGTTTTCTGCCGCCCAGATAGAAGTCGTCTACGTTGTTGTTTTTCTTGGAGCAATAGATGCCGACGCCCAGCATGGCAATGAGGTAAATGGCGATGGCAATCATAATACATACTTTTGCTGATAGCATTTTCTCAAATCCTTTCTTTATTCATAGAGAGAAAAGCATTTTTTCGGGTCAGTCCTCCCGTTGCCGATCCGAAAAAAGGCTTTTCGTCTTACATTCACATGCAGTATACCACAAAACAAATTAGACTGAAATACAGAATGAAGTATAGAATATAGTCTATACGATTTTTAATAATAAATCGAATTTTTATGATAAATATAAGAAAAATAACTAGACGAAAATACAGATAAAATCATCGGCGAAAAATAAAATTATATTTTTTCTGAAGAAAAAACAACAAAATGGCAGAAAAAAAGAGAATTTCCAGCAAGAATATCTTTATAAAAACAAAGAAAGCTGAAAACCTTCGTATGAAAAGGATTTCAGCTTGTTTCTAAAAGATTTTATGAAAATTTAGTCTTTCCGAAATCCGCCTAAGAAACGAGGCATCATTTCCGCGGCATATCTGCTCAGGGAGTATTCCCCACTGCACAGACACCAGTCGTAAATGAGGGCTCTTTCACAGAGGGCATAGGTCTTGACGAACTCATTGACGGAAATATCGTCCCGAAGCTCCCCTTTCTGCTGTCCTTCGGCGGTGATCTGCCGCAGGAGTTTATAATAAACACGGTTGTGATCCATGAGATGACGCTCGCCTGTGGTGATGAGCTGGGAAGAATAAAGCCTTGCCAGCAAATCCAGAGAAATGCTGTTGTCGATCATGCGGAACATTTCCCGATTCAGGTACATGAGTTTATCAAAGGAATGCATATCTTCCTTTAATGTAGGAATGAGTTCTGTATACTTGTCGTCGAACAGTTCCGACAGAGAGCCAAGGAGAGCATCCTTGCCGTTGAAATAATGGTAAAAAGAGCCTTTGGATGTGCCGGACTCCTCCACGATTTCCTCCACGGTGGTGTCATCATAGCCCTGCTCGTAAAAGAGTTTCCAAGCGGCGGCAATGATGCGGCTTTTGGTGTTGCGGTTGTTCTTTTTTGCCATAGAGGTACTTCTCCTTTATACTTTCTTCCATTTCAGGCTCACCAGATCATGCTCCCGAATGGCACGAACCAGACGAGCTGGGAAATCCTCCGCCAGAATATCTCCGGCGTCCAGCAGTTCGATGCCCAATTCCTGAGCGCGCTTGTATGTACCGCTGTTCTCGGCTTTTTCCCGGCTGAATGTGACCATGACCCCTTTGGAAAACCAGCCGCCCACACGCTTCTTTGCAATGAGCAGTTCGTTGAGGGCTGCCGTATCGGCACTGCGGAGCTTGCAGGAAATGAACACCGGCAGGGATTGCTCCATGAGAATCACGTCGATTTCATTGCCGGCTACCACCACGCCGTCATAAGCGTTCCAGTCGATCATGGTGCCTAGTTTCACATCATCAAAAACGCCGGATTTTTTCGCGGCGATATAGACATAGAGTTCCAGCCAGACCCCATAGCCTGTGCAGTACTGGCGGTCATCTACGGAACAGAAGGAAAACCGCACCCGTTCCCCATCCATGACCAGATTTTTCAGAAAGCCTAAACGCTGGAATTCTTTCAAGATAGCTTTGTCAGGGTAAGTTTTCTTGCCGTTTTTCATATAAATCAGTTCTTTGGAGTCCATATAGACTTCGTGGGGCAGATACCTTGCCGCTACAGTCTGGAGATAACTGCATGTATGCTTCCATTCCTCCAGATGGCGGAACAGATACCGCGCCATTTCCCATATTGCGTCGAAACGAGCTGGTTCCGGCGGACGATGGGACTCGCCAATGAAACATGCTCCTCTGGCATCCACAAAGTCCTCCAGAGATAATGTAGCTGTAGGCGCAACGGTTTCGTCTGTCAAAAGGTCTGTGATGCAGTTATGGGTCAAATCTGTATGAATGAGCCTTGCCCCTTTTTCCATACCGGCACGGAAACCGGCAATGACCATCAGCTCACTGCCGCCTGTCAGTTCCAGAAAACAATTCTCGTTGGCTTCAATGACTTGGGCAGTTTTGCGGTAAATCTTATCCATGGACAGAATGTCCACAGGGTATTTCTCCAATGTGATATGGGGAATATGCCGCTTAAAGCAAGTATGAAGGGCGCGGAAAGCCGTCATATCCTGCATGCCGCTGTCATAAAGAAAAATCACCTTATCGGGATGCAGGGTCAGCGGCCCCATGATATTTTTCAAAACGTCTTTGTCATAATATTCAATGAGTGTTCTTGTCACGGGTATCCCCCCAGTTTTTTTATTCCTCAACCACCAGTTCTTCTTCAAACTTTACTTCCGGTTCGGGCTTTTCTTCTTTCTTATGACCGAAAACAGCACCAAAGTTCAGTTTGTTCACAACGCCGGGCGCCATGTCAATGAGCTTGCTGACAGCGTCCTGATTCTTGATGTTGATGAGCTGTACACTGCCGTTCTGGATTGCCAGCACAGCGGAAGGTGTGATTCTTGCGCCCATACCGCCAGCGGAACCGCCGGAGTCCTTGCCGCCAAGACCAACACCAACGCCAACTTCGATGAGGGGCAGCAGTGTCACATCCCCAAGAACAATGGCTTCTCCCACAACGGTTTTGGTGGAAACCAGTTCGTCTACTTTTCCGAATAATACATCCAATGAAGTGTCAAATTCTTTACTCATGCTGTTTTCTTCCTTTCCACAGTGTCATAATCAAACGGCGTACAGGCTTCGCCAAGGCAAAAGCCAGTGTGCTGTAAAGGAGATAGCCAGGAACGATTTTCCCTTTCACTCGGACAACGATGTTTTCCGCTGTGGCCTTGGCAAAATCCCCTTTGATTTCCAGATCTTCGCCGAATTTTCCTTTTAATATGCCTGCCATTGCCAGAAGGTACCCTGTCCAGACAGGGTCTCCCGTGCCAAAAGTACCTTTGATGATGAGGTGCCCCGGCAGAATGCCCTTTGCCATGCGCTTGATGAATTTCCACAAGGCTTTGGCAATGCCTTTTTTGTCCTCCACCGCCAGAAGCTGTTTCCACAGGGGATTTTCCTCTTTTTCCTCTGCGTCCCCATCTTCTCCGGTGAAAAAGGCATCATCCAGATCGTCGGGGATATCCTCCGCTGGTGGTTCGGTGGGCTTTTCTTCTTCAATATCTTCCAATCGCACCCGCCGCATGCCCTGTTTTTTCTGCATGGGACGGACGGTGTTGGGTTCTTTTTTACTTTCTTCCGGTGGTTCCTTTGGAATTTTCTCTTTCGGAGGTTCTTCTTTTGGAATTTCCTCTTTACGGATTTCTTCCTGCAAAACTTCCTCTTTTGGAGGTTCCTTTTCTGGAATTTCTTCTTTTATAACTTCTTCTTTTACAACTTCTTTGGGAACCTCCTGCTCCATGACCGGTCTAGGCGGCGTGTCCTTTGGCGGCGCTGCCTTTTCCCGGGTGTAAATCAAATCCCCCTCTTTCTGGGGACGGGGTTTCTTCCGTTTTTTCCTTGCGGCTTTTGCTTTCGCCTTCTTTTTCTCCAGCAAGGATTTTCCAAAGATAAGCAAGTCCACAAAAGGCTCTTTGTCCCCCATCTGCCACCTTGCCACCACCTGCACAAACAGCCATTTCACCCGACCGTCTGCCCGGATGGTGTCGGTTTTCTCGCCCCCTGCCTCATAGCGAATGGGCGCAAGAAGCACTACCAGCGTCATAAGCAGCAGAAGGCATACCAGCGCCAGCAGGAGAATCCCTATGCACTTTAATATAAACAACAATACGCCAATCAATGGATTTCAACGCTCCCATTCTGTTCTTCCACATGTTCTCTGTTCCAAAGGCGCAGGATGATTTCCGCCCCTACAAACAGCAGGAGGCACACCCCCAGAAACACACCGCCAATCCAAAAGGCAGTGTCACTGAAAAAGCCTTCGGGCACAATATTGATGAGGCGGTCCACCCGCTCATCCAGTATCCAGTCATTATTATCAAAAAATATCAGGTGAAACTGGGTAAAATACTTATTGAAGTCTGTCAGCATCAATGCCACCAGCAGACCGCAGGCTGCAAAAAACACACCAATGCCTGCCTGCAGGGTACGCAGGAATGTCCTTCCTTTTTTCTTCGCAAACATGACTATTGCCGCCGCAAGGGTAAACACCACACAGCCATTACGAATATCCATGCCTGCGGCAAAAAGATTTTTCACATCCACCATGTGGCGGATTTCCTTTTCACTGAAAAAGGGCAGTTCCTCTCCGCCAATGGGAACAGTCACCTGTAATTCTTCCCGCTTATCGTAAAGATATGCCATCATTTCCTCTGTCAGATACAAAAGGTCATCCATTTCCATATCCACCCGTTCCAGCACATCATATTTGGCGTATTCCTCCCGGAAATAATCCATGGAGCTGACACGCCACTGGACACAGGTCAAAAGAAGGGCAGGCATCAGCGCAAGAGATGCTGCAAACCCCAAAAAACGCCAACCGATTTTTTTCACTTCATCATCCTCTTTTTTTATTGCAGCCACGCCGAAGGGTCTGTCAAATCCCTTCCGGCTTTTGCCGCTTCTTCCAGCATGTAGCACAGCAGGTCAACGGCTTCGTGCCGCCCCATGGCAACACCGGCAATGATGCCTTTCCGGCTGCGGTATTTCTTAGTGAACAGCTCTTTGGAGGAAAGGATTTCCATGCGGTTCCTGTCCGCAAAATACACCAGACAGTACAGACGAAAAACAGGAATGTCCCGTTTCAGACTATAAACCACTGTACCCAGATTTCCCACGCTTTCTCCCACAAACAGGTTTTCAATGAGCTGCATGCCGTGCCACCGCCTTTCTTCCTTTGTTTTGCTTTATTATAGCAGATATGCCGTCAAATGGAAATATGTATCCCAGCCAAATCTATGGGGCATGGTGTCACAAAAAAGCATATCCATAAAAAACAGAATCCATACCAAAAGAAAAAGCACAAAACCAAGGGGTTTTGTGCTTAGCGTGTAGATAACATCATTTTTGCAAGAACGCGGAAGGGGTTGGGGAACGAAGCGTGTCCCAACTGGAATCCGCAGTCGGAATTCACTTCCGACGAGGAAAAATCCGGAGTTTCAAAGCTTTTAAGCTGATGGAACTCCGGATTTATACTTCTGTCTACTCGTCAAAGCCTTGAATGAAATGAGGCTTTGACGACAGCGTATCTTTTACCACAGCGCCTGATCCAGCAGATTCCATTCTTTTTTGGGGTACATTTCCAAAAGCTCCCGATACTGGTCTTTGGTCAGTCCCGGTGTATTCACATAGAGAGATACTTTCTCGTCGGTGTTGGCACGGGAAAATCGTTCTTTCAGCTTTTCAAAATCCTTATAGTCCATGATCCTTCTCCTTTCCGTCTGTTGTCTGCCCTTTTCTGCCTTTATAGAGCTCTGCCAGACCAACGGCAAAGAGAAAACCGCCGAACAATTTCCGCAGCAGTTCTCCCTCCAGCCACAATGCCAGCAAAGCTCCGGCGGCAGCGCCCAGAAGTCCTGTCCAAATGAGGGATTTTGCCACAGGCGTTTCCACACTTCCATTTTTCACATGGGTCACAAGGGCAACGGCTGCCGTTGGCAGAAAGTACAGCAGATTCACGCCCTGCGCCTGCTGCTGGGTCACATCTGTCACCCAGAGGATCACAGGAATGAGGATAGCGCCGCCGCCAATGCCCATACCGCTGACGATGCCTGCCAGAAGCCCCGCCAGCAATACGCCTAACACAGCACCATGCGGACAGCTGCCGCAAGGAGAAACAAGCCGAAAATACGATGGAGCCACATGCCGCTGAGTTTCCCCAGCAGTTTGGCGCCGATTCTTCCGCCGATGATACCGCCGCCGGAAGCCCAAAGGGCAACCTGCCACGCCATTTCCCCATGCCAGAAATAAATCAAGAGAGAAAGGACGCTGAGAGGCAGAATCACCGCAATGGCAGTGGCGTGGGCTTTATGGGTTTCCACATGGAGGAACCGCTCCATGGCAGGCACCACCAAGGTACCGCCGCCGCTGCCGAACAGCCCGTTGACAAAGCCTGTCACCAGTCCCGTCAGGCGTATTTTCCCCTTTTCGCCCATGGCTTACGCCCCCTTTGGTCAGTTCATCATGTTTCTGCTGTTGGTATTTGTGGCGTCATCCACGGCATTTTTCATGTCATCGCCCATTTCTTTCACGCCATCTTTCACATCATCCGCCATGTTTTCCACGCCATTTTTCACATCGTTAGCGAAAGAATCCGTATTGGTGGTCTTTGGCATGCCGTAAGATGTGCGGTCTAAGTCCACACCTGTATTGACGCCATAGCTTTCATCCCAATAAACATTGCTGCCATAGACATCATCCCGATAATCGTCTGTGGCGCCCAGATTGTTTGCCGTATTGCCGCCGCAGCCGGTGACGCCCAGCATCACTGCCGCTGTGACAGCACAAATTGCCATTCGTTTCATATTGTATGCCTCCTTTTTGCCTTTGCAGACTGACTGCATGGTTATTGTCTGCCGAAAAAGCGGAAAAATCCTTGCTTTTTGCTGGAACAAAGGGCAAAATTTGGCAGTTCTGCGGATAGCAACGGCGAAAAAAAGCTGTTACAATAAGGTTTATGTTTTGGGAAAAACAGTTGGGAGTTTTTCCCTGTATAAAGAAGGAGGTCATTTCTGATGCTATTTGAAGAAAGAAAAAGCGGCGTTCTGCTGCACCCCACTTCTTTGCCGTCTGTTTACGGCATCGGGGATTTCGGGGCAGAGGCGCGCCGTTTTGTAGATACTTTGGAGGAAGCGGGACAAAGCCTGTGGCAGATTTTGCCTTTGGTACCCATTGGCTACGGCAATTCTCCTTACCAGAGCACATCAGCTTTTGCTGGAAACATCCTGCTCATCAGCCCTGATGAACTGGTGGAAATGGGACTTTTGACAACAGAAGATTTGGGAGAAATCCCTGCTTTTGACAAAGAACGGGTGGACTATGATGCCGTAAAAGCATATAAACTGCCCCTGCTCCACAAGGCTTATGAAACATTCTGCGCAAAAGCGGACGAAGATATGCAGAGGGACTTTGCCGCTTTCTGTGAAAAACAGGACGCTTGGCTTTCTGATTTCGCCCTGTTCACCGCTTTGCAGGCACATTTCCGCGCGGAACGTGCCAAAGGTATTGACGAAGAAGAATATCTCACCTTCGCCGTTGACACCATTGATTTTCTCACAGAAGAACAGCAGAAAGATTACTTTGAATCTGCCTGCTGGAACACATGGCCTCGTACCCTGCGCAAGCGCAACGCTGCCAGCCTGAAAAAATGGACACGTCTGCTGGCAGATGCCATTGAAGAAGAAAAATTTTATCAATATCTGTTCTTCACCCAGTGGCAGGCATTGAAGGCTTATGCCAACGAAAAAGGCATCTCCATCATGGGGGACACGCCGATTTTCATGGCTTATGACAGTGCAGACGTATGGGCAAACCAGAAATTGTTCCAGCTGGACTCCATGGGCTTCCCTACCGTTGTGGCAGGAGTACCGCCTGATTATTTCTGTGCCGAAGGTCAGCTTTGGGGCAATCCCCTTTATGACTGGAAAGCCCACAAGAAAACAGGTTACCTCTGGTGGACAGAACGCATCCACAAGGCACTGGAAGATGTGGACTATCTGCGCATCGACCACTTCCGGGCTTTTGAAAGCCATTGGGAAGTAAAATTCGGTGCGGAAAACGCCATTGTTGGGAAATGGAAAAAAGGCCCCGGCATGGATTTCTTCAAGACCATTGAAAAAACTTTGGGCAAACTGCCTCTCATTGCGGAAGATTTGGGCATCATCACCGATGAAGTCCGTGCCCTCAGAGAAGAAGCAGGCTTCCCCGGCATGCGTGTATTGCAGTTTGCTTTCGGCAATGATAAAAACAATGCTTACCTGCCCCACAACTGTGACAAAAACAGTGTCATGTACTCCGGCACCCACGACAACGACACCACACGGGGCTGGTACGAAACTGCCACAGAAGCAGAAAAAGACCATTACCGCCGTTATCTGAACGTAGACGGCAGAGACGTGGCTTGGGACTTCATCCGTATGGCTTTTGCCTCTCCTGCTGTATTCGCCATTGTGCCTGTGCAGGATGTGCTGAATCTGGACGGCAGCCACCGCATGAACCGTCCCGGTATCGCCGGCGGCAACTGGGGCTTCCGTTTCGACTGGAGCCAGTGGGAAGAAGGCTATACCCATGGTCTGCGGTATCTGGCAGAACTGTTCGGCAGATGTGCGGAAAGAGAAAACAGCGACTTTTAACGACACATTATTTTTCAAATCCGCGGAAGGGCTTGGGGAACCAATGGTCAACACATTTGCTCCGCAAATGTCAGCCATAAATGGCTGCCCGCATCTCTTGCGGTGTGGGTTCCCCAACTGGAATCCGCAGTCGGAATTCACTTCCGACGAGGAAAAAGCCGGAGTTTCAAAGCTTTTGGGCTGATGGAACTCCGGCTTTATACTTCTGTCTACTCGTCAAAGGCTTGAATGAAATGAGCCTTTGACGACAGGGTATCGACTTTTCGATACCCTGCAAAGGCATTTCTTTGGGGAAATGCCTTTGCTTTTTCCCCATTTTGTGCTAAAGTAAAATGCGGATAGATATGTTTTTTGACATATATAAAAGGAGGAACAACATCTATGTGCGGCATTTGCGGCTTTACGGGACGTCTTATGACTTCCGAAGAAATACTGGAAAACATGATGAACAAAATCATCCACCGCGGTCCTGACAGCGGCGGCAAACATATTGACGACGGCGTTTCCATGGGCTTCCGCCGTTTGAGCATCATCGACTTAGAGGGCGGCACACAGCCCATCTACAACGAAAACAGAGATATGGTCATCACATTCAACGGGGAAATCTACAACCATCAGGAACTCCGTGAAGACCTCATCGCAAAAGGTCATGTCATGGGCAGCCATGCAGACACAGAAGTCCTGCTCCACGGCTACGAAGAATACGGCGAAGACCTGCTGCCCAAACTGCGGGGCATGTTCGCTTTCGTTATCTGGGACAGCAAGACAAAGACACTCTTTGGCGCAAGAGACTTTTTCGGCATCAAGCCTTTTTACTACTCCATTCAGGATGGCAACCTGGTTTACGGCTCCGAAATCAAGAGCATTCTGGAATACCCCGGTTTCAAACGGGAAGTAAACAAAGAAGCATTGGAAAACTATCTCACATTCCAGTACAGCGTCCTGCCAGAAACATTCTTCAAAGGCGTATTCAAACTGCCTCCTGCACACTGTTTCACTTTCAAAGACGGCAAAATGGACATCAAACGCTATTGGGAACCCGTTTTCGAACCTGACCATACAAAATCTTTGGAACAGTTCGTGGACGACATCGACAACGCCATGCAGGATTCCATCAAAAAGCATAAAATCAGTGACGTGGAAGTGGGTTCTTTCCTTTCCAGCGGCGTTGACAGCTCTTATGTGGCTGCGTCTTTCCATGGGGACAAGACATTCACCGTAGGTTTCGACTACGAAAAATATAACGAAATCGACTATGCGAAAGCATTGTCTGAAAAAATCAAAATCGACAACTACAACAAACTCATTTCCAAAGACGAATATTGGGATGTTATTGGAAAAGTGCAGTACCACATGGACGAGCCTCTGGCAGACCCTTCTGCCATTGCTCTGTACTTTGTCAGCCAGACAGCGGCAAAACATGTGAAAGTTTCCCTTTCCGGCGAAGGCGCTGACGAATTTTTCGGCGGCTACAACATTTATCGGGAACCTCACGACCTGCTGCCTCTGACCAGACTGCCCCGTCCCCTGCGGAAAGCCATGGGCGCTGTAGCGAAAAAACTGCCTAAGGTAAAAGGCAGAAACTACCTCATTCGCGGCAGCAAGGACTTGCAGGAACGCTTCATCGGCAACGCTTTCATGTTCCAGGAAGAAGAACGTGAAAAAATCCTGAAAGCCCCCACAGGGAAATATCATCACACCGAACTGACACGTCCTTACTATGACAAAGTGGCAAATCAGGATGATGTGACAAAAATGCAGTATATCGACATCCATTTCTGGCTCATTGGCGACATCCTGCTGAAAGCGGACAAAATGAGTATGGCACACTCTCTGGAAGTGCGTGTACCTTTCCTGGACAGAAAAGTATTCGACATTGCCAGAACCGTACCCACAGAATACAAGGTCAACAAAGAAAACACAAAATTTGCTATGCGTCAGGCGGCACATCGTTATCTGCCCGACATGGTTGCAGAAAAGAAAAAACTGGGCTTCCCCGTTCCCATCCGCATCTGGCTGAAGGAGGACGCTTATTACAACCGTGTGAAAGCTGCTTTTGAAAGCCCTGCGGCAAAAGAATTTTTCAACACAGCAGAAATCATCAAATATCTGGATGAACACCGGGCAGGCAAAGCGGACAACAGCCGTAAGATTTGGACAATCTATATGTTCTTGGTATGGCATGAACAGTTCTTTGGACAGGCGGCATAAAAGCAAATGAAAAAAGAGAATCGAAATTTTCCACAAAGAAATTTCCGATTCTCTTTTTCTATTTTGCCTGCTTTTTCTCCTCTGTCAGCAAAAACAGCAGCTCCTCCAGCACTTTTCGCTGTCTTGGCTCCAGCTCCAGAATCCGCTCCAGCAAAGGATGTTCGTGTACCTGCCGCCCCTTTCCGCTATGCCCCAAAAGCTGATCCACAGAAACCCCCAATATATCTGCCAGATTGCTCAGGTCTGCCAAAGATGGCTCATTTCTACCGGATTCATAATTGGCAATGGCCGTAGAGCCGTAATGAAGCATTTTCCCCAATGCCGTCTGGGTCAAGCCGTTTGCCTGTCGGTATTTCCGTAAGTTTTGCGCAAATGCTGTTTTCATATAATCGCCCCTTTTTATTATTAAAAAATAATATT
>OGGQ01000120.1_pt1 | contig 102706 bp, 79 predicted proteins | sample 1571191 | NCBI WGS metagenome assembly OGGQ01 (sample SAMEA2582061, study PRJEB24529) | metagenome | biome: Human gut stool | place: China | collected 2011
TACGCAGCGAAAGAACCGGCGGGCTTCAAGGGATCCCAATGAGGACCATACTCTGTCCAGACATGCGCTGCTTTATCGGCAGCCGTGAACATTAATGTTATCACATATATTTCGTGAAATAATTATTTTTGATGTTATAAATATACAGCTGATGCGTTTCTAATGATAAAACAGCAGAGTATCTCTGTCACAAAAATATATCACGAAAGGAATGATTCTATGGCAATTCGCTGGCAGCTGCGGCGGGCTCGGGAACAGAACGGGCTGACGCTCAAAGAGGCCGCAAATAAGCTGAAGATCAGCTACAGCTGTCTGGTCCGGCTGGAAAACGGTGAAAAGCACAAGATTTCTGTGGAACTGCTGCAAAAGCTTTGTATACTCTATCACGTCCCTCCTCATATTCTGCTCGGATACAGACTTCCCGATTTCTGCTACCTGTTCTGTCACACACCGCATTTCATACGTCCGTCCTCTTTTTACTCTCCCCGCAGAAACCATCTTCTCTCCTATCTCGAAGGCAGGGATTATCTGGATATCAAACGGCTGATCCAGATGTTTCACTGTCTGGATCACCGCGGAAAATATTTCATCGCCTCCATGATAGAGAATGAATTCAACCGATGTAAGAATACATCTCTGCCAAACATCTGATAGTCTATTTTCACTCTGCCCCGCATATATTTTATGAGTACATCGGCAATAAACTGGTCCGCTGCCCGGCAGCATAAAGGAGGGGGATTATGAATGAACATCCAATCATCATCAACAGGCTCTCACTGACTGGTGAGCTGTGTTACCAAAACACCACACTTCTGACCTATCAGATTGACTATCCTCAGATGAAATCTGTCCGTTATGCGCAGACAGTACCATCGATCAACCAATTCTACCAAACAGAAGCGACTGAATTCGAAAAGTACTGCCGGCTGGAACTCTATCCGGATGCGCTGAACCAGTTTCATTATTCACTGGAGCACGCGCTTACCGTAATACCATATGAGGCTATGGTAACTTATAAAGTAACCTATAACGCCAACGGAATCGTCAGCCTGTATTTCGACCGTTATCTGTTCACCGGCGGGGCTCACGGCACCACAAAACGCTATTCGGACACATGGGATCTGAAAACCGGCAGGCGGCTGAAACTAAAAGATTTTTATCCCGAAGGGACTGACTGCAAGGCGCGGCTGCTCGCTGAAATCGCTCTCCAGATATCCCGTGCGCCGGACCAGTTCTTTGAGGACTATCATAAACTTCTGCAGGAATCATTCAATGCAGCAGATTTCTACATGACTGACGAAGGTATTGTCATCTATTTTCAACAATATGATATAGCACCTTATTCCAGCGGTATCCCGCAGTTTTTGATTCCGTTCGGGCAGAAACACTCTTGAATCTGTTGCAGCCTAACCGCTCCGCTGTTATAATGGGGTAACAACCGTTAACCGCATCTGCAGAGAGGATGGTTTCTATGAAATTTATACACAGTTCCAACAAAATTTCACTTTTTGACAGCGGCCGCCGCCTTTTAGCGGAAGTGACTTTCCCTGATATTGACGACAATACAGTAGATATCAATCATACCTTTGTGGACGATTCCCTTAGAGGCCAGGGCATCGCAGGGCAGCTGATGTATGAGGCCGCAATAAAGCTACGCCGGGAGCATAAAAAGGCAGTGCTTTCCTGCTCCTATGCCTCCGCCTGGTTTCACAAGCACCGTGAAGAATTTGCAGACGTCTTAAAAGAGGACTGATAAAGAGCCGGTGCCGCACGCAGTATGACGTGCGGCACCGGCTCTTTTCATCACTTTCTGCTCTTCTTCCAGATATCATAACATCCGCCCAGCGCCATGCCGGTGCAGAGACCGAGCAGCGGGTTATTCATCGCAAAACCGGCCAGCAGCCCCAGGCACAGCCCCGCAAGCAAACCAATACACTGAATCCCCTTCATCACTTTCTCCTCCATAAATATCTATGAAACCGTTCAGGCGTTGTCACGAACCAGGCTCTTGCTCTTCCAGCGGCCTGAATAATAACGGACTACCGGGATGATACAGCCGCAGGCCCAGGATAACGGGGTTGCCAGCCAGATTCCCCAGACTCCGAACGGAATGGTTAACGTGTACGCAAATATGATTCTGCCGGCCAGTTCTGACAGGCCGGTCACCACGGTGACTCCCACATCCCCGGAACCACGGATCACATTCAGATAGCTGTTCATCACGCCGGCAATCATATATGCGATCCCTATGATAGACAGATACTGGCTCCCATAGGCGATGGAGGCGCTGTCCGTACTGGGATTTAAAAATATGGACAGAATCGGCAGTCGGAAGCAGAGCACCAGCATCGCCAGCACCACGCTGGAAGTCACCATCAAAAACAGCGTTTTGCGCAGCCCGTCACGGATCCTTTCAAAGTTGCCCGTGCCTATATTTTGTCCGGTGAAGACGGACATCGCCGCGCCTATGGAGGTGATGATCTGTATGGTTACCGAGTCGATCCGAAGCACCGTTGTGTAGGCGGCCATAACCGTCGTGCCAAAGGTATTGACCAATCCCTGCACACTCATGCCGCCCAGGGAAATCATAGAGCTCTGCAGCGCGGTGGGAACCCCCATGCGCAGCAGGATCCGAATCATCGACCGGTCACTGTGAAGGTATTTTCTGCTAAGATGCAGCTGCTCTCTATGCCTGTAAATATGTACGATGCAGATCAGAGCCGAAAACAGCTGTGCGATCACGGTCGCATACGCTACGCCGGCAACTCCCATATGAAATACCAAAACAAAGACCAGGTTTAAAGAGATATTGGTAAAGGACGCGACAATCATCGCATACAGCGGGGTTTTGGAATCCCCCACGCTCCTAAGCAACGCGCCTGACGCGTTAAATGCGGCGGAAAATACCAACATGGAGGCACAGATGCGCAGGTATTGAACCGAATCACCCAATATCTCCTCCGGCACCTGAATGAGTCGCAGGATTGACGGCGCGAATACCGTTCCGATGACGGAAACCACCACGATTAATACCTCTTCGATTTTGACCAGCGCCGCCACTGAGCGGTTCATATCTTCATAGCGTTTACTCCCCCAATACTGGGCGATGGTCACGCCCGCACCGTTGCACATGCCCATGATCACTGTGGAAAGAAAAAATATAACATTTCCGGTAGTTCCTACCGCCGCCAGCGCGTCGGAACTGATACAGCGCCCCACCACAGCCGTATCCACCAGATTGTATAGCTGCTGGAATAAGTTTCCGATCATCATCGGAATGGCAAACCGAATCAGAAGCTTCATCGGCTTTCCCTTTGTCATATCCATTACCATTTCTGATCACCGCTTTCATTATAATATCCCTTATTCAAGTCTGTTCCACCTTTCTGTCCATGTATTACAAATGTTCCTATCTGTAATGATACGGATCTATAATGCCGCAAAACGCACTATAAGCCCAATTTTGTATTATAGCATCTGTTCGAAGCGCATTCCATAGGAAATATCGACTATTTTATGTATTTAAACGACTTATTGCATTTTTTTCAAAATGTGATATTGTAGAATTATGCATGGCACAGTGAGCCAGCAATAAAGAATACGAAAGGATCCAACCATGTATTTCTGTTACAAAATTCAAACCATACCCAGGATTTCCCGGATGAACCGTACGGTAACAACCGGGGACTGGATGCTTCCCACCAGAGTACAGGACGAATACGTGATGATCATTTTAAATGTCGGACACCTTTATCTCCAGGAAAACAACCGCCAGGTATGCTTAAAGCGCGGAGATGTGGTCACGCTGCGGCCGGGTACAGTCTACCAGAGCTACCGCCCGGGCAGCTGTGATTATTATTTCATACATTTAAACGGGGAAAGCTTTGAGGAACTCGACTGCGCAGAACATGTAAGCGTACATCAAATCATCGCCCAAAATCAGACCATGGCCTTTAAATGCGATCCTTTAAACGATGAACTCTATGAAAAATCCATGCTCTTTCTCCCCAAGGAAATGCATATCCGCGATGAACAGCTGATGGAGCGCATCGGCAGCAGCATGCAGAGAGCCATACAGGCCTGTGCATCCAGGGAGCTGAACTATAAGCTGGTCTGTTCCCTGAAATTTCTGGAAATACTGTCTGAACTTTCCGCAAGCTTTGCAAAACAGGTGTTAAAGGAAGACACCGATGGGCGCAGCCGCGCGCTTCTGCATACGACGGAGCGGACACAGAAGATCATCGATCTGTTGTATCGGGAATACCCGAACAAGATTACCGGCAATTCCATCTCCAGGGAGCTGGATATGAATTTTGATTATCTGAACAGGATTTTCAAGCAGCAGATGGGGGTCACCATATTTGAATACCTGAATATTGTGAGAATCACCAAGGCACGGGAACTGATGATCGACGGCAGCCAGAAGCTTTATGAGATCGCCGCCGCCACCGGTTTCTGCGATGAATATCATTTCAGCAAGGCCTTTAAAAAGATGATCGGATGCTCCCCCAGACACTATTTAAACCGTAAAGCGGCATCCGGCCAGTAATCATAAACATGCGGCGCCGGCCGGGAAGGCTTCGCAGAAGCTCTGGCCGGGCGCCGCTATGAGAGCCGTGTTCTGGACGGCAACCGGTACGCCTGGGAGGAACAGGGACTCTTTGCCGTACCCAGTTATGTGTGCGGCCGCCGCTCTGCAAAGTCCCAAAACGGCGTCATGGTATCCGCCCGGGAACTGGAGGAATTTCTAAGCTCGCTTAGGAATTAGCCCAGCACTACAGCGCAAACTGGCTCTGATACAGGTCTGCATAGAAACCGCCCTTTTTCAGGAGTTCCTCATGTCTGCCCTGTTCGATGATCTTTCCGTCCTTCATGACCAGGATCACATCCGCTGTCTGTATGGTGGACAGGCGGTGCGCAACTATGAAGCTGGTGCGTCCTTCCATCAGTTTTAAAAAGGCCTCCTGAATCTTGAGTTCAGTTCTGGTATCGATGGAGGAGGTAGCTTCATCCAGTATCAGCATCGGGGGCAGGCAGAGCATGACTCTGGCAATGCACAGAAGCTGCTTCTGCCCCTGTGACAGGCTGCCTCCGTCCTCATTAATCCATGTATCGTAGCCGTTGGGCAGACGTTTGATAAAGCTGTGTGCGCGGGATTCCTTCGCCGCCTGCACGATCTCTTCCATGGAGGCATCCGGCCGGCCCATCGCGATATTTTCACGGATTGTGCCGGTCTTAAGCCAGGTATCCTGAAGCACCATTCCGTAACCCCTTCTTAAGCTTTCTCTGGTCATATCGGTGATATCCACGCCGCTCACGCTGATGCGGCCGCTGTCCGGATCATAAAACCGCATCAGAAGGTTGATCATCGTGGTCTTACCGCAGCCGGTGGGTCCCACAATGGCCACCCGCTGTCCCTTCTGCACATGCAGATTAAAATTCTCAATCAGCTTTTTATCGGGTACATAAGAAAAACATACGCGGTCCAGCTCCACTCTCCCGTCATATTCCTTAAGCACCACCGCATGATCCGGTTCCGGCGTCTGCGGCTGTTCGTCAATCAGTTCAAAGATGCGCGCGGCACAGGCGATGGCGTTCTGAAGCTCTGTGATCACGCCCGATATTTCATTAAACGGCTTCGTATACTGATTGGCATAGCTTAAAAAGCTGGTCAGCTTCCCGACGGTGAGAAGGCCTCCCACCACAGAAACAGCGCCAAAACCGGCCACACCGGCATAAACCAGGCTGTTCACAAACCTGGTGGCGGGATTGGTGATGGAGGAAAAAAATATTGCCTTGACAGAACAGGCACTTAGACGGTCATTGATCTCATCAAACCTCTCCAGTGACTTCTCTTCACGGCCAAAGGCCCGCACCACCTTCTGCCCGTTAATCATCTCATCAATATAAGCGGTCTGCTCCCCTCTCGTCTCGGACTGCAGGCGGAACATCGTATAGGTCCTTTTGGAAATAAACGCTGCCACAAACAGCGACACAGGAGTCAGCACAACCACCACCAGCGCTATATAAGGGTTGATGGCAAACATAAATCCCAAGGTGCCGATGATCGTCATAACACCCGTGAAAAGCTGAGTGAATCCCATAATCAGCCCGTCAGCAAACTGATCCACATCGGCGATCACTCTGCTGACGGTATCCCCATAGGAATGGCCGTCGATATATTTGAGAGGAAGAATCTCAATCTTTTGGATTGCCTCGTTACGGATATCTCTCGTAACCTGATAGGCGATCTTGTTGTTACAGATATTCATCAGCCACTGGGCAGCGGCCGTGATGCCGATCACAGCGGCAATCTTAACCAGGATCGCCCATATGGCGGCAAAATCCACCTTACCGGCCTCTGTCATACAGTCAATGGTATCGCCGATCATGATCGGCAGATACAGGGTAGCCGCCACCGTTATGACCGCGCAGACCAGGGAAACGGCCAGATACAGTTTATATCTGGCAATTCTCTGAAGCACTTTCTTGACAGCTTCCTTTTGATAAGTATTTTTCATCACGCCTCGCCTCTCTTTCCTCCGGCCATTTTGTCAGGTGCGGCCGGATCCTGTTTGGGGAACTGTGAATAATAGATTTCCTGATATACGGCGCAACCCTTTAAAAGCTCCTCATGAGTGCCGATTCCCGCCATTTCTCCGTCCTCCAGCACGATGATCTGATCTGCGTACATCAAAGAAGCGGCTCTCTGTGATACAATAAACACGGTGGGAGAACCGTTCATGTCCCGGATGGACCTGCGCAGCTTAGCATCCGTAGCGAAATCCAGTGCGGATGCGCTATCATCCAGTATGAGTATCTCCGGCTTTTTTACCACTGCCCGGGCGATGGTCAGCCTCTGCTTCTGGCCTCCGGACAGATTTTTGCCGCCTTGTTCCACAAAGGAATCCAACCCGCCTTCTTTTTTCTCCACGAATTCTCTCGACTGGGAGATGTCAAGCGCCTCCATGAGCTCCTCTTCGGAAGCCTCCTCCCTGCCCCAGCGCAGATTGTCCCGGATGCTTCCCTTAAACAGCATCGCTTTCTGCTGCACGATCCCTACCTTACTGTTTAACGCTTCCCGCGTGTAGTCCCGCACATTTCTGCCGTCCAGCAGCACTTCTCCCTTTGTCGCATCGTAGAAACGCGGAATCAGGCTCACCAGAGAGGTCTTGCCGGAACCGGTGCCGCCGATCACGCCGACAGTCTGCCCCCTCTTTACCCGAAAGCTGATATCCGTCAGAGATTCCTCACCCGCCTTCTGATAGATCAGACTGACATTTTTAAATTCCAGAACCGTATCCTGGCTGGGCGCTTCACTGGCGGCCGCGGCGGCCGTTCCTTCCGCCATGCTGCTCTTGACAGCGAAAACATCGTCTATGCGGTTTGCACAGGCTAAAGCTTTGGAAACGCTGATAATCAAATTGGCCAGTTTAATCAGCTCCACCAGAATCTGGCTCATATAATTATAAAGCGCAACCATCTGCCCCTGTGTCAGATCGCCCGCATCCACCCTGAAGCTCCCGCTCCAGAGTAAAAAGATAACCGCTCCGTTTATGATACAATAGGTGAGCGGATTCATGAGCCCGGAAATCCGGCCCACAAACCGCTGCATACGGCTTAAGCTCTCGTTGGCCTGAAGGAACTTTTCTTCTTCCTCATCCTGCTGGTTAAACGCCCGGATCACTCTCGCGCCGGTCAGGTTCTCTCTAGTGATGCCCAGGATCCGGTCCAGCCCGGCCTGGACCTTCTTATAGAGCGGATTCGTCAGATACATGATCCCAAATACCACAACCGCCAGTATCGGTATGACTATGGCGAAGATCACAGCTTCTTTTACATCTATGGTAAAGGCCATAATCATGGAACCAAACACGATGAAGGGCGAACGCAGAAACAGCCTTAGCACCAGGTTCACACCGTTTTGCACCTGATTGATATCGCTGGTCATCCTGGTAATCAGCGTGGATGTGCCCAGAGTATCCATCTCCGTAAAAGAGAGGCTTTGTATATGGGAAAACAGATGATGCCGGAGGGCGGCAGCGCTTCCCACCGCAGCCTTCGCAGCGAAATACTGCGCGGTAATGGAGCAGGCCAGGCCGATTATAGCCAGACCCACCAGCAGCAGACTCATCTTCACAATATACGGGGTGTCGCCGCCGTCTATGCCGCGGTCGATGATGACCGTCACTACCAGGGGCACGAACAGCTCAAACAATGCTTCCAGCATTTTAAATGCCGGCGCCAGCGCGCTCTCCTTCTTGTAGGACTTCAGATACATCCATATTCTCTTCATAAAATTACCTGTCTTTCCTTCTGTAATCAATTGCACAGCGTTCCTATTATATCATCACTTTATCCATATTAATATTACTAAATTGATATATTTACCATATTGGTTTAATATAGTGGTAACAGTGTTGCCACAGAACGGAGGAAATTATGGAACTGAAACACCTAAGAAATTTTGTAGTCATCGCCAATGAAGGAAATATTTCGGGCGCCGCCCGCAGGCTGCATATGGCACAGCCTCCTCTCTCCACACAGATGCACCAGCTGGAAAAAGAACTGGGCTGTACGCTGTTTGAACGCGGGGCCCGTTCCATCACGCTGACGGAGGAAGGCAGGCTGCTCTACAGCCGCGCCAAGGCAATTCTTAATATCACGGATCTGATCGGCGAAGAGATTCATGATATCAAAAAATCCGCCTACCGCTTAAGGATCGGCGTCATTTCCTCCGCCAGTATGTTCCTTCCTCAAAGATTATTGCCGGATTTTCACCGGCAATTCCCGGACACCTTCTTTGATCTTCATGAAGGAAATACCTATCAGCTGATGGAACTTTTGCGTTCCGGCGTCATTGAACTGGCAATCGTCCGCACGCCGTTTGACCGCGAACAGTTTCACTGTCTCATGCTGGAGGAGGAAGGCATGTACGCCGTGGGAAAAGCTGCCTTTTTTGAACCGGCCGGCCCTGCGGATGCCATACGCCTGGAGGCGCTGGCCCATAAGCCTCTGATCCTTTACAGGCGCTGGGAACAGGTGGTGGAAAACCTTTTTTACCAAATTGGCACGGTGCCGAACTACCTGTGCAAAAATGACGATGCCCGCACAACGCTGTACTGGGCGGAGTGCGGCTACGGCATAGGCATAGTGCCCGCCTCCATCCTCCCGCGGGCCGAAGGAAAGGATCTTGTACGGCTCCGGATACTGGATCAGCAGCTGTCCACCAGCATCACCGTGATCTGCCTTAAAAATGTGCGGTTAAGCCCGATCGCAGAGAGCTTTCTGGAATATTGCAGACGCAAAAACACCGGCAGCAGTGTCTAACTGCCGTCGGTGTTCTAATGTCTATTTTTATTTTCTCCTGTTTTCCTGACTTGCGCCATTTCTGATTATGTATTATACTATTGAAAAGCATAAAATATAATAATATTATCATATGTGATCTATATCATATTTTTATATCAAGCCTAATTTTCAATAAGAATACAAATTAGAAATGAGGAGAACGATGTCCGCCAATTTTGAATACTATAAAGTCTTTTATTACGTTGCGAAATACCGGAGCTTTACTCAGGCCGCCGGCATACTGATGTCCAGCCAGCCTTCCATATCACGGACCATGAAGATCCTGGAGGATGAGCTGGGCTGTACCCTGTTTACGCGCACTCAGAAAGGCGTTGTACTGACAGCGGAAGGCCAGCAGCTCTATACCCATATCAGCCGTGCCTGCGAAGAGATCTTCGCAGGTGAAAAGCTGTTGGAAAGCACTATGGAGCGCAGGAGCGGCGTGGTGCGCATCGGCGCCAGCGAAACTGCGCTGCACGGATTTCTTCTAAAAAAACTGGAAAGCTTCCATAACGTTTATCCAGGCATTAAGCTCAAGGTGCAGAACAGCTCCACACCGGGAGCGATCGAGGATCTGAAGGAGGAGCGCGTGGATTTTGCCGTGGTCACCACACCTACAGGCGCGTCCCGCCCGCTGGTGGAGACGCACCTGTGCCCCTTCCAGAATATTCTGATCGGAGGCCATCAGTTTGAATCTCTGAAGGGAAAGGTCCTCCGCCTGGAGGATCTGAAAAACTATCCTCTGATCTGCCTGGCTAAGGGTACCAAAACCTACGCATTTTATGAGGAACTCTTTCTCTCCCACAAAGTCAGTTTAACTCCCGACATCGAGGTAGCAACAGCAGATCTCGTGCTGCCGATGGTAACTCACAATCTGGGCATCGGGCTGATTCCGGAAGGGCTTGCACGGCAGGCGCTGGAAAATGGGGAGGTATTTGCCATCCGTCTGGCGGAAACGATACCTCCCCGCAGCATCTGCATGGTGGAAAACAGCGAAAAGCCGTTGAGCATCACCGCTGCGCTTTTAAAAAACGCTATTCTTTCTCCATCAGAATTTCCATGATGTTATTTCTGTTGATCACAAATACTGCCGCCGCACTGCCCACCAGATAACAGACGAGAAAGCGGAGGGCGCTTTCCAGCACCAAAGATACCGTAAATCCCGCAGGATGAAGTCCCGCCGCAATCAGAATCAGGGCGGCCGCACAGCCGGCCAGAATGCCGGCAAAAGCCTGCAGAATCTGTTCAGCCAATATCATCGCAGAGGTATACAGCCGTCCGTTTCCCATGCTCCGGTACAGAGCAAGCTCCGCTTTCCTGGTGCGCACAGTCAGATAGGACACCACAAATCCCACGGCCAGCACCAGCACAATGAGCGCCGGATACAGCGTATTCATAAAAGTAATCTGATCGTTCAGGCTGGAAATGGTATCCGTAAGCGCCGTATCGTTGATCACGAGGGAAACTCTGGCACTGCCTGCCACCCCCACCGGTGTAACCCCCATCTGCTCCATTTCATCCCTGAATTCAGCCAGCTGCCCTGTCTGCTTCAAGTCATAATTGGCCGTCATCTCATAGCCCGCATCCGGAACATAGCCGGCTGGCGTCAGCAGATTGGTCACATATGGCACATAGATGCTGTCCCTGCCCTTAAGCGGCAGAAAGGTCCCGGCGATCTTAACATCCAAGACGCTGGAAAAGTAATAGTCAGAGAGCAGGATCGTTTCTATGCAGATGCTGTCCCCGATTTTAAGCCCATATGTATTTAAAAAGTTTTCTGTCACCAGACATTCGGTATGTTCTGCGGCAAATTCCTGAAGCTTTTCGGCCGCCTCATACATCTTACTGCGGTTCCCGGTACTGGCATTCCTTTGCTCAATAAGCTCCGCCGGAACCGTGATTCCAAAATTCACAGGCTCTCCATCCTCACCGTAACTTACTTCCGGTAACAGGTTATTAAAAAACTCCGGAGCGCGCGCCATATCCTCGGTAAAGTATATCTTATCCGACCATTTACGCACATCTGCCCTCCTGCGCTCCTGCGCATACGGGCTCATTCTATAGAATGCCTCCGCCACATCTATTCTTTCTGCATCCGTTATCTCATCGGACTTTCCAACATAATCGTAATACAGGCTGCCCGTTTTATAGGTGGCTAAGATAAAGGGCGATTCATCCATATAGGACTTAAGAAACTCCGGCAGAAACATCATCGAATAGCCGGTGCCGCCGTTTGTCGCAAAATAAGCGGTCACCGGCACATCCTCATATACCGAATCCAAGCGTGATTGGCTGGAAGCAAGAAATCCCGCATAAACCGCCAGAAATAATGTGATGACCATGGCAATCAAAGCGGCCAGCATACAATGGCGTTTATCCCTGACCATTGAACGCACAATCTGTTTAAAAAAGAATCCCGCCCGCAGACTCTTTTTCCCGCTCAGCGCGGCATACTCTGAAGACTGTTTAAGCACGGCGGCAGCATTGGGCAGTTCTTCCGGATGGGGTACGGCCGCCGGTGCGGCATTCATCTTAGGGGCGGACGGTTTCTTTTTTTTATTTTCAAACCAGCCGCCGGATGCCTCCTGTCTGCGTATGAAAAGAGCCGCCAGGACGCCGCCGATCACAAGTGCTGCAGCCAGGATCAGAGCTGCCGAGACTGCCGGGATATATCCCGCGATATGAATCTGTTCCGTCAGGGTGCGCTGTTTACCTATCGCCTGGATGCTGTAGCGCAGATCCTGGCTGTGACGGGCCACAGCTTCGGCGTATGCCTGTCTTGCGAGTTTTTCCGACAGCCACGCACCCAGTCCGCCTCCAAACAGACAGCCTGTAAAAGCAGTTATCCCCGTACACCCCACCAGATATCGCCAGGTTTTCTTCCTTCCGCTGCCTAAGGACAGCATGATCTTCATAGTTTCCTGCTGTTTACCGACGGATATACCGCCAAACAGCGCCAGAACCGCAAGGCCGCACAGCACGCAGACCGCGGTCAGAATCCAGGCGGAACGCTGCAGGGCAAGAATTGGAGCTGCCGCCTGGGCATATCCCTGATCAAATACGCTAAGCTTATATTTTTCCGGCAGCCTTCCGGTATTCTCAGCCTGATATTCCCTGGCAGTCCGGTTATCCAGCCTCACCGTGCCCCTATAATAATGGATGCCCGTATCCGGCAGCGGACACAAAGGCGTTCTGGGAATATAGACACAGGTCTCCACATCGGACCGGTATGACTGATAAATTCCCACAATCGTATATTCTTCCGGCTTTCCTGCTTCTCTCAGACAGCCGTCGTAGAAAAACAGAGGGTCTTCGGAAGGGATGAGGTCCATAGTCAGTGTATCGCCGACTTCCAGCTTCAGCACGCCGGCCACATTCGTACTCACAATACAGACGTTTCCTTCTTCACCGTATTCTTCCGGCGTAAACATCCTGCCGCTCTTTATCGTCTTCTCTCCCAGATAAAAACCCGGATAGAGGGAAAGATTGTCCGCAGCTGCCACCGGCAGAGAGCGGTTAGCGTTCTCATAGAAACGCACGACCTGCTGCCAGTACGGCCAGGATGGAAGCGTAGTGATATCCTCAGTATCCGTCACATCCATGATGTAGGATGCCTCCGTCACATCCATACGGTCCGCAAATTCGACTTCCATAGGCTGAAAATAATAGCTTCCGCTGATCCTTTTCATCTGGCCGTGCGCAAGATAGATATGCCCCTGTTCATATCTAAACCCGCCGGACAGGTCCGCATCCGCGGGCAATATATCGAAATTAATCTCTTTTTTATCGTCATAATAGTAGACACTTCTTACCAGTGTTGCGCGGACATTCTCTCCGTCCACATACATGACTTTGAAACGGATTACGCTGCGCTCCAGATAAGGCATGGAGAAGTTAATATTCGGCTTCAGCCCTTCTATGCCGGCCAGTCCCGTTGAAATACCCGCATATCCTTTCACTGTGTCATACTCAAGGAGACTGTTTAAATCCAGGTCTTTTATGTGATCCGCCGTTTTCTCATCAAAGGAGGTCTCATCCGGATAAGCTCCGCCCACATATTCAAACATTCCCACTGTGGTAAAAATCTGATCCGCCTTTTTAAGAAGCTCGCTGCTTCCCTGCAGGAGACCCAGACCCAGAGTCAGAAAACAGGTGGTGAGTGTGATCAGCAGGATGAACAGAACTGTCTTTCCGGGAGTCCTTACCGTATATTTGACGCAATTTTTTCCGACCATACGATTCTCTCCCTATTGTCCATTTCCGTCTAAGTTTTCACCGGCAAGGCAGCCATCCTGCATCCGGATTACCACATCTGCCTTCCCCGCTATATCCGGATCATGAGTCACCACAATTACACAGTATCCGCGCTTATGACAAAGATCAAACAGCAGATCGATCACACGGTCAGAATTCTCCACATCCAAATTGCCGGTGGGTTCATCCGCGAAAATTATTTTAACATCCGCAGCCAGCGCTCTAGCAATAGCCACTCTCTGACGCTCTCCGCCGGAAAGCATGGCCGGATATCTGCGGTAAACCACATCGGTCAGCCCCACTGCTGAAATCATCTCCTTCGCACGTTCCTTCGCCTGCTGTCCGCCGATTCCCCGCAATTGTAGAGGATACATCACATTCTCCAACACATTCAGCATCGGAAACAAATTAAAGGTCTGGTAAATGACCGCCACCTCATCACGGCGGTAGCGGTCCCTGTCCATGTCTTTCGTGCTCCTGCCATTATAATAAACCTGTCCCTCCCCAGGCAGGGCCAGGCCCGCCATCAGGGACAGGAGTGTGGTTTTCCCACTCCCGCTTTTACCTACTATGGCATATACCTTTCCCCGTTCAAACTCATAATTCACATTTCTTACCGCTTCCACTGACTGGTATTTGTTTTTATACCGGTAAGTTACGCCCACAAGCTCCAAAATCGACATACTCTTCCCCTCCTCCTGCCTGCCTTATAATCCGCGTTCTGCAAGTCCACAAAGTATTTTCATTATTTTATCATATATGCATCCATATTGATATGACAAATTGTATTCTCATTCTCCGCTTTTCAGGCATACCAATTAATGGTATATTATAGCTAAGGAGGACACAGAATGAAACATCCGGACATCCTTAATAAGATCGAAACTCTGCGATGTGAAAGAGGCTGGAGTATATACCGCTTAAGCAAGGAAAGCGGAGTCCCTGCTTCCACCATATATAATCTCTCCCGATGCAAGACGGAGCCCCGGCTGCAGACGCTGGAAGCTCTCTGCACCGCTTTCGGTGTCCGTCTGTCAGATTTTATTGCAGAGACATCGGCCAACACTGAACTTTCCGCCAAGCAGCAGCTCTGTCTCAAATACTTTGACGCATTAGACAGCGCTAAACAGGAAAAACTGCTGGCCTATATGGAGGGGCTCACCTGGAGTACTTACCAGTAATAGACATAGTCCTGCATTTCTTTCTGAAAACCGGCTTTTTTTAAAGCTTCCGCAGCGTCGGAGGGATACTCTTTCACCGTCAGCCTTTTGGCACCGGCATAGATCCGGCCGCACCTAAAGTCATGTACAAATGCCTCCATCGCCCGGTCAAGCAATGCCCCGTCAAAGACGCGCAGCACCCGGCCCTGGCGCTCCATCACGGCGATCACCTCTCCGCCGGCCAGCGCCGCCGCGGTCCCGGCCACATTCAGGAAACTGCGGCCGGCCCGGTGGGGCAGCGATTTTCCCCATACCTGGGCAGGGTCGGACGCCGTCAGCCAAATGATCTCTTCCTTCTCATCGCGTTCCAGAGCGGCGGTCACTCCTGCAAAATCCTTGTCTCTGATAAACTGTGCTCCGGACATCCCTTCAATATAGTATCCGCGGCGGGCCCTTCCTGTATATTCCCAGACACGAAGTGTTTCCAGAGCTTCCTGCCACGGCAGGTCCTGCTGTATGGCAGTTTCCCGGCAGAGGATCACCGCCCTGTCAAAGGCACGGTCCAGCAGCTGATCCATGGACTGTCTTCCAAGGGGCCTGACCACATCCCACCTTCCCGCATTCATGGCTTTTACGCGGGCGCTCACCCTTTGTTTGGCCGGGGACTTTTTCATTGCGTCCTGTTTGAGCCACTGCCTCACCGGCTGAAAACTGTCGGCACAGACCAGACCCTTTTTGGCAAGCTCCATCAGTATATCGAAAGGAGATCGTTCCTTCGCAACGCCGGCGAGGGACTGCAAAAAGCTGGCTCCCCGCTTAACAAGAGCCCGGTAAACCGCTCTCTCCTCTTCATCCGCCAGTTCCTCTGAACGGTCAAACTCAGCATCCCAGTCAAGCTCCTCAAAGGTATGAAATTCCAGGTTTCCGTCCCGGCCCATCCGCCAGAAAAACTCACCGCAGGATAGAAGCTCATCCAGCACAGCCCCTCTGTAATCGCGCACGCGCGCGGGAAATAATACGGTCTCCCACAGCGCAGCCGGACAGGCGCTTCCGCTGAACATCTGAAGCGTTTTTTTGAGCTGTTCTCTGGGGGAAGCCGCCGTCCTGACGCGGCCGGCCATGAGTGCGGCATATCGTCTTCCCGGCAGAGTGCTCACCTGCCTGCGCCTGTTCTGAATGGTTCTCTGGCGCGCGCGTCCATAGAGCTCCGCGTGATAATATACGCCGTCCTGCTCCACCGCCGCACTCATCCGGCACAGCTCCATAAGCAGCGTCTCCGCCTCTTCTTCTGTAACAGCATAGCGCTGGGAAGCCTCCTTTGCCGTATGAGGACCGCGGTAACGCAGCATACGTCTTAGGATATGCAGACAGGCCTCTCTGTCCCTATCCTCCAGCGCTCTTAAGTATTCCTCCTGCTGCTCCATCGCGATCCAGAGACCCGGCTCGATATAGGCCGCCCTTCCCCTGCGGGTCAGCTCTTCCAGCCATTCAATCGGCACCTCCAGTTCTCCTGCGGTCAGATCGCCCTCAGCCATGAGCAGGGAATGCAGCTGCCTCTCATCCTCCGGCAGCCGCTTTCTCTCCGAAACGGTGGCCAGATCCTCCGCTTCGGGACGGATCATGACGGCATTTTCCAGATCTTTTGCGGATGTCTCGATCACCGAGGGCAGCGTGGGGCTGTATTCGTACATCTGAGCCGCTTCCACCTGCCACTGCAGGGGCAGGGACATCGGTGAGGGGATCTCCACATGGACTTCATGCACTGTGATCATTCCTGAACGGATGCCGTTTAAAACATATTCCAGCCCGGCGATGTCCCATTGGTCTTCCACACATTCGCGCCTGGTCTCCCGGACAAGCGGATGACTGTTCTTGGCAATGATTCCGTCCAGCATATCCGCGCTGCGGATCCGCTGCAGCCACAGGGGCTGCCTGCCATTTCTCCTCATCCCCATCATCAGCGCTCTGGCTGCGTTGTAGCGGAAGGTGATATTAAACAGAGAGGTCTGAGGCAGGATCGCTTCCAGAACCGGCCTGGCGTTTTCCGGAGAAAGCTCATAGAGCAGCCCCTCCGGCAGTTCGTCCTCCCCGTAAGGGTATAGAAGAAGGCCGTTTTCCTCATCCACGCATCCCACGTTCAGCCCGGTTTTCCGGCAGGCTGCCTGCTGCAAAAGCAGCGCCAGAGGCGCGTTTATCTGTCTGCCGAACAGCGAATGGACCATCATCTGATGGCTGCCCGTATGGTCACAGAAATGTTCCACCACGATCGTGCGGTCATCCGGCAGCACATCCGTGGCCTCCATCTGCCGTTCCAGAAATCCGGCTGTGGCTTTTGACGCGTTTTCATCCAGCCCCAGCTCTTGAAGCGCTTCCCTAAGCCTTCCCTCTTCTCCCGCCGCGGACAGCTCCCGGATAATTCTGCCGAAAGCCAGACTGGTCTTTAACGGACGCCCTTTTATCTCCCCTTTCCAGAAGGGCACTCTTGCCCGCTCCGGGGAGGTGGGCTCCACGATCACCTCGTCTTTTTTTATCTCCGCGATCTTCCAGCCAAAAGTGCCTAAAAGAAAGGCATCTCCCTTTCTGGATTCATAGACAAATTCCTCATCCAGCTCCCCCAGCTTGACTCCGCCGGCTGTTTTGACGGCGTAGAGCCCCTTATCGGGGATCGTGCCTCCTGCCGAAACCGCAAGCATCCGGCTGTAGGGATCTCCCTCCACCCGGCCGTGAATCCGGTCATACAGCACTCTGGGGCGCACCGGTATATCCCGTTCGTGTTCATAATCGCCGGCTAACATGACCAGAACGGACTCCACATCCTGTCTGGTCACACCGGCAAAGGGATAGGCCCTGGGAAGGATCTCCATAACCTCATCCACCGAATATCCCGGTCCCACAGCCATAGATACCAGATGCTGGGACAGTATGTCCAGACACTGCATCGGCGGGTGGGCGTACTCCACGCCGCCCTCAAGGGCTGTCCTGGCAGTCATGCCGCAGAACAGGCTCTCCGGAGCAGTCCGGGGGAACATGTACATCACGCTGATCCGGCCCGGATTATGGCCAGCCCGGCCCAGCCTCTGCATCGTGCTGGAGATCGTAAACGGGCATCCGACCTGAAACACCTGATCCACCGCTCCCACATCGATGCCCAGCTCCATGGAGGAGGTTGCACAGAGAAGGCGCAGCCTCCCGCTCCTTAGATCCTCTTCCACCGACAGCCGCTGCTCTTTGGCGATGCTGCCGTGATGGGTCCTGGCAAATTCTTCCCCCGCCGCCTGATTTACGTAATAGGCCAGCTTTTCCGCATTGCGCCGTCCTTCCACAAAAGCGATGACGCAGCGGCTGCCCTGGCAGCGGCGGTATACATCCAGGCCCAGGTTCTCCCATACCGCTTCTTTGCGCGTATTCCCGCTCTCATCCGCAAACGGGCCGGTCACTGTGATCCTGATCTCCTTCCCCATCTTCGGCGCGATCACCGTCACAGGATCCGGTGCCAGATAGGCAGCTGCCACATCCAGGGGTTCAATGGTGGCCGACAGCCCGATTCTCTGGAGGTTACGGCCGCACAGCCTGTCCAGGCGCGCCAGAGACAGCATCAGATGCGCCCCTCTTTTGGTATCAATCATCGCATGCAGTTCGTCCAGTATCACAGCCTTTGCTGTGGAAAGAAGCTTCTGCCCCCGCTGTCCGGTCAGAAGCAAAAACAGGGATTCCGGTGTGGTAAGCAGGATATGGGGCGGATGGCGCAGCATCTTCTCACGCTCGCTCTGGGTCGTATCCCCCGTGCGCAGGGCCACCTCAATCGGATAGCTCTCCCCTGCCTCTTCTAACGCCGCCAGGCCGGAAAGGGGCCGCTTCAGATTTTCCCGGATATCCCCAGCCAGGGATTTCAGCGGCGATATATAGATCACCTGCAGTTCCTGCCCCAGTTCACCCGCCCTGGCCTGCTGCTTTAACCGGTCGATGAACACCAGAAAGGCGGACAGGGTCTTGCCCGTGCCGGTAGGGGCGCTGACCAGCGTGTGCTCTCCCCTGGCGATGGCCGGCCAGGCCTGCTCCTGCACCTTCGTGGGCCCGCCAAAGGTCTCTTCAAACCAGCCTGCGGTAATATGTGACAGCCCCCACCGTCCCTCTAAGGCTTCATTATCATAATCGGATTTCATAGTAAACGGCTCCTTATATATTTCTTTCATATATTTTAGCATACAACCGCAGCGAGACCAACTCCTAACTTTCTGCCAGTTTCTCTCTAACCAGCCGGATAAACAGCTCCATAGCCGGACTGATCCATTTATTTTTATGGCGGCTTATGGCAGCCGATATCCGTTCATTCTCCAGCTGTGCCGGCAATTCCTGCAAAAGCCCGCTGTCCAGTTCCTGCTCAACCGCGAATCGCGGCAAATACGCGATACCCAGATTGCTGGCCACACTCCTTTTCGCCGCTTCGACACTCCAGATCTCCATAAAACCTTCCATCTGTATGTTTTTCTGCTTCAGATACCGTTCAAATATATTCCTGTATATGCTGCCTGGATCATTGCTGATCAGGCACACCTTCTTTTTCTGATTTTTCTCTATAAAATTCCGTTCCCCATCCTCTAGCAGAGGGGAGGATACAAGAGAGAGAGGATAAGCGGCAAGCCGCTCTGTAATCATCGGGGCAGGGCAGCTGCCGATATCATAGTGAATGCCGATATCCGTACTTCCGCTGACAATGCTGTTTCTGATCTCATAGCAGTTAAGAGTCTGCAGGGACAGTCTGACATTTGGGGCCTGCAGACGAAATTCCTGTAAAACAGGTTGCATTTTGTATATTAATAAAGTTTCCGGGACAGCGATATTTATCGTTCCGCTCATTTCATCGGCGGTCTTTCCGGCATCCATAAGCTGTTCCACTGCCTGAAGCGCGGCATCAATATATGGCAGAAGCTCTTTTCCCGCCTGGGTAAGCGCCATTTTTCTCCCTACTTTTTCAAATAGCTGCACTGACAGCTCCTGTTCCAGCTGCCGGATCTGAAAAGTTATTGTGGATTGAGTATAGTTAAGCCTACGGGCGGCATTTTGGAAACTCCCCGTTTCCAGTATTGTTTTCACCGTATACAGATATTTTATTTCCACTTTTTTCTTCACCTCATACCATTCAATTTTATTAAATTATATTTTTTGATATATCAATTTGATTGAATGTTATTCTAATGATACTATAAAGAAAAACAATCAACTTGTCAAGAACAGCTAAACTGTGGGAAAGGACAGATTGCCATGTTAGAAATAAAGAAATTCGAACGGGAAGATCAGGATGAGATTATTAAACTGGTGCTTCATTGTCAAAATGATGGAAGCAGACCGTTTGTCAGCATTCTCAACCAGCCGGAGCTGCTCTGTATTCAGGAAAAATATCTGGATCCAGGCGGCTGTTTCTGGACAGCCAGGGATGGAAAGCGAATCGCCGGCAGCATTGGGTTAATGAACTGCGGCAACGGCATCGGGGTGTTGAAAAAATTCTTTGTATATGAAGAATACCGCGGAAATCCACATCATCTGGGCCAAAAGCTGTATAAAGAGCTGCTCAGGTTCGCGCGGGATCACCATTTTAAGGTCATTGTGCTCGATACTCCTAAGAATACGGACCGTGCTCATAAGTTTTATGATAAAGCCGGTTTTATAAAGGTAAATGAAAGCGATCTTCCGATAAAATACGATTATCCGTATAAAGACAGCGATTTTTATCTTTTAAAGCTTTCATAATGGGGCTGCCACACCTATGACTTTTCAATCACTGGTGCGACAGCCCCATTCTATATCCATGCAGTTAATTGCAGACAAACAGTTCCTTCAGCTCCTGGCCGCATTTACCAAGCCTTACGCCGCCCTCCGCCGTTACGCAGTACACATCCAGGCAGCAGTACGGATCCTTGTTCTCCGGCTTCACATTCGGTCCCACCGCCAGAACCATTCCTTCCTTAAGGGGCACCTCCCACCATCCGGGCACCGCCATCGGATATTCCGCCCATGCATTGCCCACGCCATAGAGCCAGTTGCTCTGATCCGCCAGAAAACCGGCCGGTTCCAGTACCGCAGCATTTACCTGATCCATGATCTCCCTGATTGTGGCGCCCGGCTTTAGCAAAGCTGCAGCCGACTGCTGCGCCTTTACCGCAGTCATCCAGCATTCCTTTGCCTCATCGGACGCCGTCCCCAGCACATAGCATCTTCCGAGAGAGACCTGCCAGCCATTGTTCATGGAGGCGTTTACCTTTATATTGATCCGGTCTCCCATATCCATCACGTATCCGGGATAAAGCAGCGGCTCGTTTACTGACATTCCGGTATCCGGCGCAGATATCATTTTCACATCCAGACACTGACTGCTGTAGTCCCAGCCGCTCGCACCGCGCTCCAGCATCTTCTTGCGGATCGCATAAACCGCATCTCTTTCCGTCACATTTGGCCTAAGCACCGTGCCCATTGCGGCAAAAACATGGTCCAAATCCCGGCAGTCCTTACGGATTAACGCGATCTCTTCCTCTGTTTTCATCGCCTTAAGCATATGAACTGCACGGCTCACATCCACAAACTCCGTATCCGGCGCATATTTTATGATAAACTCCCGCACGGAAAGCAGCAGTTTGCTGCCGTTTACCAGCCCCAGCCTCGAATTTTTTTCCAGCATAGCCCTGAAATAGTCCCCATAGTATCCCGTACAGTTTATGTAATAGGGCGTATCCGCCTCCCCCGGCAGAGCGTGCGGCAGATACGGATCCTCCGCCCCTGCCTCTATCAGCTGCGGAGTGGAGATGCTCAATATCTTCTCTCCTCCTGCCACCGCTAAAAGCGCGGTATCCATATAGCTGACCTGCGCGGACTTTACCGTCTGTCCGGTCAGCCACTGGTCATAGCCCTCTTTTAAGGGCCGCAGGAATAAGATTCCCGCTAAATTCATCTCTTTCATCAGTTCCTGCAGTCTATTCAGACGCACCTTCATATACTCTGTGTTTTCCATATATTAACATCCTTTCCTTGTCACCGGCCCGTTCTTTGTGCTGCCGGCTGCGCCTCTCTCAGTCCAGATCAATCTCCGTCAGTCCCAGAGGATACTTCACCAGGGACTTGCCGCCTTCCGGGGTCACCACATAGGTATTCAGTTCCCAGGCCTCTTCCCAGACGCCTCCGCCAAGCCATGGCATGAAGCGGTTGCTGATCGGGTGACAGTGAAGCACCGCCCCGTCCGTCAGCGGCCAGTCATAGGAAATATCATTTACACCGAACTGCTCCCCATAGGTTGCGGTGGAAAGCCCATGCATCCAGCACATCCGCTTCAGATTATGCCCTTTCAGCGTCACATAGCTCCTGGTGTCCGCCACAATCCGACGCAGCGTATTTCCCGGTTTCATCCTGGCCGCCGCATATTCGTTGACCTCCACTGCAAAGCGGATCGCCTGTTTATATTCCTCCGCAGCCTTGCCCAGGATAAATACGCGCCCCATGGCCGTACAGTGTCCGCCATAGCTGTTGCTTTCATACAGCGCAAAGAAACGGTCTCCCTCCCGTATAATCACATCATCTGAGTATGGATCAAAAGGCGGCGCGATTTCCATCTGATTGCCCAGATTGATCAGCATGCAGTGCAGGAAACCGCTGGCCCCCATGCTCACGATCTGGTCGCGCACCTCCGTGCGGATCTCTTTCAGATGCCTGCCCGGACGCAGCATATGCTCCAGGGCTTCCATCATCTGGCTCTGGGCAGCGCCCGCCATACGGATGCATGCCAGCTCCTCTTCACTCTTTCTGGTCTTTTGAGAATCCACCTCCATGGTCAGATCTATATATTCAAGCTCCGGCTGCTGCTTTTTAAGCGCTTCTTGAAGCGCCCAGGTCATAAAGCCCGGATTGATGATGCCAAGCTTCTTTCCTCCAAACGATGCGATCAGCTTTGCAATCCCGTCCTCGGAAACCGGATGGATGAAGCGTACGCCATCAGCGGAAGGCGTAAATGCCTTTTGATGGACATACCGCTTAAAATCCACGGCATCCGTATTGTCCTCATAGCCGCTTTCGTCGATTTCATCCAGCAATACGCCGATGATATCCCCGTCGGACGGAACAATCACATACTCCAGAAATTCCTTGCCGGTCAGCCAATGGTCATAGGATTCTTTCGTGCAGTCCAATATCATCAGCACATCCGCTCCCTTTTTTACCATTTCAGAGCGGACCAGCGCGGCCCTCCTGGCATATTCCTCCTTCGAATACATCTCGACCTGCTCATAGCGGTCTCTCATTTTCTTACCCTTCAATATCATTTTTTTCCTCCTCTTCCAGACTGTCTGTCTCAGCACAGCATGTATCCTGTCCGGTTACGCTTTTCATGTATTCCGTAGGCGTCATGCCGTAAAATTCTTTAAACACTCTGATAAAATAGCGGCTGTCCCCATAACCGGATCCGGCAGCAATCTCTTTGAGCCTGCCGCCCCTGGTGCGCAGCAGAAAAGCCGCCCTCTCCATGCGCAGTCCGGTCAGATATTTCATCAGGGTGGTATGTTCCTGCCGGTGAAACAACGAGCTCAAATAATTCGGAGTCACATTCAGAAGCTCCGCCACCTGTGCAGCGCCGATATCTTCTGTATAGTGTGCCTGTATATACGCCTTCGCTGCATTGATCAGCTCACCGCGCCCGCTGCATTCCTTCCGCTTATTGGATGCCAGCATATCAAAAGCCTGCTGTTCCAACCGCTTAAGCATATTCTCTGTACTATCCCCTCCCGCCCCCATAAGGCTTAGGTATTTCTGCAGGACACCGTCCTTTTCCTCATTCAGAGATATACTGTTTATGAGGGTGCGAAGTTCCTTTAAATGCTGCATAAATATCTGATAATCGCCGGATTTAAATCCGGCCATAAGGCTTTCTGCACGCCGGCACACGGACGCCTCTGCCTCACTCAAACCGCTGCACCGTTTTTCCAAAGTCTCTTCTGTATAAAATCTTCCGATCCCAGCAAGCAGACGGCAGTAAAACAGGTTTTCCAGATTCTTCAGGCTGCTGACCAGTTCCTTCTGCGACTGTTTGCCCGACAGCCCCACCGCGCTGATCACCAGCTTTTCATCGGATATCCTGCGGATGCCCCGTTCGATGGCCTGATACAGCCCTTCGCGGATCAGTTCCCGCTGGTTTCCGATCTGTTTCGAAAGCTTAACCGCGGCCACCAGCCCTCCCTTCGGTGAAATAAACATCGTGCTGCTGGTACCGCTCGTATGAATTCCATCCAGACAGTGTTTCATCCTCTCAAGAAGCATACTGTGATATCCAAGCTGCTCGGCGGCATTCTGCGCGCTGTCGTACTGAAATGCCACGGCCATATATTCCCAGCCGTCTTCTTCTGTCACCTCATCCACGCCTCTGTCATGCTCCGCTTTGTCGGTCAGTTCCAGAAGCGCATTGCGGAACTTCAGACAGTTTTTCTGTATCCGTTCCCTCACCGCCTCCTCCGCCATCATCACTTTCTCCCGCAGCATCTGCGGATTCACAGGCTTTAACAGATAATCCAGCACGCCTAGGCCGATCGCTTCCCTGGCATAGGCGAATTCCGAAAAGCCGCTGACAACGATCCATACCGTATCCGGACAGGACTGTCTCGCCAGACGAATCCCGTCCAGCCCGTTTAAACCAGGCATCTTGATGTCCACAAAGACGAGATCCGGCCTGGCAGATTCCGTCATCCTGGCCATTTCCTGCCCGTTTCCCGCTTCCCCCACTATCTCCAGCGGCAGATCCAGTTCTTTCAGCATGCTGATCAGCGTCACCCTTGCCCAATATTCATCATCTGCCACCGCAATTCTCATCATAGCGCAGCTCCTCCTTAGATATCCGCATGATCACCGAAGTTCCTCTGTATCTGCTGCTGCCGATCCGAAACAGCGCATTCGGATAGATATAAGCCAGCCTGTTTTTCACGTTCTGAATTCCGATTCCCCGATTTTCCCCAAGGATTTCAAGATCAAAGCCCATGCCCGTATCTTCTATCCGGATCTCCAAAAAGGTCTTTTCGCCTTCCGCCAGTTCCGATACATCCACCGTAAGCCTTCCGCCTTCCAGCTTATTTTCTATACCATGAATGATAGAGTTTTCCACAATGGGCTGAATCAGAAGCTTTGGAATCAGGCAGTTTCCATACCGGCTGTCCCAGTTGATTTCAAATTCCAGCCGTTCTCCAAAACGCAGCTTCTGCAGCCGGCAGTACTGCTGTATGATGTCCAGCTCGCGCCCAAGGGTCGTTCTCCTGTCCTTGCCAAGCACATAGCGCAGTATCTCCGCCAGAGACATAACAGACTGCTCCAGCAGTTCCTTTTCCCCCATCCGGTTCAGCCCGATAAAAATATTCAGCGTATTATAGATAAAATGCGGCTGGATCTGAGACTGCAGCGCCGTATACTCCATATCCTTCTGCGCGACAATCGCACGGTATTCCCGTTCCACCAGTTCATCCATCCTCGCCATCATCTCATGAAAGGATTCATCCAGCTTAACAATCTCCTCCGGCGCACGCATATCGGACTCCTGCAGACTGCACTCCTCTCCGATCTGAATGGTTTTCATGGTTTCCACCAGCTTCTTCAGCGGATTGGTTACGGATCTGGAAAAAGTATAAAACAGCAGAAAACCCACACAACCCGCGATCACGGCAATGACTCCGGCCAGTATGTATACGAACTCCGATTTGCGGCGCATCTCCTCGCAGGACAGAAATACCGCTATCTTCCATCCAGACAGCTTCTCCTCCCGAACCACCGCCTCATACCTGGAATGCCCGTCCGACACCAGCCTTGCGCCGTCTGCCGCCTGGGCCAGCATATCCTCGCTGATGTCCCGGTTCGTATAAACCGGCTTCCAGTTCTGATCCAGTACGGCCGCATAGGAGCTTGCATTTAAATCGGCGCTGTCTATGATATCCTTTAACATGGCTGTGCTCATATCCGCCATGATAATTGCTAAGGGCTCATGGTCCTGCGGATCCCGTATCAGCCTTGCAACGGAGAATACACCGCTCTCGTTCGGGAGCGTGACATACTCCTGGGCATGGTTGCCGACAAACACGGAACCTCCTGCGGCATTAACCGCATCCTGATACCAGCCCTGTCCCGCATAATCATAATCCTTGCTGTAATACTGATTGCTGAAGGTGGAAAATAAATAGACCGAACCGTCCAGAGGCAGCAGCAACAACTCCGTCACATCCCGATGCATCATCTGAAAATAATGGGGAAGTTCCTTTTTCAGGATCGCATTGATCCGATAGGTTTCCTCCCCGGACATACTCTTTCCCGCATATTCCTTCTTCTGTTTCAGCGCTCCCAGCATTTCATCGCTCATATATGGGATGATTGTGATTTTCTCTAAATCGTTCATGTAGATCTCCAAATTGGAACACAGCGCCGAAACAGTCCCCGCCGTCATCTGAGTGGAATTATCCTCCACCACACCGCTGATATAATGCGGCATAATCAGCACCATGATCAGCATCTGCACAAAAACCGCCGCAAAAAAGATTCTCAGTAGCCTTATCTGCAGCGTATTCCTCCTTTTCTTCATTCACCTGTCCCCCTATCCAGTCCGCATGGCAGACAAAAAATCTCTCAGATATAATGTCCGACAATTATATCACAGACAGGCACTGATATGCATCAGGGCAGGCACACATTTTACTTAACAGCCCCTTCCGTCAATCCTTTTATGAAATATTTCTGGAAACAGAAGAACACAATCAGCAGCGGGAGCACGTTAATGATGCAGCCGGCAGCCATCCATCCCAGCTCCAGGTGATATTCGCTGAAAAATGTGGACAGCGCCAGCGTCATGGTCTGTTTCTTCGGCGACTGCAGATAAAACAGCGCGTTGCCGTAATCATTCCAGGCTGACGATCCGGTAAAGATCACCACTGTGATTGTGGTGGTGCGCAGCAGCGGGAAAATCACCCGGAAAAATACACCGGCATGTGAGCAGCCGTCTATCCGGGCCGCATCGTCCAGTTCCTTCGGTATGGTGGATATAAAGCCGGTATAGAGGAAAATAACGATCGGCAGGCTGAAGGTTGCCGTAATCAGTATCATTCCCCAATAGGTATCGATGGCTTTTATATCAATCATGATCCTGTATAGCGACACGGATATGGACAGGGACGGCACGATAATCAGCGATACAATGAAGGTATAAATAAAATTGTTCAGCCTGCTCTTATATCTGGCCAGCGGGTAGGATGCCATGGCTCCCAGCACGATAACAAGTGCGACGGATCCGGCGGTTATGATCAGGTTATTGCATATGCCCCTGGGTATATTGGCCGACTGCCAGGCATTCACAAAATTTTCCAGTGTAAAATAGTCCGGCAGGAACCATTTGGATGAAAAATCATCGCTGCGCTTTAAGGACATGACCACCACCATGTAGAACGGCACCAGGTATACCAGCGCTGCCAGTGCGATCAGTATCCTGGCAGCCGCATGTTTCTTTTTCATCAGGCCTCCACCTCCTTTTTACGCAAAATCGTCAGCGCCGTCATGCTGACCAGAACGATCAGCAGGAACATCACATTGCCAAGAGCCGCGGCGAGGCCCGCCTGTTCCTTGCCGAAATACATGCGGTACATCAGCGTGGACAGAGATTCCGTCGTGCTGGCAGGGCCTCCGTTGGTCAGCGATTTGATCATATCGAACAGCTTGAAACCGCCAATCAGATTCAGCACCACATTAAACTCAATGGAAGGAATTAAAAGCGGCAGCGTAATATGAAAAAATTTCTTAGTACCCGTGGCCCCGTCCAGCTCAGCCGCCTCATAATAGGAGGAAGATATGTTCTGCAGGCCGGCCTGGTAGAAAATCATGGAGGTGCCGGTGGCCTGAAATACATTTACCGCAACGATAATCCATACCGTAATCTTTCCCTGGGCCAGCAGGTCTCCAAAATTCGCTCCGAACAGGGCAAACAGCTCCGGCAGCGCCCCTCCGTTTTTCTTTAACATAAAAAACCAGATGTAGCCCATGATCAGACCGCTGATCATCGTGGGCAGATAGATGATGGTCCGCACTGCGTTGCTTCCCCGGATCTTTTTGTCCAGCAGCAGCGCCAGCATCAGGCCAAACAGGTTCTGGAACAGGGTGCTGCCAAAACCGTAAATGCATGTATTGATTATCGTATTCTTAATATCCGGCTCTTCAAAAATGCGCCTGTAGTTGTATAGTCCTACAAATGTTTTGCTCTGGGAATAGCCGTTCCAATCCGTAAAAGAAATCCATATTCCCCTCATAAATGGGTATACGATGAAAAACAGAACCAGAGCAAGCGCGGGTAAATACATCAGATTTACCGCATAACGCTTAAAGAGCCCGCGTTTCTTATCAGCCATATTGCCACCGCCGCCTTTAATTGTGATTATCAAAATATTTTGCTGTTACTCTGCCTTAAACAGTCTGTCATATTCCGCCTTAATCAGGTCCGTGGCCTCATCGGGCGTGTAGCTGCCCATCAGTACCTTCGAGGTAGCGTCCGCCCAGGTATCGTAAACACCGTTAGGCATATAGGTCCGGTCAAACTGTCCCACATTCTTGACATCCTTCCACATGGTATAATACTCGTTCAGACTGCCCAAATCCGCCTCGATATTCAGGAAACCCGAGGGTGCAAAAACTGCCGCACACAGTGCTTTTACATTTTCTTCCTGCGCCAGGTATTCGAGGACTTTCCGCGCCGCATCCACATTCTCGCTGTCTTTCCATATTCCATATGTGATTTTTTCTCCGTTTACCAGAGCCGGTTCCGTGCAGCCTAATTCCGGCATGGTCGGATAAGGCATAAAGCCCCAGCGCAGATCGGGAGCCGTGGCGGAAGCCGCCGTCATCACAGCATTGCCGAGATAGATGAACGCGCATCTGCCTTCCACAATCGCCTGGATCATATCCGGCACCTGGGCGGTCAGGTAATCATCGTTAAGATAGCCGTTATCCGCCATCTTCTTCAGCTCTGTAAGCACGGCTGTAATCTGGCTCCAGTCGAACTCTTCTCCGGTTGTCAGCGCATCCGCACCCGATACAGGGCTTCCCCCGATATTCGTCGCGGCCAGGGAATTCATGAAAAAGCCGATAATGCTGGCATCCGAACCCGCCATGTAGACCGGCACCACTTCCCCGCCGCTTTCGGTCTTAATTTTCTCCAGCGCAGCTTCAAACTTCTCCATCGTTTCCAGATCATGGATATCAATATCATATTTTTCAATCACGTCCAGATTGAACTGGATGCCTTCATTGGCCTGTGCAATCGGCAGCGCGCATAGCTTTCCATCGGAATCCCTTATTATGGATTCTATGGCCGGATCGATTTCGGAGGCCCAGCTCTCATTGCTTAAATCATACAGATATTCATCATATCTTCTCACAGCCCATCCATGGGTGCCGAAAATATCCGGCAGATTATTGGCCGCCATCTTCGTCTTCATGAGATTCTCATAATCGGAAGGCGCCGTAAGCTCCACCGTAATGTTATCCGTATTGGTTTCATTATAGGTGTTTATAATTTCCTTCAGCACGGCCAGCTGTTCATCCGTTTCGCAGGACAGAAACTCCAGTTTGATCTCCCCCTGTCCAGTGGCTGCGTTCTCTTCTTTTGTTCCCGCCGGTCCGCCCGTATCGGTTACGCCGGAAGGCTTTGAACTGCAGCCGGGAACAGCCAGCATTGCAGTCAGAACCAGACATAAAATAACGTGTAAGCCTTTTCTTCTCATAGATGTATTCTCCCTTCTTTTGCAGATTGAGGTCCGCTGTTTTTATAATGAAATTATACTGTGCATATTCACTGTGTTCCAGTTCAAATAACTACACTTTATGTGCATATTTTTAAACTGGATCGGAAAGGGCATGTGCCCGCCGGGTACAAAACTAAAAAACAGAAGCATCTGCAAACCTTGCAAATGCTTCTGTCTTTCACAGTATAGATAACTTCTTAAAATTCAGTTGTTATGGGGTGTGGTCCGTATATTCCTGTTCCTGAAGATGCTCCATCTCACTACAAAATATGAGCGAAATATACAATGGCAAGCGCAAAAAAATGGGCGACTTTTTTGTAAAATACGACATTTCCAGTAAGTATATTTTCCCATTCACCACATGGAAAAAGCTGCAGCCCTCACAAGTCCGCATTCATGCGGGTTTGAAGCGCTTACTGTTTTTCAGATAAAAGTACCTGTACATCATATTGTATCTTCTCGTCCGGCTCGAGAAATTTCAGCATGCCGGTCCTGCGCATCACATCCCTGCCGTCCGGATAGCAGTTCCCGCATTCTAACCCCAGCACATAATCCCGGATTCCCATCATCTTCCATTCCACAAAGCCGTCCAGTTTTTCGCTGTCAAACCGTATTTCCAGTCCAATCCCCAGCTTTGGCTGAAAGATGGAAGCCCTGCCCTCCCTCCGGTCAAACCTGTGATAATAACACCGTTCCTGATAGCCCGCTGCGGGTGTCTCCATCCGCATCCAGTTCTTTAGATCCTGTGCCGCGTGATCATCCCGGGGGATCACTTCTTTTGCGGGAATCTTAACGATGCTGTCTTCATCCAGAAGCGGATATCCCATGTTCATATGATAGAGAATCTCTATAGGTTCCCTTCTGTCTCCGGTATTATGTATTTCATCATGCACCGCGAATTCGCCGCTCATCTTTGAAATCTCAACTGTGCGGCTTAACACAAGTTTCCTGCCGAAAATCACTTCATCCTTTGTCAGGGTATGGATGAGTATCCTGGAATCGTCCTCCTCCCAGTAGCTGTGTTCACAGGGCAGGTTGGCGATGGAACCGTGCAGCGGCAGTTCCTCCCCGCCGTCCACACAAGGAGTTCCCACCGCCTGCAGCCCGCAGGTGGTCAAAAATCCCGCTGTAAAGGATTTCAGCCAGCTGTTCCCCCTGCTTTCATAGTAAGCCGGCGCCACATAACCGCAGGGTGAGAAATAGCTTAAATTGATCCCCCGGTAGCGCAGTCTGGCTATATCCCCGTTTCGGTCCGGACAGATGACCATCTCCAGCCCTTTTGTGTTATTCACTTCATAGATCCGCATGCCGTCGCCTTTGCCCCCCACCAGCCGGTGCTCTTCCACGCCGCCTATCTGTGAGCTGTGTCCGATATATGGATTCATTTTTACCTCCTCTTAGCGCACCTTTATTCTTCCAGATTTCGTGTATACCGCTAATCCTGCCTGATAAACTTTCCTCAGCTATTTCCCTTCAGATATTTTGCCACCTCGGCGGCCACGAGCTGTGTAAGCTTCTCCAGATCCGAAGCGCTTAGAGAGCCGAATGCCGGTTCCCTTCCGGCTCTGCCGTCACTGCCGAAAAGCTGTATCTTTTTTATGCTCTCCTGTTTTACCGCTTCCACCGCCGCAGGAATCAGATCAATGATGCCTTTGTTCATATCCGTGAATTTTTCCAATTCCGCCTTTACTGCGGCGACATTGATATCCGTAAAGATATTTACTTTGCTGATGCCTTCCCTGATAGCCTGTTTAAAGTCCTGATCTGTCAGGCCGGAGCCGCCGTGCAGCACAAGCGGCACATCCACCGTGCGGGCAATTGTCCGGATCCGTTTAAAGTCCAGCTTAGGCGGCAGTTTATACGCGCCGTGGGCATTGCCCACCGCAATGGCCAGCGCATCCACGCCTGTCCTTTTCACATAGTCTCTGGCCCTTTCCGGATCCGTATAGTATTGGGAAGGATCCGTAAGGCAGGAACTGCCTTCCGCAGAACCCTCGTTATCCCCTACATGCCCCAGTTCTCCCTCAATGGTCGCTCCGTAAGAATGGGCGATGTCCGCCATCTCCTTCACTTTACGGATATTTTCCTCATAGGGATCTATGGAACAGTCGTACATAACAGAACTGAAGCCGAGCTTTAAGGCCCTGATACAGGTATCGTAATTTAATCCGTGATCCAGATGTATCACGACAGGTACTCTTGCCTTTTTGGCCATAGGAATCAGGTAGTACGAAACCTCCTCTAAAGGTCCGTAGGGAAGCAGCACCTCCGCAGTTCCCATGATCACCGGTGACTGCATGGTTTCCGCCGCATTTATGATGCCCCTGGCCAATTCCAGATTAACGGCATTAAACAACCCGACCGCATACTGATCCCTCTTGGCGGGCAGAAGTACTTCATTCATATTTACCAGCATTGTTTGACCGCTCCTTTATTTATACCATAAATTCAGATAGTTTTTAACCATCTCTTTCATCACGCCAAATATAATTTCCTGCCGCGCAGTTGTCGTGCAGACACCGAGTGAAGAAACCTCACCCGTGAGGCACTTATCCGTCAGATAGCCTTCTTCCGCCAGACGTTTTACAGCATCCGGGCCTGCGGCCTTTGAGGCATTTCTGACCAGGAACTCTGTCAGCGCCGGTGAAGAATCGCGCTCCAGAGCAGTCCAGATATTTACCTTGCAGATTCCGTCCTGATAAAGCCCGCCAATCTTTTCATTGGATACGGAGGAGGTACCGTGCAGCACAATCCTGTGACCGATACGGTCACGGATCGCGGCGGCGGCCTCCCCGTGATAGCACAGATTCTGACCGGATGCCCTGTGCTCCGTGCCCAGATTGGCCACCACCATATCCACGCCGCTCTCCCTCATATAACGCTCGCATTTATCCGCCGCGGTGATCTCACAGTGCTCCTCGCCGGAAGCATCCACGATCTCATCGCAGGCTCCCTCGATCAGAATCTCACTGCCTTTCTTCTCCGTAAATGCCCGCGTCTTTTGGATATTCTGGTCCAGAGGCAGGGCGGAGGCATCGTACATGACGGAGGAATAACCGGTGAGGTCCGAATCCAGCAGCTCTGCATCCAAATCATACTGCGCATGGTCCAGGTGAAGCAGCAGATCCACATTGTCAAAGGCCTCTGACGCGATTTGGGCATCCGCCCGAAACAGCTTCAGTCCCAGGTCCCATCTCCCCGTCCTTGTATAGTTGACCGCCTGGGGACGGTGCTCATAGCGCACAGTCATGGCCAGCGTGATGGGAACCCGTGCCAATCGGTTCTCCCTGGCATATTCGCTGGCCGCCGACAGCACCGCCTCCGTGGTGGTCAGGTTTTCCGTGCAGAAGCATGGAATCACCCATCCTCTGTTCGCTGCCTCTTCATATATTTTCTTTACATTCTCTCTGCCTGTTATAATCGGCATCCTGTGTTCCTCCTGTATTCTTAATTCTTAGTTCACTCCAAAATCTACGGATCTATCGGCGGTTGTTTATGTATCCCCTACCAAGGGCCTGACCGCACCGTAAAGCTTCCGGTACCTCATATAAAGCTCTTGGTACTTATCATGCATATCCGCTCTGGGATAATAGGTTTCCCGCATCTGTACCATATGGCCGGCGGCATCCTTCAAATCCGCAAAGCAGCCTGCGGCAATGCCGGTCAGCATGGCGCTGCCCACAGTCCCGGCGTCCTCTGTTATCAGGGCCGTGACAGGAAGGTTCAGCATATCCGCCTTCATCTGCAGCCATTCTCCGGAACGGGCGCCGCCGCCGGTGGCATGAAGCTTTTGAATCTGAATGCCCGCCTGCTGCAAATATTCCATATTGACCATCATCTCATATACCACACCCTCCATACAGGCGCGGTACAGCTCTCCCACCGTAGTATCCGCCGTCAGTCCCACAATCACTCCCTTAGAGCCCGTGTCCATGTAGGGAGTGGCCGCTCCCGCCAGATGCGGCAGCACCAGCAGGCCGGTCGGACCGGCTGTGCACTTCTCCAGATACTCATTTACAGAGATACCTGCTTCCTTCGCGAATTCCCTTTCCTTCTTCGCCAGCGTTTCGATACACCACTGTATCAATGCCCCTCCCATGTAGGAAAACGCATAGCATACATATTTTCCGGGGATCACATAAGGAACCACGGCAAAATTCCCTCTGGCTGCCGCTTCCTGATCGGGAATCCCATCCATTACCGGTGTGATGCATTCCACCGTCCCTGCGCCGTCCACCGCTGCACTTGAATCAAACACGCCCGCTCCTACGGCCGCCGCCACCTGGTCATGGCCGATGCATGCAACCCTGGTACCCGCCCGCAGGCCGGTAGAAGCCATCGCCTCCTTAGTTACCGTACCGGCCACAGTCCCTGACGGGACACACTCTGACATAAGGCTCCTGTCGATTCCGGCTGCATCAAAGATCTCCCTGCTCCAGGCAAGTCTGTGTATATCAAACGCCATGGTTCTGGCCGCCAGCGAATAATCGATCCGCGCGTTTTTAGTCAGCGCGTATATCACCAGATCCTCCATCAGAAAGATATGTCTGGCCTTCTCATAGAGATGAGGCCGGCTGCGCTTCAGCCACATGATTTTGGATATGCTGTACATCTGATGCGGATTCACGCCTGTAAGTGACAGGAGTTTTTTTCTGCCGATCTTCTGCACGAGCTCTTCACATTCCGTAAGCCCCCTCGGATCCGTATAGAGCATGGCCATATGCAGAGGCCGGCCAGATTCATCCGCCAGCACAAAGGTCTCCCCAAAGCTGGTCACCCCAAGTCCTTCTATATCCGGATGCGCCTCTGTCACAGAACGGATCACTGCAAATACCGCCTCCAGGATAGCCGAAGGATCCGTCTCATGCTCTCCGAAGGACCGCCTGACGGGATAATCACGGTAAGCCTTATCCAAACAGTTTCCCTGACTGTCAAAAACGGTCAGCTTACACCCGGTTGTGCCGATATCCAATCCCGCAATCTTCATAGCCGTCATCCCATCCTTTCTCTTAGGCCTTACTCATCGATATCCGTCCAGTCATAATGCAGATAGGTGGTAAAGGCCTCTTTTAAAATCTCTTTCATATGCCCGACCCCTACAGAGGTGTGATGCTTAAATCCGCCTCTTGCCAGCCGGATGAGCTTATTCTGCAGATCGGGTATCCTGGCCACGCCGCCGCATCCAAAGAACCCGTCCTCGATCACATCCTCCGTAAACTCGCCTTCGCTGGCATAGATCACAATCCTTCCGTCTTTAGTCTGGCAGTTGGAATAGGTCATGGAAAACGGCCGGATCCTGCCCTCATTGCTGCCCCAGCCGGATCCCGGATCCCCTTTGGCAAACATCTTATGTTCCGTAACAGTGCCTTTCGCTGTCATCAGGCTCTGAGCCACCGGTCCGCAGTGGAATAAAATCACCTTATCCTCATCATCTCCATAGTTATTGTTCCAGTCCAAAACCGCGGTCGGCTGTTCACTGGCCAGATTCATCGCCCGCATGGTGAGTGCCGAGCACATGTCGATCTCGCAGGACGCCGGGATACCCCTGTCATTGAGCTCGCTAAGCAGTACACAGGGACATATTCTTAGGACCGTCTCCATTTCGTTCCAGCACCTAAGCGTCAGAGCATCCAGCTTATACTCCTCTATGTATTCGTCGATCACCGCGCTCACCTTTGCCAGCGTCAGCAGATTCTCTTCCGGCACTTTGGAGCAGTCCGTATACCGCCGCAGCCGTTCCTCTTTCATAAGGACTGCAGGATCCGCATCGGACTTCTGATTTACTTTATAAAACACCTCTGATAAATCAAAGGATTCCACGTTAATGCCGTATTTCTGCAGCGTAATTTCATCAAACCGCACGGTCTTAAAGGCGGTGGTTCTGGCTCCGATACATCCCACATTAAAGCGCTTCATGCCGTTTACCACACGGCATATGGCGGCGAAATCTCTAAGATTGTCCGCAAATGCCGGAGACAGAGGATGCACCGTATGGGGTTTCATCACCGTAAAAGGAACCTGATACTGCGTGAATACATCGGTAACGGAAAATTTACCGCAGAAGGCGTCCCTTCTGTGGGCGAAATCCATCCTGCCGATCTCATCCGGATAGGCCTGCATGAGGATCGGCACACCCGCATCCTGCAGAGCCGTAATGGCACCGTTTTCATCGGGGAAAATCGGCATGGAGAAGATCACCCCGTCATATTCGCCTTCATGCTCCTTCAGCCACCGGGCATACTTTAGCCCTTCCTCCCTGGTTTCCACTCCCCCGTACCGCGTTGCCTCTGCATCCATGGCGATATAGTCATAGCCCGCATCGCACACCGCCTTTACCATGTCTTCTCTGGCGCCGTAGATGAGCTCTCCAGGCATAAATCCCCGGTTGCCGAAACACAGCGCAAATGTGATTTTCTTCATATTGTCTCCTTCTTTTCATGTCGCCGGCCGCAGGCTGACCACCTGTGTGCATAGAAATGCGCTTTCCCACTCCGGCACATACTGTTTTATAGGTACAGTATAAAATTATTTTCTTATGTAATATATAGCCTTTCGTCCACATAACTTTGATTTTGTTCGCAGAATATGCTATCATGGATTCATCGGCCGGCCGATGTCCGGTACGGCCGGAAAGGAGCGCACATAATATGATCTCTTCCTTCAACATCACCAAACTTACCGCCCTCTTAAAGGACTTTTATACCATAACCGATATCCGCATCACCGTATTTGATACCGACTTTCAGGAAATTGTATCCTATCCCGCCGAACGGGCGTCCTTCTGCCGCTGCATCCGCAAGGATCCGGCGGCCTGCCGCATGTGTGCTAAATGTGACGAGTCCGCCTGCCAGACCGCCTCCAAAAGGCATGACACCTATATCTATCAGTGCCACGCCGGTTTAACGGAAGCGATCATGCCGATCCGTTTCAGCAATCTGATCGTGGGATATCTGCTGTTCGGCCATATCTTCTCCTACCCCGATTATGAAACGGGCTGGAGCAGTATTTCCGAAAAATGCAAACACTACAGCATCAACCTGAGTCTTCTGGAAGAAGCCTGCAGGGAGCGGCCCATCATCACAGAAGAATACATTCTCTCCGCCTCCCATCTGTTGAGCGCTGTGGCCACCTATCTGTCCTTCGAACGGATGGCCACCTTAAAGCTTGAAAACCTGCCGGTGCAGATCGACCAGTACATACAGAAACACCTTACGGATGACATCAGCGCTGTCTCTATTTGTGAACAGTTTCAAATTGGGAAAACCAGGCTGTATGAAATCGCCAGGGAAAGCTATGGTATGGGCATTGCCGAATTCATCCGCCGCCAGCGCATAGAAAAGGCAAAAAAGCTCCTGACGGACCGCCCTGAACTCACGATTGCCGAGGTTGCCTCTCTGTGCGGATTCCGCGATTACAATTATTTCATAACGGTATTTACACGGATCTGCGGCCAGCCGCCCAAACGCTTTGTCCGGTCCCGCATGTAGCGGTTACTATTCACGGCTGCCGATAAAGCAGCGCATGTCTTTACAGAGTATGGTCCTCATTGGGATCCCTTGAAGCCCGCCGGTTCTTTTGCTGCGTAGTTTGCAGCATTAGAACCGCTGCGCGCTTCACGGAGCGAGAGCGTGTCCCTATGGGGAGCATACTCTGTACCGACATGCGCGGGACGTTTACGGCAGCTGTGAATAGTAACATGAAGCGCTCTGTAAGCAAAAAATCTGCTGGACTATTTCGACATTTTGTGAGAAAATAGATGCGGTATGATGTGAAAGAAATAACGATAGGACAGACGCCATCTTATTTCCAAGTATCGATTACATAGTTGAAAGGAGTTTTACAATGATTTATTCACATGAAGTAGAAAAAATGTGCACAGTAGCACAAGGCGTTGCTCATGGTGCTGCTCCGATTCCTGAAGAAGCGAAATGGGTAAAATCCAAAGAAATCAAAGACATCTCCGGTTTGACTCATGGTGTGGGCTGGTGTGCTCCTCAGCAGGGTGCCTGCAAATTGACTTTAAACGTTAAGGAAGGCATCATTCAGGAAGCGCTGGTTGAGACCATCGGATGTTCAGGAATGACCCATTCAGCTGCTATGGCCGCTGAAATCCTGCCCGGCAGAACCGTACTGGAAGCATTAAACACAGACTTGGTATGTGATGCAATTAATACAGCAATGAGAGAATTATTCTTACAGATCGTATACGGCAGAACTCAGTCCGCATTTTCAGAGGACGGGCTTCCGATCGGCGCAGGCCTGGAGGATCTTGGCAAGGGACTCCGCTCCCAGGTTGGTACCATGTACGGCACATTAAAGAAAGGCCCTCGTTACCTGGAAATGGCAGAAGGCTATGTGACAGGTATCGCTTTAGACGCAGATGATCAGATCATCGGTTATCAGTTCGTAAGCCTTGGAAAGATGACAGATTTCATCAAAAAGGGCGACGACCCGAACACCGCATGGGAAAAAGCAAAAGGCCAGTACGGCAGAGTTGCTGACGCTGTGAAGATCATTGACCCTAGAGAAGAATAATCGAGGAGGAGTAAAGAAATGGCTTTATTTGAATCATATGAAAGAAGAATAGATAAGATCAACGCCGTATTAAACAGCTACGGCATTGCTTCCATCGAAGAAGCTGAAAAAATCACCAAAGATGCCGGTCTGGATGTATATGAGCAGGTTAAGAAGATCCAGCCGATCTGCTTTGAAAACGCATGCTGGGCTTACATCGTAGGCGCTGCCATCGCGATCAAGAAGGACTGCAGAAGGGCTGCTGACGCTGCCGCCGCGATCGGCGAAGGGCTGCAGGCATTCTGTATCCCCGGTTCCGTTGCCGATCAGCGTAAGGTTGGTCTGGGACACGGAAACCTTGGTAAGATGCTTCTGGAAGAATCCACCGAGTGCTTCTGCTTCCTGGCAGGACACGAATCCTTCGCAGCTGCGGAAGGTGCGATCGGTATCGCGGAGAAGGCCAACAAGGTACGTCAGAAACCGTTAAGAGTTATCTTAAACGGCCTTGGCAAGGATGCCGCTCAGATCATCTCCAGAATCAACGGCTTCACCTTTGTGGAGACAGAGATGGATTACTACACCGGAGAGGTGAAGGAAATCTACCGCAAATCCTACTCCGAAGGCTTAAGAGCCAAAGTTAACTGCTACGGCGCCAACGACGTAACCGAAGGCGTTGCGATCATGCACAAAGAGGGCGTTGACGTTTCCATCACCGGCAACTCCACCAACCCCACCAGATTCCAGCATCCGGTTGCCGGAACCTATAAGAAGGAATGCATTGAACAGGGCAAGAAGTATTTCTCTGTTGCTTCCGGCGGCGGTACAGGCAGAACCCTTCATCCGGACAACATGGCTGCCGGCCCTGCTTCCTACGGCATGACCGATACCATGGGCCGCATGCACTCCGACGCGCAGTTCGCAGGCTCCTCTTCCGTTCCGGCTCACGTTGAGATGATGGGTCTGATCGGTATGGGCAACAACCCGATGGTTGGCGCTACCGTTGCGGTTGCGGTTGGGATTGAAGAGAGCGCAAAAGCAGGGAAATTTTAAGAGATTGCTCTTATAATAAGTTTTTTTAAAGATGTTTGATGGTTGGAAGTTACTGTTCCCACGTATGAGAGGGCAGCGTATGAGGGCCATCCCCTGCCCTCTCATACGTGGGAATTTTTCGGTAACTGTGAACAGTAACGTTGGAATAAAAATGATTATCACTGTCAGAATAAACTATTGACATTTTAACTTTCCTAGCGTAATATAATATTAGCAGAGAAAAGCAGATGTGTCCATTGGGCGCAAAGTGAAACCCCAAGGAGGTGCAACTCCTTGGGGTTTCTTTTCCTTTTGAAGAGGAATAACTTAGGTTAGCTGTTGGTTATTTATCTCCATCTAACCATTTGCAGATATAGTAGCAAACTATTCCTGCCACGACAGAGATAAGAAAAGCAGATATGTATTCCATTGGTTGCACCTCCTTCCTGCCGGAAAGAGTCAACAGCATATTAATTATATCTATAAAGTAACAGGCTGTCCACTATTTTTCAAAATTCAGAATAGGATTGAGCAGCCGTCAGTGTGGCAGAGTAGCACACCCATAGCACGCAAACATCCCTCAACCCCTAGAAAACCAGTATTCTCCGTTTCGATTGGGGAAGCGGCGAAGGCTGGGAAGTTCTAAGGAAAAAGCTTGATTTTATAAGGTTTTTAATTGATTTGATTGAATTTGGGGGACCGCTTTGGCGGTCCCCTTTCCATGCTGGAATTTTTATATAAATACACTTTGCCTACCAAATTTTCGCCTTGTAGGCAAATGGTAAGCAATGTAACTCAATCTGCTATTCTCATACCATCCACCAACTTAATCCAACCAGTCTTTTTATTGCCCGCGGCATAGTCGCTGCCATAGGTTGCTGTTGATATAAAAAAATTACAAGGTGTTGGTGGGTATCGGCTTAGAGTCGGTGATTTCCGTGTATTATTTGATGTAAATGGTATTATAATCGATATTATAGATATTGGAAATCGTGGTCAGATTTATAAAGGAGTGTGATGAATATGTCTAATGTAAAAGAGAGAATTTTAGGTGCAGTTACTGTAATGAGTGATAAGGATGCAGAAAAAATATGGGAACTAATTCAGGGCACCTTTGCTTTAGCAAATGCACTATTGCCAACACTTCATCCCGGATGATATAATTCATTAAACATTGATATACGCAGGAGGTGTTTTTATGATAGAAATCCGCGAAGTAACTGATCCCGCAGCAAAATCCGAACTATGCAGCTGTATTTTACATCAACTGCCGGACTGGTTCGGCATCGAGTCTTCCATCGCTGAGTATGTTGAGGAAGCGGCAGGGCTTCCCTTTTATGCCGCATATGACCGAACCCGCCCCATCGGCTTTCTGGCTGTCAAAGTCCACAATCCCTATACATCGGAAATCTATGTGATGGGTATACTCGAAGACTTTCACAGGCAGGGGATCGGCACCGCTCTTGTTTCACGCGCAGAAGTCTTCTGCCGGGACCGCGGTCAGAAATATCTCACCGTAAAAACGCTGGATGGTTCCGCAGCCAGTGAGCACTATGCGCGGACGAGGAAATTTTACAAGCGGATGGGGTTTATTCCGCTGGAAGTCTTTCCGCTGCTCTGGGATGAAGCAAATCCCTGCCTGTTTTTAGTAAAATATCTGGAAGACGCAGCCGATCATTCATAGTCCTCGATTTTCCAGGAATCCTCCTACTAATACCTATTTTTGCTTACCGGCGGTTCTTTTCCGCTCTTCTTTCGCGCGCAGACGCTCACAGGCAGTCAGCAGTTTCTTTTTAGGCGCATGATGGTGTGCCATACAGGCCTCACAGTCGCCATAGCGTTCACACTTTAGTCTTTTACAGGGACATTTTATACCGCTGTCCTGTGGGGTCATATTTTTATTCCTCCATACAGTCTAAGTCATCTGCCCGAACCTGATTCCGATTCTCACCGGCGTGTCGTTTCTGCCCATTTATATGCACAGCACTATCTGCTGTAAACGCTCCCGGCAAACGCAAAGTCTACCGCATGCTCAAACCATTTCGCGCTCTCATGCACATCCTCATACTTCCAGTCAGGATATACCAGATAATTTCCCAGGGAAAGGCCATGGCTTCCATGCGGAAAGATATGCAGCTCCACAGGAACCTTATGTTCTGTCAGCGCCTGTGCAAAGAGCAGGCTGTTTTCCACAGGCACGGTCGCATCCTCAAAGGTATGCCAGATCAGTACCGGAGGAAAATCCTCTGTTACCTGCTTCTCCAGAGATACAAGCTCTCTCACCGCAGGATCCTGACAGCGGCTGCCCAGCAGATTTTCAAAAGATCCCTCATGAGCCTTCGGCCCGCTGGTTATGACTGGGTAACCGAGCATCACTTTATCCGGCCTGCAGTTTTTGGTCCGGTCACCGACCGCTTCCCGAACTATGGGATGGTTCCAGAAACACGCGGTGCTGGCCGCCAGATGGCCCCCTGCCGAAAAACCGCAGATGGCTATATTGGCCGGATCGATCCCATATTCTTCCGCATGTTCACGGATAAAGGCAAGCGCCAAAAGCGCTTCACACAGTGACTGCGGAAATACCGCATCCGGCGCCACACTGTAATCCAAAGTAAACGCGCATATACCCCGCCCGGCAAACATAAGCGCCACCGGTTCCTTCTCCCGGTCGGATACAAAAGCATAGCCGCCCCCCGGTATCACCAGAACTGCCGGCCTAAGCCTCCCCTTTCCTTCCCCCTTAAAAATATCGTCCGGCAAATACCCGATTAATTCCGCCGCTTTGCCGTCTTCTCTTACTTTCATATTCTCTCTAATCAGTTTCATCCTGCACCTTTATTCTGCGCTGCGAAGCGCTCAGCATGCTTGCAGGCCGCCGCATCGGCAGGCGCCTGCAGGCTTTCGGTCCGGATACGCATTTTTATCCGGCAGTGCCTTCAATAATACATATACTAATTGGATCCGGACGCGCTGTCAAGTGCTGATTCTGCTGTTTCATCACGCTCCGGCTGATGGCAGCTGCCACAAACCCTGCCACTCTCATCCTTCTATAATACATAAAGGCCGGCGCCTGATGACGGATCAGCCGGCGCCGGCCTGCATTCATAAATCAGGAGGAATCCGTGGGGGGAGTTCTTCCAGGATTTATGCCGGGATATAAATACTGCAATCCCTGACATATTATATCATTAAAGTATCGAAAATGAAAGAATGAATCCTGCAAATACAATAGAAACCATAGAGAGCAGTTTCATCAGAATATTGATGGAAGGTCCGGAAGTATCCTTAAATGGATCGCCGACAGTGTCCCCCACCACCGCTGCTTTATGGGCTTCGCTGCCTTTGCCTCCATACTCTCCCTTCTCGATGAATTTCTTTGCATTATCCCAGGCACCGCCGGCATTGGCCATCACCACAGCCAGCAGAAAGCCGGTGACTGCCGCTCCGGCCAGCATGCCCACCACACCGTTCACACCCAGGATCAGTCCGGTGATGATCGGTGCCGCCACCGCCGTAACCGCAGGCAGCAGCATCTCTTTCTGTGCGGATTTGGTACAGATATCCACACACTTCTCATAATCAGGGTCTGACCTGCCTTCCATCAGTCCGGCGATTTCCCTGAACTGTCTCCGCACCTCCAATACGATGGACTGAGCCACTCTCCCTACGGAATCCATTGTAAGAGCGGCAAACAAAAACGGGAGCATGCCGCCGATAAAAAGTCCGATCAGTACCGGAGGATTGGTAACCGACAGATTAAACGCAGCATCTGGCCTAAGCACCTTTACCTGCTCCACATAGGAAGCGATCAGAGCCAGCGCGGTCAGCGCGGCCGAACCGATCGCAAAGCCCTTTCCGGTGGCCGCTGTTGTATTTCCCAATGAGTCCAGCGCATCCGTGCGCGTTCTCACCTCTTCCCCCATATGAGCCATTTCCGCGATGCCGCCGGCATTATCGGCAATCGGCCCATAAGCATCCGTCGCCAGTGTGATGCCCAGTGTGGAAAGCATACCCACCGCCGACAACCCGATTCCATACAGTCCCATATTATAAGATGCTCCGCCTCCCGCGGCGAAATAACTCACCAGGACCGAAGCGGCAATGATCAGTATGGGCACCGCCGCTGAGAGCATACCCAATGAAAGCCCGCTGATAATGGTCGTTCCCGGACCTGTGAGCGCTGATTTTGCCAGTTTTCTCGTGGGCCGGTAAGAATCCGAGGTAAAATATTCAGTGGAAAGTCCGATCAGCACCCCTGCAGCAAGCCCCGAAAGTACAGCAAAGTATACGCCGTTGTACCCGCTGCCTAAGCCGAATCGGATTAGGAAGTACGCCGCTGCCGCGATCAGCAGCCCGCTGATCCAGACGCCATGCCGCAGCGCGCCCAAAAGCTGTTTCTGATCCGCACCTTCTTTTGTCCTTACGAAAAAGGATCCGATGATCGAGGCTAAAATGCCTATGGCCGCCAGCACCATCGGTATCATCACACCGTTAAAGCCCAGTCCTGCAGCCGCGGCCAGCGCGGCCGTGGATATCACAGACCCCACATAAGATTCATACAGGTCCGCCCCCATGCCGGCCACATCCCCCACATTATCACCAACGTTATCCGCAATCACCGCAGGATTTCTGGGATCATCCTCCGGGATGCCGATCTCCACCTTTCCTACCAGATCGGCCCCCACATCCGCAGCCTTTGTGAATATCCCCCCTCCCACCCTGGCAAACAGCGCCATACTGGAAGCGCCCATGCCAAAAGTGAGCATCGCAGATGTAATGGAACGGATCTGAGCATTTTCCAAAGACTGGCCTGCTTCCAGCACCAGATGGGCCGGATTGGAATACCAGTACTTCAGGAAAAAGAACCAGATGGAGATGTCCAAAAGCCCCAGACCTACCACCACAAACCCCATCACCGCGCCGGCATGAAAAGCCACCTTCAAACCTCCGTTCAAGCTCCTCTGTGCGGCTGCGGCCGTTCTGCAGTTGGCCGCCGTTGCGATCTTCATGCCGATAAAGCCCGAAAGGCCGGAGAAAAAGCCGCCTGTCAGAAAGGCCGCCGGGACAAACACTGTCACCAGCCCGGTACAGGCGAGCACGATCAAGACAATAAACATCGCGGCAAAGAAAAATGCAACGCCCTTATACTGTCTCTTCAGATAGGCATTCGCACCCTTCCTTACAGCACCGGAGATATCCTGTACCTCCTTTGACCCCTTATCAGCCTTCAACACCTTTGCTGTCAGATATAAAGCGAACAATAAAGCAGCTATGGATCCAAGCGGAGTTAAAAATGTCAGATTCATCATTTGGCCTCCTTCCATAGGATATCACATGCTCCTGTGAGCATGGATATTCGCTTATCTTTACTTATAGTATAGTTCTGCATATCTGATTATGCAACAGAAAAGGCAGGATATACGAATATTTCCGCCGTCTGAACTGTTACTATTATTTAATTCGTCCTCACTATAGTCTGACAAATTTTGTAGCCACATTCTCGGCAAACATTCGGTCATGCTCCACAATCAAAATCGTGGGCTGATACCGGAGAATCAGCTCCTCCAGCTGTATGCGTGAAAATATATCCACATAATTGAGCGGCTCATCCCATACGAACAGATGTGCGGGCCGCACCAGGCTCCGGGCCAGCAGGACCTTTTTTTTCTGCCCGCTGCTGAAATCCTCCATATTTTTTTCGAACTGCTCCCTTCCGAAATCCAGCTGCCTCAAAACCGTTTTAAACGTCGTCTCATCCAGCCTCTCTGCCGCCACATATTCCCTTAGGGAGCCTTTCAGAAAGGATGTGTCCTGAGAGACATAGTTAATCACCAGTCCGCTGCCGCATGTCAGACGGCCGGTATGGCGCAGTTCCTCCCCCAGAATCAGTTTCAGTATGCTGGATTTACCGCATCCGTTGGGACCTGTAAGGACAACGCGTTCCCCCTGTTCCAGCTGAAAGCTCACCGGCCCCGCCGCCCTCCGATCTCCATAATAAATGCATAGTTCTTCAGCCTCTAATAGCTTACGCTTCGGATACTCCATAAGATTCATCTTCAAATCCGGTGTCTGTTCGATATCGTGCAGCAGCCCCTGTTTATCCTCTAACGCTTTCTCCTGCCTTCGTTCCAGCACCTTTGCCCGCTTCATCATCCTGGCTGACTGGGCTCCGATCGCTCCGCGGTCCGCAGCATGGGTGCCGATCTTGCTGTCCTCAATCTTATCCGACCACCCCTTTGTCCGGCGGAATGCCTCCTCCATTCTTCGGATTTCTTTTTTCAAATGCAGATTTTGATCCAGCTGGCTTTCATCCTCCTGATCCTTATTCTGCTTCCATGAATCAAAATTACCTTTCTGCAGCTGTATGCTGCACCTGTTTAGGGACAGCACATGGTCAATGACCTGATTCAGAAAGTACCGGTCATGAGAGACCAGAATGAAGCCCTTCTTCCGTTTCATATAGTCCGCCAGCTGCGCTCTCCCATCCGCATCAAGGTGATTTGTCGGCTCGTCAATCAGCAGAAAATAATTGGTCTTCAGGAAAAGGGATGCCAGCATGATCTTAGTCTGTTCCCCATAGCTTAAGGTGCCCACCGGACGATAAAGAGCCTCCTCCCGGATTCCCAGGGATGCCGTTTCTTTCTTTATGCGCTCTTCTATCGCATATCCGTCATGAGCCAGATACAGTTCCAATACTCTGCTGTATTCCTCCAGCAGGCGTTCCTGCTGCCTGCGCGCAGCTTCTGTATCCGGTTCTGCGCCTGTCGATGCGGTTTTCTCGCCCCTTTCAGTTTCCGTAAAACGGTCCAGCACCGCTTCCCAGCTGCGGTAAGGCGCAATCCAATCCTTGATCTGATCCAGCGTTCTTAGCCGCTCATCTGAAATCTGCAGCGGAAAATAGTCAAATTTCACGCTGGAGCTGATGCTGCCCCGATACTCCAGTTCTCCCATCAGCAGCTTTAAAAAGGTGGTTTTCCCCCTTCCGTTGCGTCCGATGAATCCCAGCTTCCAGTCCGTATCGATCTGGAAGGAGACGTTTTCAAAAATATTATCATACGATCCCTCATAGCAAAATGTGAGATCTGTTACTCGGATCTGTGACATATGAACCCTCCTTTAAGTAATTATTATCATCGACGGTGTGGGCGGAGCATTTTTTGTTCAATAGATCGTATTTTCCTATTGAGCAAGAAAGAATCCCGTTCGGAGGTCTTTCCCATGAAACAAAAAACACCGCAGGAATCATCCTACGGTATAAACTGTATCGTATACGCTCTGTAATTCACTTCACCTATAAAGCACACGCTTTAAAGAGCCTTCGTGATATGAGGTATCTGCATATTCAGTAAAAAATCCGTACTATCCTGCCCATCCGTCGCAAACAGACGCGGCTTGTCCGCGCAACCTGTTATTGTGGAATATTTAGTTGACTTAGCAAGCGACAGTACGATACATCCTTTCACCCTCATCTTTCATCCGTTTAATATCTGCATTTTTTCTATCATAATATAGAATCATCCATCCGTCAAGGCCCGGATCAGCTTTCACTAATTTAAAAGTAACAGTTGTTACTGTTCACACGCTGCCGATAAAGCAGCGTATGAGAGGGCAGGTGTGGTTTTTCACTTCACATCCAGTTTATAAAATATTCACAGAAATTACCCGATTGCATCCGACTGTGAACATTGACAAACGCCCGAAGCCATGCTATGTTTTACTTATTTATCCCACAAAAAACCAAAAGGAAGGGGAGTCTTTTTAATGGCATATATTGAATTTCAGGATGTGGTTAAGGAATATCAGATGGGGGAAGTTAAAATCAGAGCGCTGGACCAGGCCAGCTTCTCCATAGATAAAGGCGAACTGGTGATCATCGTCGGCGCCAGCGGGGCCGGCAAGACCACTGCGCTGAATATCCTGGGAGGCATGGATACCGCCACCTCCGGCAAGGTGTTTGTAGATGGCAAAGAAGTTACAGCACTTGGGAAAAAGGAGCTGATCCGTTACCGCAGAGAGGATATCGGATTCGTATTTCAGTTTTATAATCTGGTTCCCAACCTGACAGCGGTCGAAAATGTGGAGCTCGCTTCTCAGATCTGTAAGAATTCTCTGGATGCCGCAGACGTTCTTAAAAAAGTAGGTTTGGAAAAACGCCTCCAAAACTTCCCCTCCCAGCTGTCCGGCGGCGAACAGCAGCGTGTCTCCATCGCAAGGGCCATCGCAAAAAATCCGAAGCTGCTGCTCTGTGACGAGCCCACAGGCGCCCTGGATTACAACACCGGAAAACAGATCCTGCAGCTGCTCCAGGACACCTGCCGCAAAGAGGGGATGACGGTCGTTATCATCACACATAACTCCGCTCTGGCCCCTATGGCCGATAAAGTCATACATTTTAAAAACGGCAAGGCCGGCAGCGCAAAAGTGAACGGCCATCCTACCCCTATCTCTGAGATTGAATGGTGAGAATCTCCTCTCTCACTCTGCCCAGTTCCGTATCCGGATTTTTCGCCGGATGCGCCAGATAAAAGCCCTGCAGATAATCGATGTCAGCCCGGATCAGCGCTTCCATCTCCGCCCTGGTCTCCACGCCTTCCGCTATCACGCGTATATTGCGCGCCTTGCAGTAAGAAACCAGATTTTTCAGGATGTGCAGGCGGTCCGGGTCCGTATCAATGTTTCTGACAATGGACATATCCACTTTAATATAGTCAGGCACAGTTTCCAGCAGCACCGTTTCACCGTTATATCCCACGCCAAAATCATCCAGCGCGATACCGCCGCCCCACTGTTTGGTGATATTGCGTTTTGTATTGGTATAATCGCTGTCTGACCGCTCTTCTTCCGTCAGTTCGATGACAATTCTGCTAAGATATGCTTTATATCTCTCCTCAAAGCGTTCCCAATCCTCTTTTGCCATACACTGATTCGCGATGGAATTGAGAAACAGGCAGCAGGTGCCGCCGGATATCGGAAGCTGGCAGAAATATTCCATGGATTTAAAAAAGGTGAGGATCTCCAGCTGATCCAACTGTGACCGTACCCTAGCCAGAGCCAGAAGTTCAGCCGGATTCTGTATATTGTCAGTCTGCGGGCGCATCAGCGCCTCATATCCGAAGATCTCCCCGGTCACGGCATCCACAATAGGCTGAAAATGATATTCCAGGGCTTCTCTTTCCAGGATCATATCCAGTTCCTTCTGGCACTGCAGCTGATATGCCTCCTGATTATAGGATTCAATATTGAATTCGGTAAAACGGCCTTTTCCGTTTCTCTTCACCATATACATGGCAAAATCCGCAAAACGCAGCAGCCGCTCATAGTCCGACGCATCCATAGGATACCACGCGATTCCCGCCGACGCGCTGATACTGGTGCTGGTATAGTCCGGAAAATAGATTCTCGCCGTATGCAGGGCCTCCTGTATCTCATCACACAGCTTCCAGATCTCGTCCTGGGACTCATATCCGTAAATCAGCAGTATAAACTCGTCTCCGGACAACCTGGCAAACAGCATGCGGTCATTCACATGTCTGCGCACAGTGGCGGCAGCTTCCCGAATGTATTCATCACCGTAATCATGTCCGTATTTGTCATTAATCATCTTCAGATTATCCAGATCAATCATAATCATGGCAGCAGTTTTCAGTTTATCCGGATCACGGAACAGCTTTTTGGCCGAATTGTAAAAGGCCCTCCGGTTATAGATATTCGTCAGCAGATCAAAATCCCTGTCATGCTCGATCCGGTGTTTTTCCAGGATTTCGCGTGTGACATCCGTTGCCACCCCGAGGAATACATCGCCCTCCACATGCATCTGCATGCGCACCCAGCAGGGCTTGCCATCCGACTGAAATTCGTAAAGATAGACTGTGCCGTCCTCTGAGCGCTCCCGCAGATACTCCCGGATTTTATGCCATGCTTTCTGAAATCCGGCCGGGTCCACATAATTGGATTCCGTCTTTAGTTCTTCCATGTGGAGGATGGAAAAAAGGGCATCCGTGCAGAACACCTCTCTGCTTAAAGCCGGATTATACTCAAACGCTCCCACCGATACGCCCACCATTTCCAAAATCGTGGACAGTTTCTGCGACTCATCCGCCACCCTGTAGCTTAAATTCTCAATTGCCTCCGACAGCTCATCTATTTCACTGATATGCAGTTTCTCCAGCTTCAGGTTTTTCTCCGGATTGGCGTTTCTGACCTGGGTCATCAGTGTAAACATCGGCTTGGATATCTTTCTGGATACCACTACGATCCCCAGAATACCAATGGTAAAGGTCACAAGGCTGCCCATCAGCATCAGCTGCTGAAATCTGGAGGCGAATCCCAGCAGCTCCCCCTTTGAAACGATTCCAATGATCATCCACCGGTCCTTTACAAAAGGGGTGTTGCTGTCATACAGGGTCAGTGTCTGAACATTTGCATAAACCGTCTGGTTCATGCTGTTCTCGCAGTCCAGCGTGTAGACATTTGTCTGCCCCTCCACCTTCTTTAACGATAATTCCTTAGAATCTCCCAGGATGCTGCGCAGATAAGAGCCATCCTGCATAACAATACTGCAGTTCAGAGAGCCATCTTCCTGCTCCTGTGACTGGTAACTTGCAGCCAGCAGATAGCCTCCCTGACCGATATTGCTAAGCTCCGACTGTATCATAGTGCTCTTCAGGTAAGTGGTGGACATCTCCACCCCCAGGACCGCATACGCCTTTCCCTCATCGTCCGTAATTGGAACGGAATAGGTAAGGATCGGATAAGAATCGCTGGCGGTATCCTGATTCAGATAAAACGGACCGTACCAATAGCCAAAATCTTTATAGTTATCGCTTCCCTGTTCCTGGGCCGCCAAAAAAGGCCCGTAAAAATAAGAACCGGCCTCTTCATCTTCTCCGTCTTCGCCAAAGGTAAATGTGGGATACCAGAGAGAATCCATGGGGATTCCCTGGCTTCTGATCACTTCTGCCGGCCCGCGTTCTGCTAAAAGATCTGAATTATCCACAGAACTGTATGCAGGTTCCTGATCACGAAAATAAAGGCCGGATTTTATATCCTCACGGTCTCCGTCAAGAATCAGGAAAGCGCCCGTTACTGAATTGCGCCTAAGCAGATAAATCAGATCCTCCGACAGATCCGCAAGCAGCGTCTCTGTCAGAGGGTCTCCCACCGCTAAATCCTCTGTTGATTTCTCTTTCTCGTCCAAATATGCCTTCGTCTTACTTTGAATGGACAGCACACAAGATTCCAGATTGGACCATCTTTGCAGCATATCATTCTGCAGACGGTTGCGCTGACTGGTAACCTTGCCTTCGAATATATCAAAAGCGTTGACCTGCAGCTCATTGAGCAGGCCGCCGCGGATCACGACCAGGTAAAGCAGGGCAAACTGGACTGCCATCACCAACAGCATAGGAATCAGCATCTTCTTTAAGATGGACGTCTTCTTACGCATACCAGTCACTTTCCTTCCTGTGTGGCAGCAAGCTCCTGTTTAAACTGGGTCAGCCATTCCTGAAAATTCTCTTCCGTATCAAACATAGCCACAGCGGTGGAATAATCTGTGCCTGCATCCATCAGTTCCTGAATCTTTGCAGCATCCTCCATGGCTTTATCGGACATCGAATACTCCAGCACATCACGGGCTTGGGCTCCGCCTTCAAACGCCCGGTTTGTATACAGCTGATAATCCTCTGTCATTTTTACCGCGACTGACAGAGTCTGACGCATCGTCACTGAGAATTCTGTGTTGGTGGCACTGTCTAACGCTTTATTTATACCTTCCGCCTTGCTTGCTTCCTTTTTTACAGGAAGATAACCGGCTTCAATGGCAAACTCCGTATTTCTCTGTGCTTCGGTGAACCATTTCAGAAATACTGTGGAGGCGTATTCCTCCTTGGCCGTCTTTTTAGTCACTACCATGCCGGCACCCTGCTGCACCGCACAGATTTCCCCGTCTTTAAATATCGGAGCCGGCATTACAGCCGCTTCGATCGGATAGCTGTTTGTGTCGTCCACAATCACTTCTTTAGGAAAATAAGTAGCGGTTGTGGTGGATCCCACCAGCGCAAGAATATCTCCTACCTTGGCATCATCGGATCGAAACTTGCCATAAGATGCAAACCATCCCTTGATATACGGCACATAATAGCACTGCCAGAGCCTGCGCATAATATCGTCATCCACCTGAAAGGTCACTTTACCTTCAGAATCAACAGAAAATATCTCCGATCCCAGCTGCTTGCATCCGATAATTATGTAATTCGCCATCGCATCACGCCCGTAAAACGCCTTGCCGCCCGACCACACATAGTAACTCTCGGCCACCTCAATCAGGCCCTCCACCGTGGACAGCTTATCCAAAGAATAGCCCGTCTTGGCCGCAAATTTATCCCAGTCCGTCTTATTGATCATCAGCACTTCCGTAGCTTTGGCTGTCGGAAAGATCTTCAGCTCCTGGCCCTTGCCCAGCCGGCCTTCTTCTATGTAAGAAGGGATGTATTCCTCAATCTCATCTTCTGTCAGATATTTCTCCAGGCTCACCACAAGGCCCATCTGATCAAACTGATAGGCAGAATCCGCATATGCGGCCACAATGTTGGGAACGGGTTCTGTGCCGACTTTATTGTTGGCTGAATCCAGCACATTTTCCACAAGCTGCGCGATATTTCCCTGGCTGTAAGCCTCCACTACAATTCCCATATCTCTGCCGACTGTCGTATTAAACTCGCTGACAAGCTCATCAAATGCATTTTTTTGTGCGCCGTTATAATAATGCCAGATATCGATATTAACCGGATGATCCTTATCCAGCTTTACTGTTTCGGCATGATTGGATGAACAGCCGCATAATCCCGTCAATAATAGTACTGCGGTCAGTGCAGCCGCTAAGATTCTCTTACTCTTTTTCATCAGGATGAGCCCCCCGTATTGTGTGTGATAAAAAGAGTATAATCTATTTCAGCGGTATTTTCAATAACATTACCGGGTATACCGGCCAAAAAGATAAGATAAACATGGATTTACCTTTCCAAATGCCGGAAATATTCCTGCCTGGTACTGTCAATCTGCCGGATCAGGAATAAAATAATCAGATCACGAATAAACGTTCCAATATCCAGAGTTTTCATGGCTCCCCGCGTATACTCCAGATAAAGTATCCTCTCAATATCCGAAACCGCCGCCTGTCTGTCGTGAAGCAATAGCTCACCTGCCTGCCCGGTGCCCAAAAGCCCCATGATACAATCGCTGATCCTCTTCACTTCCTGATCTGTACAGGATCTCATGCGATCCAAAGATACCGATTCTCCGATGCGCTGGCGGATTTCCTGGCGGAATACGGCCAGCGTCACCTCTTCCTCTATGCTGATGGGGCCCGCCGGAGGGAGATCCTCGAAACGTCCGCAGACCGCTGACTCCATGCTGTCATAAATCTGATACAGCTGCGGACCCTCGATTATACATACCTTCTGCCTCTCCGCAAGCAGAAAGGCCACGCCAAACAGCTCCAGCCTCTGCCTCTCTTCTCTTTCATCCAAAGACAGCAGTTTTGCTATTTCACCTATATCCATAGACTGCTTGCTGCTTAAGACTTGGCCGATCCAGTCCCATCCGGCGTAGAAAATGCCATAAATCCGATCCTCCAGTTTGTCGCGCTCCTGCTGCTGTAAACATTCATTTCTAAGGTATTCCAAGATCCCCAGGAATCGGGCGGCATAAATCTGCATCTCCAGCGTCAGGCCATAGAAACAGGGAGAATGAAAATAGGAAGAATGCAGGGTGCAGCGCTCGTATACCTCTGGGTTTGAGAAATAAAGCCTGTCCAGATCCTCATACACTTCCTGCTGCCGTCCCACCGCACAGACCAGCAGCAGCGTAGTATCCACACAATTCTCCCGGGCTTGCTCAAATCCGTTCTGCCGCGCCGGTTCACTCCAATCCTGCAGTTCTTCACACAGTTTTCTCGCACAATCCAGCAGCTTTGTGTTCACTGTTCCATAAGAGGTCTGCTCTTCCCTGATAATATCGCCGCTGTTTCCTTCCCCGGCCAGCTCCTGCAGTACTAACAGCAGCTTTTGTATATCCCGGTCTGCCGGCCTTACATAGTGAATTCCCTTATACAGTATCCCATTCGTATACTCCTGTTCCATATATCCTCCATATATTGCGCATACTCCGCAGCGGGATGATCCTGGCCATATAAATCCGGCATGAGATAACCGGCATGCGGCAAGGAAAGGCAGAGCGTGGATGCGCTATGATTTTAAAGATTTACCGTTATCAATTACTTTGGGGAGTATCAGGCAGAAATGCCTTTAAAGACTGTTGCTGTATCTATCATAATAAATCGGGCTTGGGAATTCAAGCTGAAATACTGAATATAATGTAACATTCTGTTACTGATGTGCTGGCCGGATTCTTTGGCACGGTTTGGCTGAATAGAATCCGGACAGCACACTGATTTTTTTGAATAACAGCAATTCACTACCCGTCACAGACCGGCATGGATACTGTGAAAGCAGCACCGCCGCCTGGGGTATCATGAAGCGCGATCATGCCCTTCTGCTGCCTCACAAGCTCACTGGCTATACACAGGCCCAATCCGTAGTGATCTTTTTGGCTGCGGGAGGAATCCGCCCGGTAAAAGCGGTCGAAAATTTTATCCTTATGCTCATCCGCCACACCGAGTCCGTTGTCAATGACGCTGATTCGCACATATCTGCCGGACGCCTCTGCCTTCAGCCATATATTCCCTTTGCAGGGCGTGTAGCTGACCGCATTGTCCACCAATATTGTGAGGATCTGCTCCATCCTCCGGCGGTCGCATCTGCACATGGGGAGCGCTTCCTTAGGCAGTACCGCTTCCATCCGGATCTCCTTCTGCCGCGCCCTCGGCTCCCAGGCCTCATAAACATCCAGCAGCAGTGTATCCATCTCCACGTCCTCCATATGAAAGGTCCAGCTGCGGTTATCCGCTCTGGCTAAAAGCAGCATATCATCCACCAGGCGTGACATCTTCTGCCCCTCCTGGCGTATCACCGTGAGGAAACGGCCCTGATCCCCTGCCTCTGCCTTCTCCATCGCCGATGCGGCGGAAAGGATCACCGCCAGCGGCGTGCGCAGTTCATGAGAGGCATCCGCGATAAACTGAATCTGCTTCTGTCTGCTTTCCTTCGCCGGACGGATCATTCTGCCCGTAAAAAACCAGGAAAACAAGAGGAGACACAGCACGGCGGCAGCGTCCAGTCCCAGAACCAGCAGCCTCTGTTGCAGGATCTGTTCTGCCTGCATCCGTAAGGGGTATAAAAGCAGGCAGCTTAAATAGCCGCTGTCTTTTGGCACAACCATCGCGGAAATATAGAATTGCTGTCCGTTTTCCCTACGATAGGTATACTCCACATGCTGCGGCACCACAGTAGCGCTGGGCCCCTGGAAAATATCCAGCAGATAATTTTCCCGGGTATAGGTGACCGCTTCCATCAACAGCTCCTCGGTCTTTACATCCTGCATCTGTTCATTAAATAGGAATGGGGTGCCGTTATCCCACACCGCCAGTATATACTTACCGTTCTGCCGCACGCCCTCCATCCACTGACGGCTGATGGAGGTCTGCCCGCCAAGATAGGAGATGACCGATTCCGCGCTGCTTATAAATTCTCTGCTGTTAGCGCTTTTGGTCTGTTTTTCAGAGCTGATGAGGTATACAAAAGACACGGCGATCATAATCAATCCCGTTACCAGAGTGGCAAATACAGTCATCTCTCTTTGCAGTTTTTGAAACATATTGTTTAGTCCTCCGGCCGGCACAGGCTGTAACCGATCCCTCTGGCCGTTTTTAAGATCATCCTGCTCCCCACCGCCCTTAGACGGCGCCGCAGAAAATGTATATAGTTATCCAGATTTCCGTCCTCCACTTCCGCATCCGGTCCCCACACGCGGGATAAAAGGACCGCTCTTGGCAGCGTCCGCCCGGGATTTTTCAGAAAAGCTTCCAAAAGCTCTCCTTCCTTTCTGGACAGGCTGCAGGAACCCCTGGGACCTGTCAGGCGCTTTTCATCCGGTTCCAGCGCTATGTCTCCGGCTGTCAGCTCACGCCTGGCTGCCCAGGCCGCAGGCCGTCGGAAAATGGAACGGATCCTGGCCATCAATTCTTCATAGGCGAAGGGCTTTACCAGATAATCATCCGCTCCGGCATCCAGTCCGGTCACCTTATCCTCCAGTTCTCCCAAAGCGGTGATCATGATCACAGGCGCCATGACGCCCTGGGCGCGCGCGATACGCAGCAGGCTCACGCCGTCCATCTCCGGCAGCATACAGTCCAGGAGGATCAGGTCATATGCCTGCTGCTGCATGCAGTGGAGGCCTTCAGGGCCTTCATGGCAGACGTCTATGAGTAAACCTTCCTGCAGCAGTTGGAATTTAAGGGTGTCGCAGAGGTTTTTGTCGTCTTCTATGATTAAGATTCTCATGAGTGAAGTGTCCTTTCTTTAGCGGCCGGATATGATGGGGATTGTGTGACGGGGCAGTGGCGGAGAAACCGGCCGCAGTGGGGCCGGGACTGCTGCGATGCATCCGTTCCCTCCCGCAGGCTCACGCCTTCGTGAGTATCTTACCTCATTTTCTTCCCCCTGTCACCGGATTTTGGGGAAATCACAGAATCTACAAATTTTTTAGAGATTATTTAAAGACTGGGATGCTATAATACCTGCAACAACGATCCATCCGGCCGGCACCGCAGTCCGGAATGTTCTATCACATGCGGTGCAGAAATGAGGTATATTATGAAAAAATCTATGCAACGAGGGCTCGCAGCATGTCTGATCATCGCTATGATGCTGATTGGAGCCTGCTCAAAACAGCCTTCCGGCGGGATATCAGGCACGCAGGGGGAGGAGGGCAGCAAAGCAATGGGCCGGTATCTGGAAGAAAGTGTTCCTCTTCCTGACGGCATGACATCGGTTTCCGCTCTCGCACGGCTTGCAGACGGCACGATCCGCATGCTCTGTACGGATGCTAAGGAGGGCATGCATGTGTTTGACTCCAAGGACAACGGGCTGACTTTTAAGGAGGCCGAAGGCTACAGCGAAATCCTTGAAGAAGCGGGCTTCGGGCCCCAGACGGGGACTGAAGCAAAAAACAGCGGCAGTTTCTACGCTTCTACGTCCGCGATCAGCCGGGAAGGGGCACTTCTGATCAACAAGCAGATCTTCTCAACAGGGGACGGCAGCGAAGAAAACACCTCGCTGGACAGCCAATGGTACTATATAAGCAGCGATCTTAAACTGAAGCAGATACCGGTCACATTCAGCAGCACGGCAGAGATAGCGTCCTATAGCCAGATGCCCAATTCCAGCGGTTTCACGGCTGCCGGTGAGCTACTGGTATCAAATATTACGGGAGAACTGCTGCAAATCAACCCGGAAACCGAAGAAGTCCTGCACACCTATCAGGACTGCCTGACCACCTTCTGTATCGGAACTACCCTGTATGCCGTGACCTCCTCCGGTATAGACAGCTATGATACCACCACCGGCCAGCTTCTTGCCGCCGACAGCGTGTTAAATGATTTCTATAAAAATGCAAAAGGTGAAACATCTAACGGCGTTGCCGTCAGCACCGTAGGATCCGGCGCACTTCTGATGGCATCCGGGAAGGAAGACGGCTCTGTCTACTATCTGAATTCCACCGGGCTGTACCGCCATGTTAAGGACGGAACTGCCATGGAACAGATCATAAACGGCTCACTGGTATCCTTCAGCAGTCCTGATACCTCTCTGGCACACATGACAGTAAATGATGACGGGACGTTCCTGATCTCTGCCTATACACGCACGGGAATGCAGCTCTACCGCTATGCCTACTCCGACCAGGTGAGCGCCATGCCGGAAAAAGAGCTTAAAGTTTATTCCCTGACAGACAGCATGACCGTCCGCCAGTCAATTGCCGCCTACCAGAAACAGCACCCGGATACATTTGTTTCATTGGAAATCGGTATGTCCGGCGACGATGCGGTGACCGCATCCGATGCGCTCCGTACCTTAAACACAAACATCATGGCCGGCAAGGGGCCGGATGTGCTGATACTGGACGGTATGCCCATCGACTCCTATATAGAAAAAGGCATGCTGGCGGACCTGTCCGGTCTGCTGGATGAGATTGAACAATCCGACGGACTCTTTGAAAACATTGCCCGGGCTTATGAGAAAAACGGCCAGGTAAATGCGGTCCCCACCGGGTTTCAGGTGCCGATCCTGCAGGGGAGCACCGCCAGCATAGAGCAGGTGTCAGATTTAGCCTCCCTGGGCGATCTGGTTTCGTCCCTGCGCGAATCAAACCCGGATAAGAGCACAATCCTTACCCGCACTGACAGCGACGATCTGCTGAATTTGCTGTATCCGGTCTGTGCACCGGCCTGGTTCTTGCAGGATGGCACAATTGATGAGAGTAAGCTGAAAGAATTTCTGACCGTGCTCAAAAAGATCGGCGATGCCGAAAAAGCCGGCACCGGCCAGGAAGAACCAGATCAGACGATTGTTTTTGTCGGCGGCGGGGGCTTAAGCAGCAATACTGCGGATGCATTGATGGGACTCTTTGATTATCTGTACGGAAACCGTGTTTTAAACGCAGGTGCTATAAGCTCAGTCAATGATCTCTCCTATATTATATCCGCCAATGATTCGCTGGGCTTGTCCTATGTTCCCATGAACGGTCAGGCATCCAACGTATATATTCCAAGAAATATCGTCGGCATAAACGCCAGAAGCGGACAGATCGGGGATGCACAGGACTTCATCCGGGCCTTTCTCTCGAAAGAGAATCAGCTCATGAGCACCGAAGGCTTTCCTGTAAACCGCGCGGCCTTTGACCAGGCCTGTGATAAAGAAGAAAATCAAAGCGGCGATGCGGATCTGGGCAGTCTCTCCGTCAGTGATGCGGCGAGCGGTGAAGCCACCCTCACCATCCATTGGCCGTCTAAAGAGCAGCTGAATGAGTTCCGGGCTATCCTTACAGCTCTAAACACGCCCTGCGCCATAGACTCCACGGTTTTGGATGCGGTAAGAGCCCCTGCCGGCCGCTATTTAGACGGCAGCATAGATCTGGATACGGCGGTATCGGATATTATGCAGAAAATCAATCTCTACCTTTCCGAATAAATCACCGGGGCCGGCTTCGACTTAGAGGCCGGCCCGTTTCTCCTCAATTCACTGAAAGGATCCTATTTTATGAAAAAAAGACAGATGACCGGAATCCTCTTTGTACTGCCCAGCCTCATCGGTGTCTGTATCTTTGTGCTGATCCCCTTTCTGGATGTGATACGGCGCTCCTTTCTGGAAGCGGTGAACAGCAGGTGGGTAGGGATACAGAATTATCTGACGGTTTTCACCAATCCGGCCTTCCTTCTGGCCGGTAAAAATACGCTGCGCTTTGTGGGAATCTGCATTCCTCTGCTCATCGTCCTGTCGCTAAGCATCGCCGCCTTTTTAAACAGGCAGGCGGCAGGGGGCATTTTAAAAACCTGTTTTCTGCTTCCCATGGCCATACCCGTGGCCTCCGTGGTGCTTTTATGGCGGGTGCTGTTTCACAACAGCGGCCTGCTAAATCATCTGCTCCATAGCCTTGGATATGCCGGAACGGACTGGATGAATACCGGCTTTGCTTTTTGGATTCTGGTCATCAGTTACCTGTGGCGCAATCTGGGCTACAACATTGTGTTATGGATGGCGGGCCTTTCCTCCATACCGGTCAGCCTGTATGAGGCGGCCAGAGTGGACGGAGCAGGTTCCTTCCAGTGCTTCCTAAAGATCACGATGCCAGGCCTCATGCCCACGCTGTTTACCATTTCCGTTCTGTCGCTTCTAAACTCCTTTAAGGTGTTCCGCGAAGGCTATCTGGTGGCTGGGGATTATCCCCATGAAAGCATGTATCTGCTGCAGCATTTGTTCAATAACTGGTTTCGGGATCTGTCGCTGGATAAGATGGCGGCCGGGGCCGTCACCTGTGCTGCCGTGATATTCGCTTTAGTGCTGATCCTTAAAAAATCCTGGGGCGGCGAGGAGGACTGACCGAATGAAAAAAATACTACCGCTTCTCTTCTGTTTTCTGCTGGCGGGCATCGCCTGTTATCCCATACTGTTTCTTTTGACAGGCTCGCTGATGGCCGATACAGAACTTTCTTCACTGCTGGGACCGGTCCTTAAAGGCAGCAAAGGCTATGCATCCTTCCGCCTGCTGCCAATGATGCCCACCTTAAAACACTATGCCGGTCTGCTTCTGGACTCACCGGAATTCTTTGTGATGTTCTGGAACTCAGTAAAGTTAACCGCGGGGATCCTGGCCGGGCAGGTGCTTGTGGGCATACCTGCCGCCTGGGGGTTTGCCAAATACCGTTTTCCCCTGAAAAAAGCCGTTTTTACCCTGTATATACTGTTGATGATGATGCCTTTTCAGGTGACCATGCTCTCCAACTACCTGGTTCTCGACCGCCTTCATCTTCTTAATACCCATGCCGGCATCATTCTCCCGGCGGCTTTTTCCACATTTCCGGTATTCATCATGTACCGTTTTTTCTGCGGCGTGCCGGGTTCCATCCTGGAAGCCGCGCAGATTGACGGCGCGGGCCCGCTGCAGATTTTTCTTCATATCGGCCTGCCTTTAGGCTCCGCCGGAGTGGTTTCTGCGGTCGTGTTAAGTTTTCTGGAATACTGGAACTTAATCGAGCAGCCCCTGACCTTTCTGCAGGATAAACGCCTGTGGCCGCTGTCACTGTATCTGCCTAATATCAGTCTGGACCGCGCAGGAATAGCTTTCACCGCTTCAGTCACCGCACTTTTTCCGGCCGTCCTGATCTTTCTTAGCGGGCAGGATTATCTGGAACAGGGCATCATTGCCAGCGCTATAAAAGAATGACAAATGTATAATGGAGGTAACACATGAATAAACTGCTCCGAAAAATAACTTCTGTCCGGATCCCTGACTTTCAGTCGGTCTCCCTGCGCCAAAAAGCCCTGCGGTGCCTGGCGGGATTTATGTTTCTGATGATACTGCTCACCCTTCTTTCGAGAGCCGCCCGCAGCATGACCATAGCCGAGGCAGTCCTGGCATCTCCGCAGAAAATGACCATTGACTATAATATCACCGCTAACGGCCGCACCGTACAGGATCAGGAAACCGCGCTCTCCACCCTCCCCAATGTGAAAGTGAAGCAGGTGCATGTGAGGGAAGGCGAATCCGTAAAAGCGGGCGATCCGCTGTTTACGCTGGATACGGAGGATTTAAGCGCCCAGATCCTCGCCCTGAACCAGGAGATCGAAAAGATGAAGCTGCAGGCTCAGGCGGCTGCTTCCAACAATCGGCTGGATCAGGAAAATAAGGAAAACAGCATCGCACGCGCCAGAGAGGATTACAACACAACAAAAGAAAAGACAGACAAGCTCATACAGCAGGCGAAGCAGGCCATGGACGAAGCCAGCCAGGCGCTGACCGACTTCAGGAATAAGCCTTCCCAAAACGGTCAGAACGATATACTGGAAGGCCTGAAAAATGCATACAATACAGCCCTTTCCCAGCAGCAGAGCGCACAGGACTCTCTAAACACGCTCAACAAAGAACTGGAAGAAACCGTTCAGGCCAGGATTCAGGAAGCACAATCCGGCCTCTCAGGCAATGCCATACTGACCGAAGAAGAAAAAAAGAAGATCGAAGCTAAGGCCAGGGCCGAATACGAGCCGCTTTTGTCACAGGCGGACAGGACATTAAAAAATGCCTCCGATGTCTCCGCCAATGCTAAAACCGCTCTGGATCAATACCAGGCTACCGTAAACAGCAACGCGGGGGAAGAGCGGAAAGCGCAGGAAAAGGCTCTGGAAGACGACTATAATGCGAAAAAGCTGGCCTATGAGGATGCGCTGGCTTCACAGGCAGAGAGCCTGCGGCAGGCAGAACGGGCCATCGAGGATGCCGACAGCCCTAAACGGGCCGACAGCTCTGAAACGATCGCGAAGCTCGAGCTGAAAGAGAAAGAAGATGCTCTGAAAAAGCTGGAAGATATGCTGGCCTGTGAGGGCGTTGTAACATCTTCCGCGGATGGACTGATCCTTAAAGTGTCCGTGATGACAGGTGAACCCACTTCATCCAATACCAGCATACTTCTTGCCAATGCAGATGCCGGATGCAGGTTTACCGCGCAGATTAGTGCAGAGGACGCGAAGCATCTAAACCGCGGCGACAGTGTCATCTTAAAAGTCGGCAATGACAAAAAAGAGCTGAAAGATCTGACCATTGATACGATTGAGGTCAACGCCGAAAATCCGGATCTCTATGACATATCGGTGAGTATTCCCAAGGGCCTGGCACAGATCGGTTCCGCCGCAGTGCTGGAAGCCACCAGCAGGTCAAAAATCTATGAAAGCTGCGTGCCTCTAAGCGCGCTGCATATGGAACAGAATAAAAGCTATCTGCTGATCCCCAAAGAAGTGCAGACCGTACTGGGATCCGAATGGACCGTGGAAAAACTGGAAGTCACCGTATTGGAGAAAAACGGGAAATACGCGGCGCTCTCTCCCACCGATTTTCCTTCAGGACAAAAATTCGTTGAAACCTCCACCAAGCCGCTGCAGACCGGCGACCGCATACGTCTGTCGGAAGAATGAAGGCGGCAATGAGATATCTGGTCTTATTCCTGCTGTCAGGAGCCCTTCTTATATGCATGGCAAAGGCTCTGGCAGATGCGGACCGGCTGGATATCTCATCCACTGCCTGGCTGTTTGATCTTACCGATACACCTTTAAATCCGCAAAAGGCAGCCGGTATGCTGGCGCAGGAACAAAGTGAAGCCCATCCCATGCCTTTTCTGCTCTGGAGCCAGCTGTTGGAAAAGCAGATAAGAAACCCTGTCCTGAACCGATCCGCAGCCGCCGGCTGTCTGATCGTTTATGGTGACAGTTCCCTGCTGTTTGGCCAAACCGTTTTGGATCCTTCCGATCAAAAGGGCTGTCTGATCTCCAAAGACCTGGCCTATCGTCTGTTCGGAAGCGTAAATGCGGATGGGATGGAAATTGAACTGGACGGCCGCACGCTCACGGTACGGGGTGTCCTGGATCAGTATGACGGTATTATTGCGGCCGCACCCCTGCCGTCGGATCAGGCAGAGCTAAACATGCTCACGCTCGGACGGCCGGATGATTCACAAAGCACGGATAAAGATGCACAGTCTTTTATGGACCGGCATGGCATCTATGGAACCTCCCGCCGGATTTCCCTGTATCATACGGCCGCAAGGCTGGCCGCTGTGCTCATGCCGCTGCTTGCAGCCGCGTGGGGCTGTGGCAAGCTGTTTAAACAAGCCTTCCGGCTGCGGCATTTACCTGTACCGGCTGCAGGCTGTTTTCTGACCGCGGCAGCCGCGCTGGCAGTGTTTCTGTGGTTTATGCCGTATCCGCCGCGTTTTCCCGCATCGCTGATCCCCGGCAGCTGGTCAGACTTCACTTTCTGGCAGAACAAATTCAGCGATACTGCCGAACAAATCCGGCTGCTGGTCCAGACAGAAAAAACGGTTCCGGAACAGGCCCTGCTGGCTGTCAGCTGGAATGCGGCTGTAAACGGGGTCATGGCCGCGCTGCTGCTCCCGCTCTGGATAAAAACAGCATCCGCCGCACTTAGGGATAATCTGTTTTATCTGCTGTGCGGCTGCATGGTGCTCTCTTTTTTGGTCGCCGTATGGCTGCAAAACGATTACCGGATCATGTGGCTCCTGCTCCCCTGGGCCCTGCTCTGTCAAGCCCTTTCAAGCTATCTGAAACAGATCAGGTTAACCGTTTTGAACTGTACAGATAAATAAACAGCAGCCTGGAAAATGCCGTTTTACGCGCATTTCCCGGGCTGTATCCTCACTGTCCGGCCTTCTCCACATTTTTAAGATGCTCTTCATAGGTTTCTGCATAATAGTAATTGGCGGAATCATCATTAACGAAATAATAATAATCGGTATCCGCCGGATTCAGCGCCGCCTGAATCGCCTTCATGCCAGGATTGCTTATGGGACCGGATGGAAGCGCATCACAGCGGTAAGTATTGTAATAGGCGCTGTATCTGTCCTGATCCCCGTCAATGTAGGGCTTGATATGTTTCTCCACATAAGTGATCGTAGCGTCCAATTCCAGCTTCATGCCCGCATCCAGACGGTTATAGATGATGGACGAGATATTGGGCATCTCATCCGGATTGGCGCCCTCTTTTTCAATCATGGAAGCAATGGTCAGCAGTTCATAGACGGACAGCCCCTTATCGGCAGCCGCGGACCGTATTTCATCGCTGATCTTCTTTTCCGTATTGCGAAGGAATACGCCGATCGCATCCTCCGGCTTGCTGTCGCGGTAAAAATCATACGTATCGGGGAAGAGATATCCTTCCAGCTTAAAACAGCGGTGTTCGTTTTCCGGTATCTCTGCTACCAGGCTGTAATAGCTGTAATCAAAGCTGTTACACACCTCAAACAGGCTCTCGGCGCTGCATACACCGTTTTCTTCCAGCTTGTTAAATATCTGTGCCACCGTATACCCTTCCGGTATGGTGATGCGGACTGTAGGCGATTCCGTTGTCTCCCCGGCCTGACTGCCGCTGCTGCCGCCGTCAGAAGGCGCTGCCGGATCCGTTCCCGCATTTCCGCGTTCAAAATCCATGCTCACGGTTTCAAAAGCTCCGTCGCTGATCTTTCGTATCTGATAAGTTACGGATATGGTATCCCCGCCTGCGGCGGTAGTCACAGAGGCCTGGGCGGTATAGGTGTACTCTCTCGTTTCCTCATCGGACAGCTTCACATTCCCGCTGGTCAGCTGATACGCATCGATGCGCTCGCTCTCATCCACCTCATCGGACTTTAAACCGTCCAGGTATTTGCGAAAGCTGGAATCTCCCAGATCCTTCACCGTCTTAAGTTCATCCTCGGTATTGGCGGCAGTCGTTTCATCCGCTTTACCGCTCTTATTGCAGCCTGTCATCAGCAAAACAAAAGCGATGAGCATAAGCAGGTATTTCATCCGTTTTTTCATTTTCTTCCGTTTCTCCTTTCCAGCATGTCCAGACTTTCTTTCAGTTTGATGACCGACCAGCGGTACTGCCCTTCATCCTCATATTCTCTGTAATAGCACTCCACAATCATGATCACATACATATAGATATTATAGAGCAGTCTGCGGATCATCTCATGATCCGAAAACTCTGTCCTGCCATATCCTCTCAAAAATGCCTCCGGCCTTTTGGGCTCCGTAATCATGCGGAAATAGTGTTCCATCAAAGGATCGCCCCACAGCGCCCGTTCAAAATCGGTGATTCCGGTTATTTTACCGTCCTTCACAAACACATTTCCCGCCCAGAGATCCCAATGAACCAGGGCCGGTTCGCTCACCTCATCCAGCACATCCAGATTGTGGGATACCGGCGATCGCACTTCTTCATAACCGACTCCCAGATCCGCGGATACACGCATGCCGTCGTCCAGCGCATCTTCTAAAAGAACTGCAAACGCCTCTCTCCAGCTGTTTTTTTGCTCCTTTATCCTTCCCAGACACCCGAAGCTTAGGCCCTTCAATCCATTTATCTGAGCATTGCAGCGGCCCAGGCTTTCCTCTATCTGATCTCTGTCTGTATCCGTCATCCACTCCATACACTCGCTGTAGGGCAGGCCCTCCAGCTTCTCCATAAAAAAATAGTCTGAGTTACACAGATGATGAGTGTTGTCATAACAGTATATATGCGGAACCGGCACTGCGGTTTTCTCTTCCGTCAGCCGCATTGCCTCCACCTCTGCCTGCATGATGTTCTTTTCATAGGTTAAAAGACGGTCTGTGCAGGGCGCAATCTTTACAATCACCTGCCGGTCATCCGCAAGTGTCAGCTCATAGGCCGCATTAAAGTAACCGCCGGTCAGCTCCCTGACCTTTGTACTCTCCGCCTCCTGTTGGTTTAATCCCAAAGCGAATACGGCCATTCGCCGAAGTACGTCCTCCGATTGAGCATGCTTGGTTTTGCTGTACATAACGGCCTCCCAATCTTTTATCGTTTTACCGTTCATTTTATCATGAACAGGCTCCGTTTTGTAAAATACGGGCTGCATTTATGTTAACATATTCCGAAATCATATGCAACTGTTCCCTGTAGCAGAAGCAGGCCGGCATCCCTTTAAAGAAGTGCCGGCCTGTTTCAAAATTTCCGCTGATGCAGGACTGCCGGCCACATTCTGTCAGCTTAACAGCTTTTTCACATTCAGCTGTCCCCAGCCCTGATGGCATTTGGCAAATCCCAGGTCATCGCAGCTTTCCCTAAGCTTCAGCTTCACTTCCGCGTTGGTAAGCCACGGCTGCTTCTCCAGCAGCAGGGCAATTGCTCCCGATACAATCGGAGTGGACATGCTGGTTCCGCTCTTTACCGCATAATAGTTATGCGTTTTCTGGTACAGACCGTTGCAGGAGATGATATTTGAGCCCGGCGCTACAATCTCAGGCTTTACAATACAGCAGTCTCTGGTAGGGCCGCGGCCGGAGTAATGCACCATCTTGGTGCCGAATACCTCTACCATCTTGGCATCGTCAGAGCAGCCCACCGTAATCACCTTCCGGCTTATGCCGGGCGTCGTGATCGTGCTCTGCCCAGGTCCCAGATTGCCGGCGGCAACTACCACCACAAGCCCCTGATCCCAGACTTCTTCCACACTGCGCACCAGAATGGAATCCTCTCCCATCCCTTTTTTGGCCAAAGCACCTACCGATATATTTACAATACGGATTCCGTATCTGTCTTTATTTTTAATGATCCAGTTCAGGCCGGACAGCACATTGCTTAAGCTGCCGTTGCCTTTTCTGTCCAGTACCTTTAATGAGATGAGATTGCAGCCGGGGGCCATTCCGACAATTTTCCCCTCTGAAGCCGCTCCGCTGCCGCCTATAATTCCGGCCACATGGGTGCCGTGCCCGTTATCGTCATAGGGAATGCTGCGGTTTTTAAGAAAGTCACAAAATCCAAGGATTCGGTTATCAAAATCCGGATGCGGTGTGATCCCGGTGTCCAGGATTGCCACGCCTATGCCTTTTCCGGTAATTTTTTTCTTATGTGCGCCTTCTCCGTGCACTGTAGCGATTGCATGGAGCATCTGCGCCTGTAGGCACATCGATTGATCGTATATCCGCCTCATGATTTCCTCCATTAAAGTGCATTCAGCCTTTTTTGTCTGATACTTTAAAATATTCATCATGGGCAGCTTTCGTTCGCACGGTGCATTCAATATTTTAGAGCAGCGAAGGTTCCGTCTTCAGATCTGGCCGGCTCCAGTTCCTCCGGTACAGCCTGCACTGCATATGGGACGGATCCAGCTTTAACGCTTCATCCAGATAGCCCAGCGCCCTGTCTATATCTCCCAGCCCGTAATAGCCCAGCGCCAGCAGATAAAAGCAGTGCGCTCTGTTTCTATTGGTGAGATTCTCCTCAAAGATCAGGAAATCCGGCAGGGAAACTGCAAAATAATCCATCTTCACTTTATCCCCGATATGCTGCTCTCCGTAATCGATCAGACGGTAAAATCTGGCGTTGGCCTCCGCCTGCCTGGAAAGCTTACGTTTCGCCAGTCCCTGATACAGGATCATATCGGCGGGCTGGTCATTGTAATACATCATGCCCGCAGGCTCATCGTTTCCGACGCTTGCGGTCAAAAAGCTTTCCTTAGCCTTTTCTTCCTCTCCCAGCATCTCATACACACATCCAAGATAATAATGGATGTGATTGTCTTTGGTGCCCTCCAGCTTGCCCTCGCCAAGATTTTCGGGGTAGCAAAGCGCCTGCTGCAATAGCTGTAAAGCCTGCCCGCAGTCCGCTTTTCTGATCCTCTCTTTGGCCATCTCCACCAGGGCGGCGGTGTACTGTCCGGTCACCTTCCCCTCACCGCCTTCCCACGGATGGAATTTTCTTCCCATTATCAGCTTATAGGCCTGCTCATGCTGTCCCAGCATATTCAGTACGGAGGTCATTTCCACAAACAGATCATCCCGTTCTTCTACCAGCTGCGGATATCTCCGGCAGTGATCCAGACGTTCTTCACAGGACATGCCAAGCTTCTTATACAGCTGATCCAGTTCCAGAAACACTCTGGCATCCGTATTGTCCAGCGCAAAGGCTTTTTCAAGCGCCTCTCTGGCAGACTCCCGGTCGGACAGCTTATTGTAATATAACAGTGAAAGGTTTCTCCAGGCTGTGGGGAATGTGCCATCCAGGCGCACCGATTCCTGCCACAGCTTCAGGGCGCGCTGCCACCACCCCTTATCATAGAACAGGCAGCCCAGATAATAGCAGGCTTTAGGCGCCCCCCCTTCCCTTTCGGCGGCATATTCCAGCACGGCTATGTCTTCCGCCTTATTGGGGAAACAACAGTAGGGAGAACGCGCTTCCGCTTCCGCCACCGCAGCTCCCGCCTCTTTCGTCCGCCCCATTTTGCTTAGATAGTATCCTTCGTAATATTTTAACAGAGGACTATCTGCGCTGCAGAGTCTTAAGGTCTTAAGGGCCTCCTCATAAGCGCCGAATTCCGCAAAATCCCTCGCGGCCATCAGATGGTTATCCGCGGTATTTCTCATCAGTCCTCTGACTCTATAAAGTGCCTGACTGTCTCCTGACAGGAAATATTCTTCCAGGCCGGACACATAATCAAAGGGGTCCAGCTTGAGATTATCTTCGATGGCTGTAAGCGCTTCTTCTTTTCTTTCCAGCTTGCCCAGAAGATACGCTCTTAAACCGCGCGCCTTGATGTTATGCGCATTTTTCACCAGGGATTTCTCAGCAAATTCCAGAGCGGAACCGTATTCACCTCTGCAGGCATCGATGGCCGCCAGAAAGTAAAAAGCCATCTCCTGCTGCTCGTTGGACCAGGATGCCTTGTAAAAGGAGTCGTAAGCCTCCTCCGTATCCCCCTGCCGAAACTGTACCAGTCCCAGATTGTACAGCGGCTCGCTGTCGTACGGGTTTGGATTGTATCCCGTAAGCCTACGAATCGCCTCACGGAAATGCTTTTTAGCTTCCTGATAATCTCCGCGGCGCAAAAGCAGCACACCGTACGCATTGTTGATCCGTATATCGCCGCTGTCCCTCTTGAGCCCTTCCAGGTAGTAATCCTCCGGGCGGTAAGTCGCATGCCGGTACTGTTCAAGATGTAATCCGGTAAGATACAGTTCTTCATTTGTCCGGATCTCCTTTGGATCTTTTGCCGCCTTTGCGGGCTGCGGCAGCTCCTGCATCTTCTCCTCAAGCGGCGTGTAAGCGACCAGCAGCCGTCCGTCCGCCCATACTTCCACCGTCAGTTCGGATTCCTTTTCGTATGTGCAGTCCACCGTTGTTTCATAGATATCAACAGGGGAGAGCAGGGCATGATCCTGAAAGACTGTCTCACCGCACTTTTTGAGCAGAATTTCAGCATTTTCCCGCCTGCCGGTCGCATAGACTGCAAGGCGGATCTGACGGCCGTCTGCTGTCAGATTAACCGCGGCGTCGACCGTCGCATTTTTGACGCTGCCCACTTTTTTATAGGGCATGAAATACTGTTTGAATGTCTTTTCTTCAAAGGGTTTCAGCCAGGTAAAATCGGGCTGGTTATCCGTAAATACCCCGGTCATCAGCTCTATGTACGGGCCGTCCTCATCCGTTAAGTTGCGGTCCCAGGCTTTCCCAAAATCCCCGCAGCCCCAGGTCCACTGCTTTTTACCGGGGGATATATGATGGTCCGCCACATGGAGAATTCCGGCTTCCACGCCGTAATCATAGCCTCCCACAAAATCGTACGCCGACTTTTCCGCCATATAGGAAGTGGGCACCGGTATATTCTTATAGCGGGAGATATCCACGCCTTCGCTGTAATCATGCTTATAATACACTCCGGTCGCGATGGGGAAGCGTGAGACATCTCTCTTGCCATGGTCCATCACCGCATGTACATCCGGAGGGAAGATGGACTGGGTCCGGTCATTAACCGCCACAGCCGGATTCGCCCACCACAAAAATGTCTGCGGCTGCGCGGTCCGGTTATAGAGCTGCCCTTCAATCTCAATATAAGCCTTTCCCGGATACAGCGTAAACTTCGCAATACCCTTTGTCCCGTACATCTGATCCACATCATTGACAAGCAGCGACTTGCTGCCGTCCTCATTATTAAGCTGCACAGTATCCACCGGCAGAAATGTGGTGGGCCGGTGATGCTGGGGCCAGTTAAACTCTATTCCGCCGGAAATCCAGGGACCGGTCAGACCTACCAGCGCGGGCTTGATCACATGATTATAGTAGACAAAATCATAGCCATTGGTTTTATCATACGCACGCTGGATACGGCCCCCCAGCTCCGGCAGAATCATCACTTTCAGATATTCATTCTCCAAAAATACGGCCTTATACTCTTTATCCTTTTTTTCATCATAAATCCGGTCAATCGCCGGATAGGGATAGATCCTTCCCGAACTGCCCTGGTAAACCCTCTTTTCCAGAAACATCGGGTTCTTATCCGGTTTTCCGATTTCATATGTGGGGATGCTTACGGTTTCCTCCCAAAGACGTACTGTTTCCATACTGACTCCTGTCTGCGCATTCAAATCGCGCGGTATTGTATCATCATATTACTGTTCAAAGATGCCGATAAAGCAGCGCATGACAGGGCAGGGTATGGTCCTGTCATGCGCGGAAACTTTACGATAACTGTAAACAGTAACCTTAGATTCATTGTAGCATCTGCAGCGCGAAGATACATTCCTCACTTTTGCTGAAAAATATAAAAAAATTGCGGTTATATATTGACTGCTGTCTCCCTATAGAGTAACCTCTTAGTATAACGAATGAAGGAGTTTTTCATGAAACCAGTTGAACCCGGAGTGGACATCCGTTCCGACTATTATATCTGTACCCCCAGCCCCAATGCCATGAAAGCGTTTTTCTATCCGATCGCGGTGGGACATTTCATCTATCAGCCCGGATATCATCTAAAACGCAGTTCTTATGACAGTTTTCTGATCATGCTCGTGCAGAAGGGGGAATGCACTGTGCGGGCGGAAGGCATAAAACGGCATCTGTCTGCCGGCCAGGCGGTGCTTTTGGATTGTTACGCCCTGCACGAATACGAATCAGCCACAGGCTGGGAAGCCCTGTGGCTGCATTACGACGGCATCGCCGCCAGATCCTATTATGATATGCTCTGCCGCGGGGAAGGCCCGGCGGCAGTTTTTCCCGGCGGATATGCGGTGGACCGGTATCTTTCCCGCATCTATCAGGCTTTCCATACGCATCGGACATACGGAGAAGCTCTGCTCTCCAGGGATATCACCATCCTTTTGACCGAACTGCTGACGGCTGCTGACCGCCGCCCCGAACCTCCGGCTGCCGGCAGCATGGATGATATTCTGCATTATATCTCCGCTCACTTAAGTGAAGCGCTGACGGTGGAGGGGCTGGCATCCCAGGCACATGTAAGCCCATATCATTTTATCCGTGTATTCAAGCAGGAGACCGGATATACTCCTCATGAATATATCATAACTGCCCGGATGAACACTGCAAAATTCCTGCTGAAGACCACCGCCACACCCGTCAAGGAGATCTCCTACTCCCTCGGTTTTTCCTGTGAGGCCGCATTCTGCGCGGCATTTAAAAAGCATGCCGGATGCACTCCGTTAAAATACCGCCGCGATGGCTGAACGCCGCGCGGTTATTTTGTAATGACCGTGATATTTCCGTTGGAGCATCTGGCTTTGATCTTATTGGCGCCGGCAGAGTCTTTTTCCAGTGAACCGGATCTGTTATCCCCGTTCAGCCTGACGGTACCAAAATCACAGGACAGATCCATGCCGTACTCCTTCTCTTCCCCTGTAAACGCCAAATCTATATCGCCGAAATCATTGCTGATGTCAACCGATTTTGTATCCAGTTCCGTCAGCTCAATATCCCCGTTGCTGCCGGTATGCGTCAGTTCACCGACAGTGAGTTTGCTGCCGTCCGTATCGCCGAAATCCTGCTCAAGCCGCAGGGTTGTGCTCTCTATGTTTTTCAGAGTCAGTTCGCCGTTGCTCATTTGCACTGTGCTCTCATCGCCCCTCGCTCCGGAAATGCTCACATTGCCGAAGTCATCCGTGACCTTAAGACTGTCATATTCCACCGTATCGATCTCGATCCGCCCGTTGCTGCATGTCACCTCTGCTGCACCGGCTTTTATATCCGAGATTTCCGTATTGCCAAAGTCCGTCTCAACCGACACCGAATCCGCCTGAATGCCGCTTATCTTCACGTCGCCGTTCCCGCATTCAACTTCCAGTCTGTTCAGGTATTCATCCTCCGGCAGATAGATTCTGACATAATCGCTGCCTGTATGATTCGTGCTGTGATTCCATCCCGTATTAAAGAAAAATGATATGCCGTTTCTGCCCTGGCTCTTCTGCGGAAGAAATGTAAGGGTACCGTTCTTCACCTCATAACTGGGGCCCTGTTCGTCTGTGCAGATTCTATATTCCAGATAATATCCGTCGGAAGGGATCAGTTCCACATCTCCGAAGTGCATCACAGCATCCAGGTTTTCAAATGAATCCAAAGGTGTTTTCTCCAATTCGTGCATGACGTACTGTGACGGAGTCAGGATTTGTCCGCCCCTTCCGATGGAAAAACCGGGCACTCCTCCCATCGCGATTCCTATGCCTGCCACCACCACGCCGGTCAGTATCAGCGCTGCGGAAATTATGAGCCATTTTTTCTTATTTTTCATATTCGTTACCATGCCTTTCCTGCATTTTCATCATTCTGCCGCGCACCGGCAGCTTAAGTCTTATCCTTTATTTTTAGCAAGACGTTTTTTTAACCATGCGGACAGCCGTCTGCCGCACCATTTTCCCATTTTGATGCTTGCATACAGCACCAGAATCCCTATGCCCGTGCACATAAGCCCTAATCCCAAATTGGCCAGCGCCCCGGCAGGCTGCATGAAAAGCAGATATATGCCAACAAGAACGGAAAGTGCGCCGCCCGCAATCAAACAGACTCCGGCCAATAAAATACAGCCGACAAACAAAGCCGCACACAGGCAGGCAGCCATAATAACCAACGCCACGCCAAACGCCAAAGGAAGTCCGAACGGCGCTGCGAAAATGGCAAGAATGATCACCCACAGGGCCGATAAACCTTTCTTCGCTGACTTTTCCGGCTGATCCAGTTTCTTAACGGCAAGACCGGTGATCAGCTGTCTGGCCACCTCCCTGGGGTCCCCCAATTCTTCCACTGCAGCCTCTTCCTGTTCGGGCCCGGCTTCATCGAAGTATTCCCTATAGTATTCCATCGCTTTCTCCCGGTCATCCGCCGGCAGACGGCGAAGCTGTCTGTCCAGTATCTCCAAGTATTCATTCCTGTTCACTTTGTACACCTCCCAATAAAATCTGATCAATGTCGTTTCTGTATTTCTTCCACTCTTCCATAAAGAAAGCTTTCTTTTCCCTGCCGCTTTCCGTTATGGTGTAATACCTGCGGTTCCGTCCCTGAAAAGCCTGGTCATAGGTTGTCAGATAGCCCGCTTCCTGAAGCTTTTTTAAGACCGGATACAGCGTGGACTCCTTTAAATTGACCACGGTTTTTATCTTCTGCGAGATCATATAACCGTAGGAGTCTTCTTCCGCCACGATGGACAGCACTACCGCATCCAGCATAGCCGAACCCAACTGATATGTCATGCGCTCCCTCCTTTTGACTTTAAGCATATATATTATTTATTGCATATAACTTATTTTAGTATATTATATTCTGTATAATATATAATGTCAATACATATACTTCATTTTTATATATTTTCTTATTCTTAAAAATTTCTGTCGCTGAAATTACTGTTTGAATATAAGAAAAAGGCATATGAAATGATTCCATCTCATACGCCTTTATGCTGTCTTCTATTTTATGTTTGATATGTTATTATAACGCAGCCGTGAGCAGTAAAGTGACACTACCCATTTTCCCTGTGCCACCTCGCAATTTCTTCCATCTTTTCCTGTACCTCGCGCTCTGCTCCCTGAGCAGTCGGACGGTAATAAGAGCGGTTTTGAAGGGATTCGGGCAGGCATTTCATATTTGTGATCTTATCTTCCGTATCATGGGCATACTGGTAGCCTTCACCGTAGTGAAGTTCCTCCATAAGCTTTGTAGGCGCGTTCCTGATCTGTAAGGGTACCGGCTCTGTCAGCATCTTCACCGCATCCTGCTTTGCCTGTTCATAAGCGATATAGCAGGCATTGGACTTGGGCGCCATGGACAGATATACAACGGCATGGGTGAGATTGACGCTGCACTCCGGCATACCATTGAAATGGCTGGCCTGATAGGCCGCCACCGCCACCTCCAGCGCATGGCTGTCCGCCATGCCGATATCTTCGCTGGCAAACCGGACCAGCCTTCTTGCCACATACAGCGGATCCTCTCCCGCTTCCAGCATCCGGGCAAGCCAGTAAACCGCCGCATCCGGATCACTGTTTCTCATGGACTTATGCAGGGCTGAGATCAGGTTATAATGCTCCTCGCCCTTTTTGTCGTAGAGAAATGTCTTTTTGCCCATACACTGCTCGAGGGTTGCTTCCGTGACGTGGATAGTTCCCTCACGGTCGATCTCGCCGTTTAAGATCACCATCTCCAGCGTATTTAATGCAGTCCTGGCATCGCCGTTGGCAAACCCTGCAATCACAGCGAGCATATCCGGACCGATGGAGACAGGCTGCCCGCCAAAGCCCTTAGGATCTGTCAGCGCCCTTTGAAGCATCCGCACCAGATCCGGCGTATCCAGCGCCTTCAGCACAAACACCTGGCATCTGGAGAGAAGAGCTGAATTGATTTCAAAGGACGGATTTTCCGTCGTTGCACCGATCAGTATAATGCTCCCCTTTTCCACAAATGGCAGGAACGCATCCTGCTGTGCTTTGTTAAAGCGGTGGATCTCATCTACAAACAATATCGTCTTCTGGCCTAAAAACCGGCTGTTCTCCGCCTTTGTCATGACTTCCCTGATCTCTTTGATCCCGCTTGTCACCGCACTGAAATTGATAAACTCTGCCCTGGTATGCGCTGCGATGATGCTTGCGAGAGTGGTCTTGCCCACTCCGGGCGGTCCCCAGAAGATCATGGATGAAATCTGATCCGTATCGATCAGACGTTTCAGCACCTTGCCCTCTCCCAGCAGATGGGTCTGGCCCACGAATTCTTTGAGAGAAGCAGGGCGCAGCCGGCTGGCCAGAGGAGCTGCCGGTTTTCTGTCCTCAAACAGAGACATCTGTTCCATACTTCACACTCCTTTGATCCGGTGCCAGTACTAGTTGAGACAGCTTATATCCACCCTGTCAAATCCGGCAAACCACTGCTTTACAGCATCGATCATGCGCCCGCAGTCTCCCGGCCGTTCACCTTCCATATTCAGCGCGATCACCGGATCATGCAGCGACATCCGAAACAGCAGCCAGCCCCTGATGTGTTCATCGTGGAAAGAAATACGCACGCCTTCATAATTGTTGGGCACTGCCGGATATCCCATGGCTTTTGCCCGCTCCCCGGCAGTCTCCAAAGCCTGCTGGCCGTAACTGCGGTAATCCTCACCGGCAATCTCAAACCGGAATTCCCGTTCATCGAAGCCTTCACGAAAGCCCTCCAGATAGGAAGCCAGCTTTTTGCCGTCTTTGGCTGCCCTGGCCGCAGCGATCAAAAGTTTTACCGCCAGATAGGCGCCGTCGTCCAGGAAATAATTCTCCTTGAGTGCGCCGTGGCCCGATGTTTCTATCGCCAATGGGGTCATAACGCCCTCTTTATTCAGGCGGATCGCCTCGTTAATCACATTTTTGTATCCACGCTTAAACCTGTGCTGCTTCATCCCCAGACGGTTCTCCAAAAAATCCTGCAGCCGGTCCGAGGTAACCGAATCCGTCACCACAGTCTCACCGGGATGCTCCTCTGACAGGACGGACGCGATCATAGCTATGATCGCATCCCGGTTGATCTGTGCGCCATCCGGAAGCACCGCGGACATCCGGTCCACATCCGTATCAAAAATCAGACCTAAATCGGCATGGCTGCCCAGCACGGCACTTTTAATCGCTTCCATGGCTTTTTTATTCTCCGGATTGGGGATATGGTTGGGGAACATGCCGTCCGGCTCCAGGAACTGACTGCCGCCGATATCCGCTCCCAAAGGCTTTAGTACCTGCTCGGCAAAGAACCCGCCTGCGCCGTTTCCGGCATCCACCACAACCTTCAGCCCTTTTAACGGATGCTCATAATCCTCGGCCGCGACGCCGGATTTAATCTTATCCCGCAGATGGGCGGTATACACCGTAAGGCTGCAAACAGACTTAGCAGCCCCCTCTCCGTCACAGACGTCCAGAGAGCCCGCTAAGTCCAGAATCTCTGCGATATCCTCATGCTCCAGCCCGCCCTCCCGGGTAAAGAATTTCATACCGTTGCGGTTAAAGGGCAGGTGGCTGGCTGTAATCATGACAGCGCCGTCAAATAAAAATTCCGGAAATACAGTCGTCATAAACATGGATGGCGTGGACACCAGACCGCAGTCCCTGCAGGATACTCCCTGTCCGCACATGCCCGCAAAGGCGGCGGACTTCAGCGCATCTGCTGTGATTCTGGAGTCATGTCCCACGCCGATTACCAGATCCTTCGGTTCCTTTTTCAGGCGTTTAGCCAGCCAGATTGCATAAGCCTGCGCGATTCGGTTTACCGCATCCGCTGTCAGGTTCACATGTTCCCCTTCCACGCCTTCCACCGCGATGCCCCGCACATCGCTGCCATTTTGCAATTTCCGTAAATCCGCCATTTTCCCCTCCGAAACCTGTCACCGGCCGTCAGACCGGTGACCTTGGCACACTTTTATTTCTTTTTATTCGGCCGCCATCCTTAAGCGGATGACCTATGCACACCGGTGCTCCTCTATATCCTGCCATCAGCCCTCAGGCTGATGAGCGGTCCGCCGCGTGTCAGGCAAGTACGGATTTGATGTAGGCTGCCATCTCTTCGTCCTGGCAGTTTGCGAAGAAATATTCCTGGAATTTCTCACCGCTTATCGCTGTCTTTAAGAAATCCTGATCGATATTCTTTAAGATGGTCATCATATCCGTATGCGTGATCTTCTTTACCTGATCCAGGATCTTTTTATTTCTCTGCTCCGGTACCACGCGCTCCTTGGGATAACCCTGTCCGCTTTCGCATCCGAACAGCTTCTCAAAAATATACTGCAGACGCAGCTCAGCGCCCCAGCCGAATCCCTTTGCAAAAGGCAGCGCAATGGCGTTGCCGTCATTGATCTGTGCAAACATAAACGCATCTTCTGAATCCACAATATGGCCGCAGAGCACGTTGGGGAAAGAATTGCAGGCCAGCATCGCGCCCTCGCCCGTGCCGCAGCCGGTCACAACATAGTCGGCTGCCTTGGAGTTAAGCAGGATTGCCGCCAGGAGACCGCACATAACATAGGTCAGCTGCGTCTCATCCTCCGCCGTATACATGCCGTAGTTATAAACCTCGTGTCCCATGGGCTCCACGATTTTTTTCAGGTTGTCACAGATCATCTCATTTTTTGCCGCCTGGCTATTCTCATTAATTAACGCAATTTTCATTTTTAATTTCTCCTCGTTTTTCTATGATATTGTAACAGTTTAGACATCCGATGTGAAAACAGGTGCAAAAGCAGGCTTTAAAGCCAAGCTTAACACCTGCTTTTGCACCTGTTTTCCCGCCGTCTGAACTGTTACGTGATATTACATCATTTTTTCCAATGTCGTGCGGATCGCTTTGATAAAGCCCTCGCTGGTTACCACCTGCGGATCCTTAAATGTGGTGATCAGTGCCAGATCCTTTGTCATGACACCGGACTCGATCGTATCTATGGAAGCCTTTTCCAGCTTGTCCGCAAACGCTTTGAGTTCCTCATTCCGGTCCAGTTCCCCGCGCTTTCGCAGCGCGCCTGTCCAGGCAAAAATGGTAGCTATAGGGTTTGTGGAGGTGGACTCGCCCTTTAAGTGCTTATAATAATGCCTCTGCACGGTTCCATGAGCCGCCTCATACTCATAGTAACCTTCCGGGGATACCAGCACGGAAGTCATCATGGCAAGAGAACCGAATGCCGTGGCCACCATATCGCTCATCACATCGCCGTCATAATTTTTGCATGCCCAGATAAAGCCGCCTTCGGATTTAATCACTCTGGCAACCGCGTCATCGATCAGCGTGTAGAAGTATTCAATGCCCGCGGCATCAAATCTGTCCTTATACTCTGCGTCAAAGATCTCCTGGAAGATATCTTTAAAGGTGTGGTCGTATTTTTTGGATATGGTATCTTTGGTGGCAAACCACAGATCCTGACAGGTGTCCAGCGCGAAGTTAAAGCAGCTTCTGGCAAAGCTTTCTATAGAAGCTCTGGTGTTGTGCATGCCCTGGATAATCCCCGCTCCCGTAAAATTATGTATCAGCTCTCTGGACTCTTCTCCTGACTCATTCGTATATACCAGCTCACATTTGCCGGGGGCCGGTATCTTCATCTCAACAGCCTTATATACATCGCCATACGCGTGGCGGGCGATGGTGATCGGCTTCTTCCAGCTTTTCACATACGGTTCGATTCCCTTAACCAGAATCGGCGCACGGAACACGGTTCCGTCCAGAATCGCACGGATCGTGCCGTTGGGGCTCTTCCACATTTCCTTCAGATGATACTCCTGTACTCTGGCCGCGTTGGGGGTGATTGTGGCGCATTTCACAGCCACGCCGTATTTTTTCGTAGCGTTGGCAGCATCTACCGTCACCTGATCATTTGTTTGTTCACGGTATTCCAGGCCCAGATCATAATACTCCGTGTTGAGATCCACAAAGGGACTAAGCAGTTCATCTTTGATCATCTTCCAGAGTATCCTGGTCATCTCATCTCCGTCCATCTCAACCAGAGGAGTCGTCATTTTGATTTTATCCATCTTTTCCTCCATTCTGTACATACTCCGCACCTCATGCGCCGCGCCTGCAAAGGCAGAACGCGGCCGTAGGAGCGTCTGGGTCTATTATAGGCTTTAAATCAAAATATTGTCAAGCGAATACAAAAAACCGGGCTAATACAGCGCCGTCAGTTCCACGTCTTTATAGAAAAACTGTATCATCTCCTCGTAGTTTTTACCCGCCAGGGCCATGCCGGCGGCGGCATTCTGGCTCATTCCTGCCCCATGCCCGTTGCCGCCTCCCACGAGATCGTAGCCTTTATTGTCCTCCCAGGCGGAGAGGTAGAAATAGGCGCTGGGAAGCAGTGCTTTATCCGTCACCTCGGTACCGTCTTTTTTCTTAATTATATTCTGAGCGTCTCCTAACAGATTTCTGACCGCACTCTGCTTCAGTATCTTTATTGTATGCTCGGAACCGTGCACTACCAGCTCGTTGATCACACCGCCTATGCCGCGCTGCGTCACTTCCATCGAGGAAACTTTTCCGATGGAACTGATCTTCTGCTGTTCAAAGGAACCGTCCGCTTTCTGCACCAGCACTGAATCCGGATTGTTATCGGTATAAGAACCCAGACCGCTGTTTATGCGGTCCGTAAGCTCCTTCAGGCTTAAGCTGACCCGCCAGCGAAACCATGCATAGGTGCTGTCATAAGCCGGATAATCCTGATCGTCAATAAACTTACGGAAGTTATCCTCATTGGTCAGATCCACCGCATCAGGGCTGTCTGCCATGAGTCTTCCCTGTATATACGGAAAGGCGCCGGGATCCCCGTTCCAGATGGACATATCCGTGGTATGGCCGCAGGATGTGGAAAAATAATAGGCCGTGATCGGCTGACCTTGATGGGTGATGATCTGCCCGTAGGTAGCCTGCACGGCCTCATTGGCCAAAGGCTGTTCCTGTGAGTTATTGTATACCTGGTAGGTGGTGGAATCGTCCACATGAGCTCCGTATTCGCGGCAGGCATTCTCCTCAATCTGTTTATAGGCATAGCTTCTTGCACAGACCGCCTGCGCTTTGAGCGCCTCAAGGCCATAGCTTACAGGCATTTCGCTTGGGACCACCCTGCATAGATAATCTTCCAGCAGCAAATCGTTTACGATCAGGATTCCGGACTCCGCTTTGGTAAATTCCATGGTTCCCCGGTAGGAGGGCGTGCCGTAGCTCCTGTCCACGGACATCAGCCGAATGTTTCCCGCATAGCTCTCTGTCTCGATGCTAAGCCTTCCCTCCTGCAGATACGGGCTGTCTTTGGGAAGGTCAATAACGGTCTCTGCAGCGAAGGTTTCCGACTTATCCTCTCCGTATCTTAAGGTAAAAGGGACATCCGCGGTAAATGTAACACTGTCATGATAGATGGATGAAAAATCGCTGTTACGGATCAGCACGCGGATATTGGAGGTCTCCAGGGCCCTTGTGGTAAGAGCTGCGCAGATCTTTCCGTCCGCCACCACGAACTGCTGCAGGTCGTAGCCGACCAGAATATCGTCTCTGCTCTGCATGCCCAGTTCCCCATAGGTTTTATACACCCGGAAATTATCCCCTATGGGCACATCCCCATAGCCCTGTATTTCGATGCTCGTTTCTTTCACCGCCAGGACCTTTCCCTTAATGCTGTCCTTCTTAAGCGTCACCTTCTGGACCTGTCCCTCACTCATCTGTATATCTGCCAGCGTGCCGCCGTAATTGTCCTGCAGATTTTCCACCGCAAAGGATCTGTAATAGCCGTCATAAAAGGTACTCATAAAACCGCCGCCGCTCTGCTCGATCCATACATTCTGATACAGGACCTGCTCGCTCACAATCTCGGACACGCGGAAAATCTCCCCGTCCCGGGCCTGTACGCGTATCGTACGGTCCATATACCGGTCCATGGAAAGTCCTTCAAAACCGTAGGTTCCCCGGTCCGTATAAACAGTCCACGGAGCGATGGTCTTTAAGTTGGAGGCCGTGCCGTATACCGTGAGTTCAGAGGTCTCCACGGGATTCTCCGAAAGGCTGGTAAGCCACTGGTCAAATGTCTGCCACCAGACATCCTTTGGCACTTTTTCGTTATCCATTGCCGGTTTCATTCCTTCCGGCGTCTCCGTGGATATTCCCAGTTTTTCTGCTATGTAGCGGTATTCCGCATAGGTTAAAGGCTCCCCGGCCGCCGCAGCTGTCGCCGGCACAAGCTCCGTGGTCAGATAGCCGTTCTGGTACAGATAGTCCATATATTTTGCATACCAGTTGCTTTTCTCCGCCTCGCTGAATCTGCTCTGTTCCAGAGCCGTAAGACAGGTTTTCTGATCTGTCAGAGCCAGCGCCAGCGCTTTCGATGCCGCCGCCCGTGTGACGGTCTCCACTTCGCTCTTCTCTTTGCCCATGTCCAGCTTTACGAAAAAGATCACAGCTGCGATCACCAGTATCCCTATAACCGCTGCGGCAATCCGTTTTGCTGCCCCGCGCTTCTTTGCCTGCCTCATCCGATCCTGTCCTCCTTTTGATGTGCCAAAATGAATAAAAGAATCCCGCTTGCGGGATTCTCCGCCTGTCTGAACTGTTACGAAAAAATCCAATCAGGATGGAATCCCGATTGGATTTTTTCTTTCGTATGTCCCAAAGTGCCGGCTCCTATCTTTTGACGCCTAGCCGTGCTAGGTGGGTAAATCCTCAACTTAAGCTTCTGCCTTCCGCTGCATAATGACGGCCTGACATCTGCTAAGCGATCTTGGAATCCCGAATGTCATAATGTAGGTTCAAAACAATAGGAGTTATCGCACACCCCAGGAGTATATTTTCAATATCCATACACAGACTTAAAGAGTTTGCCTCGACAACCTCCCGATTACCCATCTGCCTCTGTATCGATTATACACTAATAGTATGTTCATTTCAACAGATATTTCTCACTCAATATCTGGCAATTCCGTTTTTGTCCACCCTTGCGATGATCAAAGGCTCTGTTACCGGGGAATTTTCCGATACAGAAACTGCCCTCAAAAATTTATCTTCCGCGTCATCAAGGAGCGCTTCCTTTTCCGCATAGAGCACAGCCAGCGGTTCTCCTTTGCTCACACGGTCGCCCGTTTTTTTAAAGAGACGTATCCCTGCGGCACTGTCGATCTGATCCTCTTTCGTATTCCTGCCGGCGCCCAGGAGCACGGCCGCAATGCCGCAGCTCTCCGTATCCATATGGGATATCCATCCGCCGGCCGGACTGATGACCTCCCTGTGAAATGCCGCCGGCACAAAGCGCTCTGGCTCATAGATATAAGACGGATCTCCGCCCTGGGCCTCCACCATATCGGCAAAAACATGCAGAGCCCGGCCGGATTCCACCGCGCGGCGAGCTTTCCTTTTACATTCCGGAAGGTTGCCCATATCCGCCAGATACAGCATATTCGCCGCCAGGCAGTAGCAGAGTTCGGTAAAATCATCCGGTCCCTGTCCTTTCAGTGTCATAACTGCTTCCTGCACCTCCAGCGCATTGCCTATGGTATTGCCCAGCGGAAGATCCATATTTGTGATCAGCGCCGCCGTGCGCCTGCCGGCATGCTCGCCGATAGCCACCATTTTGCCGGCCAATGCGACAGCATCCTCTGCCGTCTTCATGAAGGCTCCGCTGCCGGCTTTTACATCCAGCACAATCGCGTCACAGGACGCGGCCAGTTTCTTGCTCATGACGGAACTCGCAATCAGCGGCATGCTGTCAACGGTGGCCGTCACATCCCTAAGCGCGTAAAGCTTTTTGTCCGCCGGAACCAGGTTGCCTGTCTGTCCCGCAATGCAGAATCCCACACGGTTGACAATCTCATAAAAGCGTTCCATAGAAAGCGCTGTAGTGAGTCCGGGAATCGCTTCCAGCTTATCCAGCGTCCCGCCGGTATGCCCCAGCCCCCGGCCAGACATCTTGGCCACCTTCAGACCGCAGGCCGCAGCGATCGGTCCGATCACCATGGTGGTCTTATCTCCGACGCCTCCGGTGCTGTGCTTATCCACCTTAATTCCCTGAATCGGCGACAGATCCATCACATCTCCCGAACACATCATCTCCAGAGTTAATTCCGCCGTTTCTTCATCGTTCATCCCCTGAAAATACACAGCCATCGCGAAGGCTGCCATCTGATAATCCGGTATCCTGCCCGATACATATCCCTGTATCAAAAACTGCAGTTCCAGGGCGGTGAGCGTATGTCCCAATTTCTTCTTTTCTATTATATCATAAGCTCTCATAAGATATTCCTTCCTTTAAGGTCATCCGGCCCAAAACTCATCGGGAGCAGCTCCGAAAGCGTCCGCTCTGCATGGATTTCTCCGTCTCTGCCCATCAGGATCAAAAAGCTGTCCGGATCGCAGAATTCACGCATCACCTGGCGGCACACCCCACAGGGAGCGCATAGATCGGCGCAATCCTCCTGTTCTTTACCTCCTGCTATCGCGATCATAAGGAACTCCCGGCATCCTTCGCTGACCGCCTTTACAAATGCCGTCCGTTCCGCACATATCGTCGGGCCGTATCCGGCATTTTCCACGTTGCAGCCGGTGTATATCTTTCCGTCTTTTCCAAGCAGCGCCGCTCCTACTGTGAAATGTGAATACGGCGCATAGGATAAAGCCCGCATATCGGACGCAGTGCGCATCAGTTTCTGTTTCATATCCATAAGCTCTCCCGCCTCCTTCGCATACTCACCGCATCAATAGCTGTTCCAGAAAGCTCTCACCGCAGAGTTTTGCCTTGACGCCGAAGTAATCCGTGACGGTGGCCGCGATGTCCGAAAAACTGCTTCTGGTCCCGAGATTCATACCTGCTCTCACCCGCTCTCCCGCCATGACCAGAGGGACATATTCCCTGGAATGGTCCGTGGAAGGAGTGGACGGATCGCAGCCGTGATCTGCGGTGATCATCAGTATATCGTCCTCTTTAAGTCTGCTTTCTATCTCCGGCAGCATACTGTCAAAATAGCTCAAGGCTTTTGCATATCCGTCCACGTCGTTTCTGTGGCCGTAGAGCATATCATAGTCCACCAGATTAGTAAAGCACAGGCCTTCAAAAGGGCGCTCCATCATTTCCAGTGTTCTTTCGATTCCTTCCGCATTGCCCGCGGTCCGGACCGCCTCCGTAATGCCCCGTCCCGCAAATATATCAACAATCTTTCCCACCGAATATACCTGAAACCCGTTTTCTGTCAATGCATCCAGCATGGTCTCTGCCGGAGGATTCAGGGAATAGTCATGCCGGCGCGGAGTGCGGCAAAACGGATACTCTCCTTCAAACGGCCGCGCGATCACCCGGCCCACACCGTAAGGGCCCGCGCAGAGTTTTCTGGCCGTACGGCAGATTTCGTACAGCTCCTCAATCGGTACCACTTTTTCATGGGCCGCCACTTGAAACACGCTGTCGGCGGAGGTATAGACGATTACCTTTCCGGTCTCTATATGTTCCTTGCCGTAATCCCGGATCACCTCCGTGCCGGAATAAGGGCGGTTGCAAAGCACTCCTCTGCCTGTTCTCCTTGAAAACTCCTCCAAAAGCTCTTGCGGAAAGCCTTCCGGAAATGTGGGAAGCGGCTTCTCCGACACGATGCCGGCAATTTCCCAGTGACCGATCGTCGTATCCTTTCCCTTTGAGCGTTCCGCCAGCCTCGCCACAGCGCCGCGGGGATGTTCGGCGCGCTGCCCGCAGCTCACCCCGTCTATCCGAAACAGGCCGAGCTGCGCCATGTTGGGCATATGAAAATACGGGCTGGCGGCGGCAGCCGTCAGCGTATTGCTCCCTTCATCGCCGTAATCAGACGCATCCGGCAGCTCACCGATCCCCACACTGTCAAGCACAATCAAAAATATTCGTTTCATAATCATTCTCCTCGCAAATTCATCCGCGGATACAAAAGGAGCTCTCCTTCTGCTCCGAAATCTCATGAATATCCATATGGTCAACCCGGATAAACCGGCTGCCCTCTTTTATTTTTGCCAGAAACAAGCCTGCCATATCCTTATCTCCCTGAATTTCCAGTTCCACTCTGCCGTCATCCAGATTGCGCACCCAGCCGGTCAGACGGCAGTACGAAGCGCAGTGATACGCATAATACCTAAATCCCACTCCCTGCACTCTTCCTTCAACCATTACGCAATAGCGCGCCATATGAAGACCTCCCATCCATTTTCCCGCCGTCTTAACTGTTACCCTAATCATAATACATACATTTGCGGCAGTCAATAAATGCTTGCGCTTATACAGGCATGTAGAGTATAATGGTTACAGTTATTGGCTGTAAGCCAGTCAGAAAAGAGAAGAACATGCGATGGAAAAAAGTGCAAAGATCATATTAATAGTCGATGATGTAGAATTGAATAGAGCTATTTTGTGTGAATTGTTCCACTCCCGCTATCAGATACTGGAAGCAGAGAACGGCGAAGAGGCGTTAACGCTGGTCAAAGAACACGGTTCGGATATCGCTGTCATGCTCCTGGATATAGTGATGCCTGTTATGGATGGCATAGAAGTGCTGAGAATTATGAAGCGCGAGCAGCTGATCGATACGATCCCAGTCATCCTCATCACCGCCGAAAGCAATGAAGAGACCGCCTTAAGAGGCTACAACATGGGCGTTTCGGATATCGTCAATAAACCCTTTAATCCGGATATCGTATGCCGGCGTGTTGAAAATATCATAGAGCTTTACGATCACAAAAATCATCTTGAAAAAAAGGTGCAGGAGCAGTTATCCATCTTAAATCAGCAGGCACAGAAGCTCAAACAGACCAACAGCTTTGTCATAGATGCTTTAAGCACAGTCGTGGAATTCCGTAACTGTGAATCCGGCTCTCATATTAAACGCATCAACATGATCACCGGTTTTCTGCTGGAGGCTCTGTCAAGCCGTTATCCAGAGTATTATTTTTCTCCGGAAACCATAGATACAATAGCGAGCGCTTCTGCCATGCATGATATCGGAAAAATAGCCATTCCGGACTCCGTCCTCCTAAAACCCGGCAAACTTACGCCGGAAGAATTTGAAATCATGAAGACGCATACCATCCGCGGCTGTGAAATACTGCAAAGCCTGGACTATACGCAGGACGAGGAGTATTATAACTACTGTTATGATATCTGCCGTCACCATCATGAGCGCTGGGACGGCAACGGTTATCCCGATCATCTGGTGGGGGAGCAGATCTCCATTCCGGCCCAGGTTGTCTCTCTGGCGGATGTTTATGAAGCGCTTATCAGTGAAAGGGTCTATAAACCGGCCTATACTCATGAGGAAGCGATTCAGATGATTGCAGGCGGAGAATGCGGCATATTTAATCCGCAGCTTTTAAAATGCTTTCTGGAAATCTCCGACACCGTGCATGAAGCGATCAGCAATGCAAAGCAGCCGGCTGATTACATGCGCAAGCCTCCTGCCCTGCGTATGCCGGTATACAGCAGCGGCGAGGAGTCACTCTCCGACCGCACACTGTGGCTGCTGGAACTGGAAAGAGAAAAATATCATACACTGGCGGAAATTTCCGGAGAAATAATATTTGATTATGACGCACGCAGCGATACCATGCTTTTTTCCGAAAAATATGTGGAAGTGTTCGGCGGCAGTTTCCGTATACCGAACATGACGCAGGTCTTAAGCGCCACTCCCCGGATCGCCGCAGAGGATAAGATATCACTCTTTAAGATGCTTGAAAGCCTAAGTCCGGTCAATTCCAGCTGTAAGATTGAATTTCCCCTGATCACCCAGAACGGAAAGCAGGAGTGGTTTGAAATTTACATACACGCGCTGTGGAGAACCGATGAAAAGGCTGAGTGTGTCAGCCTGATCGGTAAGCTCACAAACATCCATTCCATTAAAATGGAGAAAAAGCGCCTGATCCGCCAGGCGAATACGGATCCGCTCACAGGGCTCTACAACCGCAAGGCCATCGAGGATATGCTGGAAGGCTATTTAAAGCCCGGCACACTGCAAAACGGTGCGCTGGCATTCATTGATATCGATAATTTCAAATCCATCAATGATACCTTCGGCCACCAGTTCGGCGACGAAACGCTCAAGCATGTGGGCGGTCAGTTAAAGCAGCTGTTCCGTTCCTCCGATGTGGTGGCCCGCATCGGAGGCGATGAATTTGTCGTTTTTCTGTCCAATATAGGCAGTAGAAAGGTGATTCAGGAAAAAGCGGCGATGATCTGCAATGTGTTCTGCCAGACCCTGACCGAGGGGGGCATGAGCGCCAGCATATCCGGCAGCGTGGGCATCAGCTGCTACCCGGAGGACGGATCTTCCTACAAGGAGCTGATAAATAAAGCGGATAAGGCTCTTTACTACGCCAAGCATATGGGGAAAAATCAATACGCTTTCTACCATCCGGATATGGAAGAAAGCGAAGGGGTATTCGATACACGGATCCTATAATTGGCAGTACTATAGAAGAGAGAAGGAAAAGCAGTCATATACGCCGCTTTTCCTTCTCTCTTCCATATTACTGCTGCATCTCCTCTCCTGTCCGAATGCGGACAATCACATACTCGCAATGCTTACCGGTACGGAAAGGATAACCCCAGCCTGCGATTCCTGAAGACACGATCAGATCCATACCTCCAATCCGCTCGTATCCGTAATTTCTCGTGTCTCTGCCGAATAACTCTGTGAGCAGCCCCACCGGCCAGATCTGGCCGGCATGCGTATGGCCCGACAGCATGAGATCGTATCCGGCAAGCGCATTGTCCTTCAGGCTGTTTGGCTGGTGATCCGCCAGTATATGAAAGCCTTCCCCGCTCTCCCCTTCTAAAAGCGCTCCCGCACCGATTCTCACAATGCCCGTGTAGTATGCATCAGAGCGATCCGCGCGGCCGGTCAGCGTCAGTTCCCGGTTCAGCTCGACCGTCTCATCTTCCAGAATCCGTATCCCGGTGCCAGCTACAGCTTCTCTAAGCTGCTCTTCCGTATATCCACAGTCCGCCGCATATCTTCCTTTATCATGATTGCCGTATACATAATAAATTCCTAACGGAGCCGGTATCTGCGCCAGCGTTTCAAAGGCCTCCCTCACCTGTTCCAAATTCGTCCGTTCATCCACAATATCGCCGCCCAAAATCACAAAATCCGGACGGTTCTCCCCGATACGGCCGCAATATACCGACAGCGTATCTTTATCCATGGTAGTTCCGAAATGCAGATCAGAGAGGAACGCTGCGGTATAGCCTTCTTCACGGAGTTCTTTCCCGGTCACGATTGTATAACCGGTTTCCGTCACATGCTGCATGTTCACATATCCGTAGCTTAAGATCAGAACCGTCAGCAGTATCGGGATCAGACCGCTGCAATACAGGATATGGCCTCTCCTGCTTTTTATATGAAACACTTTTACCAGAATGAGCCGCGCAAGATCCACCGCTGCGGCAGTTCCGGCAATATGCAGCACGACCAGCGCCCACATCCCCCAGATGTTGGCCGCCGGCAAGGCGGCTGCGGCTGACAAAATCACGGCTGTCAGCCTGCCGAAAGCTTTATGACGATGCCCTATAAGCAGGACTGCCATTCTTCTGAAATAAAAATACAAATATATCCATAGCGGCAGCACCAGAACTGCCTGAACGATCATATATCGAACGCGCATATTCATCTCCTTTTACATGCATGAGCGGGGCATTTCAACGGTCCCTGCCCTAACATGCCATCAAAATTATAGTATCTCCATTTTATCATACCTGCTTACGGCTTTCTACTTTATTTGGCTGCTTATGCTGCACCCTTATCCCCCATGCCAGACTGCGCCGCTGACGTTGCGGTTAAGAGCTGCCGATAAAGCAGCGCAGAGCGGGACGTTTACGACAGCGTGAGCAGTAACCCCGCGAACAAATATTCGTTTCATCTTGAAAACCGCTGCTATATGTGCTATATTAAAGTAAGAACATATGTGCGCACCGTCCGTCAAAGTGTTGAGGCAGTGCGACCGGATTCCGCAATTACAATTATGCCGCCGGCATTAAAGCGAGGTAAAGTATGTTAGTGACACAGGACCTGACCATAGAGAGAAAACTGGAGATCTTATCGGACGCCGCCAAATATGACGTCGCATGCACCAGCAGCGGAGTGGACCGCAAAGGAGAAAAAGGCACCATCGGAAGCGCGTCGGCCTGCGGGATCTGCCACAGCTTTGCGGCGGACGGCAGGTGTATCTCCCTGCTTAAGATTCTCTATACCAATGAATGTATCTTTGACTGCAAATACTGTATCAACCGCTCTTCCAACGATGTGGTGCGCACTTCCTTTACTCCGGATGAGGTCTGTATGCTCACCATAGAGTTTTACCGCAGGAATTACATCGAGGGGCTGTTCTTAAGCTCCGGCATTCTGAAAAGCCCGAACTATACGATGGAACTGATGCGGCAGGCGCTGGAAAAGCTGCGGGTGGAATACCGTTTCAACGGTTATATCCATGTAAAGGCAATCCCCGGCGCAGACCCTGAGCTGATCGAGAAAGTTGGATATCTGGCCGACCGGATGAGCATAAACCTGGAACTGCCCACCGCAGAGAGCCTCCGCAGGCTCGCTCCCCATAAAAACCGTAAAAATATCCTTGCACCCATACGCCAGATCCAGAACGGAATCCGGGCCGACCGCCTGTTAAGCGGCGATCAGCTGATGGCTCTGCCGGACAAAGAGCGCCAGCTGCTGACGCCCAACGGGATCACCGCCACCAAGCAGAGGGCGCTGACCGTGCGCCGGGAACAGCCGCATTTCGTTCCGGCCGGCCAGAGCACGCAGATGATCATCGGGGCGACTCCTGAGAGTGACTATCAGATTGTATCGGTTGCGGAAGCACTCTATAAGAATTATGACCTGAAAAGAGTGTTTTACTCAGCTTATATTCCGATCAACGAGGACAAAGAACTTCCCGCACTGGGACAAAAGCCGCCTCTGCTTAGAGAGCACAGGCTGTATCAGGCTGACTGGCTGCTGCGTTTTTACGGTTTTCAGTCAACAGAGCTGCTTTCGGAAGAAAAGCCGAATTTCAATGTATTTCTGGATCCCAAATGTGACTGGGCAGTACGCCATCTGGAGTGCTTTCCGGTGGAAATCAACAAAGCAGACTATTACACTCTTCTTAGGGTGCCGGGCATCGGCGTCAAATCCGCGCAGCGCATCATGAAAGCCAGAAGATATGCAGTCCTGGATTTTGATGACATCAAGCGTCTGGGAGTCGTCTTAAAGCGCGCCGTATACTTCATCACCTGCCAGGGCCGCATGATGTACAGAATACGGCTGGAAGAAAACTTTATCACTCACAATCTGATCGACAATGATAAAAAAAAGACATGGAGCATCGAAAATGATATGACCTACCGTCAGTTATCCCTGTTCGATGATTTCCAAATGGATTCCTGGGAGGTAGTGGGATGAGCACACCTATGAAGACCATATTTTTATGTGAGGATACGCCGGACGGCATCTATACCGCGATCTATGACGCATGGGCAAGCCGGCTCGGCCATGATAACGTAAAGCTGGTCATAAACGGCGAGGACAATCTGGAGCTCTTTGCTCAATACCGTGAAGTGAATACCGATTACGAAAAAGCGGTTAAGGTAGCCCGATCGGTTCAGATGAAGATATCCGGCGAAGCCTATCACATGATGTATAAGGCGGTCATGTCCGATCAGCCGGATAAAGCCGATGCAGCCTACCGCTTTTTGATTGATGGCTTCAAATACGGCGCCCGCATTGTAAATATGCTGGGGAATCCATCGGTTGCCCGTATCTTTGAATTAAACCGAAAAGTATCCGGTGAACAGCATCTGTTCGTGGAGTTCATTCGTTTTATCGAGTTAAATAATGGAATTCTGCTGGGCAAGATCGCGCCCAAATGCAATGTGGTCCCATTGGTCGCTCCGCATTTTGCCGACCGTTTCTCCGGTGAAAACTGGATGATCTATGACGAAAACCGCCGCCTCGCCGCGGTTCACGAGAGCGGCCGGCCCTGGGTGCTGATGGATACTAAAGGCACAGAGTGGGAAGCGCTGTGTGAAAAAACAGAAAATGAAGATGTCTATGTTACGCTCTGGAAAATCTTCCACCGCACCATAGCCATTAAGGAACGTGAGAACCCCGCCTGCCAGAGAAATCATATGCCTCTGTGGTACCGTAAAAACATGACGGAATTTTTGTAAAATCTGCTGGACAAACGCAATTGTCTGTATTATAATATTCTTCGTGGCAGTAATTGCAAATGTAGTTCAATGGCAGAACACCAGCTTCCCAAGCTGGATACGCGGGTTCGATTCCCGTCATTTGCTTCCGTTTGTATAACCGTATTCAAGAACAGGGATAGTCTTAAGGACTGTCCTTATTTTTATTCATTAGATTATACTGCCTATCATTTTTTTGTAATTCTTTTCTTATTTATTCTCCGGTTTTACTCTAATAAAGTCTCAAGGCAGATCTGAATCATGCCTTGAGACTTTATTATAATTTATTGAAGCGCTGTTTTCTTTACCTGCATCAGGCCCTTGGATACCGCCGGAATGGCAATCAACACCAGAGTGATGGCCGCTTCACCAAAAATATAACATGCGTTGTATGCCAGTGAATAAGGCAGTGGAGCCCATCCCTCCCAGGCATACATGCCAAAAAAGATCCAGCCGGAAATCACAGCAAACACATAACGGCCGCATACTCCCAGAAGATATCCTTTAATCAGGCCGTTCTTTTTCTGGCAGAACAGCCCTGACAGGCCCAGAGCGCCAAATGCGCATATGTAATCCACGATCAGCTGCGCCGGGTAGAGCACATAGGGATCCACAATCAGCTGCAGAATACCGTAGGCCACCGCCGTCATAAGGCCGGTCTTAAGGCCATACCAATAGCCGGGCAGGCAGATGAAAAACATGCTTAACAGCGTGATCGAACCTCCGAACGGGAAGCTGTACACCTTCATAAAGGATGTCACCGTTGCCAGCCCCATGGCTACCGCACAGAATACCAGCTGCTTCGTGTCCACTGTTTTCTTTTTCTTGTTGCTTAGAGCCACAGCTATAACCAGAATCGCAGCAACGATTAAAATCAGAGCCACATAGCCTGCCGTCGTGGGTAAATAGGTCGTGTCCCCATACTCATCCACTACGGTCTTAATAAAAAAATCAAACATAAAAAATGCCTCCTTCGCATAGATGCAAGGGGGGCATATAGTAAGCTTTCTCATTTGCTTCCTTACGCCGGTATTATCCGGTTCAAGTAATGAGGGTCAATTTACATCTCTCAGCCTGTTACAGCTCCCCTAGCATTTATATTCATTTTTTCTTTTTGTATAATATATCACCAGCCATTCGGTCAATGACATACTCACATCTGTTGCGCCTTCTTATAATATATCAAATTATACGGATTGTCAACAAGCAGTTTACAGGGACAGCCTACATAACAGAGCCTGCACAGTTTGCCTGTTGCAGCCGGATGGCAGGTATCACACTGGCGATATCTTCCTTCATGCGCAGCGCTTCTCTTCTCGCCGCCATTGCGTACTCCGTTTCCGGGCAGCCTTCTTTCTTATAGGCACACATAATCCCCCGGGAGGAATTGATCACCGCGCCAAGGCCATTTTTGTCAAAGGCATAGCTTACATCTTTGGCACCGCCGCCCTGTGCACCGTAACCGGGTACCAGGAAAAAGACGGAAGGAGCCTTTGCACGAAGTTCCTTAAGCTGATCCGGATAGGTAGCGCCGACCACTGCGCCCACACAGCCGTATCCGTACTCTCCCATGGCCTGCGCGCCCCATTCTTCACAGCGCTCCGCCATGATTTCATAAACAGCCTTGCCGTCGATCCGCCGGTCCTGGAGTTCTCCTGACGACGGGTTGGAAGTCTTCGCCAGAACAAAGATGCCCTTATCATACTCACTGCAGCACTTGAGCAGCGGCGCGATTCCATCCGTTCCAAGATATCCGTTCACGGTCAGGCAGTCGGCTCCAAATGCCGCGCAGCTCTGCCCGTTCACATCCGTCATACCCAGATGCGCTATGGCATAGGCTTCCATAGTGCTGCCAATATCATTACGTTTGCCGTCCAGAATCACGAACATGCCTTTGCTCTTAGCATAAGCCACTGTCTCCGCCATAGTCTTCATTCCCTGCCATCCATACATCTCATAGTAGGCCGCCTGCGGTTTCACCGCCGGCACAATATCATACAGGGCGTCGATCAGCCCTTTATTAAATGCAAGCAATGCGGCCGCCGCGCCTTCCAGCGTGTTGCCGTACTGTGCAAAAGCTTGTTCTTTTATATATTCCGGCACATAATCCAGCTTCGGATCCAGCCCCGCTACAGTCGGATTTTGAAATTCCACTATTTTTTTGATCAATCGGTCCATTGACATGATAAATATTCTCCTTTCATCGTCAGCGACTTTGGGTCGGTGACCTGCGTACATCTTTGGTGCGCTTATTCTTTAAAATCTGGGGGGAACAGACTACTGTCCGCCTGCCAGATTCAGTATAGCAGAGGTTGGGGCAAATGTCGAGACAGAACCTCAAAACATATGCTGATGATTTATCGGTATGTTATTGTTCGCTGCTATCGTAAAGTTCCCGCGTAAGACAGGGCAGGGTATATTCCTCATTGGGACACGCTCTCGCTCCGTGAAGCGCGCAACGGTACTAATGCTGCAAAAAACACAGCATAAGTACCGGCGGGCTTCAAGGGATCCCTATGAGGAATATACCCTGCCCTGTCTTACGCTTCTTTATCGGTATCTCTGAACGGTAACTTTCAGAATTCCTCCTTCATCGACCGTAAAAACAGATTTGAAAACGCAGTTTGAGCCTCTATCTTTTTCTGCAGTATATCATTCAGTGACTGGCAGATTGGCATCTCAATACCGGACGTTTCAGCTAAACGGCAGAGCGCTTTAACCGTATAAATTCCTTCACACAGTTTATTTGTCTCTATACCGTTTATAAAATTTTCACCAAACAGCCTGTTATTGCTGTACTTCGAGAAAAAGGTGGTTTCACATTCTCCCAGAAAGCATAAACCATAAACGCTTCTAATGGAACCGCCCAGACTTTCCACTAAACGCGATACTTCAACCGCAGAACGGACAATCATCGCGCCTTTTAAACTGCCATACCCCAAAGCATCCAGCATGCCTGCCGCAATACCATAGGCATTTTTTGCTGCTGCTCCGATCTCATTTCCGATTACATCAGTCCCAATATAGATGCGAATTAACCTGCTGTTTAGTAATTGAGCGAGCTCCTTTTTCAGCGAATCATTGTATGCGTCAACAAGCATACAGTTGGGTATACCAGTGACAAAATCCTGTATGTGTCCCGGTCCCACCCAGATGGCAACAGAATTTATATTTTCTACATATTCCGCCGCAACCTCTGTTAAACGCTTTCCTGAATATTCTTCTATTCCCTTCATACATAATACAATCGTCTTATCTTTTAAATCGTATTTTGAAATTTCCTGCATTAACATGCGCAGATTTTGCGAATTAATAGAAATGAATATATATTGATTTTTCAATGCCTCATCAAGCTCGCTGACAAGCCGGATCGCAGGGTCGAGCTTTACATAACTGTTTTGTCTTGTTTTAACCAGCTGCGCGAAATTGTCTGATGATTTCCTTCCATATAATGTGACATGATGGCCAATAGAATTCATATACCATGCCAAGAAACTGCCCCAGCGCCCATATCCTAATACCGATACATTCATCCTGTCTCTCCAATCCTTTAATTTAGAACTGTTCTTGGAGTTTTTATTTAACTGCTCCTGAAGTTCCTTTATGGTCTGGTTAAGAGATTCAACAGTTGCATTTAACTGAGCAAGCTGTTCAGATAAGTTTTCCCGTTATCCGCAACTTGTGCAAAATTTGCACAAGTTGACTCCTCTGATAATTCGCCACTTTCGTAAATGTTTTTGAGGTGCTTTGTAACAACGCTTCTATCCACATCAAAAAGCTGGCCAATCGCTTTTTGCGTTAGCCAAACATCGTGATCCTGCACACGGACTTCAATGCCGTCCTCATGGGCATCCTTTGTAAATACAAGAAAATCCACGGTGCTGTTTCGGATTTGCAATTTGTTATTTTCAGCCACTATCATTCACCCTCCCATCAATCATTATCCGATTTATTTTTCTTTGCCCTGCTTTTATAAACTTTATGCTGGTTTTTGCACTGTGGACTGCAAAATACAGGTTCAAGCGGGTCATAAATGCTCGGATGCGCCGTTTCCGTCGGGGTCAGGTGCAGTGTACCTTCCGCTTGTTTAATAAATGAGCAAATCCGTAAACTGTACAGTACTGCCCTCTTGAGGCCAGTGACCTGTACAGTATTCAGATTTGCTCATCATAAATCTTTTATTTGTTTCCATCCCTGCCAAATAGTCTAGAGTATGGTCTCAATTTAACTGATGCATAAGTTGACCCTACGGCCGTTTTTGTTCCACTCCACTAATTATCGGGCTTTACAGGGAGTTCCCGGAAACATTCGATGTTGTGCTCTCCGCCGGTGTGGAAGACTCTGTGGGAGCCTCGGTCACCGGTTCTGTGGAGGAAGGCTCTGTAGATTGTGTAGGCGCTGTGGAGGACTCTGTCTCGGAGCTGGATTCCTCAGTGGATTCCGTTTCAGTCTCAGTGGAAGAATCTGTCACATCCTCTTTTACCTCACCGCATACGGTGCACTTATAAGTACCGTCACTCTGCTTCTCCCACTTATGGGTTTTGCCCGGAGCCGGAATCACCTCTGTCTTAGTGGCGCCGCACTTGGTGCAGGTATAGGTCTTTACGCCATCCTTGCCGCATATGGCAGCGGTGGTCACCTTGCCGTCATCCCAGGTATGGTTTTCCGTCACAGCCGCGTCTTTAATCTCCTCTTTGCAGACCTTACAGATATAAGTCACCTTGTGGGTCTTATCATCCACCTTGGTATAGGTCGGAGTATCCTTGGTATGTCCGTTAACACAGCTGCTGCTTTCATCCACAAAGGTCACATAGTCCCTGCTGACATAGCCGGTCTGGCCGTTGTATTCAACCTGAATCCAGCTGCCGCTTCCTGTAGCTGTACATTTTAATACGGTATTCTTGGTCACCTTACCGAGCACTCTGGACGAAGTATTGTTAAACTCCCGCACATTGAGCGTGCTTGCGGTTACCTTCACCTGCTTGTTCACCCTGGTAAAGGTTTCATCGCCTACCGGGAAGGTGGTGCTGTCGTCCTGTCCGGGTTCCAGCACAAAGCTGGTGCTGTCCACATATTCGGCCTGGTACTTGGAGAAATTGACCTGTACGATCTTGCCTGTCTTTTTATATCCGTTCGGCACACCGCTGACCGTCACTGTATAATCGCCGAATGGCACATACGTAAATACGGCCGTACCTGTCTCATCCGTGATCGCGGAATTGGTGGTCGCGCCTGCCATCTGCACAGTTGCCCCCTTTACCGCCTTGCCGGAATTGTCTTTCACGACAAATTTCACATTCGTTACGGATGCGTCCGGGGTGCCCGTATATTTGAAATAGGCCACATTCATATCCACATTTCCGCTGATTCCCGGAACACTGCCCTTGCTAGTATACTGCCACATCTGATGCTTGCCTGTATAGGAGCTCTTATCCGTTACCGGATTCACAGATCCCGGATACTGCGCCACCCAGATCTTATAACGGTTGCTTAAACGGTCGGTTTCCCAGTTATTAGCATAGCCGTTCTTGCTGGCATACATCATCGGTGAATAACCGGCGCTCTTCACAGTCTCCATAAACGCGATCGCATAATCCGTTCTCTGGCTCTTCGTTACACCTGCCGCAGCCGTACGGTACTGGCCGATGTATTCACAGTCATATACAATCGGATAAGTAATCTGATACTTGCTCACATAATTCACTACCCAGGAAGCTTCTTCCACGGCTTCATACTCGTTGATCGCCTGTGAGAAGAAATATACACCGACCTTCAGACCGGCCGCAAGCGCGCCCTTCATATTGGCAGCGGCCTGACGGTCCTCATAGATCGTACCTGTATCGCGGCTTCGGTAACCTACGCGGATCATAGCGAACTCAATCCCGCTGTCCTTAACCTGCTGCCAGTTAATGCTTCCCTGATGATGGGATACATCGATGCCAAGAGACATGCCCTGGCTCTCATAATCGCCCTTGGCAATGTCGCTTATATCCACATCCGCAGCATTACCTGCATCGTCCGCACCGTCTCCCGGATCGGCCGCGTCATTTACCGGCGCTTTATCAACTTCCGGCAGTTTTTCCTTTTCAATTACTTTATGTTCCACTTCCACCGGTTCCTCGGCTTCGGTAGGAGCCTCGGTAGCGCCGATCACTCCCACGCTGTGAACCGTGGTGGGGTTAATCACCTTCATCGGCTCAGCCAGGTTGAAATCCGCCAGCTGGCGCGGGGACTCCTGTATGTTCTCCACCTGGGTATCCTCTGTGGGATCCGTATTCGCTCCCGCCACGGCCTGCGTGCCGTCTGTCCCTGCATTCATGGCGATGGGCACCGCTATTACAGCCGTAACGCCCAAAACAACCACCAGCACTCCGCAGAGAATCGGGATCTTATACGGTGCCATCTTTGCCAACAAAGAAGTAAGTTTTTCCTTCATGCCTGTCCTTTTTCCTTCCCTTTTACAACTCTCATCATTCTGTCAGCGGGACGCATTCGTCCCTGTTACCTGTATCTTTATTTCCATATTGTACCTGAATACCGGGCAAAAATCAACCTTCTGGGAATGGTAAATATTACAATTTGCTTACAGCGTTGTAACGGCATAACAGTCACTCCCGGACAAATCGAACAAATCCCTAAGCCAATGGGACTTAAAGCCGTAACTCATGCTTCAGCCCCATCGGTTCAGGGATTTACCGTTTTATTCCGCTGCCGGTGCGAGCAGCGCTGTCTTTAAGTTTGCGATATCCCGCTTATTGACCAGCAGCTGAGTGACTCCGTTTACCGTCATCTGATAGAAGCTGCTGTCATAAGGCGCATAGGATATAGTGATTTCGGGAAACGTCTCTGTGTTACGGTGGAATGTGAAGGTCAGCTCATCCGTGTTCTGGCTGGGAGCGGCATCCTCCGCCAGCACCTGTTCGGCTTTGATGCCGATGATCTGCTGGTACAGGGACTTGAATTCGTCTTCCGCCATTTCCGTTCCGTCTTTGTAATAGGTTTCTGTTTCCTCCGTCACCGCTTCACCGGTCTCGCTGTCGGTGCCGGCAACTGTCTCGCGTTTAATCGAGTATTCGATCGTGGTTCCGTCCACCACCGCCGTGATGCTGTCCACATCCTTGATATTGATAAGTGCCGCAGATTTATTGATGAAGGTGCGGTCTGTCAGGTTCAGGAAATATTCCGCCGTGGTCTGCGCCATCAGGCTGACACGGTTGGAAACGGATGTTTTTACATAATAGTCCCCCGATTCGGCCTGCTTCCCGATATACAGGATCAGCGTTTCGTTGACAGTGACTGTTTTCGCTTCCGACGTCTCTTTTGCTGTCTCCGCCGCAGCATCGGTGCTTTGAACGGATTCGGTCTCCTCCGCCTGTTCCTCGTAGGTCTTCACATAATGGACGGTAATCTGTGCGGCGGGCGCATCCAACCCATATGTTTTCAGCTCCTCCTCCGCAGGCTCATAGCTCACAAGGCTGCCCAGCGTGAGGCTTGTCACCTTTTCAATCAAATCGGACTGTGCCGTTTCATCCATGGGGATCCTGATGCCGTCCTCTTTTAATAAAAACCAGCTGTACATGCCGCTGTAATCCGCCTCTGTGTCCCCTGCCGATTCAAACAGCGCCATCATATGTCCGTTAGGAACTGAAAGCTCTATGCCGGTGAGTTCTGTCTGTGAAATCGCAGGCAGCGACTCCGCCTGCAGCAGATCATAAAGGCCTGTCGAAAAATCATCATTAATATAGGTAGAAACTGTGTATACAGCGCTGCCGCCTTCCACATACAGATAATAGTCTCCGGTCACTTCATTCTTGATTCCGAGATAGAGAGTCATCTCGCTGTCCGCAGTTTTAAAATGAATGACATTGGAAGGGGCATCCAGTCCGTAGGTACTTAAATGATCCAGGTTCTCTTCCACCACTCTTTTAGCCGTCAGCCCGGCAAGGGAACCGGTCATGGTGGTGAATTTGGACTGATTCAGCTCCATATCCTTGTTATCCTTATACTTCCAGGTATCGTCCTCCTTTACAAAGGTCAGTGTTTCACCTTCGCACTGATAGGAAAATTCCGTAATATCCGTGGATTTGATATCCCGGCTCACTATATATGTTTTCTCCTCTGCGGTTTCTCCGTCCGCCTTCTCCTCCTGTGCTTTATTCAGCGCCCGCAGACCAAAGAGCCCTCCGATAAGCACCGCCAGCAAAAGGAGCAGCAGACCAAGTGTGAGTCCCTTCTTCTTTTTCTTTTTTGCCATTATTTCTTACGCCTCCACAACCAGATAATCAAACCGGCGATTAAGAGGGCAGCCGGCAGAATGATGATGCAGACAGAGCTCCAGAGGTTCACCTGTGCGGCCGGCACCATGATGTATTCGATGCTCGTGGATTTCACAGGGATATTCACCGTGCTCTCCTGTTCACACATCCATCCCAGTGAATTTGCAAACAGATCCGTATTGGATATGTTGAATTGCGAAAGCAGAGTATCCTGAAGCAGCCATGCGCTGGTGCAAAGTACGATCTGCGTGGTATTGCCGTCACCCAGATCTTCCGAAATTGCCACTGCTACGGGGAAGCTTCCGGTGCGGTCTCCGTCCTCTTTTTCATAGGTGGTAAGTTTTCCGTCCACCGGAGTCTTTTCATAGGAGCTGTCCGATGTGGTCAGCAGATCCTTGATCGTTACGGTGCTTCTCACGGTTTCATTTTTATTGACCGCCTGTGCGTTTAAAATCAGGATCGGCGTCTGGCCTGACTTGATATCCGAGGTGATATCATGGGAATTAACGGTGGGCAGGATCGTCAGAGGGTCCATATAATAGGCTGACTGATCGCCTTCTACCACCACACCCTGGGACAGGGATACGCCGTAATTGTCCAGTATGCGGTTGAAGTTTGTCATATCCTCCGTGGTATAATTGGTCATGATAAACGCTGCTCCTCCCGCTTCCAGATAGGAGATCAGCATATCGGCCTCATCCGAACTGTAATCGGAGGTGGGCGCATAGATTAAAACCGCATCGGCGTCTTCCGGCACCGCGCCTTCCGACAGCAGGTTCAGATCCTTGACTTCCACGTTCTGCTTAAGAGCCACATCCGACGCCACCGTGCCCAGGGAAGACTCCCCATGGCCGGTAATGCTGTATACCATCGGCAGCGTTTCGCTGGTCACATAGGCGATCGCGCTGGTCAGCTGGCCCTCTCCGTCAAAATTCTCCTCAGTAGTGCCGGTCGAATAATAGCTGCTGTAATCCACCACATAGATATCGTTGTAGCTGACCACCTTATGGCGCTTCTCGCTTTCAACGATCAGGCTGTTGCTCGCTATGGAGGTTTCACCGTAATTGGAAGCGAATCCCGGTGACAATACCGGATCGACGTACTCCACGCTGATGTGATCCGACAGATCTTTATAACGGTTCAGGAGCTCCGATATCGTGCCGTCCGCGCTCTCTTCAGCAGCCAGAACATAGATTTTCACATCGGTATTCAGGTTTTTCACCACATTTTTAGTCTCATCCCCGATGGAATACATCTTGTTGGGGCTTAAATCCACGTTGGTATATTTCGAGGGCAGCTCTGCGACCACCAGGTTCACAATCACGGCGATAGCGATCACAATCACGGTCAGCAGAACGCTATAGGATCCGCTTTTTGATTTTCTGGTCTTAAACTGACTCTTGATTTCCGGTTTTTTCAGTTTTAATTTGCTCACGTCCGTTCCCTCCTAGCTCCATCTTCTTTTCTGGACTGCCTGCGCGGACAAAAATACAAAGACCGCTGAAAATGTGATATAGTAGACAATCGCAGAGAGATCAAATATCTGGTTGATAAAGTTATTGAAGCGGTCCGCCAGGGACAGACTGTTTAATACAGTCTGGAACAATCCTGAAAACAGCGCCGGTTTCCACAGGTACAGACCGGTCAGCAGGCCGATCCCCACCACACAGACTGCAGCGGAAAGAACCCAGTTTTTCGTAAGCAGATAAATCACCAGCCCGATCACCAGCATCATCATGCAGAAACCCAGAAACGTGCCCGCACTGGCGGAGGGAAGCAGGCTGCTGATATTAGACATCAAAAACAGCACGAGAAGCGCGCCGAAGGTGCCCACGCTGGCGATGATCTGGCTCTCGGTCAGTGAGGATATAAACATACCCATGGCAATGGCTGCGCAGCCCATCAGGAAAAATGCCAGAATGCTGCCATAGTCAGCCAGCTGCACTGAACCGCCGTAGGCAGACATGATCAACGGACAGAAGCAGGTCAGAAGGCAGACGATGCCGAATACCGTGATCATTGCCAGGTACTTGCCCACCACCACATCGGCCACTGTGACCGGCGCAGTTAAAAGCAGCTGATCCGTCTTGTTCTTCCTCTCTTCTGCCATGGAACGCATGGTGAGAATCGGCACGGACACAAGAAATACAAAAGTGATATTGGACAGCGTATACGCGAAATACGGCAGCCCGTTGTTGAGATTCAGAATAACAAAATAGATGCTGATGATCGCTACCATAAAAGCGACAAAAATATATCCGGTCATGGAGGTAAAATAGGACTGTACCTCTCTTTTATAAACTGCTTTCATCTTCGGATACCTCCTCGTTTTCTGCTGCTTCCTTCTCATCCTCATTCAGATCGGACTCATACGCCTCATCCGTCTGTTCCCCAAGCTGCGGTGCATGATCGTTCTCCGTCAGTTCGAGGAATACATCCTCCAGCGACATATCCGCAGATTTCATCATCAGGATCGGCAGCCTTGCCTCCGCAAAGGCATAAAACAGGCATTCCCGCAGATCCGTATCCTTGCCGGTCTGCACGGATACTTCCACAGTGCCGTCCTCCTGCCCTTTCTTCACCCGGTACTGATTGATATCCGGCAGTTTCTTAAGCACTCCTTCCGTTTCTGTTTTTCCGCCTTTAACCAGCAGCGTAAGGGAATGGGAGCCTTCCATCAGTCTGGACAGATTCTCCGGCGTATCGCTGGCCACCAGCTTTCCTTTGGAAATAATCATGATGTGGTCGCATACGGCGCTGACTTCTGACAGGATATGGGAACTTAAGATCACTGTATGTTTCTTGCCCAGATCCTTGATCACGTCACGGATCTCTATGATCTGTTTGGGGTCCAGTCCTACCGTGGGCTCATCCAGTATGATCACCTCCGGGAATCCCAGCACGGCCTGGGCCAGGCCGACTCTCTGCTTGTAGCCTTTGGACAGGTTTTTGATCAGCCGGGCGGATACCTCTTTAATCCTGGCTGTTTCCATCGCCTGCTCAATGGCCTCTTCCCGATCCTTTCTGGGTATTTTCTTCAGCTCGGCTGCAAATTTCAGATACTCGGTCACCGTCATGTCCATATAAAGGGGCGGCAGTTCCGGCAGATAGCCGATACATTTCTTCGCTTCCTCTGGCTCTTCAAAAATGTCATGGCCGTTTATTATGACATCGCCTTCAGTAGCTGCCAGATATCCCGTCATAATGTTCATGGTAGTGGATTTCCCGGCTCCGTTCGGCCCCAGGAAGCCATAGATCTGCCCTGTTTCCACAGTAAAGCTCAAATGATCTACCGCGATATGATCGCCGTACTTCTTGGTCAGATTCTTTACTTCAATCAATGGTGGACCCTCCTTAAACAGTTAAACTCATTTGTTAGTCAATTCTAGCACCTAAATGTGTTCTGTCTGCAAAAAATTTGTGAAAAAACTGTGTTCTGCAAACAACGGTCAAAAGGCTCACACAGGGAATTTCAACGCATAAATTAGAATAAAGCATGTTATTTGGGAGGAAAAATGCGCTCTTTTCTTTCGGTATTCCTGTTTGTGCTCTCGTCAAACCTTGACACTTTTGTCATCGTTCTGGCTTATCAGATAAATCGTATCCGGATCAGCTATTTAAACGGCCTTGTCATCGGAGCTGTGACCGCCGTTTTTACCTTTGCGGCAGTCCTGGGCGGCGATCTTATTTCCAAAACCTTTTTCTCCAGATACTCCGACCTGTTTGGCGGCAGTATCCTGATCCTGTTCGGATGTTATATGGTTCTTAAATTCTTAAAAGAAAGGAAGAAACAAGACACAGCGGATTCCGGATCCGCCCTTTCATCCGAAAAACGTCTCCCGCTTGGCGCAACCCTGGCTCTTTCAATGGCTCTGTCCATCAACAATATCGGGCTTGGAATTGCCGCCGGCATCGCTGACATCCCGGCTTTTACCACTGCTGTTTTCACATTTATCTGTACCTTTCTCTGCATCTTTCTGGCAAACCTGCTCGGAAAAACGGTACTGAGTAAATGGGTCCGCGGTTATTCATTATTGATAACGGGGATTCTGCTCGCAGTGCTGGGAATCTTTGAGTGTATATGAAAGAGAATTCCGCTCGCGGGATTCTCCGCCTGCGGCGGGTCGCTTTAGCGACATAATACCTTCCCGCCGCAGTGCGATC